>JAABUU010007226.1_pt1 | contig 11514 bp, 14 predicted proteins | sample 5559301 | NCBI WGS metagenome assembly JAABUU01 (sample SAMN10711884, study PRJNA513360) | rock metagenome | isolation source: Antarctica rocks | place: Antarctica: Victoria Land, Richard Nunatak white
CCGCCCCAAACGTAAAGAGTGTTGTTCCAGAACGCGAGGTCATGAATCTGGTTGCAGCCATCGAAAGCCGCCAAATTGCAAGCCGAGGTTCCAGTAGCTTGGAAGCTCTGCAGAGGAGTGGACAGATTACTAGAACTAAAAAGGTAAATGATGCCCTCTTTACCACCCGTCACAAGCAGATTGTGCCCGGGAATTACGAGTGGACCGCTGGAGCTGAAATCCAGGTCCTGAGTATTCAACGCGGCATAATTGGCGGGTGGGTATGAGCTGAGAAACTGACCCGCCGCGTTCAGTTGCACAAACCTCATCGGATAGTCGTTCCTTTGCGCATCCGTTGTGCTGTTTCCTGCAGTAACAGGAAAGCTGGCATCGTACGAGGTATAAGGTGTCGCATTGCCAGTGTTGAAATAGACGTCTCCTGTGGCGTCGCTGGCAAGGCCGCGCCCGGACTGCCAGATACCACCTTGTCCCGAGTTCGGAGTGCTGTTGAACACAGCCGTCCGGGTCAAGTTTGAGGTGGCGTAGCCCACCACCCAGCCATGCCACGGGTCTGCATCTGAAGAACAGCTCCCAAATCCCGCATAGACCGTTCCATTTGCGAGCAGCAACGCGGTACGCTGGAAGACCTTGCTTGCCACGCTCAAAGACACTGTCCCATTCTGCGCATCGTAACCGTTGCCAGGAACATTTGCCTGAATCTGGACAGGACTTCCCGGTTTTTCCTGCCCTGTGGTTATATCGATCGCATGCAGATAGTGCAGGTAACCTATACCGCGCGGCGCCGAGGAAGATACTCCGGTGGGTGTCGCCGAGACCGCGTAGAGGGTGTTCGTTGGGGGATCAATCACCGGAGTGCTCAAGATGCCAAGTAGCGGTCCGACGCCGTTCGGGCATCCATTGGCGGTAGGTGCCCTTACGGCTGTTCCGAAGTTTGCACGCCACAGCGGGGGGGCACTGGGGTTGTCGGCATTAAAAGCATAGATGCTGTTGTTCATCGTGGCCACGTAAACGACGTTCTTGCTCGGGCCGCCTGGAATCGGCACTCCCGGGACATAGAGAGGCTGAGCCCAGACCCAGCCGTCTACTGTCCACGAGAAGAGCTTTCCAAACTGACTGGCAGTTACGTTCGAATGGTTGAGGGTAATTTCATCCAGATTCGCGGAACTCCGGTTGGAATCGTATTGACCGGTGGCAATGGCCGGATTACCCGATTGTGCCCATATTGGGCAAACAACAGCCGTGAGTGCGATTACAAGATGTTTGAACGTGAAACCAGTTATTGAGTTTGGAGCGTTGGTGTACATGGTGACCGGCTCTGCCAAACCTGGAGCTGATCGACTCTCGGTACTGCGAACTTCTTTCAGCGATACAGCGACGAGTAGCCAAACTCACAGATTTATCGCTCAAGACTACCACCTGGGGTAATACATTACACCGTAGTACAGTACTGTACAGACAAACCGGCGGTCCAAACTACTGGGCTATCCCTCGTAGGGTCTTTGCCGCTGGTGGGGGGCCGGACTCGCCCTTTGGCGCCACCTCGGCATTGAACCGCCAACGCACTTCCATCTCACTCCGCTTGAAAGAAGCACAAAACGCCCGTGTTTTGGTGCATGCGAGCTTTGATATCCAAACGTCGATGTTAGGCGCCAATCTTCACAACTTGTCCCGGCCGGATAGAGCCGAACGCTTCTATACACGCTCTCGCGTGCAATCTTAAGTCTTTCGCCCGATTGGACTTAATGTCTATGATGAGCAACGCGATGCTACGGCCCCGAAGGTTTTGCTGATACGGAATGTTTTTGTCGACGGTGACAAGAACCTGGAAGCCTGCTTCTTCAGCGAGCTGAAGTAATTGGCCGTTCTTCTTACCGCCAAATCCAGCTCGCCTGGCCCCTTTGCATTCGTGCTCGGTGAAACTACGGCAAAGAGACTGGGGAACGCATTCGTCAAGCAGGACCTTCATGCGATCTGGGCAAGCAGTGACTCCTTTGCGCTCTCCAGCGCACTGACTGCCATTTCTCGCGTAACGCCAGGAAAGTCATCGAGAAACTCATCGAGGGTGTCGCCGCCTTCGATGTAATCGAGTAGCGTCTGAAAAAGCACACGGGTGCCTGCAAAGACGGGCTGGCCGCTCATAATCTCCGGATCACGAATGATTATCGAGGGCGTGGCCATATACCGTTAGTTTGCCGCAACCCATGTTCGGAGTCCAGCTAGGCCGCGCGAGCGCGTAAATTCTAGTCGTTTTTGCTATACCACCGCGTTGCTGAGCGCAAACCAGACGAATCATGCTGTTAATGCCTCGGTCTCCGGCATCTCTGGTGTATCGGCCAGCTGCTCGCGTAGCAGGTCGATCTCGGCGCGATCCCGTCCCTGTTCGCCTATAGGTCATACGCTATAGGCCTGAGGCCTGTAGGTCCCCTGGTTATTTCTTCAAATCGAAAGCCCTGGAGGATTACAGAGCTGTAGCCGACATACTTCTGGCCAACTGCGCGAGGAGCAGAGCACGTCGACGCGCTCATGCGCTGGCACGACGCACTCTTTTAGTGCATATTGGATTTAGAAGAGTTGGAGAGTAATCCAAGTCTGAACGGAATGCTCGACTTTCGAGAGTCTCTAATTACTTCGGCTGCGACTATAGCTAATACTGTCGCCCAGCCTCTGTCCAGAGACCCATCAGCGCAAAGATCTCTCATTCAACGAGCGCTGCCATAGCGACTGGTGGTTTCGCACCTACTGGTCTGGCACCTATAGGCAGTGACGCAACTAGGGACGTCATCTCGGGTCCGGTATTAGCCGCCGTGTTGGCTGAGCTAGCCGACCCTCCCGCGGCCACCAAAAAGTCGCGGCAAAACGCTGCGGGCGGCCAGAGTTGAGGACGGCCATTCTGCAACGCAAGATGCCCTGTATTGGTACCTTTGGCGTTCCGGCAAGCACGTAAACGGAAGCAGGTCTCGCTTCGTGCAAGCGGGCTACGGACAGATTCAGGCAGGTTTAGGAATAGACCGCTCCAATGTCCAAGACGCTATTCGGGAGCTTCAAAAGAAGCTATCGGATCTTGAAGGCAAGCACCGTTGGTAGCGCCACAGTTTACGAAGTGTTTTCTTGTGAGGATATTCTTGCTAAGCGAAAGAGCGAAGGGCTAGTTTGGGTTCGTAAGTTCGGAACCAGAAGGGCAGATCTCCTCACCAGTCCGGAGGATGAGCCAGCCGCGCCTATAGGACTCGCGCCTACAGGTCTCAAGGATAGTGGCGGCGTCATGCCCACAGGTTCTGTAGGTTTGGCACCCACAGAGGGTGTAGGTCTCACACCTATACAGTTAGTAAGACAACAAGCAAATAGCAAAACACAAACGTCGACGGCGTTAGCAATCGTGATCCGGTCTATTCAAGAAGAACTCGGGGTAGCCGATGATAGTGCAGCAAAGTGTAAGTCGCCGCAAGATGCATTATCATGTCCACTACTAATGCGATTAGGGATAGACGAACCTATGTATCGGCTTTACCAGGCTCTTGGTATCGTTTTTGCGTTTGGATTCACCTACTGGACCTTCTCCTGCTACTTGGCACATTTCAACAACTATCATAGAGACCTGCTTTCCGATGCAGTCTACTACCGGGCTGAGCGCCCGTTCGTACAGCGCACACTGCTACCGACCACGGTCAATCTTTTGGCCCGATTGGTTCCGAAGGCGGCAAAGCAAGAAGCGGTTCGATTTGTCCATCGGAATCCGGCGATGCAGCGCATTTTTACGGTGGACCGAAATCCTTATGCCGCGTCGGGATCGTTGAAGCTGGAGAAAGACTACCCGGTGGAGACGGTGATCGCGCTGGCTCTGATTTTTGCCTGTTTGCTGGGGTTCGTTCGAGCTATTTTACTCCTATATGACGAGTGCTATACAGGTTCGTTTGCATTCCGGGCGGCCGTACCGTCGATCGCAGCAGCGGGCGTCGTTCCGTGGCTCAGCTACACGAGTCACTTCTATGATTTCGTGAGCCTGCTGCTGTTTGCAAGTAGCCTGCTGCTGCTGAGGCAAGAAAAGTGGCGCGCCTACCTCATCGTCTTCGCACTGGCTTGTCTAAATAAAGAAACGGCGATTCTCAACAGCTTCGTATTTGTGGTTTATCTGTCCGCGCAGAGACGCCTGAACACATCGTTCGTGAGACGATATTTGGCGTTGCAAATCGCGCTTTACGTGGTTATCCAATCCGCGATTGTCTATGCATTCCGGCGGAACGGAGGAGGGCCGACGGAATTTCACTTTTTCGACTTGAACTTGCCGATCTTACGGGAGTGGGTCCGATATCACTACAATTTGGAACAACTAGTAACGGCCATTCTCATTTTGACCGCAATTTTCTATCGTTGGGAAGTCAAACCGCTGGTGCTCCGGTGCGGATTAGTGATTGCGATACCGCTTTTCTGCCTTGGTGTGTTCCTGGGCGTGATGAACGAGTGGCGCGCTTTTACGGACCTTTATACTCCCATGCTGTTGTTGGTGCTCGGATCTCTAGGTGGCTTGTTCGGGGTGCGGCCGCTTGCCGAATTGGAGCAGAGTAGAGTGCGAGAAGTTTTGTCTATCGAGTAAACCGATCAAGCCTACGGGCGAGGTGCCCTTCACGGTCGGTGGCAGTAAGCGCAAGGCCATCGACTATCTGCTCCACGTTGAACTCGGAGGCATCACCGGCCTAGTTGCTCCAATTATTGGCAAGCAGCCGGCCGACTATCACATTTGGATACTCGGCGGTGCCTCACCCGCTTTTATTCGCGAAGAAGGGCAGCTCTACGAGGGCGGTCCTGTCTGGCGCGTCGAACAAATCAGCCCCGAATTCCCTCACTAGGGCGAAGTCGGACATAGACCGTTCGTGCAGCGTAGGTGCCCCTACGCACTTTACACGCACTCTGGCCAAAAAGCGCTAAAAACAGCCGGCTTTGCGCGATTGAGCTTTGGTGTACAAACGTCGTGTCAGGCGCCAACCCTCACAACTTGCCCCGGTCGGATAGATTTCAGCGCATCTAAACACGCCTTCGCGTGTGTTCGTAATCCCTTTACCCGATTGGACTTAACATCGATTATGAGCAACGCGATGCTGCGGCCCCGGAGGTTTTGCTGATACGGAATGTTTTTGTCGACGGTGACAAGAACCTGAAAGCCGGCTTCTTCGGCGAGCTGAAGTAATTGGCCGTTTTTTTCTGCCGCACCTTTGTATATAATTACATATGCAGACATACGGAAGGCCAGATTGGTGAATAGATGATAGTAACAGTTGCAAGTTTTAAAGGTGGAGTTGGGAAAACGACCACGGCGATTCATCTCGCAGCTTTCTTTCAGCGATTAGCACCAACACTGCTGGTCGATGGCGATGCTATTCGTACGGCAATCAAGTGGAGTCAGCGAGGGGAAGGGAAGGGCTTGCCATTCAGGGTCGTCGACCAGACGCAGACCGCAAAGTATGCGTCTTCTGGTGAGTACAAGCACCTCATCATCGATACCGAAGCCAATCCTCAAACGGTAGATTTTCGTGACCTGGCAGATGGCTGCGACATGCTGGTGATTCCGGCAGTACCCGAAACGGTGGCCACGGACGGCCTAACGCATACGCTCGCCAGGCTTCATCAATTCGGGAGTAATCGATACAAGGTCCTCCTTACGATCGTTAATCCTCAGCGCCAGGCAGAGGCTCAGCAGCTACGTGCGGCGCTTGCAGCTAATGAAGTCCCTGTTTTTACATCGGAGATACCCCGCCTCGCAGCTTTCGACAAAGCAGCGGCCCTAGGCGTTCCAGTTTACGGGGTGGAGGACCAAAGAGCAGGCCGCGCTTGGGAAGCGTACGAGTTGGTGGGAAAGGAGATTTGCAATGGCACAGAGTAAGGGCAAGTACGTGGATGGTATTGCGGCTTTTCGGCGACAACCAGTTGAGCCTGAGTCCGTGGCTCAAGAACCGGTCTTGCCCGGCGCGGTTGCTGGAACTGGAGCAACGCGAAACACTCGACCAGTGGGTAAGCGCAGCAACCCAGACTGGAAGCTCTTCTCGATGTTCCTGAAAAAACAGACACATCGCAAGGCGGCCAATATTCTACGGAACAGGGAAGAGGCTGACACGGACCTGTCGGACCTGATGGAGGAATTGCTTGCCGGGTGGGTGAGTGAACAATCTAGCAAGGTGGAAGTGTGAATAGGCGGCTATCTAGATATTCGTTTATATGCAAAGTCGAATATATGGATGTGCGGTGCAAATGTATGGAGACGCGCCGGTGAGGGAGGTCTACCCAGCCAGTGAACGCGAGCGGGGCAGGGAAGCGGGCCTCATAAGGGTTGGTCAGCTCGATTTACTGGCGAATCTAGCCAAAGACGTGGCTCCGCTAACGCGGGCGCAGGAAAAGCTCGTGGAGGCTGGCGTGGAAATCAGCCAGACGCCGGACGCGGTCGAGCTTGCATACCTCGCCCGCGAACTCGTACAGTGCACGCTACCCCACAGCGACCCGGGAGATGTGCCACTCTGGACGCGAACGAACGGAAACGTCACGCTTATCATTGCTCGTCTCGGCTTCGATGAGCGGACACTGAAGCCAATCGGCTATCCCTACGGTAGCCTCCCACGGCTTCTACTATTTTGGCTTAATACGGAGGCCGTTCGGACAGGAAACCGCCGCCTAGAAATGGGAGATACGTTTTCAGATTTTATCCGGGGTGTAGGACTCGATCCTTCCCGTGGGGGACCGCGCAGTGACGCCAGGCGATTGCGGGAGCAACTCATACGCCTGTTCTCCGCCGCCATTGGGTTTCAGGGCCATACGGAAATAAACGACGAACACGTTCAGCGGCTTCGAAAAATGGACGTTGTGTCGGATTCCGAATTGTGGTGGAGTCCGAAGCAGCCCAATCAGGTGAGTCTTTGGGGCTCGTGGGTCGAGCTCGGAGAAAGGTTCTTCGAATACATCACGAAAGCCCCCGTACCGTCTGACATGCGTGCCCTTAGGGCTCTCAAGCGGTCGCCCTTAGCCCTCGATTTGTACTGCTGGGCCACACACAAGGCGTGTCCCGACAGCTTGAATCGGGGGATGTTGAGCGCGAACTCCAGAGCACCTTGTCCGCCGTGACAAGAGCGATAGAAGGAGGAGAGCTCTGCGAATCCGCGGGACTGGCGAGCTTTGTTCGAGAAATTGTTAGAGGCCAACCCAATCCGGATGAGCAGGCTCAGAGGCTTCGCAAATATGTGCCCGCCGAGACTACGACATCTGAGTGTTCATCCACACCGGAACCATCTAAGAAAATCCTCAAACAAGTAGCGAAAAAACTGTCCTCGACAGAACTAGAGGTGTTGAGAGGTTATTACATCGAGGGAAAAACGCCAGAGTCAATTCAAAGCACGCTAAACCTCAGTGCCGCTCAATTTCAGCTCATTACATTGAACATCAAATCGCCTTTCAGAAGTCTGAAATTGACAAGATCCCGCGTTAGCGGGTATTACAAAGCCCCAACTTGGCGTGAAAGTAGTTCCGAATGAAAAGTGGTTAGCTCCCGAGAAGAATGCCCTATGAAAATCGCCTTCGCTCAGCATCCGGTTGAGGAGCTGCTAGAGCAATACTTGATGGCAAGATTGCCAGAATCGAAAGTTGCGGAAATGGAAGAGCACCTTTTGCTGTGCTGCTTTTGCCAAGACAGCGCAGAGGCGCTCGAAACGATCATCGCAGCAATTCAAGCGACACACATGGTACAGCCCTTCCGTACTCATCTCCCGCAGTACAGCTTGGAAGCTGCGGCGGGGGATCTTGTAACAACATAACCCTGAGCCTGCGATATGCTTCGTCGGCTGTCGGCATGGCATCACCGTTGCGGCTTTGTCGCCATGCCGGTTGAATGGATTCCAAGCTGTGATCAGTAAGCCTCAGATTTCCTTGGTCTTGAACCGGATAGTACTCAAACAATCTAAAAGTCAGGCGGTTTTGCTCGATAAGAAAGCAAAGAGCACGTTGCAGGAACACTCAACGTGGAGGGGCTGCAACTCTGGGAAGAGGCAGCCCCCATTACGCGTTCTCGCGGAAAGTTCTACTTCTTTCTGGCCAACCTGCTCAGCGTATCTGCCGCTAACCCTTCCAAAACTGTGATCAGCTTTGCGCTGGGCGGATCCCGCTGCGCAAATTGATGCGAAAGCTTCGGACAACTTTTCGCCTGCAATCAGAGACGGTCAGGTAGAATGCTCGCCGAGCTGGCGGGATGCAAAGCGGCCGAGTCTGCCGACAGGTGGGCCATGAGTTCAAAGCTGCATTATTAGCGCCGCAGCTTCCTGCGAACCGCTGTCATTGCACCGCCCAGTCCCAAGAGACCTGCGGCAAACAGACTCATGCTTCCCGGCTCGGGAGTAGCCGTTCCGGCAGCACAACTGTTTTTGTTAATGACGTTGGTGTCCATCGTGACCGCCCCGCCGATCGCCAAAGCGCTGCCGCAATCGATACTGGCGCCTGTGTTCAGAGTGACGCTTGCCAAGGCGATAAGATCCCCTTGAAGCGCAGTCGTTGTACCGAGGGTCGCGGAGCTGCCCACCTGGAAGTAAACCCTGTCATTTTGTCCGGGGTTGATTTCAACAACCGACGAAGCAGCCGCGGTCGTGAGCGTGCTCCCGGTCTGGAAAACGAACAGCGCATCCTGTCTTCCCTGGAAATTGAGGGTGAGTGCGCCCGTGAGTTGTGCCGAGGAATCGAACTTGTAGACCCCCGGTGTCAGCGTAAGGCCGCCCAGATCGTGGCCGGTCAAATTCTGATCGGGTGCCAGAGCTGCCAAAAAGTTGTAGCCAGTGAGTGCATCCGCCTGGGCCTTCATAGCCGTCGCGTCGCCGGCATGGATTACTCCGCCATTGATCATTCCCGGGTCAATCCGGTGATCGCAGTACCGGGGAAGACGCCCACGTTTCCTCCGATAACCGTGGGCCCGGTGCTGGTTACGGTCGAGCCACCCAGGACCGCAAACGAGTCCGCCGTTCCAAAAGGGATGTTTATGGCACTGGCATAAACACTCGGTGCCCAAATCGAGAGAACCGCCAAACAAATGCTGCGCATTTTCCTTACCTCCTCCTAATATCGTAGTCGGCCGGAAATGCGTTTTGTGCCGCAGAAGTCAGTGGCACAGCAGGATATGCAAATGTTACATCGGATCAGAAGCCGGCTGGTGGGAAACCGCACGCAACTTGGGAATCAGATCCGCGGCCTACTGGCCGAGTACGGGATTGTCATTCCTTTGCACCTAAGCCAACTCCGAAGGTATCTGATCGAGCTGACAAGCCAGCCGCATGCTCAGCTAACACCGTTTGCACAGGAGCTTTTTGTTTCTCAATACGAGGAGCTATGCAGTCTCGACGAGCGCATTGCATCCATGGAGAAGCGCATCCAGGACGCCTTTCACAGAGAGGAAGCATGCCAAAGGATTGCACAGGTGGAGGGAGTGGGCCCTGTGATTGCTACCGCCCTCGTGGCGGCGATTGCAGATGGAAGCAAGGGCGTTCCTCAATGGGCGCAGTTGGCGGCCTGGTTGGGACTTGTTCCGCGTCAGTATTCGAGTGGCGATAAACAGCGTCTGCTGGGCATCTCCAAAGCGGGGCGATCCCTATCTACGCATGTTACTCATTCACGGAGCTCGCCCATTGGTGTATCGGTGCTTGACAAAGACTGACGGCCGCAGCCGTTGGATTGCAGATAAACAGAAGAGATTGGGAACTACCAAGGCTTGTGTGGCGGTAGCGAACAAGAACGCACGGATTATCTGGGCGCTCCTTGCTAAGAATGAGCCGTATCGCCAAGCAGCCTGAAACAGTTTTGTTCCGAGAGATTGCCTGGACGCAGTGATGGCGTAACTGGTAAGACCGGCTCTTGCCGGTAAGGTCTGGTAGCTTGCGAGCGATTCGGTTGATGATTGGCTTCGCCCATTGAAGCACAACGAAGGGGAGAAACACCTGACGTAGATCACACTAGTGATTTGTGATCTGTTTGGCCCTCATTTCCGTATTTAGGTGCGAAGTAATTATCGAAGACGCGAGGCGAGCTCATTAATGATAGAAGGCCTACTTAGACCACAGCACCTGCTGGTGATTCTGGTAGTTGTATTGTTTGCGTTCGGTGGCAAGAAACTACCGGAACTCGGTAAGGGCTTGGGTGACGGTATCAGGCACTTCAAGGAGAGTCTGAAGCAGGGTACGGCTGACGACACCGGCAAAAACGAACTAACGCACGTTGATAAGAGGTAGGCTGCTTTGCTCCCTGCTAGCTCCGTTGACTCAAGGCGGTAATTAGGTTGCTGGAGCGGACCTGTCCGCGCTCCCGCCGAACGCCCCAGCGTTGCTCGGGAATTAACCGCCACTGGAAACCTCGTCCAGAAACCGCTCCTGTCGGCCCGGCATGAAGAAGCGCGACTAGCTTGCATAGGAACAGCTGGTAGGCCAACCTCAGCAAAGTCCGGGCTGCCCCGCATCCTGAAAGCCGGGCGGCGGCTGTCTGTCACTTGCAAGTGAAACCGCTGATTACACTCACGCCTCTTCCTTGGCACAAGTTGACGGTACATAACTCCGGATTCAGGCTTAAAGCTTTGGTACTAGTACCGGAGTAACTCCAGGCTAAGATCCAAGCAGCACGTAGGTCTCGTACACATTAATCAAGAGGAATGGCAGTTTCACGCAACTAGCGTAGAAGGAGCTTAACAAATGGTTTTTAAGAATGGCCTGGCTGGCACAGGAGTTCTCTTTTTGGGGATTCTCGCCGCAGGCGCAACTCAAGCAGCACCAATTTCACAGACTTTCTCAGGTACGCTCAGCAGTACTACTCAGGTCTTGCAGGAAGACTTCACGATCAATGCTATGTCCGCCGTTACTCTTTTCACCAATTCCTACGGCGGGGGAACAAATCTGGACGGAACCACGGCGAGCGCGGGTGGTTTCCAGCCAAACATTACTCTGTACACAAGCGGCGGGAATTTCGTTACGAACCAAGCTGTCAGCTCACCGACCGCTAAGACAGACGCCTCAACCGGACTGGCTCTGGACGGGTATCTATCCGACGCCAGCTTAGCGCCGGGCAGCTACATCGTCACGCTGACGAACTGGCTCCTGCAGCAACCGCCGACCGCGACAAACCTGTCGGATGGATTCATCAATTACGGTGGCAGCACATTCACTGATGTAAACGGTAATACACGCAGCGGCTCTTACGCGCTGAATTTATCTGCTTCCTCCAGTTCTCCTGTTCCGGAACCAGCCAGCATCTGGCTCTTGGTTTCCGGTCTGGCGCTGGCGGGTGCGGCTGTGTTGCGGCGCTCCGGGACGCACTCTGAACTGGGCGTCTCAACACGATAGGAATCGAGAACTCAATCAATGGAAAAAACAATGGGAACTAAAAACATCATTTCGGACGTGCTTGCCGAGTCTCCGAACCGGCGCAGTTTACTAAAGAAGCTAGGCATGGCAAGCGCCGCAGCAGGGGCGGCTCTGGCAAGTGGGGGGCTGGAATTGAGGGCTGACCCAGCCT
>JAABUU010007228.1_pt1 | contig 11512 bp, 16 predicted proteins | sample 5559301 | NCBI WGS metagenome assembly JAABUU01 (sample SAMN10711884, study PRJNA513360) | rock metagenome | isolation source: Antarctica rocks | place: Antarctica: Victoria Land, Richard Nunatak white
ACCATTAGAGTTTTTCTTGTGGATATCAGCTTAGGTGATGGTTTGTGTATGTAATAGGCATGAAGCATTGAACGCCCTCAATATTGCTAGAAAAGCGATGCATGTGCAGGGACAGCAGCTAGACCAGTGGCACTGTTGCAGTCAAATTGTGGAAATGACAATCAATCATGGGACCCAATGCACCTCAGTCCAGCTGGTTGCAGACACGATGAACCGTTTTTGGAAAAAATCAAAATCTTGTGGCTGTGAAATGTTGCACTGGGTATGGCAGGGTGTTTCAAGGTCTGCATCAAAGCGAGCAATGAGCCTTGCATCCACAAATCCGCATGCAATGTTGCCTGCAGAGACAGCGGCTGGACCAGTGGCACTTCCCCTTGGGGAGCAGCCAAGCTGTGGAAATGATAGACAATTATGGGACTCAATACACGTCAGTCCAGCTGGTTGCAAAAGTGATGAACATTATAAAAAAAGGTAAAAAGGTTGTGATTGTGAATTGTTCCATTGGGCATGGCAGGGTGTGGACATGTCTACCTTGAAGCAAGCAATGAGCCTCGCATCCACGAATCCGCATTAGGTGTTGCCTATAGAGACAGCGGCTGGACCAGTGGCACTGTTGCAGCTAAGCTGTGGAGATGATGGACAATTATACGACTCAATTGCTAGGACCACGCGTCAGAGGTAGTCACAGAGACACTTGGAGGACATTGGTGCACAAGGACCTGACTGCTCTCGGGGTTGTGTACAAGTGGCACGAACTTGCCAAAGACAGACTCGGAGCACACTTGGAGGAAGCTCATTGCGTCTGTACCTACCTAGGCTGGGACCTGATCCTATCTAGCACGCAATTTAAATTAATGAATGGAAATTGAACGCATGTCAGTCCAGCTGGTTGCAGGTGTGATGAACTCTTTGGCCAGCCAACAAGTCTGATCACGTGTGTCAGAGAAACCTGATCGTACCTCAAGAAAATAAAACAATCAAGTATGAAATTGAAACCCTGCACATGGTCCTTTTGTCCAAACGCAAGAGGGTGCTGCTGTTCGTCTTGAAGCCCTTGCTTCGTCACCAACCGGCAGATATCTGCGCTTGTGTGACGAGCCTGAGCGTGCTTGGCGTTTGTTTGACGATGGGTGGTACTTGCGTGAAGGACGAGTACACTTTGTTCTGTCCTCTAGCATTGCAAGAGACTGCTACAGGCCATGTATGCCGCAGCAAAGGGTTCAGCAACCTCGAGACGCTGGGCAAGCACATCCGACAGCACTGTACAACCAAGCGTATCGTCTTACCAAACAGTGCGCGTGCCACATCCTTGGCTGGCCACCAGCAGTTGTTCGACGACTGCCGGAAGGCAGAATTTCTTGGAGCCAGCCCCAACTGTTCAATGACGCGAGCTGGCGTATGTTCGCTAGGCCTGCTGTGTTCAACCTCACAGTATCAGCTGTTTGAGGCAGGAAGCATCCCAGCAAATCAAGTGAAAGCACTGCCTGCAGATGACCCAGCAGTCTGGCGAGTCATCTGTGCACCAGCTAAAGATACGTTTGTGCTCAGCTGAACAGTCTTTTGCTGCAACATCAGCACATGGACACGCAGGGACACCCTTGCTGACAGACAGCGCAGAGCAAAAGCTATTGAGCAGCAGCACTTGTTTGACCGCATGGTAGTCGCAGAAGCAGTTACGCTTGAAGTATCAGCTAACCTGGCAGTTGCCGAGGGCAAGTTGCAGCAGGCGCAGCAACCAAGGATTGCAATCACCAGCCCAAGACGAATTCTCCCTAACCGAGTGGCAAAAAGAATGCAAGGGTCATTGCTGGTAAGCACTGCAGGCTGTGTCAGCATTGCAGTCGTCTCTCTTTGCGTGCTCAACATGACATTGATTGCATGCAGGAGGGGTTCTATGAGAAGCCCAATAGCATGCGATTTGCCTATTTCGACCCTTTGGGCAATGGGGACGTGAACATCTACAGAGTGTGTGATGGTAAGTGCATTCCTTGGCTAGCTGTCAGAGACTCGCTCATGATGCAACAGCATCTGCAACAAAAGGGCAAAGGCTTGTATGCCTTGCAAAGTTTCAAGCAGGGCGAGGACATAGGGCGCTACTCAGGCAGGCTTGTCGCGCATGAGCAAGATGCAGCCAGCCTGAGCGACAGCAGCGACAAGCTACTGACAATGTCAGGGATTGTTGTGGATGGTGCACAGCCCCTTCAGTCACCTGCTGAGCAGCTTGCAGATTTTGGGGTGGTGCTGCTAGACCCCAAAGACTGGCCACAGCCTGGCATGTACCACTTCATGGCTAATGATGCCAGGAACACACCAATGGAGAACAACTCACTAGTAGATCTGGAAGGGTTCATGTTGATGACTGAGCATGTGAAGGCTGTGTACAGTGATGAAGCTCCGCCACACAAGAATGCCGAGTCTGAACTATTTTGGTCTTATGGTGATGCCTATTGGACTGTTCATGCCTAGTGAACAATGTTGCTTGGGGTAATGAGAGTTACATAATGATTGAACAAAGAGCAGATGCCTAGTGAACACTGCTGCATGGGATATTGAAAAGTTGGAAAACCACTGAACAAAAAGTGAATCATTTTTTGTGCCCTGACTGTTGAGGCATGGGAATGATTTATGCAGCAAGCTTTGATAGCTATTGTAGGAATGGTTCTCGCAGCCTGTCTGCGCAGGCAACTTGTATGGCAACAGCACAGGCCAGCTCCATCGGTTTGTTTCCTGGACAGCCCAGAGCGTTTGTGGCTCAGGCATTCCAGCTCACAACATGCAAGCTGTTAAATTTCTTTGTTATAGTCAGCACAAAGACTGATTGATGATCTTTGACATAGTTTGAGCTTATAGCCGCAGGGACCATCAGTCAAGTCCAGTGTCAAGGCAAAACATTCGGCTGACTTGTCACAGCGCACACATTTAGATGGCCGGTTGAAGGCGGATTTGTGGATGCAAGGCACATGCATCCATGCAGTACACACCTGTAGGATGGCTAAAATGCCTTGTGCATCACTTTTGTTTGCATTGGCTTTAGTTTTTTCAAATATGCAGCCTATCATATCTCAGACTGCCATGCTCAAGTCCAGTGACAAATTTTAGACAGTCAGTTTCACCACTTGCTACACAAATGCCCGCTCCAGCCGCTGTCTTTACATGGCTAGTTCAAAGCGGATTTGTGGATGCAAGGCTGATTATTCCCTGCAGTACAGACATGTAGGATGCCTGAGATGCGTTGTGTATCTTTGCTTGTAATGTTTTATTTTTTTCAAAAACAGCTTATCCAGCTCGTCATCGTCATGCTCAAGTTCAGTGTTCAGAAATTACAGATGATCAACTTAGCGTGGCACATACCGTATTCACGTCATCATTGCTTGGTTTCGCAGTAATCGGATCTACACTTATTTGCAATCTAGGGCAAACGTTGGGATACATGGCTTCCTATTCTATTCAATACATAACAGCAGACCGTGACGTTCAATCATTGCCTGTAAAAGCTACACGTAGACACTTTATTTTTCAAAGCACTGCTCATCACGTTCGTCATTAAGTGTGTATGCACCTTGACTCCGCTGCTTGGCTTGCAATGCACCACAGTCGGTACTCATGAGCATTTGATGGCTTTCATCAAGTGACATACTGTTCAACACAGTCAATGGCTCATGGGGCCATTTCAAGCAACTGGTTTGAGCGCTGAACCCACATAGGAAGTGATGCGCACACCACTAACCATTGAAGCAACGTCAGGATGTCTTCCAGCGTCTTCAGTCGCTGATTCTGAAGCTCAGGTCGTTGTCTCACGAAAATGGCAGCATATGAATGTGGCTTTCCAGTGTGAAGACCATACTCTGCAAATCGGGCCAGTTCGTCTGAGTGCTTCATGGGGAGCTTCTCTGCGTCGACCAATCCCAGCAGGATTCCAGCAATTTCACGTTGCAGATCTTCGAGCACACTTTCTTTGGGATAGGCTACCCAGACCTTCTTTTCGCCCATTTGTTCAACGACTACAAGCTTCTCAGCATCAAATTGGCATGGCCGGACATTTTGCCACCGCGGAAACGCTGCGTTGACGTGCAGGTACTTCACTGTTGCTAGTGCTACCCGCGTCACATCCGGGTCAGCAAACCCATGTTGCCTCAGCAGGTAGCTGCTGAGGGACCGCAGATTCTGCAGGCCCAGCGTGTAAGACCCATCTTCAAAGGCATCATGTTCAAAGGGCTGGAGTTCGGGAGCTGCCAAGCAATTGAAATTTGTCGTGTGCTGCCTCAAACCTGAACCACCGACCTTGAAAGATCTTCCACAGCGCGCGCAAGTTTCAGTCACGGTGCGAGCATTCCTTCGATGCGTGTTGAGGTGGCGGTTGAAGTGTCCGACCTGTGTCGTCGTATAATTACACTGTGGGCAAGAAAGAGGTGAAGACATCTGGGCTCAATATGTCATTAGGGCTGTGTCCACAATGTCATTGATGTCATGGAGCGAAAGGCGGGATTCTGCCGCTCAAAGAAGAAGAGGAATGCCGCAGGCCGACGGTGTTTGATTTCACGATGTGCAGCATTTTTGATGGGTTTTGGTGAAGGCATCAGTGCAATTTGTGTCAAATTAGCATAAAAAGCACGAAGGTGATTGTGCGCTAGATGTTGTATATCGACTGAAGACCTTGACTCTCGCGCCATTGCTTATCAATTGCACACCTTTTGAGTTTTTCGTCAGACTTGCACCCCTTGAGGTACGACAGCAATGCATTGCTGTTGTTGTGCATGAAACACTGTGTCGCTTGTGGCTCATGGATCTTCTTGCGTGTGATCTCCTTGGCAATGTCTGCTTTGTACACATCTTTAGCTTTGCCCTTGATGTAGAACATTGCATGCATGTGAAAGTTTTTGCCCATGTCCTCAACAGTCTCGCCAGATTGTTCAAACACATAAGAGAACCGTTTTGTTGGCACAACCATTGCAATGCTCCTGATCTTATGTGCAATGCTGTGTGCATATGTAAACGTGGTACCTGGCCTAAAGGTCTGGCGTAGGTGCACTAACTTTTTTAGCGGAGTCTTGCGGCGCAAGTGCTGGCGCACTGCAGTTCGTATCATTCGTTGACGTTCTTGGGCAACAATTTCGTGCAGATTTTGTAGCTGATCGTCCACTGCTTCTGCTCGTTGTTGAAGAAGCGGGTCAGCCTTGTAGAATTCAGGCTGATCGTCTTCCAGCGCCAACAGAGCGCTTCGTTCTTGAGACAACCTGTTCAGCATGTCAGGGTACGACTCTTGCGGATTCGTCATACATTCTGACAACAAAATAATTTGCCGAGTCTGCCGAGCGATGATTTTTATTGTATGTAACACTGCAGACCCACAATGATGCCCCAAAAGCACGTGGCAAGCTGGAAAAGCAGTAAATACTGCCGGGCGCACACGTGAGAGAAATTTCAGCAGGACTGAAAATAAACGGTAGCCAGTAAAATGGTATATGTATCATGTAAAATGGTATATTTGGGCCCAACAGCTCAGTCTCAGAGCATGTCTTGCAGAGCAGGCACATATAACATGCATGACTGCAAAGCTGATAATGATGATCACAACCACATGGGCGACAAAATGCAGTCCGGCTGTCTCTCCCCCCTTGCGTTCTGCTTGTTTCAACAATTATATGGCCTCACTGCAGACGTGCTTGTCGCCAATCTGATGACTATGCACCAATGCACCACATGCGAAAGGCAATTTACACGCCCCCAGCACTTGGACCAACACCTGAAGCGCAAGCAGCCTTGCCAATCGGCTGATGTTCTCCCAGACCTGACACGCTCGGGACATGAGTGTGACATTTGTGGGAAGTCATATCATTATCAGCCTGGTCTCAGCAGGCACCGCAAGCAGTGTAAAAACCCTAACAAGACTGTGGACCAACAGCTGCAAGAGCTGAGAGAAGACTTGGCTCGGCTGAAAACGCAGATTGCTGGCAACAACCATGGCCAGGTCAACAATAACAGCATCCACCACAGCAGCATCACCAATGTCACAAACAACGTTAACAATGTCACCAATGTCCAGGTAGTCATAAAAACCTATGGCAAAGAAAACATGGACTGCTTGGAGTCTCTCTCTTATGAGCAACTTAAGAAGGTGCTGAAACTGTCTCCCGATCATGCAGCCATTATCAGCATGGTCAAATACATGCACAGAAATCCTGACCATCCTGAGAACAACAACCTCAAACTGGACAGCAAGGATAGCAACGTCATCAATGTTCACCAAAAAGGAGTTTGGACAAAAAAACAGGCACATCCTCTCCTGTTTGATCTGATATGCAAAAAGAGCCTCCATTTTGTTGATATTGAAGGACAGCTCTCCAGCAAAATGAGGAATAAAAACTTTGAAGCTCTTAAAGAGTACCTAGGGAAGGCAGAAGACATGGCCAATGCAGAAGATGCTTCCTTGCACCCTCAGCATGACTTTCCAGGTCTGTTGGAGATCCTCAGAGAGACTTTGGTCTGATGCAGTTAGACTCTTGTTGAGCAAGAGGCATCGTAATAGCTAGCGTTACAAGCATCCTGACCTGAACTACAGTAAACCTTCAATCTCACTGCTGCCAAAAGTGGCAGTGAGAACGCATTGATAAACCGGAGACTTCAAGACTTGCACGCTGAAAGCTGTCTGGCGCAGTCAACAACAATTGCTACTGCTGGGTTGGGTCATGACAAGCAGCAAGCTGTTTGGTATGAGCACAAGCCAGTAGCAACATGTCTGAAGTCTGGCATGACTGGCTGTATGCCTAAAACTGTTCATCAATTTTGCACAGTTCAGGACACTATATATACATAGTCTCACAACACATGATTGTAGGCGGACTTCTAGCCAATCAACTGTCCCATCCCAGCACTGGATCTAAACCACCATCGCTGGCAGCAAATTCCATAAGCATGCTCACCAACCGCGCTTTTGAGGAGGGCTCTGGAGGACTGATTTTCATATGATGGGTGATGAGCCCAGCAACCTCTGCTTTGGACAGCCGATCCAACCGCCACTTCTTGGCTCCCCGCAGCACATTCAAGGACATGCAGTCAGCCAGCCCAATGCTGCCTTGTGAGAGGGAGGAGGCAGGCTCCGAGAGGTTGCTGCTGCTGACTTCCGGGGTCTGAGATCGCCGCTCTGCACCACTGGACAAACCTGTTCAGACGCTGCTGACGTCACTTGCTGCTGGATTTTATTGGCGTTTGGCATATTTGCGCTGTATCGTCACAAATTGCGGCGGATTGGCTATCAAAATCAATCTGCCAGAGCCACTTGAATGTCAATGCAATGTGAGACACAGCTTCATAGATGGAGCATGCCCCAACTCTGAATCAAGATGAGCTTGAGGCGCACGACCAGTTATCAGCATTGTGCACAGCACTCAAACCAAGCAACATGCTTGAAGGCTGGAAAGTGCATGCCAGCAAGAATCATGGCATGCAGTATATACATCAGCCTTCTGGCGTAACAGTGAACTCGGCAGGTGCAGCAATCTTAGCAGATCTCGCTTGTGGCAGCACAGTACTGGCAGCAAATGCATATTATAGTGAAGATCAGATTGTGGATGAAGCAGCTGCAGATGCAGCGGATGAAGCTCAACAAGTATTGCAAATTATTACCTGTTTGGACAAAGTGGTGGTGCAGCTCTAGAAGCACATTGCTCAGCTGCAGTCTTATCACGATGAAGCAGCAGAGAATTCAAATCCAACGACTTGGGCGCTTGAGTCTACGAAATGTGCAGTGCAACCCAAAATCACCCACATTCTGGACGTGTGCATGTTCATTGGTGGACCATGCTCCTTTGCTCATCGAGCAGAAAGATACATTGATGCAACGCTCGACAAAGCTGAGAGCAAACATGTTGCTGGCAACATGTGCCGTGTTTGCGCAAAAGCTTCTACTTAAGTCGTCCTACACAAGTGGATACAGGCAGCACTGTTTATCCACGCTCTTGACAGAGCTTGAGAGAACAGGACCTCAGAGTGCAGCTCTACCCATGTTGATGAAGCCGCTCCTGCCCCGCAGCTAGAAGGCAGAGCTGAACCACAATAGGCTGTTGAAGGGAGATGAGGACACTGATCTGTTCTCTAGGGGCGTTGCACAGGAGGACATTTTGAAAGGTCCAACGAAAGAGGGCACACCTTTTAAACATGACGTCTTCATGACCATGATGTGCCAGGACTGGGGCTCAGCGAGATGAGACAGGTTGTGGTCTGTCTGGACTGGTGCCACTGTACAAGCTGGCGGAGGTTGAGTGTCAGCTGGCGGCTGCTATAGCTGAAGGTGTGCCTGCATTGACGGCAACTGTTGACCAACTGGTTGCTAAATATGCACACAAATCAGCTCATAAGGCTTGGATCTCAAGCTTGCATGAGATTCCCTCAGCGCCATAGAGTCCGTCAATGCACTAAACAAGGCTGTTGCTTGCAATTTCACCTTCCCAACCTCTCATGATATTATACTTCACCTTGATGACGCCGTAGCAGAAACAGGGAGCACATGCAAGCACTGGCAGCCATTGAACACTCCTAAGCAGCTTTGCTAAGGACTTATCCACTGTTGGTGTGTTTGCAAGTGACTGGCTCATCACTGATCCTCACAGGTGAGCTTTCAAGAGCCAATCTCAACAGCTGCATTGGGTTGCGAGCCCTCTGTCAGCAATGTTCACCGCCTCTTTTCTATCCCAATCTACTAAACACGAGCTGTGGACAACCCACAAGTGCTTTCTATGGCAAACTGAAGTGCTTTGGTAGTGCTGGTGGCATTTGTGTCTATCGCAATCCTGTGCTTGGCCAAGGCCATTGAAATGCCAATGACGTTGCTGCAAGAGGTTTGCAAAAGCACAGCTTATCAAGGGATGCTACTGAGTAGCAGAGCTGTAGGCAAACCATCAGGAGGTGCAGGACTACATCGGAGGTGCTTGTGGGTCGCTTGAATGGCTCCTAGCAATGCAGATTGTGACATCCTGCCATGGCTCCGTTGGCTCAACCAGCACGAGTGGGCAGTCTTGTGAAGCAGAACACACCTGCCATACAGCTGCCATGCATAGTAACACAGCCAGGTGCACCTGTAGGACTGTGGGTTCCACCATCTGAATCCAAGTTGGCGGGTTTCCGGAAGATGGACTGTTTGGACATCATCAGGTACGGTCCAATGGCTTGCGCTGCATTCCAATTTCAAACTCCTCTCTCAAAATTCAAACCAATCTTCGTTCCATGGACTTTGCCGCCGAAAGTTCCCTTCAAGGATCAAGGAACACGAGCATCGGGACCAAAGAACAAAGATCGAAGACCGAGTCCCGGGCAGCTACAAAAGCTCGACCTCTTCCAGGATGCCATCGATCACTTGTTCCACCGCATTCCTTGCACGATGCTCCCGCTCCACTACCAAGTTGAATCGCAGGCTCCCACCGAGGACAACGCTAATTGCAAGTTTCTCTACGACAACAAAGCGTCCCGATTCAGAGTTGGGCCGCCGGAGTATAACGCTATCACACCAGTCATCACAGATAGTTACATTGACGAGTTCTGGCTAGCTCAAGCTCAAACCTTCAGTGTGATGGCCCCCGTCGGACTGACTCGTGATCAGCTTGCGAGCCTATTCCATGTGGTCAACACAGACGACGCTTTCGCCAACCTGTTCGAAAACATCAGCAACGAAGCCAACGCCCAATTCCCCACCGACTTCGAGGCCTCACTGCTCCCCCAGAGGGCAGCGTACCGCGCTTCGGCCACGCGCGTTGACTTCGTCTTCTTGGTGAAGAAGACCACCACGATGCTGGGGCTGGTCAGTTCGCATGACAAAGACACTGTTGTGCCACAGAGCGTGCTGGAGGTGCAAGAGGAGGCTCTTGGACAAATACTCAGGCACCTACACAGGCTGAGGTATGCCCTCAGCCATTCAGCGGTGTCTCGATCATCAGCTCTCGTTTGCCATTTGGCACACGGGCAAAACGCAACTCTATTCCTCGTTTATTGAAACCAAGCATCCTTTGCATAGGTACATCAAACTTCCACCACGAGATCACAAAGCCCATCCGGCTCAGAAGCGCCGAGAGGGGCTGGTAAAGTTGAAGACCAACCTCAACAAACTCTTCTATGCATTCAGCGGACATGTGTTGCAGAGAATTGAAGAGCCTGGAAGACCGCCCAGCTTTCGCTTACAGCTGCACAAAAATTGGGCTGTTGCCGACCGCGCCCGTTTGCTGGGGTATGTGACTCAGTCAGCACAAGCCAACAGCGAGGCAGAGGCCATGCACGCTGCCGCAGAGAGAATGGTGAACGAAGAGGAAGCCGGGCCTTACGCCCAGTTGCAGATGTTGCGCATTGATTAGCATTACCATTCTTGTTGGGCCTTTGCTTTATTAGTACATTTTGGTCTAAATAGTTGAGATATCAAGCCCGGAATCAGACACGCTGTACCACACATGATGCGCATGGGAGGTCTGTGTCGCCCCAGATGTTGCTGACGAGGCACTGCAGTCTAGCTGTGAAATGTGAGTAGAAATAAGATTCGAAGCATGCCAGTGCAGATAGTTGGCAGAATGTGATGACCAGTCCTGGGAAAATCAAAATGTTGAACACTGCACTGGGCATAGGAGGGTGCGTACAAATCTTGCATCCGCATATCCACACTAGCAGCATGTAGAGACAGCAGCTGGACTCGGCACTGTGCAGTCAAGCTTTGAGATGATAGGCAATACTAAGACTCGATGATTGCAGCTCATTTGCAAATGTGATGAGCTGCACAATGGGGAATTCAACATGTTTTAAATGTTGAATGCTGCACCGGGCATGGCAGGGTGTATACAGGCCTGCATTGAAGCAAGCGATGAGCCTTGCATCCACAAATCCGCATCAGATGTTGCGTGCAGATACAGCGCTAGACCAGTGGCACTGTTGCAGTCAAGATGTGAAAATGACACACAATCATGGGACTCGATGCAAATCAGTGCACCTGGCTGCAGATGTGATGAGCTGTACTTTAAAAATAAAAATAAAATGTGATTGTGACATGCTGTACCGGGCATGGCAGGGGGTGTAAAGGTCTGCATTGAAGCGAGCAATGAACCTTGCATCCACAAATCCGCATCAGATGTTGCGTGCAGATACAGCGCTAGACCAGTGGCACTGTTGCGGTCAAGATGTGAAAATGACACACAATCATGGGACTCAATGCAAGTCAGTAAAACTGGCTGCAGATGTGATGAGCTGTACTTTGGAAAAGAACAAAAAAAAATTGATTGTGAAATTCTGCATTGGGCATGGGAGGGTGTGTACAGGTTTGTATTGCAGGGAGTGATGAGCCTTGCATCCACAAATCCGCATCAGATGCTGCGTGCAGATACAGCGCTAGACTAGTGGCACTGTAGCGGTCAAGATGCAGAAATGATACACAATCATGGGACTCGATGCAAAACAGTGCTCCTGGGTACAGATGTGATGAGCTGTACTTTGAACAGATTTTTTTGTTGTGATTGTGACATGCTGTACCGGGCATGGCAGGGGT
>JAABUU010007232.1_pt1 | contig 11507 bp, 20 predicted proteins | sample 5559301 | NCBI WGS metagenome assembly JAABUU01 (sample SAMN10711884, study PRJNA513360) | rock metagenome | isolation source: Antarctica rocks | place: Antarctica: Victoria Land, Richard Nunatak white
CTTGATGTGAAGAGCTATATGTGCTCTGATTCACTATGCAAAATTGAACACGGCTGCAACTAAAACATCAGGAAATGAGACGCAATGCACAGGATGACAGCATTGTCAGATGTAGCACCACACTGCTGAAGTGTGTGCCCAATGAGCTCTGCACACATCTGTCAATTCAACAGTGTTGCAGAGCCAAAGCTCTGAAAGACAAGCAAATTGTTCTGCACATCTGGAAGTAGCGTGCTCCTGTCCATGCATGATGCAGTCTCATGGGGGCCACGACACATTCACAATATCAGTGCAAACACACACGGACTTGCCTGCCAATGTCCCAGTCTCTGAAAAGGAACTGTCTGCTCAGGTTGCTCTTTTCAATGACATCATCATCGGTGACTGTGACCTGGCCCCTGGAGCCTACTCCCAAACCCATCATTGCAAAGTTTTTTATGAACTCACATCCCAGGGCTCCAGCCCCAACAAGAAATACCTGCAGACAAGGAGTGCAGAAGTGTGCATAAAATTGACTATTGACTAACACATTGACATCCCCATCAGGATGCCCACACACAGCAGACCCTTGCACTTGCAGATCTTGGGGCATATGCTTTGCAAGGCAACAAAGCATCAGGGTGCAAGCAGGAGTTCTCATGATGCTTGCACAGGTGCTTTGTGCATTGTAATGCATCATTGTATGATGATGATATCAAGCAACATGCATGGGAAGCCAAGTCAAGTGTGAATGAAACAGTATTCGCAAAACAAAGTGCAAGAGGCCTCTGTTGAGGCCTCAGGAGCTAATCAAGCTAGATGCGAGCTGCTGGGCCCATGTGACAACAAGTGTACTTGACTCACGTAGTTTCACGTCTGAAAACATGTGCTGACCTGCATGTTTTGGATTTGCTCTTGAAGCTTGTTGCCCAAGACTGCCCTTTGGGCGTCATATCTGTCTCCCTACAGTGACACCAGTCAGGCTTACATATACAGGATGCAAAGGAGCTCAAATGCAATCACAGGAACAAAATTGCAAAGGCACAATACAATAGAGGTTCTTGTAGCTGCCATGTTGAGGATTCATGGCATCCATGCACTGATGAATGTAATAGAGTCCACATGCTTGTACTACCAACACATTCAAGCCAGCATGAGCTACAGGAAAAAAAGTCATGACGAATCAAGAGGGTCAGACTGAGGCTGAAGTATAGGCACAGACAAAGTCTGGTCCTTGCCTGCGGTGCCACATCTTCAGGTGTCAAGTCCTCCTCTGGCAGCGACTCTATGGAGTCAAAGTAGAAGAACTGGAACAGCGGGTGGAACTTGCCACTGGCTGCCTTCATGACCTCCTGACCGACCACCCCTCCAAACATTGCAGCCATTGGACTGATTTCACCTGATGATGTATAGGATAGCTTGCGCAGCACATCCTGCATGGAGGTACCACTGTTCACGAGATCGACGTGCCATAGCAAATTTCATTGAAAGCTGGCAGGGCTATGCTGTATACTGATAGACAGATTTAAGCACACTGCACGTCAGTTTTGGCTGGACAGGCAGCTTATGCGACAGGTATAGGCAAACTTTTGGCTGGTATGGTCGTGCTACACATGCAGCATGTTCAATCAAGGCATTGGTGCATGCACAAAAGCAGGTTTTGCCACAGGCAGAATGAGGCAACTGTACCTCATCAACATCCACCTTGTTGCTGGCCTGTTCATTGATCTTGTGGGCTATCTGCACCAATGAAGCTGCATCATCCCTGTTGTAGGCATGCGGCCGACGGCCATTCTCATCCTGCATCACACAACAGAATTTGTGCCTGTGTAGTGTCTGTGCTCTGGGCCCCATGCTGAAAACACAATGCATGGATAAGTAGCACACAACTGAGACATGCTGCTACTCCTGTTGCTTAGCATACAATGCGATTTGATTGTCTCTACTTATTGACAAGCTATCAAGGTGCCGCAAGTGGTGTGATCCTGCAGTGACATTGCTGGAAGATTTACATGACAGGTAGACATGTGCGGAAGAGATGCACATGCCTTGAGCCTGCTCCAAGGATTGCGCTAAGCTCTGACTTGACATCAAAATAACTGCCACATACCTGGAAATCATTCAAGGCTTGGAAGCCCAGGTGCAGAATGCCAGGGCGCTCCATCTTGGCAAAATCGCTGAGCAAGAACTCTCCAGGGTCGTCAAGGGCCTGTGCCAGTGGCTTGAAGTCCAAAGTCTTGTGCTCTTTGTGCTCAGTCACAATGCCACCCTTAACATAGTCTCCATAGCTTGTGGTGTCCTCCTCAAGCTCAAAGGTATGGGATTGCACCTGTGTAAAAGGAAATGGTGTTGTCAGCTGGCTCAAACAACATATAAGTGCAGAAATGGGACCACACCTGCTCATTTCCACACAAGCATTGCAACAGGCACTTCACATGAGGATAAGCTTGTGATACGCATTGCAATTTTCTCACACGTGATGAAACACTCACAGGGCTGTTTGGCCTTGACAGCCATGTTGCATATGAGCTGACCATGCCCAAGATCACACAAAGATTGTAACATCATGAAGTGTTATGAAGATGGTCAGAAGCACAGCGCTACATGCAACTGCCTCCCTCTCACTCTGCACTAGCCTGACAAGGCCGCTCTGCTCTCGGGCTTGTTGAGTGTGTAGAAATTGTACCTTGACATTCTTGATGCGCCTAGGCTTCTTGTCATTCAAGGTAGGCATTCCATTCACTTCAGCAAATGTAACTAATTGACCATCCTGCATGCACCAAAAAAAGTGTTCGCACCCACAACAGTAAAATTGTGTTATTGTGGGTGCAGTGATATTGTGTTTCTGTCATAAGCTTTGAGCACCATCGATGTGACAAGAGCTTGCCTGGAAGTCCATCCTCTCGTCATCTACACATGTGATGAGGGTAGGATTACCAGGAATGATGGAGGCTATGATGCCTGTTGCAGGCTCCTCGCCTGCAATGTATGTCATGTCTTGAGTGCGCGATCTATGCAACAAATCAGTCCAAATTATGCATGATGCAGATGCTTTGTACAACAAACAGGAAGACACCCAAGCCATGAGTGCAAAAGGGAGGCATGAAGAATGCTCACCATCAACATCCAAGACCTGAAATCCTGTACCAAAGTCACAGAAGACACTGGCGAATACTCCACAAACATCTGCCTTGATGAAGCCAATGTTGTGCTTATGGCAGATTTCATCAATAGATATTGACTCCTTCATCGTGGTGTTCGTACAAACTACCACCTACGCACGCAAGCATTGTTCTTGCAATAAAATATGATGATGGATATGTGTACCGCTGTTTCCAGCTTGACTTGACCCCATATCTGCAAACCTGGAACTGGCTGATGTATTGTTCTGTCAGTTGCGCTGACGAAGATGATACCGCCACAGCAGTGTTCAGCTCTTGCAGCTTGTCTCTGCAAGCTGCTGCACGGTTTGTGCCTACATCCGCCTCAGTCAAGTAAAACTGGGCAGACAGGTCTTGCAGCTGGGTTTCTGCTGTGTCATGAAGCACCACGGCTTTGACACCAGCCAAAATGACATTCTTGGCTGCATCGCAATGAGTGAGGGTTGTGAGACGATAGGTCTTAGAGTGTAAGCACAGCCATCAAGGGTTGCCTGATCAGCCTCACCGACTTCCACGCTCAGCCCGGTTGCGCCCAAGACCAACACTTGAGACGCAGCCAAACGGCGCATAGAATCTCGTCCATATACAGCAAGTTGCCGACTGTGAAGGTCTTCATCAATTTCCCCTCCTGAAGTTGCCTTGCGAACCCCGTTGCCCTCGACAGCACTCATTCTAGGTTTCTTGGCAACAGATGGAGAGTCTGCAGCAATCAGGCTGCGCTTCGACATAAGCAGTCTATACGACCGCGGACACGCCAAACCAAGTTGAGTATCATGTATCAGGGACTATGGGCGATGAAAAGACGCCGTGTGTGTGTCGTAAGCAGAGCCAATATTTGTATTTCAAGCGAAATAAGCTGACTAAACGACGTGCACTGCGCCGGCGTGCGTGCGATTACGTGTGGGGAAGCCCGGTCACGCTGCGGCAAAAACTGCATTCACTATGCTTCCGGCATAGGCACTCAAACAGGTCATCATGACACACAGGTACCTACAGGCACATATAGGGCTGCGCTGCGATACACGCAGTGTGATAACACCACTCCCTCGGCAACTCTTGCAGAGTATTAGACGGCCAGCTGCAGATTCCGATAGACCTGCGGTTTTGCGCAGATGGACAGCACAACCAAGGGCAGCACTTGCCGAAACTTTGGCTCCTGTTTCCTTGACACAGACTCAGGAGTCGGTTGCAGTGTTGAAGAAGACCAGGTTGATCACAGCTGTCAAGACGCCATACCGAGAAGACGGCAAATTTGACCTCAGAGCATACGATGCGCACGTTCAAAGGCAAATAGAGAACGGTGTTGAGGGCTTGATTGTTGGGGGCACAACAGGTGAGGTTGCCTGACAGGCAGCACTGCAGTGCAAGACAGCACTTAGCTGTGCGCTATGGCTGCTGCCACATTCAAACTCATGATTTTTTGGCAAGCTGTCGCTGATCAGATGAACTGTATGTGCGCTTAACTACCCTCCGCATGCCACATGCCTTCACAGCCGCTTACATGTCACAGCACATAACTTATTGCTCACAGCTGCTTGCAGGCGAGGGTCAGTTGATGAGCTGGGATGAGCATGTCATGCTCATTGCGCATACTGTGAACACTTTTGGCAGCCAGCTGCAAGTGATTGGCAACACCGGCAGCAACTCTACACGTGAAGCACTGCATGCAACAGAACAAGGCTTTGCTGTTGGAATGGATGCTGCACTGCAAATCAACCCATACTATGGCAAGACATCCTTGGATGGCTTGATGGCTCACTTCACTGCAGTCTTGCATGAAGGTCCAACCATCATATATAATGTGCCAAGCAGAACAGGTACAGCCCTCACAACTGTTCCGCATCATGTATACACACCAGCGACCCAAACATGCCAGCAACTTTTGTGCATGTCTCTGCTGATGACACTGCGGCTTGGAATGTCCTGCCAGAGCCGCCAAGGGCTCCTGCAAGGAACACATATTCACTGTCAAGTTCTGGGTTTGCAATCCGATGCTGGCAATGCAATCTGTCAGGCATTGGCCCATGACTGAGGCGGTCATTGCTAATGGCTTGCAGGGCAGGATGTCCCTGATCACATAGTGCAGCGGTTACAGCATGATCCCAATTGGCTTGGTGTAAAAGAATGCACTGGCAACAACCGAATACAGAGCTATGCTGACCAAGGCATCATTTGCTGGAGCGGCAATGATGATGAGGCACATGATAGTCGACACAATCATGGTGCTCAGGTGATTTGAGATTTCATGCTCAAATTACTTGCAGACATGATTACATCTGCTCCTTTGTATGCTGCAAATGCCAATCCTGTTGTCAACATGGACAAAGGCTGTTGCATCTGCTTGCAATATTTATATTTAATCAATCTTTGTATTGTTTTGTGGACAGAGTTGACAATGCTTTTGATACGCAGGGTGTTATTTCTGTAACCAGCAACATCATTCCTGGACTCTTTTCTCAAATGATGCACAAGCGCAATGCAGAGTTGAACAGCAACCTGCAGGAGCTGATGGCCTGGCTCTTTTGTGAACCAAACCCAGTACCACTCAACACTGCCATGGCTATGTGTGGGCTTATCAAGCCTGTGTTCAGACTGCCATACGTGCCATTGAATAGAGAGAAGCGCGGGCAGGGTGCTAAACTACTACAACAAGTTCAGGAACACATTCCTGGCTGCAAGGATGTTCAAGTGCTAAATGATGATGATTTCAGTATTGTCAGCAAGTACTGAACAAAGTGTCATGTACAACCAGCTTGGTGTAGTTTCAGGTATGCAGAGGTATGCAGAAACTACCTGCCTTTATTGTGCTGTATATTCAATTGAACAAGAGGGACTGGCTGCAGAACAGTCGTACTTGCCAATTGGGGAACTAAACAGTTTTCAGCACACATGCGCATATAGGGCCATGTTTGATTAGGCCTAGGGCCCTCTCAGCCCCATTGCACTGTCAATTTTCTAATCGCCTGTCAGTCTGGTAGACAAGCAGCTGCTATAGCAAGACGGGCCACTGATACACTTGGTAGCATGCTTGCAGTGATTATTTACTGTTGGCCTTGGCTCAAACAGGCCAAGCTGTGAGCCTTTTAGTACTTATGATATTGTCTTGCATGCGTCCCTGAATTTCACAGGCTGTACTATGACTGTAGATACGGCAAAGCATCGAACAGAAAAGAAAATACTACACCTTTCGGCGTCAATGCAACGAGAAGCCAAATTGTATACCGGGCTGCCTGAGCACCAGTTGTCGATGTTGACAAACCAATCTGCAGCAGGAGCAAGTGAGGACTTCCTACCAAAAAAGCATTCCCTGAGAGAACCACCACATGCATTTGGCTCACTCGTAGCTATGAAGCTTGGTACTGTTCAAGTCTGCTGAAAAAGATTTGCATGCTTGTTCCTAATGTGACTGTAGCAGTGTGCTGGACAACTACAGTAGCAGCACGCGGGGCGTGCATGATCGCGCGCAGCTAGTGCGTGCAACACGTGATGAAGGCGTGGATTTGCTAGCTCAGGACACCTTTGCAGATGCCTGTGTCGCCGCGTTCTCGGGAAAATACAGATAGACTGTGAAATGTGCGTGTCTTAACCGAACTTTCACGCGTCCGTGGTCGCACCATGTCGAGTGGACCCCAGTGTATCATCGCGCCACTCGAACCTTACTGGAGCGGACAGTCTCCATTTTGCCCTGCCGCCCCGGGAAATGCTCTGGTCCGACAGAAACAAACCTCGTGCTCCCGTCGTGTGCAAGCTCGCGGATTACCTCTGCAACATACTGGTCGGGAACAAAAGCGTCGGCCTATAGTTGCTTCCAGGGGTAGCGACCCTTTTGTTGCGGCAGGCAGCAGGCTTCAAAGCCTTCTGTCAGGCATTGGGTAAGAGACTCGAGGCTCCATGAATCCGTGTACGGTGTGGCATGTCTACTTGGTTGCACAGTCACGTTGCTTTTCCGGCTTCACTGCTTCCTGAAAATCTCCACAGGGTCATCTTCTTGCTGTTGGTGCCACAAATCGCTACACATGTGGTGCAAATGTAGACTCAAGCAACATCCGTTGTGGCTTACAGCACATGCTCTGTGGCTGGCCAAAGTCGTCTGCTCATTTTAGCTTCCCCAAAACATAGCTGAGGATGTTGCAGAGACGGAGAGGAGGAGGTGCTGGAGTCTTATCTGTCAGAACAGGCACCTGAGACAAAAATGAGTCTGTCTTTGTTGGCTGGTGGAGTCATGAGTTCCGGAGCTTTGGCACTGTGCTGGCTCACAGGCAGTGATCCTTGGGGTGAGTGATCACCTGCTTGTGCCAGCCTCCAGCTTTTTTCTGTATAGCTCTTTGCTGGTGTTTGGCTCGGTCCACCCTCTGCACAGCAAGTCATGCATAAGCTACAAGAACTCAGCTGGCAGAGCGGCTGTCATCATAGTATGGTATGTGGCAATTTTCAGATCCTGGTATATGGCAGTTCATGACCCTAATATGTGGCAGCTTGAGACCCTACTTGCTTTGCAGGCGGTGCATCAGTGTCCTTCCATAGCCTGATGGCAGCCACTCTAGGTGCTGCGGCTTGTGTCCCCTTGCTGATGCTGAGGGCAGCCATGTGGACAAATGAGGCGCGCTTGCGCTTTCCTGTTCTGGAGGAGCTGCAAAGATGGCAAGCTGAGCAGTCAAGTTCCATTGTCAGGAACTTGTCTGCTGTGCAGGTATGTCCACTGCTTTGCCATGCAGGTTGCTGCAATGATTGAGCATAAGCAAAACAATTACATGTGGTTCACAACTTGCATAGCAGTGCATCTTCTGTGTTTATTGCAGCAATGTGCCAGCCAGAGTGCCAGCAGTTGTGTCACCTGGCGGCAACTCTGTCATAAGATTTTCAAAAGTTGCAGCTGCTGATCCTTACGTTGATGTGTCCCCGCATCTCATTTGTTGGTGTGCTGCAAATGGCTGTGTCAGTATGCACCTCAATTATGGTGTGCTGCAGATGGCTGTGTTGGTATGCTGTGACGTTCTACCCACGACTGTGATGACGCTTCCAGCAGCACAGGGTGGCCTCACAGCATCCTTCCAAATCTATGCTAGTCACATCCGGGACTGGGGGGTGAGCGTGCCAGAGATGGGGCCCCCTGTGGCTGCCCTTGGGGTAACCGCCTTGCTTGCAGCTGGAGCCAGGCTATTTGAGCATGCAACCACTCAAGAAGAATATGTGAGCCTCTCACTTTGTGTGTTTGTTCATCCATCCGTCCAATCAGTTGACTGCTGATTTACTCTTTGTTTGCCCAAACATCTGTGCATGCGCACAACACTTTTGAGTGTTGCTTGATTGCTTGAATGTAACAGGGCTCCAAAATTGGTCATGTACTGCTTGTAAGTCATTGCAAGTGAGTTGTCATTAGATTTTGCAGACTATGCAGAAAGCAGGATGTAATTGTAAAAGCAAGCCCTTGTCAACCTGTTGTCCAAGGTTATCCTGTTTGGTAGTGGTGTGATACAAGCACGTCCTGTTCATGCACATCTGTCCATTCAGGAGGTGGTTGCGACTGCAATGGAAAATGCTGACCGATATTACAGAGTCATGACAAATGGCGTGAATGGCACAGCAAAAGACCCAGACAATGCTGCCAAGGCCTTTAAAGCCGTTGCCTCGCAATGGCTGCAACAGCGCCAGCAAGCATGCACAGTGCTGGCTGTGTTGACCGCAGCAGAGGTGTTGTTTTTAGGTTTGTTGTGGAGAATGACAGGAGACATGGCAGCACCGCTCACAGCTGCCATGATGATGACATCAGTTGAATATGCTTTTGTGAGAAAGCTTACAGATGCAGGCATGAAGCATGACAGATGATATCAAAGTTTTGTGCAGGTCTTGTTGGTTTGGGCGTGAGAGGGTGTCAGTATGTGTGCGTCAGTCCATCTCATATGTTGTCTGAAACACCTTGTGCTTGATTAATGGCTGTCAGTGGCATAACGCAGCAATAAGGGTGCCTCATAGCAGGTTGCTGTTTACTTGCTGCAGTGGGAGTATATATCATGCTTGTCGGCAGCTGTTCCATTCTAGTGTTTTGTGTTCCTGTGAGTGAATAGAATGACTGCCTTTTGCAGCCCAATGGTTTTGCTGGCTTGCAAATCTGTAGGAAGTTTTGATATGCTTAGTAGTCTGTGGAACCGCCAATGACAGTGAGAGTCAAAGTTCAGGCAGCAGCATCAACCGCGCCCTCCTCCTACTATCAACCCAATTTGGTTCCAACAATGCGGCACTGCTGCAAATTACAATGCATTACGCTGGGACAAATTGCTTCTCTTTGCTTAGCATGTTGCACTAGTGTATTTACTGATACTGTTGCATGCTGATGATTGTCTTGTAAAACGACCTTGATGAAGGCACATGATGAGCATACTGCACCGTCCTTGGTAAAATTTTATACATTACAAGTTGTTGAGTGACATGGAGGTCGATTTATCTCAAACCGACAAGACGAAATGACATGCAAGCCAAGTCACAATGAGAGTCCTTTTTGTTTCAGGTATATACAATCATCACACCACAGACATTCGCTTGTGTCTAATGACTCATGGCCAGTAGCGGTCAGCTCAAGTCTATAGACAGAGCTAGCTAGCATCCAGACTCAGCTAACATCGTTCATACAAATCAGCACCGCACAGACAGGCTTCACAGTTCAGCCGCAAACTCTCATTGAGCGCCGGGCTGCCTGAGCACGATGAAAGACCTCTAGTAACTACATACTCGAGCCAAGCGAAACTCCCTTCAAGAGTTCTTCCAAAAATTGCAAGACAAAACAATGGCATAATTACAAGGATTGTTTATGATTAGCCAGCCCAAAAATTGTTCAGCCGAAGTCAAACTTTTTACCTGAACAGTGTGCAGCATAGCCCAGTAAGTTGGGAAGTGCCCAAGGCAAGATCGCAATCTTTGTCAAACACAATATGTACTCAAAAAGGGTCGGTGGCACGCATGCTTATGGCAGCTTTGCAGCCCGTATGTGCTCGACATGATGTGCCTGAGCGTCAAAGCGTTCTTGCAACTCTGAAAGCTGACGCTGGCAGCCTGAAGCAGCTTCACGATCATTGCTGAGGCCAGTGCTGGAATACACATATGATGATAAAATGGTGATGCGGTCCTTTGGCATAACAAAAATCCCCTCCTTTTTGGTCTCGACCTCTTCCAGCTTGATCAGTGTATCAAACCCTTTTGTCACCTCCCTGCACTTGGAATTTTGATATGAGGTATGATTGTCATTCTACAGTGGGATGACTTGCAGTTAGCTGCTTGAAAAGTGCCATGCGTGCAATAATCACAGAACTCTGCAGCTGCGATAATTACCCAAAAATGCCATAAAGCATGTCAAGATGAGGTGCTGGGCCAAGCAGGATGGAAAATGATGATCCGCCACTGTTAGGATCATCAAGCCTCCCCATGGATAAAATTCCTCGTCTATCATGCTTCACATGTTGCTGCACTTCAAGGGGAACTGACTTTTCATCTTCTTCCTGCATTGACAAGAGGTCAGGCTTACAGAGCTGTAACTTATATAGTGTTTGTTTACAAGGTCCTTTCACAACCATGCTACGCTGACAAGTTGGTTGACTGCCACAAGCCATTTTGGGATTTCATGGTTGATGTTACATGTGCCAAAATGCATGAAAGCTGCAAGGTGCAGCGTTTGCTGTGAGGCTCACTCGCTGCTTCCTGTCAAGCTGTGCAAGCCTGCCCCCTGTTACGCCAGCAGTCTGTGCAACGAACCCTTTGTCTACACGAAAAAAATGGTTACTGTTGTATCCTCCAAGCTTCGCTAGTTTGAGTATGTGGTCTGATGTGACTGGTGCTACCTGCAAAAGCAAAGCTGGCAAGACTGAGTGTCTGCTGCGTGCCGCTGTATCTCGAAAACATGCCGACCCCTACGTCAGGATACAGAGCCATTTCTATATCCCCAAAGGTGGTCTGGAACACGATACGGTCATCACCTAGTCTTGGACCGGCCATGGCCGCGACTGCTTCGCAACGGAAGCGGTTCTGGCTTAATGAAATTACCAGCAGGCTGATTGGTATTTGCCACATCTGCCCAGACGTGATGCAGGTTTTGCTGTTGACTGCGGGATCCAAACTTTGGATGGCAGAATTCCCGTGGCGTCAAGCATCAACCGTGGAGAGAACAGCAACCGGCAGCACGTACACAGCACGCAAGCTAAATGACTCTTTTCACGAGCACATGCAGCGCTATGTGCTCGCAAGCTCGTTGGACTTCGCGATGATCTGAATCCTTCAGCTCATCCTGGACCTGCACCTGCCACCCCACACACAGCATCAGGGCTCCTCCTCACTCAGCCCTGCTGCTGTGCACAAGCTACAGCTGCACCCAGACCTATC
>JAABUU010007237.1_pt1 | contig 11504 bp, 12 predicted proteins | sample 5559301 | NCBI WGS metagenome assembly JAABUU01 (sample SAMN10711884, study PRJNA513360) | rock metagenome | isolation source: Antarctica rocks | place: Antarctica: Victoria Land, Richard Nunatak white
TTGTCCGTCCTGGTCATCACAACGACGACCACCTGACCGACACGGGGAGAGAACCCGTCGTCCACCAGCAAGCGATCAAGCTAGGGCCACAGTCCGACACAACTAGCCAGACCCTGAGAGAACCTTGCAACTGGCATGCACCCGACCGCAAACAGCCGCTGTCGTTTTCAGAAGTCGTCTGCACCGGGATCGTGCGGAAACGTCGGCGGGTGCAGAGGACTGTTGACCACCGGCTGGTCAGAAGTCGTGTGCACCAGGCTGCGTCCTGCTCAGGAGTGGTGGCACTATCGCCGGTGGTGATGTGGCGGTAGATGGTCATGAGGGTGACGTCGCAGGACTGGGCGCTCTCGGCCATGGCGAACTGGCGGGCGTTGTACATGCGCTGGGCCTTGTTGATCAGCGCCGGGGCCATTTTAGGTTTGCGGCCGCCGGTGCGACCACGGGCACGGGCGGCGATCAGCCCGGCCTGGGTGCGCCCCCTTATCTGTATGCGGTTCGCTCCATCATGGGCTGTGACCGGGGGCGGTACTGATTCTGGTGCGCCGGTACCAGTTGAGGTACGTGAGCGACGGGTGCCGTTGATCATGGCCCGAGTGTCGTTGGGCCGGGGTAATCTGCCTGACCCCGCCGGGCTCACCGCCGCTGCGCGACTCCGACCATGGTGAAGCTGACTCGGACTGACCGGCCAGTGCGAGGTCGCCACCAAATTTCCCCGACGACTGTCGGGTGCGGGGCCCGCTACATCTGCTGTGCGTGCCGGGCGGCCAGCGTTGCCCGTACCTGGTGCAGACTGCGTAGCAAGAGAGCCGGGCCGATGATCACGCAGACCACGGCAACGACGGGGTGCGCCGCGGTGACGAGGAGAATGACGCCGGCGGCCAGCAAAGCGGCACCAAACGGAATAGCCCGAGGAAGATCAGGGTCCCACGCAGAGTCTCGGTGGAGGCGTCCTGGACCGCAGGCAGGGCCAGAACTGTTCGCCATCAGTGTGTGCCCCCTTTCCGCATCATCCTTCGCCCAGCCTGCTCCAGAACACGGGACACCGCAATAGGACCTGGGCTGGCACGGAGCGGATCATCGCCCACAGCAGGTGGACCGCCGGGATACGCGAAAAACCCGCCAAGTGGCCGGGTAGTGCCTGATCAGGCGTCGTTGTCGGCGAGGGCGCGGTAGAGCGAGGCGACTGAGGGGTGCTGGCCGGCGTTCTTGCCGGTCTTGATGATCAGTTTCTTCACGATGTCGGGCATCGGGGTGCCCTTGTCGCGCAGCGCGCGGGCGAAGAGCACGTCGTCCTCGTCGAGCACCTTGGGCCGCCCGCCGTGGTTGCCGCGCGCGGCGGCGGCTTGCTGGCCTTCGAGGGTCTTCTCGCGGATGTAGTCGCGGTCGAGCTGGGCGGTGACGGCGAGCACGGCGAAGAGCATGGAGCCCAAGCCGTGCGGGTCGTAGATCCCGGTCAGCGGTCCGGTCAGCAGCTCCAGCTGCACGCCGCCACCTTGGAGGTGGGCGGAGAGGGTCATCAGTTCGGCGGCGTTGCGGGCGAGGCGTTTCATCTCGTGCACGGTCAGGATCACCGGCTGGTCCGGCGCGCCGGTCTTGATCTCGTGGGCGAGGGTGAGGGCCTTCTCCAGCTCGGGGCGGATCTTGATGCGGGTGCTGATCTTCTCGGAGAACACCCGAGTGCAGTGCGCGGCCGCGAGTGCGTCGAGCTGGGTTTGCAGTTCCTGGGTGGCGGTGGAGCAGCGGGCGTAGCCGATCCGGATCGGCGGCCCGGTCGTCTCCAGCGCCGCCGCGGCGACCTCGGGGCCTTGCGTCCATTTCTTGCCCGGTCCCCGGTCGGTCGGGACGGGCACGGTGAGTTCGTCGCGCAACGCGGGCACCAGGATGAAGCGTGCGGTGTGGTATTTCGCGGCGGTCTTCCCGGCCCGGGTTCGGCAGGCGCTGCCGGCGGGGACGTCGCATTGCGGGCAGGGGTGGCGTTCCACCGCGGCCGCGGCGTCGTCGGGTCCGAGTGGCATGCCGACAGTCTCGCAGAACTCTGGCAAAACCAGGGGCGGTTATGAGAGTTGTTGTGCGAATCGCGACCTGCGAGTTTCCGATGCGGGTCGGGTCGTTCGCAGAACTGTCACAACTGGTCGTTGTGATAGTGCTGGGAATTGGCGTGAAGTTTTTCACCGAGCCCGGCCGCGAAGTTGTCACCGAGCACGAGTGGGCACTTGGGTACTGACTTGCAGCGGTAACTGGCATCGTGCTGACCTCTGGGGTTTTTCACCTGACCGCTGGTGGGGTTGCGAGCGGACGTTTCAGGTCGCTCGGAAACGGTTCGGGTGGTGACTTGCCCAGTGGCGCCGGCCACCACATCCAGCGGCCGATGTCGAGGTTGAGCGCTGGGACCAGGATTGAGCGCACGACCAGCGTGTCGAGCAGGATCCCGAGGGCGACGCTGATCCCGACCTCGATCATGATCACGATCGGGAGCAGCGCCAGGACGCCGAAGGTGGCGGCCAGCACAATCCCGGCGGAGGTGATGACGGTGCCGGTGAGGGCCAGACTGCGACGGGTGCCCTCGGCCAGGCCGTGGCGCTGGGCTTCCTCACGTGCCCGGCTCATCAGGAAGATGTTGTAGTCGACGCCGAGAGCGACCAGGAAGATGAACGCGTACAGCGGCACCCGCTGGTCGGTGCCGGCGAAGCCCAGGACGTAGCGGAAGATCAGGGCACTCAGTCCGAACGACGCGGCGAAGGAGACCACGACGGTCGCGGTGAGCAGGACGGGGGCGAGCAGGGACCGCAGCAGCAGGCCGAGGACGGCAAGCACGACCAGCAGCACGAGCGGGAAGACGATGGTCCGGTCGTGCGCGGCTCCGCGATCGGTGTCGAGCGCGATCGCGGTCGGGCCACCCACGAGAGCGTCGGCCCCGGGCACGGCGGCCACCCGGGCGCGCAGCCGGTCGATGGTCGCCGTCGCCGCGGGACTGTCCGGCGCCGAGGTCAGGACGACCGACAGCTCGCTCCACTGTGCGGACTCGTTGATCGTCGTCACGGCCGCGACGCCCGGGGTCGCGCCGGCGGCCGAGCGGGTGTCGGCGGCGGTGGCGGGGCGGACCAGGACGAGGGTCGGCGAGCTCGACCCGGACGGGAAGTGCGCGTCGATCATCTGCTGGCCGCTGATGGAGTCGACGGTGGTGGTGAAGCTCTTGTCGGCGGGCAGACCCCGCTGCAGGGTGGCCAGCCCGATCGCCGCCAGGCCGAGCAGCGCGGCGGTGACCAGCCAGGCTCGGCGCGGGCGGCGGCTCAGGGCGGCGCCGAGGCGGTGCCATGCCCGGGCGCCCGTCTCGGGCGAGCCGAGGGCAGGGACGGCCGGCCAGAACACGCGACGCCCGGCGGCCAGCAGCAACGCGGGCAGCGTGGTCAGGTTGACGAGCAGCGCGGCGAGGACGCCGACCGCGAGCACCGGACCCAGGCCGCGGTCGGAGTTGACCGAGGCGAACAGCAGGCAGCACAGGCTGAGCACGACGGTCGCGGCCGAGGCGAGGATCGGGGGTACGGCGCTGCGCAGCGCCTGCGCCATGGCGTGGCGGTGATCGTCGTGGCGGCGCAGTTGTTCGCGGTAGCGCGACACCAGCAGGAGCGCGTAGTCGGTCCCGACGCCGAACACGAGGACGTAGAGGATGCCCGAGGACAGGGCGGTGACCGTGAGGCCGGCCCAGCGGACGAGCGCGTACGTCGCCGCCATCGCGACGACGACGGCCAGCCCGCCGGACACGAGGGGCAGCAGCCACAGGATGGGGCTGCGGTAGATGCCCAGCAGCAGCAGGGCCACGACCGCGGCGGCCGCGAGCAACAGCGTCAGGTCCACGCCCGCGAACTGATTGGTGGAGTCGACCTTCGCCGCGCCGGGTCCGGTGACGCGCCGCCGCTGCGCGCCAACTTGCCATCGGCCACGGTGGCCCGACTATCCGGTGACGCTGGTGTGCTCGGTCAGTGCAGCCGGGTTTTGCACACTGGATACGCGACCGGTTCTCGTTCCACACGAGGATCGGCTGTTGTGATGCGTCAAAGTTCCGGTGTATCAACGTAATTTACAGATTATGACGTATCGAGGTCAATTACGTGGCACGGTGAGTCCGATGCTTGGCTGTTGATGTTCCCGCCGCCCGCTTGCTTGTCAACGGTTGCGCCGTGCAGGTGTCAGCGTGTCCGAGGAGTGCGGCGACCTGGCTAATGACGGCGTGATCGCGGATGACGACGGGGACACCTTGGGCGGCGCAGGAGGCCTGCAGCCATTCCATGATGGCCTCGGGATCGAGCTCCGGGGTGGTCATGGGGGCTAGCCCTTCGGGTTTCGCCGCTCGGCGGCGCGGGCCTGTCGGCCGTGCTCGGCGGCCTCGATACGTTGTGCCGCCTTAGTTTCGACCCAGCCTGCTTCACCGAGGCCGCGCCACCCGTGTCCGACGTAGCGCCAGCTACCAATCTGGAGCGTGTCGGTGTCTTGCATGACCTCCCGCTCTGCTGCGTCGCCACGGGTGGTGGCGTGTTGTTGTCGCTCGGCGCGTAAGGCGCCCATCGTGGTCGAGTAGTTACGGCTACGGCTGGAGGGCCGCGAGGGGTAGCCGAAGCCTTCGACCCGTTCGCGGGTGCGCAGCTCACCAAGGTCGGGATCACGCCCGAGGTGACGGCAGGTCCGCCGGATCTGTCGGACGTGGTCACGGTGCGGATTCGCGACACCGTCATCGACCGCTATGCCATGCGCGGGCAAGGCTTTGGTGACGCACTTGGCCAGGTAGTTCGTGACCGCTCGGGCGGGTGTCCTGTCCTGCGGGGCGGCCCGGTCGCCGTTGGTGGTCTGCTCGGGCTGACTGCTGGTGATGACGGCCACGTCGAGCTGGCTGCCCCACCGCACAACCGCCGGTACCGGGTCGCGGCGGTCAGCGGCCGGGATGTCGATGCTGACCCGGGGCGCCGCGGCGTGGATGGCCGCGACCAGCAAGGAGGGTTCGTGGAACGGCGCGGGCGGGGGTTGGGGCTCGGCCTCGGTGCTGCGGGCGTCGAGCCGGAACACTGCGTGCAGGTGGATGGCGCCGCGCCGTTGATATTCGGCGACCTTGGTGTAGGACAGACACACCGCGGTGTTCACCTGGCGGACGCTGATTCCGCTGAGGGCGGCCAAGCGGCGGCGGATCTCCATCACCGTCCGCGCCCACAGCTTGGGCGCGAGCGCGTTGAACACCACCAGGCCCCGGTAGTCGAAGCATTGTGGGCACACCGGTGTGCCCACCACCTCGGATGGAAACCCGACTGCACCAACGCCGGCGCATACCCCATGTCGTGCAGCCACGCCGCACTCCGCACGGCCTCAGCGTCATCGCCCAGATTCAACTCGCTGACCAGGTGATCCGCGGCCGCGCCGACACCCTGCACGTGCGACCAGCGCGCCCCCAACTCGCACAGGACCGTCCCCGACAGCCTCATCGACCACGACACCAAGTCCCCAGCAACGCCACGCACATGCCCATGATGCACCACAGCAACATCGATCAGCTGACCAATGGGGGGCGGCGCCGGTGCCTCCGGGCTGGCGCCCTCCGACCCCGACACCGCCCAAAACCAGCGTGTTCAAATTGTCTTTACTGCTTCAAGATCGCGTTGTCCTCCTCCAGCCGGCGAACTTGGCCTTGAGCGTCTTGATCTCGGCCAGCTCCTCGCTCGTGGCTCCCGGCTCCCGCCGTCGTCAACCTCCGCCTGGATCACCCACCGCAGCACCGACTCCTTGCCGACATCGAGCTGCTTGGCTACCGCGGACGACGCGGCGGTCAACGACGGGTACTCACCGACATGGTCGCTGACCAGACGCACAGCGCGCGCCTTTCAACTCCGGATCGATCCTCTTGGGCATGGTGCTCATCCTTCCAACGCAGAAAGATGCGGCATCAAATCTGGGGCGCTTCACTAACCATCCTCTAACGCCCATTGGCGACCGTCCACGAGCGACGGTGCCGTCCGCGTCCGGCAGGCCCAGGTCCAGGTCCAGCACCACGATGTCCGGCGCCTGCTGGCGGACCCGTTCGAGGCACTCGCGGCCGCTCGACTGCTGCTGGACGTCGAGGCCGGCGCACCGCAGGACGGTCACGACGAGTTGGCGTATGTCTTCCCCATCCTCCACCACGAGCACCGCGTGCTTCATCCTGCCGTCCGCCGTGGTCACCGTGCGCGACTCTTGGCGCACAATCTGTGAGTTACCTCTGCAGCATCGGGGTTCAGTCAGCGTGGCGAGGGATGCGACATGTTGCGGCCGGTATCCTGCACGCTAACCCCGAGGAGGGCCACGACATGCATGTGCTGTTCGTCTGCACCGGCAACATCTGCCGCTCCCCCACCGCCGAGCGCGTCACCCGCGCCTTCGCTGTCAAGCACGGGCTTAGTCGGCTGACGGCCAGCAGCGCCGGCACCCGGGCGGTGGTCGGGTACGGCATGGAGCCGACCGCGGCGGAGGTGTTGCGCACTTTGGGCGGCGATCCGAAGGGGTTCCGGGCGCGGCAGCTATCACCCGCAAATGTCGATGACGCCGACCTGATCCTGACGATGACGACCCGGCACCGCGACAAGGTGCTCGCCGCGAGCCCCCGGGCCATGCGGCGCACGTTCACGCTGCTGGAGGCCGGCAGGTTGCTGGCGATCCCGATGGCCGCCGAGACCGTGGTCCAGCGACTGGCGCAGGCCCGAGGACAGCAGACGCACGGCGAGCGGGTGGACGATATGGCGACCCGATCGGCCTGGACGACGGCACTTTCGAGGCGGTCGGCGCCCAAGTGGTCGAGGCGCTTCGGCCGCTCCTGCATGCGCTCGCCGAAGATCCGGCGCTGCGCTGACCTACGACGCGCTTCAGCTGCGGGACACGCGCGTCAGGCTGGCGTCGCCGACACGATCACGTTGTCGCGGTAGGTGTTGCCGACACCGGGGATGTTCATAATGGGACCGCCGCAGGTGACCAGCACCAACTTTCGAGGTCCCGTGGGTCCAGCGAACACCGATTTCGGCAGCGCAGCCTTGACGACGACGTCCAACCCGACAACCCGCCACCTGGTGACGCCGCCAGCGGGGTCGGCGACGTAGACGACCGCGCCGGGCTGGACCTTGTACAGGTCGTAGAACGCTCCGCTGCCCTGGTCGGCCGCGTTGACATGCCCGGCGAGCAACGTCGTCCCCTGGGTCAGCGGTTGCTGATCAGGCCCCGTGATCGCCGCGCCCTTGTCCCACATCCCGATCTGGTGCACGTCCGCCGGGATGATCAGGGCCCCTTCGGGGGTGACGGCAGTGGTGACGATCGGTCCGTTCACGCACAGGGATCCGATGACGACGTGCGCGGGCTGCACGGGCAAGGTGCATTCGCCCGTCGCACCGCCGCCTGGGGCCGCGGTGCCAGCACCTGGCGCGCTTCCGCCGACCCTGGCAGTAGCGTTTCCGCCGACCGTAGCAGTAGCGTTTCCCCCGACCGCGGCGCTTCCGCCGACCGTTGCGTTTCCGCTGACCGTAGGCAGCTGACCGGAGACCAGCGGTGGGAGAGCTGTCGGGGCGAGTTGGCCGGGTGGCACCTGGAAGGTGGTGCTGGGCAAGGGGGCGGCCGCGGGTTCGTGCGACTGCGAGCCCTTGACGATGAGGACGACGCCGACCACCAGGGCCACCACGATGACCAGCAGCACGGCGAGCTGGCCGAGTCGGGGCAAGGCTCGACGGCGCCGCTCCGGGATTGGCGGCTCACAGTCGCTGCTCACTGGCCTCCCGGTCGACGGCGCCAAACGAGGCCCCGCCTCCGTTACGGAGAGGGGGCCTTCGTCGGCGGCCTGCACCGCGGTGCTCACGTCGGCGGCGCGAACCGTTCTAGCTCTCGTGACGACGGCGGGCCACGAAGACCCCACCCCCGACGGCCACGATGACCAGGGCCGCACCGCCGCCGATCAGCGCCGCGTTCGGGCCACTGCTGGCACCGGGCTCGCCGGTGTTGATGCTGAAAGGTGACGAGGAGAAGCTCGTACCCGTTCCGCTGACCGCATCCTGAGCCACCGCATTGCCGTTGGGCACCCGGGCGAACTGCGCGGATGACGCACCGCCGGAAGAGGGAAGCTGAGCATGCCCGGCCGCTCCAGTGTTGCTGCGGACAGTCACCGTCTGAGCGCCCGACGGGACGGAGCCCGCGGGGAAGGTCGCCGTGTGCTGCCCCTGCCCGTTGGTGCCCGTGGAAACCGGGGTCACCGGCTGGCTACCGAAGAAGAAGAAGAACTGGTCACCAAAGCCCACGGTCAATCCAGGTGGGTTACCGAAGACCAGGACGATCTCGTTCCCGGAGAACGTCACATTGATGTTGAAGGTGATGTTGACCGTGCACGAACCCGGCGGGTAGGCGGCGCTGCCCGGCGCGCAGATGGACTGCGCAGACGCGGGCGCCGCGAGGGCGAGAGGAGCCAGCGTAACGCCAGCACCCAGGACAATTGCGGCGGAAGTCGCTCGCACGAGTGATGCTTTACTCATGTGATGCCTCACTGGCTCGTCATCGTTAGCGAGTCGGCTGACTCCCCTTGTCGGGAGCGTAACCTAACGAAGGCCAAACGGGAAACCCCCTGCGACACACAACTCGGTCCGCACGGTGATTGATCTCCTCACGGCCCCTTCACCGCGCAGGTGGGGACGTTGACCGAGGTCGCCATCGGCCCGACCAAGGGCTGCGTCGGAACCTGCGCTTCGCCGGGCGCGGTGGGCTCGACCATCGAGAACAGCAGCACCTTCGGTGCGCCCGGCGGCAGCTGCACGTTGGCCGTGTACACCGGATGGCCCCGCTCGCTGCCCGTGGTGACGGCGATGGGCGCACCGTCGAGCGTCACCTGGCGCAGCTCCGCACCCTGGGTGGCATACAGCGATACGAGCGAGCGTGACGTGCCGGGCGGTCCCGTCGGGTTCGGGTCCTGCCGTCCGGTGATGTACGGCGGGTAGTTCCCCGGGGGCAGCTCGTTGGTGAGCGTGATGGCCACGGCGGTGCTGCGCAGCGGCCCCACACAGTTGTCTGCGCTGTAGCGCACCTTGCGGTCGAGGTAGTAGTCGATCTTGTTGCCCGAGGCGTTGTTGACCACCACGTTGGCGTAGGGCGCGGCATCATCGGGCACGACGCGACCCAGGGCCGTGTCAGCCAAGACGGCTTCCTCACCGGGCACGTCGCTCCACACCCCCAGTCGGCCTTCGCCCGCCGCTCTGCCCAGCGCCTGCAGCAGCTTCACGGTGGAGCCACCCGAGCCGCCGAGGGTTTTGGTGACGACTGCCTCGGCGATGGACTGCAGGAAGTCTTTGCGGGCCTTGTTGTCAGCGGGAAAGCGAAGATAGACGTCCGACTCGGTGATCCGCACGACGTTGTTCGCATCGATCACCTCGCCGCTGGGCAGGGTCACCGGCCCCACGGCCCCCAGGATGTAGCTCAACGCCACCGGATCGGTGGCGATAGCCCCGTCGATCTGCTGTCCGCTCTGCTGCTGCCACAGCGACTTCCAGATCTGTCCGGCGTAGGGGACGTTCGGGCTGATGTTGCTGTTCGACCAGGAGGTGGTGCTGTGGTAGTCGCCATACAGCGCGGCAAAGTCGGGCCCCAGGTCAAGTGGCCTGCCGTTGAACTTCAGCTCCTGGTTGCTGGCCAAGGTATCCAGCGCAACCTTGCCGCGGTTGGCGGTAACGATGCCGTAGGCCCCGACCAGCCCCCCAGTACCGCGGGCCTCGGCGTTGGTCTGGAAGGCGAGAAAGTAGTTGCGCGGCCCCTCACCGCCCAACATGGGCGGCACGAGCGTCGCCGCTGTCGCTGCGTTGCGGAGCAAACTGGTCAGCTCCGTCGACTGTTGTTGCAGGCTGGTCCGGGCGGCCTCCACTGAGCCGAGCCAGCCGCCGGCGGGAATGGCATCGATCCGCCGCTGCACGGCGGTGGAATTGGCCATTGCCTGCTGCAGCGGGAGTCGCGCACGCGACAGTGCCGCCAGGTCGATTTGTGAGCCCGAGGTTCGCAACTTCTCCGGTGCCAGCGCCGTGCTCTGTGCGGCGGCAGGCTTGAGCACCTGGACCACGAGGTCGTCCACGGCCGCGGCAATGCCCCGGGTGGTGCGCAGTGGAGTGCCAAGATACGGAATGGGAGCCAGCAGGTCCCACGGCAGCGCGGAGGTAGACGCCCGCGCGTCGGAGGTGTTGTTTGCAGCGAGGTCGACCTCGTGTTGCGCGGCCGCGCTGTCACCGTTGGCGAGATCGGACCGTGCCGCCTGCACGTGGGTGCGGGCGTCCTGCAGGTCCGACTTGGCGGACAACGCAGTGATGGCGAACCAGACGCCAAGAACGATCAGGACGAGCACCACCACACTGGAGACGGCAAGTGAAGTGCGGTGCCGCCGGTGCCAGGGGACTGGCCGTCGACGGCGCACGCGACGCACCGGTGGCGATCCTGGAGCGTCTGACTGCTCGCCGTCGACGTTGCCTGGCGGCGTCGTCACCGGTGGCGGCCCTCGGCCAGCGAGGCAGGCTCTTCCGACGTCAACTCGGCCGGACGCAAAGCGGGTGCGACCAGCTTCTCTCCATTCGCGCTTGCGGGATCCTCCTTGGTGTCCTTGGCTGCTGGCGGAGCGTCGGTCTCGTAGTAGTACGCATAGTCGTAGCCGCTGGATTTGGCCGGGACCATGTTGAGGATGGTGCCCAGCACTCGCGCGTCTACGCTGCGCAGGCTCTCAGCTGCTCGCCCGAGTTTGTCCCGCTCGGTGTGGCCGTGCCGGGCTACTAGGATGGCACCGTCGGCGTGGGCGGTGAGCACGGCGGCATCGGTGACCGGAAGGAGGGGCGGCGCGTCGAACACGATGTAGTCGAAGCGGCCGCGCAGCGTCGCGAGCAACGTTTGTAGGCGGCTCGACCCGAGCAGCTCGCTGGGATTGGGGGGGTGCGGTCCAGAGGCGAGCAATGTGACCGAGGGGTTGGCGGTGGGCTGCAGCACGTCATCGAGCTCGGCAGTGCCGGACAGTACGTTGGTCATCCCCACGTTTTCCACCAGCTGCAGATACTTCGCCAATCGGGGACGCCGCAGGTCCGCTTCCACGAGCACCACCCGGTGGCCCGACTCGCCCAGCGCGAATGCAAGGTTCAGTGCGGTGGTGGTCTTGCCTTCGTTAGGTACCGCACTGGTGATCACCATTGCGCGCGGCGGGTTGTCGACGTCAAGGAACTGCAGGCTTGTGCGGATCTGCCGGTAGGCCTCGGCACTGCTGGAGTGGCCCTCTCCGAAGGCCGCCAGTGGGTGCTTAGGCCGGTCGGAGTCGAAGGGCACAGTGCCGATGACGGCCGCCTGCGTTGCCTCGGCCACCTCGCGGCGGTCTTTCACGGTGTTGTCTAGGCGGTCGCGCAGCACCGCCAAGCCGATACCAAGTAGCAACCCGACCACCGCGCCGAGCCCCATGTTCCGCGTGGTCTGCGGCACCACGGGCGCGGTGGGCAGACTCGCCT
>JAABUU010007243.1_pt1 | contig 11495 bp, 13 predicted proteins | sample 5559301 | NCBI WGS metagenome assembly JAABUU01 (sample SAMN10711884, study PRJNA513360) | rock metagenome | isolation source: Antarctica rocks | place: Antarctica: Victoria Land, Richard Nunatak white
CAGAAACAACGCTGTATATTGATTGCGATCGCATTATCGCCTGTGGGGCAGTACCTCTCAAAGCCATCCTGTCTTCCTGGGGTCGCGTTCATTGTGCCTTCGATACCTCGTAGCGTAGATTCTCGGGTTGTACTTTCGACCCATTCGCGTTTGTTTTGTACGGGTAAGTCGTTCCCAATGGCTTCTAGGAGAGATCTGACAGTCTGGGTACGTCTTGTCGGAAATGTGCACGCCATTGGCAGCAGCCCAGTCTTCGGACAAGTTCATGGCGTCGATGAGATCTTCGAGGTCCACCCGATTTTCGGCGTCAAGAAGACTTTGCACAAACACCGGTAGTGATGGGAAAGGTAGACCCGTCTTGCCACGGACGATTGAATCTTCCTTTTCAATCGCAACACATACCTCGCGCGCAGGGACCAAGAGGAAGAACAGGCCCAGGCCAACGCATTTGAAGCGTGGCCATCGACATTGCGGTTCGTCTGGTTCCAAGCGGACATCCGGAGCGAATGGAATATATCTATCAGGTCTGGCGCGGATTATTGCTTCTGCTTGAGGTATCACAGCATCCGAGAGGCAAATCCACCAGTCCTATGAAGGAGCAGTCAGTAGGCCGTGTCTTCGTTCGCTTTGAAGGAAGCATACATTCTGCATTCGCTGGGAACCATAGTATACAAGCGCCATCACTTCGATTATACAGCAGCGCAAACCCTCATGTTCGAAAAGAGAGACGACTTCTAGAATCTCGTCCGCGCCTTCGTTACTGGGCGGCCTGTCGGTAGAGTAGCCCATTACGGTCTCGTGTTCTAAGATGTTTTCTGGAAAAGGGGTCCCGTCGTGGTAGTGTGGCAGGCGATAAGTACCTGTCACCCACTCGGGGATACTCCTCTCGTCCTTAGTTTGAAGAGGTGTGCCGTCCATCGGCGGACCATCACCAGGAGGCGGCATCATCAGAGCGTATAAGGGAGGTTCGAGGAGTGAACAAGGGGGGGAGTTGCGAAGCTTGGCAGCTCACCTTCGGATCACGTGGGTTCGCGCTGCCCATGACGTCATCCATTTAGCCCAAGGATACCAATTGTGCAACCCCTCTTGCTCAATAATGACACTCCCATTCGTATTGGCTATAGCAAATTGGACCTTCGCTACACTACACTGCACGAAGCGCCCCGACCTGCGAATATGTTTGGAAGCAAGCGTCCTGTAGCGGAGGCAGACTCAAATGTAAAGTCAAGGCCCAGTAAACGCGCCGGCGGAAAGACTGGAGTGAAGGAGAATGGATGTCCAGCCGGGTGTGACGGCCGGGGGCTCGTTTCTGATAGACTTCTAGTTTCACGCTTATCCCGCGAGCGAGACTGATTGCATACCACAGTCTCTACCAAACGCGGTGCCAAAGCAACTAAGAAGACAGCGGCGCCGAAGGTCCGTGATTATAAGACTTGAATCTGCTCATGCCCACTGGTGACGACCGAGCGATGAAGACGAGGAAGAGGGAGAGGTCAAAGATACGGGAACAACAGAAAGAAAGCTGGTCGAAGCCCAGCAGGTCAAGAAAGGATGTGATGGCGGAAAAACCAGTATGTGTAAGAAGCCCGCCGATGACTATGCAGGCTTGAAATCTTCGCTACCAAGTCTGAAATCGAAGAAGCTCAGATTGTGAAGATTGTTTCTCAGCATATGCGATAGAGCTCAGATAGATGCTAGTAGTTACACTGAGTGAAGAAGAAGGAATCAGAACGTGCCTGACTCGAAACACATTTTCATGTATACCAGGTATATAACGCGAAAACGCCCCACGAGGATGGAACAGACCAGCGTGTTCTTGTAATGCAAAGTGAAAGTGCCCTGTTATTGCCGGTCTACTCATATTATGAGGCACCATTCTGTAAAACACGAAGCGTATTAGCTTTCGAAACACAATCCCAATCAGTGTGCCTTGATTCAGATGCTGTAGTTACAACATCGGAGGAGGTGTAGCTCCAACAAAAGAGTCTATCAGAGTAAGGGGCCAGAATGGTGGCCCGTGGCTCTGAACAAGTCCAACAGAAGGCTGTCGAGGTTGAGCTCGAACTCGGAAGGTGAAAAGGTCTTTGTTTGTTCCTCGCTTCACCCAGCGCGGGTGATATAGCGGCGCCACTCACGCTATAACGGGAGTGGCGTTTGGTGAGGTACCTTAGTGGTTCGGTTCAAGCAAAGCCTTGTTGTATGAACTCCATCCCGGCAGGATGGTGTTTATCAAAGCATCAGATATATCAGTCACTACCCACCGGCTGCACTCCGAGGAATAGCTACAGTGCACGCTGTCTAGAGCCTTGTATAGATGTGTGCTTGGACGTAACGCTCTGATCTGACCTCACTCAACAACACGACATACAACCAGAAATGAGCAACCGACAAGGCTATACCCAGCCCCAGGTAGGGGCAACTTTCTATCCCGGGGGGGTAGATGACTTCTATATGCCGGAAGTTATCTCGCCGGCTCCACAACGGTGAGCAACAGTCCGCTACCTCGAAAGCCGCAAGAGGCGCTCAGTCTGCCCATGATGCCGCTGCAAAGATCTGACGCGGCGACAGGGTCATGCCCGAAGTACCTGAGCATATACAAGACAATCTTGCGCACCTTGAGTTAGAAGTCGACGGACCGAACAGGCTGTCTGGGCTTCAGTCCTCTGTCCAATACTCCGACTCACGACATTCAATGGTGTCCCATTATCCGAACGCTGGTTCTGGGCCTAGCCAACTAGGGGGTACTCACACCCCACAGCATATTCAGCAGCCCTCTTGGGAATCCTCGGTGTTGGAGCAACCAAATTTCTCGCCATTTCCAAGGCTACACAATCCACCTCCGAATGTACCTCCCACGGACGAGGAGAAGGAAGCTACACTTGAGCAGGCTAGAATTGGCGTGCTAAGTTCGAATGACCCAGAGATGCAGTTGGCATGGGCACAAGATGCGTTAGCGTACGTGGAGGTCGCAATACAACATGAGCTGCGCATCTCCGAAAGTAAAGGTGGTCGAGCTCAGTCTCCACGCATTGAACATCAACTACGTGTAGACGCAGTGAATGTCGTCTCCTTCCTAGCCGAACAACATCACCCAAGGGCGGAATTCCTCAGAGGCATGTGGCTCGAATTCGGCAAATTTGGCTCTCGGATGGACAAACCAGAAGCGTTCCGATGTTATTCTAGGGCTGCCGCTGGAGGCTACGCGAGGGCGGAATACCGTATTGGCATGCAGTACGAGAGTTCCAATGATCCTGAAAAGGCTATCAGACACTACGTCAAGGGCGTGGACGCCGGGGACTCGGCATCATACTATGTACGTGTCTTTCGTCAGTACATGCCCTCGATTTCAACCCCCACTTGATCAGATTCCGCAGTCGTCGCTGACTAACAGTAGCGAATGGGAATGATGACGCTGCTAGGACAGCACGGCCAGAGACAAGATTATGTGCGTGGGGTGCAGCTTATTAGATTCGCAGCGCAAACAGCCGACGAGAACGCTCCACAAGGAGCATATGTGAGTACGGCGTTACACTTATAAAGGAGTATCTGTACTGAATAGATTCAGGTCTATGGTATGCTACAAGCACGGGAACTGCCACAAGTCAACATCCCGGAGACGTTTCTGCCCTTCGATGTTACTGGTGCTAGATTGAACATTGAAAAAGCGGCCTACCTTGGCTTTTCCCAAGCGCAAGTCAAGATGGGATCGGCCTACGAGCTCTGCGAGCTTTACTGTGAATTCAGCCCCGCATTGTCCCTACATTACAATGCCCTAGCCGCGAGACAAGGGGAGCCGGAAGCAGAAATGGCAATTAGTAAATGGTTTCTCTGCGGCTATGATGGGGTGTTTGAGAAGAACGAGGAGCTTGCATTCACCTACGCGCAGCGCGCTGCACGAACTGGTCTCTCCACTGCAGAGTTTGCCATCGGCTACTTCTATGAGATTGGCATGTATGTTCCGGTCGATCTTATGGAAGCTAGGAAATGGTACGCAAAAGCTGCAGAACATGGCAACAAGGACGCGGCTGGTAGAATCGACGGCATCTCGCGGTCTAAGACACTCTCGAGGAAAGATCATGAGAACGTCGCGATTGCTAAGATCAAGTCGCAATACGGATCTCAGAGAGGCAAGCGACCTGATAGATTCAAGACTGCCGCGCCTCCAATGCCTGCAATCCCCGATGACGCGGTCGATATGCCAGACACACCAACATCGAAGACGTCCTCCAACCGACAGCCTTATCCGACGACATACTCTGACAGCCAAGTGCCACAACGGCCTGGATCTGCAGCTCCGTATCCAATAGATGACCGGCCACCGCGGTTAAGCTCACGACTTGGCATGTCTACCGGGTACACTAATCCGGGCTTGCGCCCAAGCTCGGCTTTTGGCATCAACCCAAATATTAGACCTGTGTCGGTAGCAACCAATGCCGGGATCGCTCCGACTGGCCCTTACCGAAGTACTCCCGGACCCGACTATGGGCCCCAGCGACCATACTCAGCTGTAGACGAGAGGACAGGCGGGATAGGTCGTGGCGCGCCCGGCATCCGCGTCGTCCCGGGCGCTATAGGATCGCAAACATATCGACAACCCGGCGGCCCACCGCCTAATCAACCTACAGGTGGCCCCCGGCCTAACGGTGATGTCAACCAAGTTCAGCCACCAAAACTTGACATCGGTTTTTCTGCTCCTTTAGATCTTACAGGCCCTGATAGAAGGAGACGGCTCCAGAAGATGGATATCCCCAATCTAAGCAAGCCACAGCCTCTTCCACCGAATCTGAGCCACGATGTAGTTCCAGACCGTAAATCCTCCAGAACACCTACAACTCCACAACCACATCCTCCAGCCTTCATGACCGACCACCGTACAACAAGTCCTCACCGTACGACGGGAAGGCCGGGATCCGCAGGTCGGTCAAGTCGGCAAGACTCATTGCCGCAACCGTCCAGCACAAAGCCCGCACACTTCATCGAACCGGCAGCACCAGTAACTCCAAATCCCCCAGCAAAGTCGTCACATCAAGCTGTACCGGTGCGTAGCACCTCTCAACTTCCCGGAAAAGGTCCGAAAACTTTTGAGGAAATGGGGGTCCCGCAGGCAAAGTCTGACGGTGATTGTGTAAGTCTTGGTCTTTCTTCTATCATCAGCAGGCTTGTGCTGACAACTCCCGAGGTCTTAATGTAATATTATCCGGACTAGCGACTTTACCAGATATATCAATGGGCAAATGTTCCTCGCATGTTCGGGAAATATCCGGAAAGGAGTTGATTTGTTGATTGCAAAGGCGATGATTTTACTATAATATTAGAGAGGTTGGGAAGACCATTACCGCAAGAGTGAGACGTTTTAGAGCAAGAACATTTTATCTTCCAACCCTCCTGATGTATTGCGTTTATGTGCCTTGAGACTTTCGCTGCATCATTGGTGTATGCGTCCGTAGTCCGTACGCAGGGTTAGCCCTAATGCATCTTGGTTCGCTTACAAGCGCCCCGCGATAACAGCGACGTCTTTTCCAGGTTCCTTGTCCGACAGCAGATACAAAGCATATGCATCTAACCATCACTCCGACTCAAGCATCGTGGAAGCGGTGATTGACCATGGCTCCTCGTAAAGAGAAAACCGAAAAGGCTTCTGCAGATCAAGGTTTTGAACCTCGCGGAGTCTGTACTGTACCCTCCCAGGCTGATCTTCACGGTGTAGGGGCGACCTTAATCCTGGATTATCTTCGTGAGTCCCCTGTTACCTTGATCTGATCCAGAATCGGTCGATTAAATCTCATTTGCAGGCAAACAAAAGTCAGTAGAAGCATTCCGCCTTACCCTCTTTCCCGAGCGCACTTGCTTCCTGGTAGCTGACAACTCGATAGTCGTCCATATTCGGTACGTTTATGCGCTCACTCCAACCTACTTGGATATTCCAGAAGAGTCGTCTTTACAACGTGAGAGAGTAGGCGACCGATATATCTGCAAACTTGCACAACAAGGTTACCAAGAGTGCGTCTCGTCGACAAAGAGAATGGAGAGATGGAGTCCGAATTGACATGGACACAGCCAATGCAGCCAAGACGCTGAAGGAGATGCACGAGCGGAACGAGATTGCAGGGAGACCTGCTGGTACGTCTTTTCCATGACCCGCCAACTACTTACTTCGGTGTCGAGGGCTCAACGTCCGGCACGAGACTGATCAGGGATAACGGTAGGCAAGCAAACGGTTTACCACGCCCTTCAAGATCCCAACGACGTTGCCAGCTCGGAACAACTCGCGGCCATGGACCAAGAAATCGAAGTCGTCCGCGAAGAGGTCGCGGCCGCCAAATCCACCGAGCGGCTCCTCAAAGCCAACCTAGCCACTCTCAACACCACGCTGTCCACGGAAGATCTCCGCGGCTCCGTCGTCGCGCTCGAGCTGGAGAAAGAGCAGATCTTGGCGAGGCTTGTGCCACAGAGGTCTGGGAGCGCGAAGCCAGTGTCGTCGGAGGAGAAGAGAGAAGTCGACAACGCGTGGAGGCAATGGCAGAGGCAATGGTCGGTGAGGAAGAAGATTGCTATGGATGTTTGGGCACATGCTACGGAGGTCGTTCCGGAAGGGACGACCAAGGCGGAGCTTTGGGTAGGTGCAGTGCCTCACGCCAGGATTCATGGAGGGCTAATGCAGGTCCAGGACGGTCTTGGGTTGGAACTGGATCCGTGATGCGAGCCTTCTCTGGGTAGATAGCTGTGGTGTAAGGTGATGAATGATCTGATTTTCAAAGATTGGGACGGGATGTTTATACGAGATTGCAGTCACAGTTATAACCCACACAGCAGATTGATAGCTCTATCAGGGAATCTGCCTCGAGGCTTTGCACATGGCTGCTTCGTTTGATACCATTTATATCGTGTCCGCAGCAAACTGTATGTGATTAATCAATCACCAAGGATACGATCGAGTTTACTTCGGGCCTCTGCAGAAATCGCCACCGCTGAAACGCCTTAGAGCACTCTTCCTGGGCGAACTCGGATGGCCATAGCTGCAGGTGACCATATCTGTCCCGAGGATATCTTTGGTCGACGCTGGCCTGCTCTGATTGTCTTACTCCTAATTGACGTACTCGCACGCACAGTTGTGTCTATCGAAGAGGTCCGAGTACATGTCAGATTTTAGCACTGCCACTACTCCAGTCCCAAGTCGGAGACTTCGGGTTTGATATATTGTTTACAGTTTCACTTTATGTAGAGAACAAAGTGTTTGTCGTAGAATGAAACAGAATCAAAGCAGTTCCCAGATTGCAGTTGATAAAGATACTCACTCTGTACCTTCTGATCGCTGAAGAGGTTGCTCGAAATACTCGAGAGTACCCGATATTATTATTGATGTGTGGTGTATCGAACACCCTGTACCACGGTCAAGTGCACTCGATCAGCTGGCACATTCAGTCTGCCTTCGAGTGCGTCACCAACATCACTGGCCTTGACGTTAAGGTACCTTATTAATGTAATCCTGCTTCTACTTTCGAGTCTCTAGTACCGGCATCGAGGTCTACCCTACCTCCTAGAGCATCTCAGAATAAGAGGCTGTAAGATGGAACAGGGAAATCGAGATTGCGAATTGGCCAGGATGAAGGAAGCGCGTTAATTGCAAGGGTGCAGGATCCAGGTGGAATCCCCTAATTTATCCAGACTCTCTGCCGCTGCCCCCTTTGATGTGGTCTTGGTCCACAGATCTCTTTCGAGTTTTGTACAGCGATCTTGAAAGTTGTCGGCTTCCTATCACGTCTGTGGAGTAATTACATACACCAACGCGGTCGAGTTTCTATGTTGAGATAGCGTTGCAGGGCCCAAACTCAAATTCTAGTTCAGGGTGGTTGGTGGTCTGGGGAAGCTCGCAGATCTTTCTTTAGGCGACGATTCACACCGAGCGTTGAAGACCTTGGGAGCAGAAACCATTCACTCTCAGTCACCCACCCCAGAATCTCGACACGAAAATTTTCAGTCTTTACAAGCAACGACGCAAGACCCAAAACCCCTGGACTGTCGAATCTGCTCTGCAGCGCTACTATGGCGGCTTTCCCACCTAATAGAAATGAGCCGCCACTGAACCCTCCTACCCCGCCAGAACAACGAGCTTTCAACACCATGGAGCCTTATCTGCAGCATAATCCATCTACATATATCAGAAATGGAGCACGGCTACAACACAGAACATCCGGCGAATATAGAGGCAGTGCAGCATATGGTCCCACAAACGGAAACGGTGCGCTCCCCGTCCCTACCGGCCCGCACGCCCTTGTGGCCAACGGACAACAACGCAACATGGGCGGGATAGGTAGTGCTGGAGCTTTTGATGGTCCGAGGAGCCCTCCAAATACCAAAAGTGAGTAGTCCCTGCGAGTACCAGGTGGAAATGATTTACTGAGATGCATCGGTCGTAGACACTTCGCATGTGCCTTGCAAGTTCTTCAAACAGGGAGCCTGTCAAGCTGGCAAAGCATGTCCTTTCTCACATTCCACCGACATATCCACTGTCGATACACCCTGTAAATACTTTGCAAAGGTACTGAGCATCTACATTCTGGCGGGCCTCTTCTCCGTCCATGCTAGCGGCTTAGGCTCTCTTGCTAAACTCTGCCAGGGAAACTGTAAGTTCGGGGTCAAATGCGCTGTCGCACATGTTCTTCCCAACGGGCGGAGAGTCAATAGACCAAATATGGGTATCGGCGGAGGACGTCTCAATTTGGGCGACCGGGTTCCCCCTCAAATATACCACAATCAAGACTCGGCTCTTGCCAACTCTCTTCTGTCACAGCAAGCCAACGGAGCTACCCCGCCATTTGGCCATCAGATTCCCTTTGTTAGTCACGAAGAAAACCCGCCATTGCACGGCCAGCACCCACCGACGTTTGATGATAGTGGCCTGATGGAAACAGCTTTTACTGGGTCAGGGCCCCAATCGAAGTATGGTTCACCGAGAGATGACATCAGGCTACCGATGTCACCTGTGGGGCATCTCAGTACACTAGATGTACCTCTGCCTGCATCTTTCGACAGCCAAGGCATTTCGTTTTATGCCAAGGATGCGAAGAAGAACATACCTTTGGCAGCGTCCGTACCGTCCAAGTTCGGCCTCGAGTCACCCCCTCCTTCGTTGCCTCCAAGGGGTCTACATCCATCAATCGCCCTCAGGAACCTGCACGACTCCGCATTTGGTATTGACACACGTACCAAAGGTTCGCCGATGGGATCCTCACCACCTGCAGTGATCGATGATTACACAGGACAAAGGATGATGCATTCGCAAAGGGTGTCTAAGCCGAAAATGATATCTTCAAGCGTGCCAAGGCCGGGAGCAAGTGAAGACTGGGACAACAACTTCAACTTCGAGGAGGACTGGCTGCCAGGAAGTTTACACGACCTGCTTACGCCGGAAGAAAAAGCAAGGAGGCTGTCGCGAACCGAACAGGATCTCATTGGAACGCGAGAACCTCTAAGCGGGATGGCCACGCAAGGTGATTCCTCAAGCAAATTTGGCTCTCCTCTAGCTGCAAGTCCTTCAAGGTTTGGGGCTCTGTTCGCCAGACAAAGACAACAAGAGGACAGTTCAGCCTTCTCAACCTCCGCTTTCAGTCATGTTGGCTCACCTCTTCGAAACTCATCACTGCATCCTGGAGCAAGCCCGAGTCTAAGGGCCGTCAGCCGCCCAACTTCCGGCGATGTCTCACCATTTGTTTCCAGCCCGCCTCGTCAGTCATCAATGTCTGGCTTCTCTCAGCAGCTTCAACGGATGCGGATCGCACGAGTGGACTCGGCTGAGAACTCTCCAGGCCTTCACCCTGGGTATGCCCGTCATGCCTCCAATTCCTCCACCCGTCTCGACCGCGCCGTATCCACTTCAAGCATTGGAAAGGGTCGGATTGACGAAGAGCAAGGCGACTTCGTGTTTTCCATGGAAGAGGAAGACGACACCAAAAGAAACAATAACGTCTGGGGTTATCCGGCGGGTGGGCGGTCGCCTCGTCTCGGAGGACTTGGTGCGGCCAGAAACGGAACGTCAACTGTGGAGGCCAAGAATGGCAAAGACTTGCTGAAAGAGATGGAGTCTTTTTACCAAACAAATCGACAGTCGTGAAAGATGGATATGGATTACGAGACTATGGTTGGAATATCTATGGCAACCGGAGTCGGAGATATCTTCTGCTAGGGCTGTCGTGGCCATTCCTTGATTGCAAGCGTATTGGCATACACTGGCGCTAAACGCCCTAGGTTGCATAGCTATGCAGGGGGTGCTCAAACCTGTTCTTACATATTCTGGACTTTTCTACTTCATACAGGTTCTAGGATGTCTGATCTTTACAGGTAGCTGGAAAATGCACATTGGTCATGAAGTACTTTCACGACTTCCCATGTCATTGGGCTCACTTGCATGCGAGCATCTGAATCAAATAGAGCAATCTCTGACGATATCCCTATATACTGCTGCCTGTCAAGCCGTGAGTGGATCAATGACTTAGCAATTGGCTAGGATGTTGAGTATGAATTGCCAGCGCTTGGAACTGAGCACCCCTCTCAACATATAGACGGGGCGATCTTGCAGAAGAGAGTGATTGGGAATCAGAAAAGCTGACGTTGGTCAGGTTAGGAAACCTCTTGGCAAAGCATCTGTGCGAGTCGGCCTTCCACTGCTGCAAATGTCTACGAACCCTATATATCTGGCAAGATTTCCCTGGGAATTCAACTCCGAAGCAACGCAAGATTTCTCTGGGTAATCAACTCTGAAGCAACGCAACAAACTCAATTGCTAAATTAATCATCATCAGTCGTCACCAAAAAATGTACATTTTGACCACATGCTAACCCTACCCACCCGAATCCTCGCCGGAATGACAGTCCCCGACACCCCCCTCATCACCAAGGCCCTCTCCTACACCAAAGCGCACCTCAACGCCATGGCCTACACCCCGTCCTACGCTCCTGGCTCTTCGGCACCATCATAACCCGCCAAATGCCCGCCCGCGCCTCCCACGACCCCGAAATCCACAGCCATCGCCACCATCCTGCACGATCTCGGCTGGGACACGACCGGCGAGCTCGTGTCGACGGACCTGCGCTTCGAAGTCGACGGCGCCAACGCGGCGCGCGACTTCCTGCGGCGCGAAGCACCGGACTGGGACGGGCGCAGGGTCCAGCTGGTGTGGGACGCCGTCGCGCTGCACACGACGCCGTCGATCACACGGCACGAGGAGGCCGAGGTTGGGGCGACGTGTGTGGGGATCGTGGTGGGTTTTGTGGGGCTGTAGAAGGAGGTGGAAGGTGGGAGGTTGACGCGGCGGGGGGAATGAGGGAAGGGGTGAGGGAAATTATGTGTCATTTGTGTGGGATGAAGCCGGAGACGACATTTGATAATTTCGTGGGGCAGTTTGGGAGAGGTTTGTGGAGGGGTATAGCTTGGAGGGGAGGCGGGTTGTTGATGTTATGGAGGGGGGGGGTTTTTTTGGATGAGTGAGGTGGGGGTT
>JAABUU010396877.1_pt1 | contig 11488 bp, 7 predicted proteins | sample 5559301 | NCBI WGS metagenome assembly JAABUU01 (sample SAMN10711884, study PRJNA513360) | rock metagenome | isolation source: Antarctica rocks | place: Antarctica: Victoria Land, Richard Nunatak white
TAACAAATGTTTGAAAGTTTAGAGTAAAACATAAAAGCATAATAACATGATATAACTGTAAAAACTACAAAAAAAATAATAACTAAAGAAAAAAAAATTATAAGCTGAAAAGGGATTAAGCTAAACTATATACATAAGACATCGATGTGTAGATTAGAACCTATGTAAATGATGAATATAAAATTACTAATATTCAGTGTAAATGCTATTCAGTCCTATCCTTTTAAATATAATGTATGCTAGTGTTAAAAGGGAATAGATAAAACTAGAAAGTACAAAGGCTTTATAAAGATACAAGGTAATATTGTAGGTAGAAAATAGAGAAGGAGCTCCTAAATCTATAACTTGATTTAATCTGGTTTTATAAAGGGCTGTAAATACAAAAAGAGCTACGCCGTTCTCGATTCCAATGTCTAAGACTAAAATAACTTCACAGGAAACTTAACAATGAAAAAAAAAGATATCTCAGCTATTACCTTTATTATGGCAGTACCTCCTGTAGTTCTAATCAATTCTACAAGGGGATAGGAAAAATGTGTTAGCAATCAAGATAATAATTTGAACAAGAAAATAGCTACAAGTAAAAGTTGCCTCATAATAAAAAAAAAATAGTGAATTTAGCATATTGTGTTCTAATAAATATATAATACTTTGTGCGAATATAGGGATAAGGAAAGCAGTATTAAAAACACTAACGAAACTCATACAAGTACTTGTATGAGTTCTAGTAAAAACCTTAAAAATTAAGTTAGATAGTAGGTAAACTACCATAAATAGTTTGTACATTCACTGTTTAGAGGTACACAGCGTAATGTTTTAGATATTTTAGTTTTGGTTAAAAAAGGCGTCCTTATAAGATGCTACTCACTTTAACTCAGGTACTAAACAGTGAATGTGCAAATTATCTAACTAAAAATAAAAAAAAAATAAACCTTTAAAGTTAAAAGGCATTTTTAACATATTGCAAGAAATAGGCACAGCTAAAGCTAAGAAAAAAAAAATAGTATAGGTAGTCTTTAATTTTTTTTTTTTTCAAATGAATGAAGTTTTTAACATGAAAAAGAAATTTTTTTTTCTTGTAATGTAGAAAGTCATAGATTATGTACTACCCCTTTTTTAATATTTATGTAGAGATGATTATACTTTCTACTGTTAGATTTCATTCGTCTTTTCCTCTTTCCGAAGATGAAAATAATTCAGATAATGATTTCGAGTATTATAGTAGAGGACTTTATTAATTCTGTAGATGTAAACAGTTCTATAGTAGACAACGCATATGCAATCAGCTGTAACTTTGGTTCTGATATGAATGCTATAAATGATTTTTATAGAAACAAAAAAGTGTACATTACTGCTGCTCTTGCTGATCATCCTGAACCTTGTGCTGAGCTTTTAGATGAGTTAAATAAACAGATGGTTGAAGTAAAAGATACCGTCGCTTCACCCATTGTCTCCGACTCTCCTCGTGTTGAGGAGTCTTCTGATAACGTGCCTCAGAATAGTTACGACGTTGTAGGAAGTGATGAACCTAGTAATTTTTCAGACGAGTAGGATATTGTTTCTTTCTTTTTTGTTTGTTTGCTGGGTGTTATTCCACGTTTTTAACTACAGTATTTAATATTTGTTTTATTTGTGTTTATATTGATTAATAATCTAATAGGTATGATAACTTATAGCTTTCCGCCTCCAAGTCGTGCTATGTTAACTTTTTCCCTGAGTTTTACAATAGTGTTAGGTGCAACATTGCTCTTACGTCAAACATGCATTTTAATTAGGAAATAAATGCACTTTATATACAAAGAGATACATAAAAATCTAGTTTACACCGTGTAAATGTTAGGGTGCTTAATTAACATTTAATAACATTATAAGCTGAAACTAGGTTACTTGTGTCACCATAAAAAAAAATCTATTAGGTTTTATATTCCGTTTTTTGTTACTTAAATGTTTTCTATTGTAAACACACTTTTATTGTTAAACAACTATATAACTTACAGATATTATAACATATTCTACAATCTGTTTGTTATAATCCCATTAAAAAAAAATTAATATATACGTAGTCATCTTTCATTTAGTTTGTCCTCCGGCTTATAAAAGGCGTATTAAGTAAGGCACAACATGGTTGTAATATCTAATGGCAGGGTCTATGAGTCTATTAATAATTAACACTAATCTCGTATCTAGACCTTTCATTCTTAGCATACACGGATTAATTATCAATTATGCATATTTAGCACATTATTGCGTAAATGTTGTATTTCCAGCCCACGATTGCGCCAGGGCATGACCTAGTAGCGAATTTTATTTACTTCACTAAATCGCACTTGTGTTTAAAAATGTCTTATTTATCACCTACTAATACGTAAATCATTACTTAAATGCATTTTTTTTCTACCTTTTTTTTTTCGTTTATAGTTTGCATTCACCTAAAATACATTTTTTTTTATGAGTTAACGGCATTTACTGTAGTTGTAGCATTTGGAGTCTTCATGCCATGTACTATGTACAATTTTTATATTATAACTAACAATGTATTATCGGCTTACTACCTTCATCGTAAAAATAAATAAGATGAATAAAGTATGCTGTGTATTGTAATCAAAATTAGCGAGATAATAGCTTATGTAATCTCTACCACAATACCAAATTATACGTTGGATACATACAAGTTTTGTAAACTAACTTAAATAGGGTCTGTTTTTCCATTAATAGACGTCGAATTTAAACTATTTTTTATGGGAAACTATAGTGTTTGTCATACGATATATTTAAGCCTATTTGTTAAAACGGGAAAAATTGTTTTTTTATTGGCTATTTTATTTAACTTTATAAAGATAAAAAAGCAAAAATTATTATTATTAATAAGTTATTATCTATAGCATATAAATATGGTATTAGCATATAAAATGTTAGTCCTACCAGTATATACAATGCATAAGATGTAATAACCCCTGTATCTAGATTAGCTATACTTTTACTTAATGTTACCAATCCTTTTTCCAATCCAAAAGGGCCAATTAGTTCTATAGAACCTTTATCTAGAACTTTAGTTGTTTGTCCTCCTAGTTTTAAAACAAAATCTGTTATATACTTATTATAGAAAAGCTCTACTAAGAAACGTTGATTAAAGAAACTGTATACATTGTAACCAAATCTAGACATCTTGAAACTTACTAATTTTTCAGGTGTATATTCTGAAATAATAATAGATATACTACTTAACGTCACTGTTAATATCAATGGAGAAATCTTGAATATAACAGGTACAGCAAATTCAGTGTCTATCATTATTTCATGAGATGGGTGAATAAATATACTATTATCTGCAAAGAAATTTGACCCTAGACCTATAAAAATATCTTTAGTAACATAACCAAAAAATATGGAAAAGATAGCTAATATGATTAAAGGAAAGCTCATAAAAATGTCACCCTCCTGAGCATGTTTATAACTAACTATAGGGCCATTAGGATTAGTCAAGAAAGTAAGATATAAGACTTTAACTGAGTATAAAGTAGTGAACATTGCACCTATTGTAGATACAAAGTATACTACTACACTAGAAAAACAGAATTGACCATATGCAGATTCTATTATTAAATCTTTGGAATAAAATCCAGTCATAAAAGGAAATGCCACTAGACTTAGTGAAGCTATTAACATAACTGAATAAGTTAATGGTAAAAAGGATTTTAATCCTCCATATCTTCTAAAATCTTGATTGTCCGCAACAGCATGTATAACTGCACCTGCACCTAAGAATAAAAGCCCCTTATAAAAAGCATGATTAACAAGGTGGAATATAGCCACATTATAAGAAGATAACCCTATTGCTATAACCATCATACCCAGTTGACTCATAGTTGAATATGCAATAACTTTTTTGATGTCTTGTTGAAATAGTCCTATAAGAGAACTAAATACAGTTGTAATAGCACCTATTCATAAACACAATAATAGTACTGTATTGCTATACTCTATTAGAGGTGAACTACGTATTAAAAGATAAACTCCTGCAGTAACCATTGTCGCGGCATGTATTAATGCAGATACGGGTGTAGGACCTTCCATAGCCATAGGTAATCAAATATGTAATCCTATTTGAGAACTTTTGGCCATAGCACCTATCAATAGACATGCTCCTACTATAATTATTATATTTTCACTAATAAATGGAGCTATAGAAAATACAGTAGAATAATCTAAATTACCAAATGATCACAGAATAGCAAACATACCTATAGTTAAAAAACAATCTCCCACTCTATTAGTTAAAAAGGCAGAAATAGAACTTTGATTTGCAGCTATTCTAGTAAATCAAAAACTCACAAGTAAATAGGAACACACACCTACACCTTCTCACCCTACGAACATTAGCAGATAATTGTCTGCTGTAACAAGAATTACCATCATAAATGTGAATAGACTTAAGTAACTGAAAAATCTTTGATTGTGGGGGTCATGACTCATGTATCCTATAGAATATACATGAACCAATGATGAAACTATTAGAACAGGTATCAGCATAGATACTGTTAAGGAATCAAAATTAAAACTTCATAACACATTCAATGATTCTGAATCTATTCATCTGAAAAGTTTTATAGAAACAGGTATGCTATTAAAACCTACTTCAAAAAAGGCTAGCATAGCTAAAATTGTTGTTGTTATTACAGATGTACATGTTATTATATGTGATCCACTTACACCTATTTTTCTACCAAAAAAACCAGAAGATATTGATGCTAATAAAGGCAGTATAATTAGTACCAGATACATTATCTAAATTCGATTGCGATACTTCCTCTTAATCTGTAGAAGGCGACTAAAATTCCTAGTCCTACGGCGGACTCTGCGCCGGCTATAGATATAATATAAATGGCATAGATTTGACCTAGTGTATCATCAAAGCTAAGTGAACTTACCAATATAAGGAAAGTTATAGCTAATAACATGATTTCAATAGAAATCAGCATTAAAATAACATTTTTTCTATTTAATACGAAACCTAGAACTCCTATTAAAAAAAGTATTAACGATAAATTCATTAAACTATTTTTTTTTAAGTAACTAAACACCCTATATACTATATTATATTATATTATTTTAGCTTTAAGCGGTGGAATTTAAGACCACTAGGCCATTACATCTTATGGCAAGATCACATATTAACTAAGGTTGTAGCTGTGCTAATAAATTTAGAGTGTATACTATTCCCCCGTTCGTTACCTAACATTTACGCTAATTAGTTTATAACTTGGCGTAAAACCTGGTTTACCATGAAACAAAATATGTCCTGTCACCCCTATGCTACAAAAAGAAGCAAAAAGTCCATCATTAGTGCGACTAACCCTGTAGCTTCGGCAAATTCAAACCCTATGATAGCATAAGAAAATAGTTTTCCTCTTAATGCGGTATTTCTAGCAACACCTAAGATTAAGGCTCCAAAAACGACTCCGATACCTACACCAACTCCTATTAAGCCTGTTGTGGCTAATCCTGTTCGAATAATTTTCGCAGATTGTAGCATAATTTATATTGTTAGTTAAAGATATTTTTATTTACTGTTTTTTGTTTTTTTTTAGCTCTTTTTACTTAAACTAAAATATAAAAATATAAATAAAAATAAAACCTATAAATAAAAAAACTAATCCTCATAAAAATCGAAAGAGTCAAAGTCGGTCTGAACTACTTCAGAAGTTTCTTGACGAAATCTTTGTGGAGGTGTATTGATATCTGTTTTAGTCTCTTGAACAGCTTTTTCCTCGTCAGATACCTGATTTACCTCACTGCGGCCTTTAAATTCTACATCGAAGTTCGAGTTATCTCCTACCAGATTAAGCGCACCCTTATTACGATCAAAATCAAACTCATTTTCAGCATCTCTTTTATCATAGTATTATTTTGTTTGTTGTATGTCTTTTTCAATAGCTAATTTCGTTTTTGAGCTTCTAAGATTTTTCATACTCTCTTCCAAACATAAAATCTCAGAAGTTTTATGATCCAAATTATATTCCTTTGTTATAGTATAGGTTCTAGACACATCACTATGTACTTTATCGTATAGTGTTTGGGCTTCTTATTTAGACTTAGCGTTTTCAAACTTGGAACCTAATTCTAAAATCTCGTCGCGTGTTCAATCGTTGACCTTTTCATTGTCCTTAGAAGTAGCAACAAATCTAGTCATCTCGTTCACTCTACGATCGTTAATTTCTTTGTTAGAACCGGCTAACTTTTTGTTCCTAAAATTTTCCTCTACATTTGAAACAGTGTCTGGATCAGTGCTCGCTTCCCCATCATGTCTGGCCTGAAAAGGCATAAGGCTAGGTACTTCAAACAATTCATCATCTGAATCACTCGTAGAGCTGTTTGGTATTGATAATAATTTGGAACTTGAAAATTTTCTCGTTTGTGAAAAACAATCTGAATTGATTAAAGGTGTAAATAACATAAGTAATAAATAAAAAAAATAGATAATAAATGTACCACTGTATAAAAACTTATAGCTGATAAGGTAAGTTAGTTATCTCGTTACAACACATATATCTATATATCTTTTTTTAATTTAATTATATAAATTATTTTTTTTATACACTAATATAATCTTAAATCGTTTTTTTATCAAACGGTAAAGTTTTCTAAATGTGTTATTCCTTTTTCTAAATAAACTAGATATTAATCTTCAGGACTTAACTAATTTTATATCATTTATATAAACCATTTTGTAGGCTATAACACTTCTAGACTAAGATCCTGGTTGTAACGAAGATATATAATTAATATATAGTATCACTTTTATACGGCAAAAGCCATTTTTGTTTATGATAAGTATATTATTTAGTTTTTAATAAAATTAGTACTTTGTACCTTAGAACGTAAAAATCCTTTAAGCCAAAGCCTATACAATTAGAAAACAATATTTATATGAAAAATATGTAAACACTAATTCGTAGTATTATACTACGTATATTTAAGAGTATCTTAAGGTAAGTTTCGTGCCTATATGCATTCAGCACTTCTCTCTAACTAACGTAGCTTTCCTGCCGTGCCTATGTTTAATTATATACATTAGTGTTTGTAAATTAAGCTGGGAATCGTATGCACTCATCCAGGGTGCTCTTAGAGGGCTTTAATGACCCATCCCCCTCCTTTAAGTGTTACATCTTGATAATTATAAAGAGACCTTAAAAAGGCAGTTCACATAAACAACAGGTAAACCAGAGGTTAACATACCCAACTCCTTTCGTACGAAGGGGCTGTCCTTATTTGACTCTAATTTCCTCTAGAAGATAGAAACCATACTGTCTCACGACGTATTTAACCCAGCTCGTGTAGCTCTTTAATCGACGAACAGTCGAACCCTTCATGACTTCTGCATTCACGTGGATGAGCTAAGCCGACATCGAGGTGCCAAACTGCGCACTCAATTTGTACTCTCTTGCGCAATTAGCCTGTTATCCCTAGCGTAGCTTTTTCAAAAATCCAAGACCTTTCCTTTCTGCATCTTGTGATCATATGCCCCGCTTACGCGACTGATAGACTTGTAAGTCAAACAGTAAAGCAAGATTAAGCCATTAAACTTTTAAAGTTGAATCATAATCATTTTATTCCTAGACAAAAGAATAAGACAAATAAATATAGCACTGGTTTAACACCAATTGATATTATTTCAACATCTATTTTCCATATAGTTAAAATCTTACTTCAAAATTTAAATTAACCTAACTTAAATAGAAATGTAGCTGAATAAATTATTTTGATAATAAATTGCAAACTAAAATGTAAATATCATATGTTAATGTTACAAAAAAGTTAGTTACATTTGATATTGACTTGCAAACCCAATTTAGATAGGATTTAACAAATTTACAATATTAACTTTGGATACACCCAGGTACTATTTGTGGGATCTGTGCCCCGCATAAACTATCCACTAGCAAATGTCTCCTGGCCAAATGTACTTTACATGGCCCTTTATCTTTTTGGATTAGCAAATGAACTTATTTAACTAATTAGCCTATAGTCGTCTTTGCTGTAAATATGATAAACTGAGTAAAGGTGTTTCAATTAGATCTCATCAACTTCCTTTTCCACTACAACTGGTTCGGGTCATATTCAATTGCTAGTAACAGTAAAGCTGCATAGGGTCTTCTCGTCTAACTAGAGGTAAACTGTATCTGCACAGCTATTCCAATTTCACTGAGACAATCATTGAGACAGCTGTTGTATCGTTAAATCATTCATGCAAGACCGCATTTAACGGCCAGGGTATTCCGCTACCTTAGGACCCTCATCGGTAAGGCCGCCATTAATTGGGGGTATCCTTCAAAACCTAGCCTAATTTAATGGGCTAAGATAATCGGTTAACCTCCCAACATCGGGCAGAAATCACACTCAATACTTTGATTTAACATCTTACGCAAAGTGCTTTGTTTTAATTAAACAGTCGTACAACACCATTTTATGTCTCCTATTACTAACCTACTATAACATAGGAATAATGGTCCACCTTATCCCGAAGTTACGGTGTCAATTTGCCGAGTTCCTTAATGATTGTTATCTCAAACGCCTTTGTATACTCTACTTGCTTACTTGTGCTAGTATCTAGGTACGGTTTCCGCAACCGGGACAAGCATAATATCCCTTTTCCTGAACATTTATCACCGTGGGTATTACTACCCTTAAATGTTGTAGGATATTTCAAGTTTTTTCCCATCATTAAATCCTTTAGGGCAGATTAATAAACTTAGGGGCCGTTACTTTAATTAAATACCATAAGCTTAAGGCGAGGGTTATTTCTTTCCCTTTTTCGTTACTCATGCCAGCATTATCACTTGGAATTCTCTGGGCTCTAACAATTTTTTTGGGCCCATTCCGGAAAGTTAGGTCCCTCCCCGTGGAGTACTGATTCCCCAAACTTGAAAGCTTATCCTATAATATTACAAACATTATATGTTAGATATATCCAATGTTCTGCTACCCTATAAATAAAGATGTGAATAGATTAGATTATTTTCTTTCCATTCTTAAACTTATCTATAGACAAGATGTCGGTATATTGTTTAGATCCGTTAAATTTTCGGTGCGTTTAACTTAAAAATAAACCAGTGCTCTGTTACGAGGTCTTCAAAAAATGGCCGCTTCTAAGCCTATTTCCTGGTTGTGTGCGAAAAAAACTTCCTTAATTTCACTGAACAATAATTTTGGAACCTTTAATTCTTGTTCTGGGCTGTTTCCCTTTAGACATACAACCTTATCGTACTATGTCCGAGAGTTCAAAATTCATCATTGCCCTTCCGAGAGCAAATTCCCACTGATAGGATCTTCACGATCCCCCAATGTATACAAGTTGACTTTTATTGATCCTAATAGGGTCCACAAATCATAACTTGCCAGGGATCACAATTCTGTACCTGCAATGATGTTATTTAAACCACCTACTTAAATAGGTTTCGCAGAAAACCAGCTATCCTAGTCAGTTTTGTCTTTCACTAACTTACCACAATTCTTTGGATATCTTTACAACGATAACCCATTCGGGCTTTTATAACCCTGATCATGGTAAGATCACTAGGCTTCGGGTCTAATACTAGATACTTATTCATTAATTAATAATTGGTTTATCTGGGAAATATAGAGGATTTACTAAGTCATTTCTATTTAATTTTTATCTTCAACAAAAAAAATAGTTTTACTTTATACTTTTTTCCAAACCTCTTTCTCGCATCTAATATTAACTTGCTGACCCATTATGCAAAAGGTACGCTCTCATTATTTGTTTAATTTTCACTTGAGCTGCTTATAAAACTACTATTTCAAATATTTCCCTCACGCTACTTTTTCACTGTCGCTTATATATCATATTTAGCCTTAGAGAAAGGTTTCCCTAAATTCAAACAGAATGTTTTTCCGTTTTACTTTAAAGGCTTTTTCTGTGTCCATTTTTAATTGACATATTCAGAATCTCATTTGATTTTTATTCCTGAAGCTAATAAGATATTTCAATTTACTTCGTTTATAACTGGATTTTTCCAAGGATCATTAGGGGCATTCCCCCAATTCATTGTCCTATGATACATAGCTCTCATATCCGTAATAGTTTCTTTATATACTTAAGATCAAATGAATGAATGATCAAATATTACATTACATATCAAATATAATATTAATATGAACTTAATACAAAAAAAGTAAATATAACCTATAATTAATTAATTAATTAGTGTTTATTGGTTTTTTACGATAAACCATATAAGCATCTTCTTATAATTTGTTCTAAGAGCGGAACAGCTTTACCCGTTCCATTAAGTGCAGTGGCTATAAGATCTCACTCTCAATATGACCCTTTTTGTAAATCGGGTAAAGTATTCCTAACAACAATAAACATAACTGATCTGTATTGTGAAAGCGTGTTATCCGGAGACATATTACCATCACGAATGAAAAAAATGGCAGTACATTGTCTATAATAACGGTCGAAAAATCTTATAATTTTACTTAAGGTTCCTCATTTTTCAGCTTCGGTGATATATAAACTGTCTTGAGAGCTTTCAACATAAGCGGTACCTATATAAAATACATAATATTTGAAAAAAAAAAGAGTAAAGTCTAAATACCTATTATATTTATAAGAAAATATACCTATAATAGTAGCTAGTGGTACACTACTCCTGCTATCAGTTGTAAGTTCAGATATTATAATGTTTATTAACATCAATAAAAACAACATTGAAGCTGCCACTAGATATGTTAGTAAGATAAACCTATCAAATCTGAACCTTATATCATTAAGTAACCTGCTTTACTAATAAATAGGCCGATTAAAAATAATACACAAACTATTGCATTTTTTTACTTATCATGATAATACTACCACATAGTATGGATGTGAACGAAATAAAGTTTAACACACTATTATTTAAACCATTAGTAAAAGTTTTGTTAGATAAAAATAAATATATTGGTAGTATTAAATATAATAGGTAAAGATCTCAATTTATAATTAAATTGTATGACAATAAAAGCATACTTAGAGTATAGAATGTTTTAACTCACAGAAAAAATAAAATAAAAAAATAAAAACAATTTTTTTTTCCTACTGTATTTTTTTTTCTTATTAATTATCCAACGTTTAAGTGTAGATTCATTTAAGCAGTTTATTATTTATAATAATATAAGAGATAATATAACCTTTTTATTATTAATAATAAAACCTTATATAAACATATAATAATTACCCATTTACGTAGTAGAAATATAATACTAATGTGAAAAATAAACTTTATTGTTCTTGTAATCAAGACAAGAATTTTTCAAGTGATATAGACTCTATGACTATGGGCATAGAACTGTGTAATATACCACATAATTCTGAACATTGCCCGAAAAATGTTCCTTCTCTGTTTACAAGTACAGAAACTTGATTAAGTCTACCAGGATATGCATCACATTTTATACCTAATGCAGGGCAAGCATAAGAATGTAT
>JAABUU010007246.1_pt1 | contig 11485 bp, 13 predicted proteins | sample 5559301 | NCBI WGS metagenome assembly JAABUU01 (sample SAMN10711884, study PRJNA513360) | rock metagenome | isolation source: Antarctica rocks | place: Antarctica: Victoria Land, Richard Nunatak white
TTCAGGCTGACTTTGACATTGTAGTGACCAGTCCAAGTGATTGATCATTCTTGGGCATATTGGCTCACATACACTAGCACAATATGGTTGTGTGCATTCACTTCCTTTGGCTGTTTCAAATTTTGGTCAACCAGTCTACAGGTGACAGCATTGTGGCACAGTTGGTCCGCACTGCCAAGTGTCTCATATAGTTTGTGGCTGCAAAAGTTAGGCAGTAGTGCTTCGTAAAACCCATTGTCTTTATGCCACAACCCTGTGCTATGGAGTGGGTTATTGCCGTCACTCCGCAATTCTCTGAGGGACAACTTATCCTCCAGGTGATGTGCTAAAGGTTTTGCGTAATTAGTGCATCGAGGTGAACTTTGTGAATATTTGCTGACATGATTTCGCCTCTGTTGATACCTCCTGGTTTTACCAAACTTTGCTTTCTGCTCTCAATGGGCTATGCCAGGCATAGCAATCTTGAGTGGTCCTGAGCTCGGTCAACAGTACAATACTATATCTCCAGACCAAGCGGCAAATGTTCAACAAGGCATGCGCCAATAGTAAAGCTGATTTGTTTTGCTGATTGCTCGGTGACAAAATGTTGCCCACAACAGCAAAATGTTGCCCACAACAGCAAAATGTTGCCCACAACAGCAAAATGAACTTTGACTCTTCCAGCTGGGCTCGAACCAGCGACCTTGCGGTTAACAGCCGCACGCTCTAGCCAGCTGAGCTATGGAAGAAGAGCCAGATCTGGCATATGACCGATTTTTAGGCTATCTCAACGCCTTCATTGTCATATAATTCGACCTTGCATAGGTCAGCAAAGCGTGAGGTTGTTGCCATCTTTACGCTGTGAGTACTACATCGATGCCGCTCTGCAATCTGTTTTGAACATGACTGAATGCGACTTGGGCGCTGCATTGGCTGGGTTGCGAAATGTCGTGTGCATCACCGGCCTGAAGTTTCAGCCTTGAGGAACTGTACGTGCAAAAATAATGAAAGGTCAATCTGCCGTTCAAGGCGTATACAGCACAAGCACCAAGAATGGATCAGCTGCGCCTGCGCGCAAGCTCGTCATCAAGCCTCTGAAGTGTACGTGCCAGATCTCACTGTGTACTTCGTGCTTGTTTCTGTATACGATGTGGTAATTTCATGCAGCCAAGCCAAAGCTCCCAGCAGACTTTGAGAGCGCAACCTGGGCAAAACTTAATGAGGCCGTGTTGGCTGTGCACGGCAAAAAAGGGGTATCCCTCAGTCTGGAAGAGCTGTACAGGGTATGCTGATCACAAGCACATCTTTTCGCCTAAACTTGCTTCTGTAGTCGGAGTCGTGGTCGCAGGCAGTGTAACGCGCCATCTCATTTTGCAGGCCGTGGAGGACTTGTGCCTCCACAAAATGGCAGACAGGCTGTACAGCAACCTACAGAAGGTAAACCAAGCTGCACTGCAGGGTGCCAGACCATGGTCCAATGCTCCATGAAGCCGCGCCCGCACCTGGCTGCTGCATATGCTGCAGGTGTGCGATACCCACATAGCCTCTCAGCTTCAGCAGCTGGCCAGCAATCAGACATCAGGCTCAGTGCTTTTCTTAGAGCAGATGAACGAATCCTGGCAAGACCACTGCAGCCAGATGCTCACAATTCGCTCAATCTTCCTGTACCTTGACCGCACATACGTCATCTCAGACTCTGCTGTGCGGTCTATCTTTGACATGGGCTTGCGACTCTTCAGGCTGCATTTAGCCACACATCCTGAGGTACATAACACTGCAGTCTGCAGCCATGCATGGACCCTGCACCCCTATGCATTATGCCAAATTGTGGAGTATGCCGATTTTCTGCGGCTCTTGCAACTGCATTTCTGCATGCAGTCTGAGCAGGCTGGGCTCCTTATCCACTCAGCCCCTCTGCCCCATGCCAAGCTTGAAGCTTGCACATTGATCTGTTGTGCAAACTGACACGCGTTCAATACCTCACAGGATAATAACGTTGCATTGACAGAGCTGCAAGCAGATGCACGATACTCGTGCCCCACATGATACTCATACCTCACATGATACCCGTGCCTCACATAATAATCATGCCTCACATGACGCTCATGCCTCACATGAAGCTCATGCCTCACATGACGCTTATGCCTCACATGGTACTGGTGCCGTACATGGTACCCGTGCCTCACATGATACTCATGCCTCACAAGATACTCATGCCCCACCACATGAAACTGGTGCCTCACATGGTACTGGTGCCTCACATGATCTGCTGCCAGGTGGAGGACAAGACTGTAGCAGGCCTTCTGGCCCTCATTGAGGCAGAGAGGAACGGTGAAACAGTAGACAAAGCCCTGCTGAAGCATTTGGTGCGCATGTTCACCAGCTTGGGAACATATGCTGGATCCTTCGAGGAGCCTTTCTTGGCCAAAACCACACAGTACTATCGGCAGGAAGGACAGCAGTACATGCAAGAGAGCGATGTGGCTGAGTACCTGCTGCATAGTGAAGTAAGGCTCTCCTGCACTGCATTTACTGTTGTGATTGCATATACGTTGCGCCTGCGGGGATTGCAATTCAGATCACACATTGCTGTAGTCTCAAGACAGGTATAAAGTCAGAGCATGACGAATTGATTTGCTGCATGGCAAGCTGTACTGACTTGCTGCTAGCTCTGACACTATAGCATTTTGTTCCTTTTTGTTCCATCATCAAGCAGAATTGCCGTCTAAAAGTAGCACTGTGCATGGCATGCAACTTGGCAGGATTGTAATCTAAAGGTACAGTCGCAAAGTGTGTTCCAGGGTTGACATACTCCTGGTGTCCATCCACACAATGAAATTCCTTGTGGCAGTGCAGGTACTTCAACCACATGATTGGGTCTGCAGGGCATTGTGTCTTACACAAACGGCATACCATACAATCAAGCAATGACAGCATAACCCAAATTAACAAAGAAAGCGCTTGCTTCAATCGCACTAAAATCATGATGTTCTGCTGCACAGAGCAACACTCAACTGCTCAACTGCATGCACATGTTTGGTAAAGACAAGGCTAGGAGTGCAATTCGCACGGCGGCAGCAACGCCTGGGCACACCAACCAGGAAGCCCCTTTTTAAATTGTGAGCAGCCACTGGTGCTGCATTTACAATCTGCTGAACACCCAAGTTGCTCATGATGCAGAAACGGCTGTCGGTGGAATATGAGCGGTGGCAGCAATACTTGGATACACCAACCAGAAAGCCCCTCATATCCATTGTGGAGCAGCAGCTGCTAGCTGCACACATGCCGTCTATCCTCGAGAAAGGCTTTGATGACCTCATGACACAGAAGAGGTCAGCCACTCAGATCAGCTATGCTGGTTTGCTGTTGAGTAGCGCTTGCTGACTGCAGGGTGTATGGCTGAAAGCACATCATGTCATTCGATGTCAGGCAATGCTGGAAGCTCTGCAGTGAACAAAATGTTTTGGAGAGGTTTTCACAGGAGATTCTAGCAAAACTTCAAAAAAAACCAATGTGCTTTCAGAGTTTTCTTTAGTTGTATTTGCGCTGGAGTGACCAAGGTCCAAAGCTGAACACTGACTGACTTGCTGTGCTCTGTTGCTGCATCAAGCAGAAAGGCAACAGCATTGGCAGCTTGCCCCTACTGGGGTCATCGGCAGGCATGTGACTGCCACATGACCTGGCACTGACTCAAGCTTGTTTCAAATGCTGCTGTTGGTTGCAGGGTGACAGACCTGGCGCGTCTGTACGTGCTGTGTGCGCGCATCCAAGCCTTGCAACCTCTGAAGGCAGCCTTCAGGGACTACATTGGGCGCACTGGCCTTGCCCTTGTTCTAGATGAAGAGAAGGTCTGCTCTCTTCTGACATCACTCTGTTCAGTCTCGAACAAAACAGGTGCCGTGCCGGTGACAGGCCAACAGGCATCTGTCCATGTGACTAGCAGTGTAATGAAACAGGATGCATAGCAGGTCCTGAACAGAAGCAATGCTTGCCTATACATCTGAAATGAGGGTGTTTAGGAAATTCCGGAATGAGTGGTGATTCTGGTGATTGTCAGGTGGTAAGTGCACAAAGAGCACGGATCATGTAGATATGTGCAATGTGGCTTTGCAGGACAAGGACATGGTGTCAGCTCTGTTGGAGATGAAGGTACAGCTGGACACTGTCCTCACTCAGGCCTTCCAGAAGAATGAGCAGTTTAGCAACGCACTCAAGGAAGCCTTTGAGAAGTTCATCAACCAGCGCCAGAACAAGTGAGTAGCCTGCATGTAGCCGCTGCACAAACTTCAGGGGGTGGTCCACCAATGTGCAATGATGTATCCAGTCACTGTTTGTAGCTGAGCTGTGCTGTGCTGTGCTGTGCTGTGCTGTGCTGTGCTGTGCTGTGCTGTGCTGCTACTGTTGCTGCTGCTACTCTCCCATGTCCCATAAGCACTGTTGGACAAACAATTGCCAACCAAAACAGCCTTGTCACGAGAGCAGTTGCAAACATGGTTGCAACAGTGGGCTCATGGGTGATGGCTACCAGTTCAGCTGCTGTGGTCATAACCAGAGGTGCAGGTGACAAGTCCCAGCTGGATGCATGGGGATGCTATGCTGTCCACAGCCTAATGTTGTGATGCCTGCAGGCCTGCCGAGCTGATTGCCAAGTATGTGGATGTGGAGCTGAGGGCTGGCAGCAAGGGGCAGACTGATGAGGAGCTGGAAACCACGCTAGACAAGGCTCTCATGCTCTTCAGATACATCTCAGTGAGCAACCTGGCCTGTCTGCACGCCCACACTGTTGGTCATCTTATGTTTCCTGGCAGAGCATGCACTGTTGATGTCTGCAGCCAGCAACCCAAAAGGTTGCAAGGCTAATTTCTTGTTGTATTGTAAAATTTCTAACACTGTGACTTTTCCCAGAGGCCCATCTACCTGGTTCCAGGTCTGTCCTGGCGTCTTTGAAAGTTGGTCGGTATCTGTCTGACACCTCCCATTGGTTTTCCCAATGGCAGGCCGAAAATTTGATAGAGCCATGTGATTCTGAAGCCTAGTCGACAAACAAAACCTGCTGACGAACACCAGTGATAATGCACTCGCTTTGCCAATGACTGGCGGGGTTGTCCTGACAGTCGCTTCCCTTGTGTTGAAAAGTGGGAGAAAGCCTGAGGCAGAACAGTTATCACTGTCTCTGCAAAATAATTCATCTTTTTGTTTTGTGATCCAGATCATACTCCAGGTTATAAGTTGAATCAGTTTGCTTCTGAAGCAGCCTGAACAGGTGAGACAGTGACATGCTGTTTGTACATGATCTCAGCACATGACATAGCTGCTTGAAAGCACAGCTGCTGCAGAAAAGTGGTGCTGGCTCAGACACCTTCAATGTTCCCACTTTTTGCAAAGCACATCAGTGCTGCATTGCAGTCCTAAAGGGCGTGGGCATGTCAAGCACAGCTGGTGCAGAACAGTGGTACTGGCACAGACATACACACACACACACACACCTCCAATCACATCTCTTGCATACCACCTTTGTCCTGCATTGTGGTTCTATAGGGCGTGATTCGACCAGGCATGGACATGTTCAGCACAGCTGGTGCTGAACATTGGTGCTGGCACCACAGACACGCCCTCCAATCGCATCGCTTGCATAGGACCTCAGTCTTGCATTGTGCTTCTGTAGGGCAAGGATGTGTTTGAGGCCTTCTACAAGAAGGATCTGGCCAAGCGGCTGCTGCTGGGACGCAGTGCCAGCACAGATGCAGAAAAGAACATGATCACCAAACTGAAGACAGAGTGCGGCAGCCAATTCACCAACAAGCTGGAAGGCATGTTCAAGGATGTGGATCTCAGTCGAGACATCATGATGTCGTTCAAGACATCTGTAAGCCTTCCTTTCATGCAGTCCCACTTGCATGCCTGCACTTGCATCTTGAATAACACCATTCACCTGTTGTTGGTCCCCCGGATGTCAGTCAAGTGGTCCCCCAGCAAACACAGGGATCTTGGTGATGAGCCCCAGTGAATATGGGGACCTTGGTAGGGACATCATGCTGTGTGCCAAAATGTTCTGTGGTCCCGTGTGACCTGCTGCAAAGACTGCTTTCACCAGCATCAAGACTGCCTTGGGCAGCTGATTGAGACTGCTGTTCATTGTCCAGGTCATCCAGAATTCTTCCCTGCCCTTGCAAGTCTGTCACTCGTGTGATTGATGATGTGCATTACATGACAGTACAAGCGAATGTAACATCTGAAACACAGCTGTCATGTCAGTCCTATGCTGTCAGCCTGGGTCTGGATTTGCAGGTCTTGCATGAGGTGCATTTTGGCCCCATACCACCTTGTCAGGATTTAAACTACGTACACTATACACTATACATAATGCACATAATACATTTTGTATACATCATATCATATACATTATGTGTACATTATGTTATTATGTACATTATGTATACATTATATTGCTATATACGTTACATTACATTATTATATATATTATGTGTACTAAAATCACAGTGACAGCATGGTGACCATGGAATTACTCATGATGGCACCATTGGTGGCACCATTAACATGCTCACCAAGTGCACATCTAATGCTGTAAAGGTCATGCCTTGAGTATGCAGGGCTTAGCTGATTCTGGCATGCATTGACATAAATGTACATGCCCCGGACATGTGCTTTCGTGCCTGTCAATGTTGCGCGGCGGATGCCTGATGTGCGCAAAAAGAAATAAAAAACAATACATGCAGGCCTGAGTGAGGTTCAGACAGCCTCCACGCATTGACATGAGTGTGTCTGTCCTCATCATGAATGTCCGTGTGTCAATGCTGCAAGGCTAATGTAACATGGGTACATGCAGGGTTCCGTGAAGTCTAGACTGCCGCCAGGCATTGACATGAATGTGAATGTGCTGACCAGTGGCTACTGGCCCTCGTATCCTCATTTAGAAGCCAAGCTGCCTGATGAGCTGACACGCTACCAGACAGTCTTCAAGGTACTCATCCACACTGCAAGATCCAGTCATTTCATTGAGACATTTAGTCATTCACAAACACATGTCATCCCCCAGGATTAGGTATATACAGTCCTGAGTGCACGCATTGTAACAGCCAGTGTCCAGCATCACAGCTCTTGCTGCTCCTCTTGCATGACTGCAGTCTTGCACTTCTTCTTTTTCCTGTGCAAAGCGTTTGCTGGCCTGCATGCAAGCCCTTCACCTTTGCTTTTATGCAACGTAACTGACGGTAGCAGGTGTGGCATTACTGTTACTATTATTATCATTCTTTGCCTAGAGCTTGTTGTTTGTTCACACAGGACTTCTATCTTAGTAAGCACAGCGGGCGACGGCTGGTGTGGCACAACAGCTTGGGCAGCTGTGTCATGAGAGCACACTTCTCCAAGGCAGTCAAGGAGCTCTCAGTGTCCCTTTTCCAGGTACGGTTACAGCTGGTAGTGACTGAATTTGCATGTCAGGACAGCCCCATAACTGTGTGAGTTCATCATTCATCAACTAAACATGTGTCTTTCCCTAGAGTCAGGTATGTTCAGTCCTGAGTAGCTCCCCAAATGATGTCCTGTTTTGGCAGTCAGGTCACCGACAATAACATGTGTTCATGTGATACCTGTGTCAGTGCTTTGATGCAGCAAAGTCTCCTGATGTTGGACACCAATTAAGTCATCACAGCTTCAGGAAAACTCGGTGGGAAAGGGTTCCTGTGCGAGTCAGTTGACACTGACAAGCAGTTGCACTTGTCGGTTGTCCCTGCCAAGCAAAAGGGTGTCAAGAGGGCTCAGATCGACCTGCATCCGGTGTTGCAGGCAGTGGTGCTGATGCTGTTCAATGACGTCAACAGCTTGTCCCTGCCAAGCATAAGGTGTCAAGAGGGCTCAGATTGACCTGAATTCAGTGTTGCAGGCAGTGGTGCTGATGCTGTTCAACGATGTTGACAGTCTGAGCCTGGCTGACATGAGAGATGCGTCAGGCATTGAAGACAAGGAGCTGCGGCGCACCCTTCAGAGCCTAGCCTGTGGCAAGATCAGAGTCCTGAACAAGGAACCTAAGGTGATCTACCCCTCTGCACCACTTGGGTGTTCCTTTGCATTGTTTATTGATTCAGAGCCTTGGGCTGTGGCAAGATCAGAGTCTTGAATTAGGAACCTAGGGTTGTCTATCCTCTGCACCACTCGGGTGTTACTTTGCATTGCCAGCAACAAGCAATGCTCCTGTCTGCACGTCTTGTTGCCATCAGTCAAGGCTACATGCAGATTATCATTAGATTACTAACAGGTTACAAAGACCAGGCTGCCCAAGGAACTCAAGGTGGTCTACTCCTCTGTACCACTGGAATGTTGCTTTGCATTCACCAAGCCTGCCAGCAACAAGCAGTGCTCATGTTGGTCTGTCTCGTTTCCATCAGGCAGGGTTGCCATCACATTACAAACAGTTTACCATCAGGTTACTATCAGTTTACTATCAGGTTACCAGGGCCAGGTCGCCCAAGGAACCTAAGGTGGTCCACCCCTCTGCATCACTCTGGTGTTGCTGTGCACTGACCAAGCCTGTCAGCAACAAGCGATGCTCCTGTCTGTATGTCTTGTTGCCATCAGTCAAGGCTACATGCAGATTACCATCAGGTTACTGTCAGGTTACTGTCAGGTTACTATCAGGTTACAAGGGCCAGGCTGCCCAAGAAACTAAAGTGGTCTGCCCCTCTGCACCACTCGGGTGTACTGTGCATTGTTCAAGGCCGCCAGCAACAAGCTCCTTCACTACTTTACAGTCTGGGGTGTGGAGCCAGTTGTGACTCATCAGACTATATACAGACGAGTACTGCTCCTGTCTGTATTTCTTGTCACCATGAGGAAAGGTTACACTCAGGTCACACTCAGGTTACTATCAGATTACAGGGACCAGGCCACTCAAGGAGTTGCGCTACTAAATTCACGCATTTGGTCATACATAGCCTGTATCAAGGCCTGTGAGGCTCATATCATGTGTTGAGTATCCAGTAGGTCAGCACCTGAGACTGAGCATGATGTGCACTTGCCACTCAGGGTATCATATTGCAAATCAGGGAAGCGTGTTGAACTTCAACACAGCATGTTGGTTTGGTGGTGTAACAAAGTCAGAGCTGGCTGTACAGTGTCCATGTATTGATTGGGTGGCGCATGCGTTCAGGGAAGGGAAGTTGATGACAGTGATGTTTTCCACTACAACAGCGGATTCACGCATCAGCTGTTCCGCATCAAGATCAACAGCATCCAGCTCAAGGAGACTGACGAAGAAAACAAAAAGACAAATGATCAAGTGCTGCAGGACCGACAATATCAGGTGAGGCTGAACACTGTAGACATGTGTTCTGCTGTGGCTCTGGCAATGCATTGCTTGATGCCTGTCCTGGTTTTGTTTCTGAATAGTGGCAATCGTCTTCCTTCTCTGCCCTCACATGCCTAATATTCCCCATTTTGCCTGTCTCTTGTAGCGATTTGCCGTTCCCCTTTCCTCTGGCGCCGCTGGTGTGCTCAAATACTGCTGATCTGTTTTGACCGGCAAGCCTGTTCTGTATGTTTCAAACTTTACACTGGCAGGTGACGTAACTGCATGTAACGGGTCATGCAGATCGATGCTGCTATTGTGCGCATCATGAAGACGCGCAAGAGCTTGAGCCACAAGCTGCTGGTGCAAGAACTGCTCATTCAGCTCAAGTTTCCAATCAGAGCTCAGGATCTGAAGAAACGCATAGAGTCCCTCATTGACCGGGAGTACCTAGAGCGTGATGAGCAAAATCCCCAAGTATGCACGCTAGTGACACAATGCTGTGTATGTGCAGTGTCCAGGCATTGCAGCATGTAGGATTGTAGCTTAGCTCATGGCATCCCAATCTTGCCACAAGGCTGGGTGTCAAGTCTCATGCAGTCTTCACAGTCAAACTGGCATGCATCTCCAGTGCATATATGCTGTGTCATGTGCGTGTTTGCTTCAGTCCTGACCATATGTTTTCACTGCTTGCAGGTGTACAACTACCTTGCGTAGACGTCGGGCTGCTTTGCTGCTATGAAATCTGATCCTCACTCACAAAGAGCCGTCCATGCTGTGATGACGCTTGTGCTGGTGATTGTCAAGAAGCAGCACATCAGTTTGGTTGTGTGCAAGCACTGCAGCAGCACTCACAAAGGATGTATATGTGTACAACAGCTGCAGCAATCGCTTGCATCTCCAATGGTGCTCAGTGAAATTTGTGCTGGGCTTATGTCTATCAAGGTGTTGATAATGTTGGCCCATTGCATCATGTGAAATGCTTGCCTAATTGAATGTTGCAGTGTACGAGCCATGCATAGCACTGTTAAGCAATTTACAGTTGTTCTTTGACGATGTTCGTTATGCAAGAACTTGCAAGATCTTCAAGTCTCTAGAGGACCTTGCAACTTCTTAAGGTCCATGTACACGTATACATGATACAGCTCATGCAGATGCAATTGCACGCTAGGTCATCGCAGTTCCATGGTAACCTGTTAGGAGCTCTGCTCGCATCATAATTCACGGTTGCACAGACCTTGTGTGCAACAGCAGAAACACCAAGGTGTGCAGACCACGAGGGGACAAAAAGCTTAAAAGTGCAGCAATTTAAAATAGATGTGTACGAATATAACTACTATTTGAGCACAACAAAGCATTAGGAACAGAGCATTGATGGCAGTAACAGACACCTCTGGATTTGTTTGTTGCTGTAGCTCATTATAGTGGCAGATCTGCAGCTTTTTCAGTTTCGCTGCTCAACAGGTGCATGACAGCAATCTGCAATTTCTGAATGCCGTCTTGAGTGACAGAAGATATCCTCAAAGCATCAGGAAAAAGAGCAGCTGCCTGAACTGCAGCAGTCATTGCATCTTGCGAATCCATAACGCCGCCCCATACATCTTGCTCTGCAGCCAGGGCAGTAGCAACACTGCTGCCTGGAACACTTTCACCCATTTGTTGTGTGGGTCCCTCTTGGCTGGATGGACCATTGCTGATGTCATCATGAACACTGCTTGCATGACTGTGGGTATTGCTGGCCTTGTCAAAAACATTCCGTATCATGACAGGTTGTTGCTGTGACTCAGCAATTCCAGCATTGGACTGCCATGAAGTGTTTGTCGCGGCAGCTGAGGGCTCATCCAGGCTGCTGGCTGCTGAAGGGCCACGGGAAGCTTGTGACTTATGTGACTGCTGGATCAGGGCATCTGCGGCACTGAGATGCGCTGTGAGCAGGTCTGATTTGGAGATGATATCCAGCCATAGCTTGTCTGGAAAGCTCTCCCTCAGGCTTTGCCTGCATGGCAGGTCCTCTCAAATCAGCACAACAAGATGAAGGGCATTGTTGTGGTAACAGCACCTCCTGATCAGGGCAGCGCAGTGGCAGATCAGCTCAACAGCCTCCCTGGCAGATGCACACATTCTGATGGGAAGATTCAAAATCATGCTTCTTGGGTTCTGGCAGCGTGTGTGACTGCATGGAGTGCCCCCAACTCCCAAAGA
>JAABUU010007250.1_pt1 | contig 11481 bp, 14 predicted proteins | sample 5559301 | NCBI WGS metagenome assembly JAABUU01 (sample SAMN10711884, study PRJNA513360) | rock metagenome | isolation source: Antarctica rocks | place: Antarctica: Victoria Land, Richard Nunatak white
CTCTTGACTATGCTGTATCGCTCGACGCACTGCCGCTGTCGTGCGGGCGCTCCCGTGAAGAATCTGTCCCATAGTGCCTCCTTCTGACGCTCAGAAAAGTATGCACCATCTAACCCCGGACCAAACAGTTAGACCTGACATTCTCCTTGACAGGTTCTCCCTCGAACCAGATGGAGATCATCGCCGTATTTACCGATGACATGGATCGCTCGAATGTTCTTCGTGGCGAGAACTCCGGAAGATTCCTCCAGCACGTTTCTGTGGCGCGGGGCCTGACCCGTATTGCGACTGTGAACGGCGACACAGAACGCTCCGTTCACCTGCCGCTTCCCAACAGCTTCCAACACGGAGGTGGCTCCTGGCACCATCTGGTTCTATTTGCACAGGAGCCGCATCAAGGCCCGATCGTAGGTGCCGCGGCAATAGCGATCTGAAGGGAGCTGAGTGCAAATCTTACCCAAACCGGCATCTTGTCGTGCGGATAGCGCGTAGTTTGCTCGTAACCTTTTCGCCTGCTGTTTGTCTCATGCACGTACCTTCATCCAGGAGCGTCTCTGCATGCAGCCAAAAGGCCTTACCTTTCGTTCGCTCCTTCTCTCCTTACGCTCCCGATCCAATTTGGTGGGACGGTTTGCCTTCGGACTCTGTGCGCTTCTCGTGGGGACTACCGGGTTTGCCCAGATTCCAGCGGTTGGGGCCAAAGCGCCTGACTTTACGCTGATGACTCCTACAGGTACATCCGTCGAGCTAGCCAAGCAGGAAGATGGGAAGCCGCTCGTTCTGGTGGTGCTACGGGGCTTTCCCGGGTACCAATGCCCCTACTGCCAGAAGCAGGTACACGACTTTGTCGAGCATGCTTCCGCTTTCTCGGCGAAGAATGCCACAGTTCTCCTGGTCTATCCCGGGCCTCCGGCCGAGCTGGATCAACGTGCCAAGGAGTTCCTTGCAAAAGAGGCCAAGCTGCCGGCGAACATCGTTCTCGTGACCGATCCGGACTACAAGATGACGAACCTGTATGGATTGCGTTGGAACGCACCGCACGAGACCTCGTATGCGTCCACTTTCATCCTGGACAAGACGGGTATGATCCTTTTTGAGAAAACCAGTCATAGTCATGGCGACCGTCTCTCTGCTCAGGACGCCCTTGACCATCTTCCCGTGCGGTAGACGCTCTTTGGGCCGCAGCCGGCGCTTCGGCTGCGGCTCATGCGTTTGAGAACTGAAGGATGACATGGTGTCATTGTTGCGGTACATCCGGAAAGTTCCCTCGAGCGTCGAACTGGTCATGACAAATGCAAAAGCGGGGAATACCAGTTTAGTTCTTGATCTCCTACAGGGGGCCCTGGCAGGAGCAGTTGCAGTGTGGGCCATGGACCGCGTTGACTGGTTCTTGTATGACCACGTGAGTCAGGAGGCCAGGGAGCAGACACGTGCGAACCGACCTGGAGGAGAAGACCCAGCCCATGTGCTCGCTGGGAGGGTAGCAGACGCTCTCGGGACGCCCCTCACTGGAGTCAGGCGGGATGCAGCGGGAACAGCCGTCCACTACAGCCTCGGGATTCTGCCAGGCGCACTTTATGGTGCCCTGAGCGGGCGGGTAGAGGCGATCGGAGCTGGCCGGGGTTTGGGGTATGGCGTCGCCATGTTCATCGTTGAAGATGAGGTGGTGAATACCGCGCTTGGGACTGCCGGGCCACCGACGGGCTATCCATGGCAGGCGCATGCCAGAGGACTGTTGGCTCACATGGTGCTGGGCTGCGTCACCGATGCAGCGCTGCGTCTACAGCGAAATCAAAGCTTGGTCTAGGCCGAGGCTTTCGGATCGGAAATAGAGCGTCGGCTCCCCCGAATCTGGGATGCAAATCGGGGCGCGACAGCAGCCGGACATCTCCCCAAATGGGGCATTGTCTCTTTTTGCTGGCTCGATCATCTAAGCGAGACACCAACGCGCTGGAGACAGAGCCTCGCGGCAGTTCAGCGACGGTTCGTTCACGTTGATGGTCATTTTCGACCAGAGGATTCCTTTGAGCATGCGCCAGTCATTACCCATCGCGATCTATTACGAGCAGCCGAACTGGTTCAAGCCGCTGTTTGCCGAGCTTGACTTGCGTGGAACCGAGTACGTGAAGCTGTTCGCGCCCGACCACACCTGGTCGCCGGCCGAGCATCCGGAGCAGCAGTATTCCCTCGTGTTTAACCGGATGAGCCCGTCGGCATGGAACCGCGGACACAACGATCAGATTTTCTATACGACAGGATTTCTTGAACATCTGGAGAGCCGCGGTATGCGGGTGATCAATGGTCTGGCTGCGTTCCGGTCGGAGCTGTCAAAAGCAGGTCAACTTGCTCTGCTCGAACAGCTTGGGCTGCCCTATCCCAAGGCGCGGGTGATCCACCGACCCGAGCAGGCGCCCGGAGCGACTGAAGGTTTACGTTTTCCGGTCGTCGTCAAGCCAAACATTGGCGGCTCGGGTGCAGGCGTCAAGCGCTTCGACCATATCTCTCAGCTTCAGGCTGCGGCGAAGCTGTCGGTAGACGATCCCGACGCGCTGACGTTTGGGCTAGACTCGACTGCGCTGGTGCAGGAGTTTATCCCGGCACGCGATGCTCACATCGTGCGCGTGGAGGTGCTGAACGGGAAGTACCTGTACGCCATCAAGGTCCATATCACCGGCGAGACGTTTGACCTCTGCCCGGCGGATATCTGTCGCACGTCGTCCGGTGTCGATCTGAACCGTGCGGCTTGTGCGATCGACGCGCCGAGATCCGGCATTACGGTTGAGGCATTCACGCCTCCCAGAGAGGTGGTCGCCGACGTGGAGCGCATCATGGCTGCGTCCAAGATTGACATTGGTGGAGTCGAATACATCACCGATGACCGCGATGGCCAGCGCTACTACTACGACACAAATGCGCTCTCTAATTTTGTGGCGGACGGAAAGAACGTCATTGGCTTCGATCCGTTCGCAAAGCTGGTGGACTGGCTCGAGCAGGAAGTGGCTGCCGCGGCTGCAAATCAGCCGGCCCTTGTGGGTGCACGCTGATGTGCTACGGGTTCTGGATGCCGGTCTTCGGCGGATGGCTGCGCAACGTAGACGACGAGCAAATGGAGACGAGCTGGGAGTACACCAGCCGGCTCGCCCGTCGCGCCGAGCAGATCGGCTACGATGTGACACTGATCGCCGAGCTGAACATGAATGACATCAAGGGCGTGGATGCACCGTCGCTTGATGTGTGGTCCACGGCAGCTGCGCTCGCCGCTGTGACGGAGCGTCTGGAATTGATGGTCGCGGTGCGGCCTACGTTCCACAACCCCGCACTGCTCGCCAAGCAGGCCGCCAACATCGACCACATCGCAAACGGTCGGCTGGCACTCAACGTAGTCTCAAGCTGGTGGCGCGACGAAGCGACGAAATACGGTATTCCGTTCGACGAACACGACCAGCGCTATGCCCGCACCTCCGAGTGGCTGGATGCGGTAGACGGCTGCTGGCGCTCGGATGGGTTTACGCAGAAGGGGAGCTTCTACAACATCCAGGACAACACGCTCTTTCCCAGGCCGATGGCCGGCAGGCGTCTGAGTGGATCACCCACACCCGCGGCAACGCCCGGTGGGCGACCCACGTTCTACGCCGGAGGTGAGTCGGAAACCGCTAAAAACCTGATTGCGGCCAAGTGCGACGCGTACCTGATGCATGGCGATCCGCCGGAGATTGTAGGTAAAAAGATTGCAGACATGCGTGAGCGTCGCGAAAAGCTGGGGCTGGGACCAATGACGTTCGGGGTGGCGGCGTTCGCGGTGGTGCGCGACTCGGACGCTGAGGCGCAAGCCGAGGTGGCTCGCATCACCGACGTCAAGCAGAGCGCGCGCGGGTATAAAAACTACCAGCAATGGATCACGGGATCGAAACTCGAGCAGAACGTTTCGCTTGAGGACTACTCGGTTTCAAACCGCGGATTGCGCGCAGGTTTGGTGGGCACTCCGGAGAGTGTGCGCGAACGTCTCGATGCGTTTGCGGCGGTTGGGGTTGATCTGCTGCTGCTGCAATGCAGTCCACAGGCCGAGGAAATGGAGCGGTTCTCTGCTCAGGTCATCCGGCCGGATGTCGAGAGAGCACCCGGAAAGGCGTGACCTCGAAGCTGTAATCAACAGACGAAACCGTAACACTTGCCCAGGCGTCAGAATCGCTCAAGGTCCATGTTCGAAAAAAGTCTCTACACTGGAACAGATCCACGGCGGCGGCCGGATTCTATGCATCTTTGAGCAGCTTGCAACCGCCAGCGTTGGCTCAGCTACAGGGAGCTTAATCGTGCAGGCGGTCAATAGCAGCACGAGGCGCTTCGGGCGCGTCCTGAAAGCACTGCTTGACATTGCGAAGACGCCACGCGTGGCGGAGCGAGCGCAGAGGTTTGAACCTTCAAGTGATCGCAGGAGAACATCAGAATGCTGAGCCAATCAATAACCACGTCAAGAGTCCACTCCATTAATGTCAGCGGTGGGCTGCGTAGTGTGCAGTTTGCGGGCCACGTCGTGACCACGGGCTTCTTCAAGGCCCCTGTCGGTGGAGACGTCTACGCCCACAAACTTGGTATCGAGGGTGATAGCCAAGGAGATTTACGCATTCACGGTGGTTTGGACAAGGCGGTCTATTTCTATCCAAAAGAACACTACGCTACCTGGGAAGAGGTGCTTGGTTCGGGACCCTTGCCTCCGGGCAGCTTCGGGGAAAACATCACCTCGGAAGGTTTGCTTGAAACGGGTCTCCATATTGGCGACGTGATCCAGATCGGCACCGCAACGCTCCAGGTGCTGCAACCAAGAAGCCCTTGCTACAAGCTCCAGATCCGCTTTGAACGTCCTGACATGACGGCGCTTTTCTTCCGGCAGGGTAAGCCAGGCTGGTACGCCTCAGTGCTTCAGGAAGGCACTTTCTCAGCCGGAGTCGAGATACTTTTGGTCGAGCGTGCACCCGAGAAAGTTTCCGTAGCTGACATATGGCATTTCGGTGCTCAGAGCGAAGTAGACCGTAAAACGATTTCGCGTGTCATGGACCTGAAGCTCTTGCCTAACTTTTGGAAAGAGCGAATCAATCGACAACCTCTGCATTCATAAAGGAGACTCCAACACGTCGTGTGGCTGATCGCTCGGCAGATCTTCGACTGCCAGATGCTATTTTTCAGCTTGAGACGATGCAGGGACAAAGGAGATATGCCATGGCGCATTGACGCTGCGACGCACTGGCTGGTGACACCACGACGCCATGAAGCCAATCGCATTCCTCAGCCAGCAGGGTGGTAGCGGCAAAACGACCCTGGCGGTCCATCCGGGCGTGGCGCCTGTGAAGGAAACGCTGATTGAACAACTGCTCCTTCAGCGGTCCCGCTTCCTGCGGTTCTTGACGTCGAAGGTCGGGCCACCTGCGGCCGAAGACATCCTCCAGTCCTGCTATCTGAAACTGGTCGAAAAAGGGCCACAGGTTGTAAATGAAGAAAATGTTATGTCGTGGTTCTACACTGTCCTTCGTCACGCCACGATCGATTATTACCGGAGGAATGCGGCGCGCGACCAAGTCTATGTGCAGTTTGCTGCGGAAGCACCCGGCAGCTATGAGATGGAGGTGAAGGCAAACATCTGCCAGTGCCTGCTCGGCGTTCTTGACACCCTCAAGCCGGAATATCGGGCGGCCCTCCAGGAGAGTGATCTAAACGGACAGTCAATCGCCGAATATGCCAAATCAGCAAGGACAACTCCCAATAATGCAGGTGTTCGCCTGCACCGCGCCCGTAAAGCTGCGGCTAAGCGCCTGACGGAGCTTTGCGGCGCTTGTGTTGACCACCAATGTCTTGACTGCACCTGCCGAAAGCCGAGCGTGTAAGACTTTCGGGCGGCGTGCGTTTTAAGTGTGAAAAGGAGAATCACCCTGTGTGCTGCTGTGGAACCAAGAACCAAACCGAAGCTAAGCAATCCGTGACTGATGTGGTGTGCGGCATGCAGGTCGACCCCGCTACCGCAGGCGTGGCCGAGTACCAGGGCAAGAGGTACTTCTTTTGCGGAGTGGGCTGCAAACGCAGCTTTGAAGCGAACCCAGCCGAGTACGCGTCTTCGCAGACAGGGGCTGAGCGAGCTGCCACCAGTGACAAGCTTACAGGTAAGCAGATTGGGTGATTCAATTCTCAAGCCTGGTCTGCTTACAGAAAGGAACGAACCATGAATATCCTGTCAAGTGCCGCCACCTTACTCTTAGCGCCCAGCAGTGGGTGAAACATGCTTCTCGTTGCGGCATTGATCCTCGTGTGCCCGCTGGGCATGTGGATGATGATGCGAGGTATGAATCGCAGCGGCAACTCGAAAGACGTTTCTGACAAGAGCGAGCTTCGCGGACCCGTCATAACACATGACGGCGACAAAAGGAAATACTGAAACAGCATTAACGTATTTCAAACAGGAGGAGCACCATGAAACAGCTTACACACGCAGCACTGGCGATCACCACGGCGTCCTTTCTCGCGCTTTCCGCTTTTGGTCAACAGCCAAATGCAGGCTTCAACCAGCCGATGCAAGGCATGCAAATGAGCGGTGGCAATATGTCCGGGAATGGCATGATGCAGGGATGCCAGAAAGGGATGAAGTCCATGATGAACAACAATTCCAAGACGACAAAGGACATCGAAGCAGCCAAAGCCTCAAACGATCCCACGAAGATGCGTGCCGCGCTCGACGAAGCGGAAAAAGCGCTGAGCCCGATGAACGAGCACATGAACAGGTGCATGTCCATGATGGATATGATGGACGGCAACGGCGGCATGATGAACGGCAAGCAGAACCAGCCAAAGCCTCAGTCGCAGCCCTAGCCTCTATATCAGCTCAGACAGCGCCGGATATGAGCGCCGGTGCCAAAACTTAGCCATAGCGCGCCGCGTGAGCGGTGCATTGCGGCGGAGTAAAAGTAGTCCGCCGCCGGAAGTTGGTTTCATGAGCATTGCCTTAGTGGCGCGTTCATGGAACGCCGGAGGGATGTTCCAGGTGGAGATATACGGTCGTGTGCGGCGGGCGGTTCGCGTGAGGGCAGGACTCGGCGAGTCGGCGTGCGGTGGCCAGGGAGTTTGGGGTGTCGCGGGAGACGGGTGCTATCTAGCGGTGATAACGCTGACCGGTCTTGCCGTAAATGCTCTCTTCCATATCGTGGTTTGACTCGGTGGCTGCACTAATAGCCGTTGCCGTGCTGCTCAAGGAACGCCGCCGCCAAGCCGCAGTAGCGAAGGGCGCTTTGGCGGGAAGCGCGCTCACAGTGAAGTCTGTTCAAGCGCACACAAGTTCAACCAACCAGTAGCTATCAAGTACGCGACGAAGCATTGGTGTCTAGGGTTGGTCCGCCCGGTATCCGATCGTTTCTTCCTTAGGAGGCAGGCCATGTTTGACGTAATTATTGTAGGAGGTGGGGCAGCTGGACTTAGGGAACCTCTGTACAGGTATGCGCTGGGGGTGACGGCGGAATTGCCGAGGCTGGTATCGGTCGATTTGTGGTCTGCGGTGGTCTGGCGGCGGTCTGGGGTTGACTTCAACAGTCAACCGGCTGATTTCAGGCGCAGCTCTGCGCGAGGCCTACCAGGCGTTTGCGGTGGAGGTAGAGGTTGACGAGTGCGAAACAGGCGCACAGCCGTTGATGGTTCTTTGCCAGCCCACGATAGCGCACCTTGTCGAAGCCGAAGATACGCTTCAGGATGCGGAACGGATGTTCCACCTTCGCCCGGACGCTCGACTTACTCCGGTTCTTTGCACGTTGTAACTTGTTGACGCGGTTCTTATATCTGGTTCGCCTGCACGTCATATCCTGAGCCTTGGGAGCGGCTTCTTTGATCGCCTCCGTCTGGCCTTGATATCCACCATCGCCCCATACTTTGCGCTCCTCGCCATGCAGCAGATCCGGCAGCACGCGCGAGTCCGCCACGTTGGCCGCCGTCGTCACCACCGTGTGCACCGTGCCCTCTTTCGCATCGACGCCGATATGCGCCTTCAGCCCGAAGTACCACTGGTTGCCCTTCTTCGTCTGGTGCATCTCCGGATCGCGCGTTCCCGTTGCGTTCTTGGTCGAAGAAGGCGCATGGAGGATGGTCGCATCGACGATCGTACCGGTCGCGATCCTGATCCCTTTGGCCTCCAGATGGATGTTCACCGCATCCAGCATCATGCCGCAAAGGTCAAGGTCATGCTTTTCAAGCAAATGACGGAAGCGGCAGATGGTCGTCTCATCCGGCGCTGGCGCAGCGCCAAGGTCCACGCCGGTGAAGCGCTGCAGCACCGGAGACTCATACAAAGCCTCCTCCACGCCGGGGTCGGACAGGTTGAACCACTGCTGCACGAAGTAAGTCCGCAGCATGATCTCCAGCCCCACCGGACGACGCCCGTTGCCCGCCACCGCATAGTGCCGACGGACCAGCGCCAGTAGCCCCGACCAGGGAACAATCCGCTCCATCTCGTCCAGAAACAACTCTCGCCGGCTCTTCCGCCCAAACTTCTTGAACTCCACCTGGCTTGCAAACGTCCGCTGGCTCATCGAGCATCGCCCTCAGACATCAGATTAATCAATCAGCCTGTGGACGCAGAACTTGTGCAGACATTCCCTAAGCGCTGCGCTGATGTTGGGCCGTTGCTGCCGTCATGTGTTGATCTGCGACTCGAGTCAGTACCGTAATGCAGATGCTCGGGAAACCCACGGCTTTCTGACGCGTGATGGCATGACGCCTAGAGCCTGTTATGAACTTTGTGTTTGCAAGTCCTTTGGAATCAGTAAACGATGTTGACAGCTTAGCTCTCCAGGAAACTGCTCGGCCTCAGACGGTGCCTCAGACGCGCTTCGGAGGAAGGATCTACAGCGAAACAGGTCATTTTTCCAGGAAGTTCAGCTCTCGGACACGGTCAAAGTTCATAACAGGCTCTAGAGCCTTTCTTGAAGCTGCCCGTTCCGATCTTCAGAAATACACTACGGTGGCGTATAAAACTATGGAGGTCCGTGATGCGGAAAGTACGGCAGAGGGTTTTCGCGTGCTCTTCCCGGATGGCACCACCGAGGTGTGCCGAAAGCTGCTGCTAGCCACCGGCGTAGTCGACGATTTACCTGAGTTGCCAAACATCCAGCATTACTACGGAAAGTCGGTTCACCACTGCCCGTACTGTGATGGATGGGAATGGCGAGACAAATCGGTGGCCGTATACGGAAACGCCAAAAAAGGCTATGGTCTGGCACTGGAGCTTACTGCGTGGACGCGAAATCTCACCCTGTGCACCAATGGACCTTCAAACCTAAGCAGTCATGACCGTGAACGCCTCGAGCGCAACCAGATCCGCATCTGTGAGGATTACATCGTGGATCTGGAAGGATCCGAAGGGAAACTAAACGCGTTGGTGCTGGCGAATAACGAACGTCTCCCGGTAAGCGCTCTCTTTTTCGATACCGGCGAACGCCAGAGATCCTATCTGCCGGCCAAACTCGGGTGCGAGTTCAATGAGCGCGGAACGGTAAAGACTGGTGACTACGAGACTACGACCGTGCCGGGACTCTATGTCGCTGGGGATGCCTCTCACGGAGTACAGTCCCTTATTGTGGCGGCTTTTGAGGGCGCGCAGGCTGCGTTCGCTATCAACACCGCTTTGCTAAAGCAGAAGTTGCTTTAGCTGCGATATAGATATCCGCTGAAAGGCTGGCACCAGAAGCCGGTACGCCTGACGCTAGCTGATTGCGAGAACCGCCGCTGCCGCAGCCACAGCGCGACATCCCGTCCGCACTTCACCCAACACTTCGATCCGTCTCAGATCGCGCTCGCTCATAGAATCCATCCCGTCGTTCAACCGTGACATTTCTAACGGGAGGATACAGAACGTGTTGGCGCCCGATTGAAATGTCTCTGTGGGCGCCGGATAGAAATGTCAGTATAGGTCCTTCTCATATTTCGTAGTCGTCGTGCGGTGCGTAATGTGGGAATCGACGTTGGGTGTCGATTTCCAAGGACTGTGGGAAGAGTGGGACAGCTTCACCGTTCCACGCTTTCCATCAGGCCGTCATTTCCACCGCGGGCGGCGTTGCGATTCCTCTTTGTAGTCCGGTCCGTAAACTTGACGCGGGTGTTTCTTGTATCCGCCTTTGGCGCTGTTGGTTAGGATCTGAGGCAGGTGCTTCGTGTCCTGCTGGGCCTTCACGGTAGCGAGTGCGTGTCTCAACCGCTTGTTCTCTACGATGGCCGTGTGGTTGACACGCTGATCCTTGCTGAAGACGCGGTAGTGAAGCAGTTGACCCTTCCATCGCACCTCCAGTGGCCGATCGGCGAAGTCATAGACCTCGACGTACTGACCTGCTAAGCCATCCGCCAGATCACTTCGTTCCAGGATGATCTGCCTGCGATCGTAGGCCAGACTGAGTTGCTGACCCACGTGGCGCTGTTCACGATGGCACAGGATGTCAGCCAGGCGAGGAGCCTGCACGTTCAGCCTGCGATGCAGATCCTCAGCCTTCACTGCGGACAGCGAAAACTTCTCGTTATAGTGCTTCATGAATCCAGGCAGGAAGGCGTTCCCGGCACTGATGTCACAAATATCAGCCAGCCTCAGCTCCTTGACCAGCCGATCCTGCAGCGTGCGGTTGGCTCGTTCCACACGACCCTTCGCCTGGCTTGAGTTGGCGCAGAGTATCTCGATGTTGAGCTCTGCCAGGGCGCGGCCGAACTGAGTCATGCCGGAGCCACCCTTCGCGTCCGGCTTGTTGACGCGGAAGACGGTGTGCTTGTCTGAGTAGAACGCGACAGGGCATCCATGATCGTTCACGTATCCCTTGAGCGCAGCAAAGTAGGAGTCCGTGCTCTCGCTCGGCACGAAGCGCAGTTGCATCAGCTTGCTGGTCGCGTGGTCGATGAACACCAGCAAGGTGCAAGGCTCGCCACGCTGCTCGAACCACCTGTGGTCGCTTCCGTCGATCTGGACAAGCTCTCCGTAGTTCTCGCGTCGCAGACGGGGTTGGTGGAAGCTTCGACGCTGCTTGCGCGACTGCCAGAGGCCATCCTCCAACATCCACGTCCGCAGAGTCTCCCGGCCCACCCGAATCTCATGCTTGGCAAGCAGAACTTCGGTCGCCAGCGTAGGCCCGAAGTCCGCATACCTGGACTTGACCAGCTCGAGCACGTACTCGCGAACGCCGGAGCTCAGGCTATGGTTCGAGGACTGACCGCGACCCTTGTGGATCAGACCGCCGCCGCCGTCCTCACGGAACCGGATCAGCAGTCGGTTGACCTGCCGGGCGGTGATCGCCAGCACGCCTGCTGCCGAAGCCACCGTCCGCCGGCCGGAAAGCACTTCTGCCAAAACCTCGATGCGCCGTACGTCCCGTTCGCTCATCAGCACCCATCCCATAAACGTCCATCTCCCAGGTCACAGACCTAGAAGGGTACTTGGGACATTTCTATCGGGCGAGAGTAGGACATTTCTATCCGGCG
>JAABUU010007255.1_pt1 | contig 11474 bp, 8 predicted proteins | sample 5559301 | NCBI WGS metagenome assembly JAABUU01 (sample SAMN10711884, study PRJNA513360) | rock metagenome | isolation source: Antarctica rocks | place: Antarctica: Victoria Land, Richard Nunatak white
GCACGCGCGCTGTGGTTGGTCTGGTCAACCGCCGCCTCGACCGCCAACAGCGGTGCCGGGCGGCGTAACCCGCTCACCGGGGAGGGGGCCATACGTCTCTCCTCCTATTCCGAAGATGAACTATTCTCGCGCAGCCGCCGCGCCTGGCCGAGATCGAATCGCGCCGTTAGGTCCGCGTTGATGGCTTCGACGGGCACGCCATCCAGGACATGTTCCGGCTCACGTCCGTCGTCGAAGCCGACCATCGACACCCGTACCGCAGCCCCGTCGAGCACCCAGGGGCGGTCGTCCCAGGCCATGAAGATGTCGCCGCTCCCCTTGATGCGCTCCAGGACCCTCCTGTTGGCGCCGCCGCGGATCGAATTGGTCGCCAACAATCCGGCCCGCCCAATCTGGCCGTGCGCGACCAAGGCGCGTGCTCGCTCGAACCAGTAGCACACCAGGTCGGCCCCACCGGGGACGCGCCCCGTATACAGGGACCACAGGTGCTCGACGTAAGCGTCCCCCAATTCGCGACGTAGCTTGCTCCCACCGAGGAAGGGAGGGTTGCCAATAATGATGTCGGCCTCGGGCCAAGCAGGCTCGACCGGATGGCCGTCCTCGTCATAAGTGAGTACGGCGTCCATGTGCCGAATGTTGTGCAGGGGCTTGAGGATGGGGTCCTCGGGGATGCCGAAACCATTGTCGTGGAGCCACTGGATGTAGCCAATCCACACGACGACCGAGGCCAACTCGTGGGCGTACACGTTCAACTCGATGCCGTAGAGCTGCTGCGGCCCCACCGTGTAGGGGAGCAGGCCGGCGACACCGCTAACGGCGGCGAACACGCTGACCTCCTTCCAGAGGTCGAGCAGGCGTTTGAGGGCCACGTACAAGAAGTTTCCCGATCCGCATGCCGGGTCCAGCACGCGCACGGCGGCGATCTCGTCGGTGAAGGTGAGCAGCAGCCGTTCGAGGGCCTGCTGGTGCCGCGTCCGTGCCCCTCCGCTGGCCGCGTCGCGCCGGGCGATGATCGCCTGCGCCTCATCCCGCACGGCGGCCCAGCGCCGGCGCAGCGGGGCCATCAGAACCGGCTCGACGATGAGCAGGATGTCGTCGCGGCTCGTGTAGTGCGCCCCGAGTTGGGATCGCTTGGCGGGGTCGAGGCTGCGCTCGAAGAGGGTGCCGAATATAGCAGGCTCGATGCTCGCCCAATCGAGGGCGGCCGCGCGCGCCAGGGTCGCCAGGTCGTCGCCCACGAGCAGGGGCACGGTCGCGTCGGCGAAGAGGCCGCCATTGAAGTGGGCGATGTCGTCGGCGCCGAAGCTGCCGCCGGTAGCCATGGCCGCGAACAGTAGGCCCAAGCGCGCGGTGAAGTCGGCCGGTCGCGTGCGGGTACGTTCGACGAGGGTGGTGAACAGCCGTTCGGGGAGCAGCCCGATGTCTTCGGCGAACAGGCAGAACAGGAGGCGCATGAGGAAGTGCGCGGTGGCCTCGGGGTCTTCGCCACGTCGCCGTAGGTTGTCGGCTAGGGCGGCGAACGCGCGCGCGGCGTCCTCGGTGACGCTGGCCGTTGTTCGTGTGGGCCGGAGACGATCCGGGTGCGCGAAGACGGCGCGCAGGACTTCAAGGGGCGACAGGGCGCACGTTGGCGTCGGCTCATTGCGTTGCAGATCGGCCAGATCGAAGGCATAGACGTGCTTGACTGTGCCGGTGAAGTTGGTATGCACCTCGAAGCGGGCGAGGTCGCAGACGACGAGGAGCGGTGGGTTCTCCAAGTCCTCACGGTATTGGAGGAGTTGCTGGTAGGCGGCGGCGAGGTCCTTGCGCTTGCCCTTGTACTCCCAGCCGAAGTAGCCGCGCTTCCACACGTCGGCCCACCCACCACCACCACCGACTTTCTTGGCGCCCTTCTCGAACGTGTAGAAGCTGCCCTCGGGGTCGGCCGTGGCCGGCGTGGACTCGCCAAGCATGGCGCACAGATCGAGGAAATGTTGCTGGGCGGCGCTACGCTCGGTGAGCGTGCTACGCTGCCACTTGGCAATGAATGTTGGCAGGTCAAGATGTGACGGCATGAAGTTTCCTCTCATAGCAGTGTAGCAACGAACGTTCACCAGAGCGCCGCGTCGTGCCGATCCTCGTTGCCTACCCTGCCCGGCTCGCTACCCTGCCTACCACCTCCTCATGCGCTGAGAGGAGCGATCGAGGGCCACATCGCCACCACCTGACCCCTTCTGCCTGACCCCTTGCCCATGACCCTTGTCATCGTCGACCATGAATCCGCTGGCACGAACGCTGTACCTACTGATCGCGCCGCCAGTGTTGAGGATTCGATCTGCCCGGCCCCTTGCCCCTTCAGGCTGCCGTCGCCTACCGTGACGACGCAACCCTTTAGGGGCATAGGTTGCACGACCTACGTCGTGTGGGGAGGAAACTAGTTGTGGCCCACCGCCAGTCGGATAGGCCACATGTTCTATGGCTCGCATGTGCTAGTCGGCTATGGTTGTTGTATCAGGAGACGTGCCAGGACGGCGTGAGGAGAGTATTAATCTGTGTTGTTAGCCGTTGATTGGTCTGGCGATCCTGGGGTAGGTCCTAAGTCACAACCCCTCTGTATCATGGCTGTTGTTGCCTACGACGACACTGCTCTTGGAGTAGCTTTAACAAAACTACGTGCGCACAAGGGTAAGCCTAAAGACTTTGAATTCCATTACACAGACATAGATGATCGGCAGCTTAAAGACGATTTTATGGCCGCTGTTGCTCACACGTTCGTGGGTAGGATCGTCGTCTATGACAAGGATGCGATGGCGACGAGAGATGCCTGGGGGCGCGATACAGCTCTTCTTGTGCAGTTGATCATACAAGGCGTGCTGTTGCTACCCAACGGGACTATTACAGGCGCCAAAATGACGATTGATGGAAAACGTGAAGTCAAAGCGTTAGAGCGCACGCTGCGTCCCGCTCTGTCAGCAGCGCTGCGGGCGCACGACGTTGACGATCGCGTATCCAAGATCAGGCATGCGCCGTCGGTAGGGCATGACGGCCTTCAACTAGCCGATATGGTAGGAGGCGCCGTCAGAGAGGCGATTAAACGTGGAGCCAAGGAGACGGTGTTCCTGAGACGTGCACACACGGTGGTGAGAGTTATAAGAACTGAGCCACAAATGGAAAAACCACTGAGTATTATATCCCGTCCCTGATGGACGGAAAACGTCACCCTCACAGGGGTGGCGTGTTTCCTCAGTGGGAAAAGGGCTTGTTATCCTCTAACCGCAGGTGCAGCGTTCACACACGGCGTCTAGAGGATGTGCGCCCTTTTATTCTGACCTAAGTGTAGTGTGTCTACACACCAAACAGCAAGGCGTCGATAGTCCTACTCCGTTCGATGCTACAAGGCGTCAGAGTAGGCGCGCCGATCCGCACGCGACGCGTGCGCGCGGACGTCCTATGTAACACGTAGGCGTCGTCTGAGGCGCTGACGTGGGCGGAGGCGGGCGTTGGGGGCGCACTAGGTGAGTTCTTGTACCCGTGCTCCTGGCAGCCCTGCGCGCCCTATGTGCCGTGGGGCGCTCTCCTTCGATCACGCCTCCACGCCTCCACGCCTCCACGCCTCCATGTCGATCACGCGGCAGCGCCACGCTGCGCACTCCCCGCCCGCGCCGTGGCGCTACCCGCGCTGATGCGGGCGGGGGACGCGTGCGCACGTTCAGGGGATGGCCTCGTCGTCGGGCGCGACGCGGGCGAGGATGTCGGCGGCCTGGCTGCTGTGCGCCGTGCCGTGGTCGACAAAGGAGCGCGTTGGTGTACGATGGAGAGTATATGACGGGATCAGAGGACAAGGGGGGACACCATGACCGACGATGAGTTCGACCCGCCCACGACGGACGCCGACACCGACGATGACGCGGGAGACGACGAAGCGGTGGATGACGGGGGAGACCTCGGCGCCGCCGACACCACCGGCGACAACGCGCACGCGAGCGACGATCCGCAGGGGATCGTCGGCGAGGAGGCGTAAGCCGGCACGGTGCTGCGGGAGGCGACGCGCGGGACGGATGGCCGACGGCGCTGATGTGCCGGTGACGCGGGCCAGCACACTGGCCGGACGACAGACCAGGGGCTCCCTGCGTCGGGCCGTGTGACCGGCCACTTCACCACGATGACACCGGCAGCGGAGGGGCACGTCGCGCGGCTGACGACGCGTGCGTGGCTGCACCGATATGACGCATCGCTCGGCCGATGGGACATGCGCGATAGCCCTGGATGGGCCTGGTTTTGACGTCATGCAGGCAGTGAAGGAGGGTAAGACGATGAGCGAGGATCAACGGACGGAGACGGCTACTGGTGGCGGTGATGACGCGGGCGGCGCGCCAGACACCGGCGCGGCGGATGGCGCGGGTGGGACAGCCGCGCCGGGCGGCGGCGCCGAGGGCGCCGAGGGGACGTACCCGGCCGAGAAGCTGGACCTCGGCGGCGGGACGAGCGACGGGGACACCCCGTCCACAGACGATGGCGGCTGACGCACGGCGCGCCGGCCCTGGGGCGCGCCACGCCCCCCGCTGACGCGGACGGGGCGGGCGTCGCGCACAGCGGAACTCCCCGCAGTGCCACCGCGCCCGCGGGGGGCCTCATCTCCGGGTATCTCCGACGACGGGGTGACGGCCTGTGCCGTCCCCGACCGTCGCCAGCGGGGGTAACCGGCGGCTAGAACAGCGGGGTGCCGCCGGTGACGCCGATGGTCTGGGCCGAGACGTAGCTCGACTCCTGCGAGGCCAGGTAGACGTAGGCGGGGGCGAGCTCGACCGGCTGCGCGGGGCGTTGCATGGGCGACTGCTGCCCGAACGAGGCGACTTGCTCCGGCGGCATCGTGGAGGGGATCAGCGGTGTCCAGACCGGGCCGGGCGCGACCGCGTTGACGCGGATGCCCTTCTCCACCAGTTCCTTGGCGAGCCCCTTGGTGAAGTTCACGATGGCGGCCTTGGTGGCGGCGTAGGCGAGCAGCATGGGCTCGGGCTGGACGGCCTCGATGGAGGCGGTGTTGATGATCGTGGCGCCCTCTTTCAGGTGCGGTAACGCCGCCTTGCAGAGGTAGAACATGCTGAAGATATTGGTGGCAAAGGTGTACTGCAACTCCTCGGCAGGGATCGCGGTGATGCTCGGGTAGGTGCGCTGGAAGGCGGCGTTGTTGACTAGGATGTCGAGGTGGCCGAACTCCTGGATCGCGCGTTGCACGAGTTGCTGGCAGTGCCCCTCCTGGCTGATGTCGCCGGCGACCGCGACCGCCTTGTGCCCGGCCTCTCGCACCACGCGCAGCGTTTCCTGCGCGTCCTCGCCCTCGTCGAGGTAAGAAATGAGCACGTCGGCGCCCTCGCGCGCGAAGGCCAGGGCGATGGCGCGGCCGATGCCGCTGTCGGCGCCGGTGATCAGGGCGGCCCGCCCCGTGAGGCGGTTGCTGCCGCGATACGATTGTTCGCCGTAGTCGGGCTTGGGGTCCATCTGGGACTCGATGCCCGGCGGGTCGATGTGCCGCGTGGCGAAGGGCGGCTGGGGGTACTGCGTCAAAGGATTTTGTGGCGTCGTCTGATCCGTCGCTGTCATGCCCGGTCCTCCTCGTGCTTTGTGAGCGTGGGGCCGTGGCTCAGGGGCAACGGTAGCGAGGGCACGCGGCATGGCAGGGGCGCAGGGGGCGCAGGGGCCGCGGCTACACCCGGCGCCGGGTGGGGGCCGTCCGGTCATCGAGCACGGCGGCACGGGGGTCAGGGCGGGCACTCGTCGCCCTCCGCCGCCCCACTGTTTACATAACGACAGGCGCGCTATGCGGGGGTGGCAGGGTCGGGGCGCCAGGGGGCGTCGGGGACGCCGGCCTGGGCGTTGGCGGCGCGGGCGAGCGCGAAGAGCAGGTCGGAGAGGCGGTTGAGGTAGCGCACGACCTCGGGGCGGACGCCGGCGGGGTCGGCATGGGCGAGGGCGACGGCGTGGCGCTCGGCGCGGCGGGCGATGGCGCGGGCGAGGTGCAGCGCGCCGGCGGCGGGGGTCCCGCCGGGCAGGATGAAGGTGTGCAGGGGCGGAAGGGCGTCCCGCAAGCGGTCGATTTCGGCCTCCAGGGCGGCGGTGCGCGTGGCGTCCACGCGCGGCTCGCGCGCGGGCGGGGCGGCGCCGGGGGGCAGGGAGAGCTCGGCGCCGAGGTCAAAGAGGTCGCGCTGGAGGTGGTCCAGTGTCGCGTCGAGGTCCTCGGGAGGCCGCAGGGCACGGGCGAGGCCGAGGGCGCTGTTCACCTCGTCGAGGGCGCCGTAGGCCGCGACGCGGGCGGCGTCCTTGGGGGCGTGGGCGCCCGCGCGCAGGTCGGTCTCGCCGGAGTCGCCCGGCGTGGTGTGCGGCTGTAGCGTCATCGTGGTGGCCCCTCCTGGCGTGGCGGTCGCGCGGCGCGAGGGTGCCGCGCGCCCCGACGCTATCCTACCACACCCCGGACGGCCGGCGCGTCGTGTCGCCGCACACCCGCCCCTGACCGACGAACGCGGCGCGGATGCGGCGGACGGCTGAGCGGCGTGAAACGCTGCGACGCGTGCGCGACAACATCCACCAGTTGATCCCCCGTTGCGCGCGGAGGGCCAGCGCATCACGGTGGTCGACGGGACCATGCCGCCGGACGCGGTGCCTGCGGCCCGCGCGCGGGACGTCGATCGTCGATCGTCGATGGTTAGTACACGTCCACGCATGGTCCCGCTTGCACGGTTCGAGGTGCCGCTTACTATCACCTATCGACTATGCCTCGGGGATGCCCAGCGCCACATGCGGCGTGAGGGTGTTGGGGTTGCGGGTGACGAGGAGGTAGGGGATGTTGTCGTCCTCGCGCAACTGCGAGAAGGCGACCTCGATGCCCAGTCCCCGCGCCGCTTGTGCGAAGTTGGCTTCTTCCGCCGTCCGCGCGTCCAGGCCGCCCATGGCGACGCGTAGGGCCATCCCATCATCCATGTTCCGTAGCAGGTCTTGGTAGCCCGCGATGTCCGGCACGCCCGTCGCGCCGCGTAGCCGCAGGGCCTCTTCCGCCGTCACATACGTTGGTCGAACCATCTCGCTCCTCTTTCGGGCTAGTTACCCGACTGACTATTGGCTTCCGCCTACTCTCGTCGTATTGCACTATGCCATTGACCGGCGCCTGACGGCGCAGGCGAATCTTACCGTTGTCGTCCTAGACAGGCGGCGCGTCGCCGCCTTTGCCCGGCGAGCGCCCACACGCGGGGCGGCGGCGACGGAACGTCGACCACCGGCGCGTCTACTTTTTACCCTTCTTCGCCTTGGGGGCTGCTGGCACGGCCGGGGGCGGCGCCACATGTCCAGTCGCCGCTGCGCGACGCCTCTCACCTCCGATCTTTGCGCTTGCAAGCCCCTTTTGCCGCACTTCTCACACGAACGCTTCGCTTTCTCGCACCTCCCCCTTACGCTTCGCGTTGCGACCTGTCCGCAGCCTCGCACGCCGGCGGTGAGGCTGTCAAGGGGCTGTGTTTATGCAGTGAGCGTGCATGGTTATGCACCGCGATGCCGGCGGCCTGGCCCGCCTGGGAGCCGACCCCGTGGCGGCGCGGCCGCTCGCGCCCGCGCCACTGGCATCGTCCCCGCGTCGAGGCCCGCAGCTCCCCCGCTTGCTTACAGAGAGATGCCAATGGCGCGAGCTGAGTCTTGATCCTGTGTCTTGATTGTCGGCAATGGCTGTCCCCTCACGGCGGCATTAGGTGTCCCCTCATGCCCCGCCCCCGTCGGCATTGTATGTCCCCTCATCCACCAGACAGCCGCCCTTACGGCCGCTGAGAGCGTCCCGAGGGCCACCGCCCGCACCGCCGCCGGTGTGAAATAGCGTGGAGCCTCCCCCAGCTCAGGGCGTGCCCGAGTTCGACCCATCTGGTAGTTTCCGCGAAGTAGTCAACGATTCTCACGCGAAGGTGTCAACGTTTGCGCCAAGTGGTCAACGGGCGCTGTTGATCCGTGGCAATCAACCGTATACAGCCATCCACAGGGGCGATATAGGGCGAGTGACTCAAGCCTCGTTGAACCACGCCCCAGGCGTGGCCGGTGGAATAGATTGACACCTTCGCGTCAACCGCGTCAACAATGCTGCTGTTTCGCGCCTACAGCCGTTGACACCTTGGCGCTAATTACCACCCAGCACTGCGGCCAGCGAGTTCGCCGCCGGACCGAGACCGCGACGAGACCTCCCGCTCTCGTCCCCGCAACGCCGGAGATGCCGGTCAGCGCGGATAGACGCGGTGATGTACGGCCGCCGGCCGCTGATGGCGCGCGACAGGGGACCGTGCGTCGTTGGTGCCCCTGCCCCGAGCAGCCCGCCTGTCGCAGCAGTAACGTGGGTGGCACACATGTGCACACCCGCGCCGCCCATGTCGCCAGCGTTCCGCGTGTAACAAGCTGTCCAGTCGTGCCCCCACGCCCGCCCCGTTGTCGTGCCTAGATGTCAGCGGACGGCGACGGGATGTATCATGAACGTGTCATGGACGTGGCCGACGCTGCACACAGAGCTACCCGTTGATGCACGACGTAGCCCAGACCGTCTCAGCGCTCTAGGCGTCGTGCCGCCCCCGAACGGAGGACATCGTGCCGCGCGACAACAAAGGACGACTAGCCGACGCCGCTCCTGCGCCGCCCGGAGAGTGCGCCCCCCCGCTGCACGCCGTCGCGCCCTATACGAGTTACCTCCTCTGCCTCGCCATGCGCCAGGCGGACGCGCACATCGCGGACGCCCTCGCTCCCTATGACCTGCGTTTGCCGCACCTCTGTGTCCTGCGCCTGCTGGCCACGGGGCCACACGCCCAGACGACCCTGGGCCACACCTTACACCTCAATCGCATGATGATCATGCGTCTCGTCACCGCTGTGGAGGACGCCGGGCTCGTCCGCCGCACGCCGACGCCCCACAATCGACACGCCTATGAGGTGACGCTCACCCCGGCAGGACAGGCGCTGCTCATCCAGGCCGAGGCCGTCGTCGGCCGCAGTGAGGAGGTCCTCTTCGCGCCCTTTGCGCTGGACGAGCACCTCCAGTTCCGTGCGCTGCTGGCGCGCCTGCTTGAGGCCCACGCCTGCGTCAAGCCCCCACGAGCGGGGCGAGCAGACCGCGCACCGGTGCGCGATGGGTGCTAGGGGCCTAGGGCTGCGGGACGTCCTGAGCGCGCACGCGCGTGCGCGCGTACGATCTTCGCCCCCCCCACCGCGCGCACCACCTCCACCGCACACATGCACCGTAAGTTTTCTCTCTGTCTGTAAGGCGTCAAAGTGAGTGCGCCGAACGTCACAGTGCCTGCGCCAATCCGCAGCACAGACCCTCTCCCGTGGGCGACACGCCCTCTGTCACGTTCATCTCACCCTCCCCAAGCACCCTGTCCACGCCGAGCCATACGCACACCCCCGCGTCGATCGGCGCACGCCCTCTGACGCTCCGGACGCATCGGTGCACGCACTTTGACGTCTTACACCGGTGATCAGACCGGCTGAAGGCGTCAGATTAACTGCGCCATCCTCCATCCATGCCCTTTTCAGGCCCCTCCACCTCTCTTTTTGAGCGTCAATACGCCGCTGCACCGTTTCCATGACGCAGGCGACTAAAGACACACCTCTCACGGATCGGCGCACCTACTGTGACGTTTTTGCAGGATCGGCGCACCTACTGTGACGCGAACGGCGCACTTACTGTGACGTTTGGCACTGCTCCAGGTGTCAATCTGGCACACTTACTGTGACGTCTTACACCCGTCTCCGCTCACCAGCGCCTGCACGCACCCCCACAGCCCCATGGAGACACAGACCGCCGGCGCAAGGGCAAAGCCCCCTCGCCGCCTGCCCCCGCCGGTGCGCCCGACGCCCTGGTTGTGGCCGCCCCGCGCGCCTCACATCGTCGGCGACGACCCCACCGTCGCCGACGGGCATCACGACGCGCCTGTCCTTCATGATCGCCCCTCCTCTGCCGATACCCAGTGGTATGGACGTTGTACCAACGGACCCGGCTCCGACTCCCCCCTCATCCCTGCCTTCCCACCCTACCCTCGCCCAGGTGCAGGCCTGGGTGGACACCCAGCCCTCCGACGACGCCCTGCACGCCGGCCTCGCCACCCTCCGCGCCGACCCCAACTGGCGCGTCACCCTCCACCCACTGGCCACCGGTCAGCGCATGCTCACGCTGTGTTTCGCCCCCGCCCTCGCCCACCGATGCCCCGATCGTACTGCCCCCCGCCCGCCTACGGACGCCGTCGACCCTAGGGCAAAAGGCACCCCCTCATCGGACGGTCACGCCAGCCTGGCCGGTGCAGCCAGCGCCCAGGGACACACAGGCGGGACTCTTCCGTAGGCATCGCTGCCGCCCTGCGTCCGGCCTGTCGTCGCACCACTGTCACCCGCGCGCCCCTCCCACCGCACCCTGCCGACACCTGCCTCACCTGCTATAGTTCCCCTAACAGCCCCTCTTGCGCACGCCCATGCACCCACGCCGAGTTTGAGGACGAGACGATGACCTATTCGAGATGGGGACTGCACACGCGAACGCGGCGGCGGCTGTTGCCGTGCGCGCTGCTACTGGCAGCCTTCGTGATCACCGCGGGCGGCCACTTGGCCTACTCCTCGGTTTTGCCGGCTCCTCCGGGCAGGGCCCTCTCGTCCCATAGCGCGGTGAAACCGACACCACGGTTCTTGCCCGCCTCCTGCGCCCCGCAGCTAGCCGTTACCCCTATAGCGTTGGAGACCCCCACGGCTACGGCCGCTACTCCCACCCCCATACTATCCAGTGTCCCTATCCTCGATCAGGCGCAGCTCCTATGCACCGGCGGCCTGAGCGTGCGCGCGAACCCCACGCAGACCTTCACCGTGGGGATCACCGGTCAGCTCGTCCGGGTCGACATCCCCCTCTGCTCTCCGACCAAGAACGTCCGCATCGATCTGACGCTTAGCACCACAGACGGGTCAGGGCAATCGAGCACCGCCTCGGTTAAGTTGCCGCACGACTACTCTGACTGCGCGTGGTATGAGTTCGATTATAGCAACCCGCTCGCCGTCACCCGCGGCGACGTGCTGCAGCTACAGGCGACGCCGCGCAACAGCCACAAGTCGGCCCTGTGGGGGTATGCCGGGGATAGTGGGGCCGACGGGGCGCACGTCGATCCCTATCCGGGCGGCCAGGGTCAGTGGCGCGGGCAGCCCATCGATGATTTCGCCTTCCAGACTTACGTGCAATGAACGCGACAAACGATCGTAGGAAGCGCATCTATAGTCAACAGCTAGAATGGATGGCAATGATGAACAAGGCCCCGGTGCGAGCGCATCTCGTACGGTTCCTCATCGCGTTCATGGTGCTTGTGAGCCTACTCTCGACGACGGCCGCCGATTGGCCGAGCTACGGCCATGACGCGCAGCGGACGGGCGTGAGCGACGACACAATCCTCTCGCCCGCCAACGCCAGCCAGCTCACCGTGCGCTGGAAATTCAAGACGGGGGAC
>JAABUU010007256.1_pt1 | contig 11473 bp, 10 predicted proteins | sample 5559301 | NCBI WGS metagenome assembly JAABUU01 (sample SAMN10711884, study PRJNA513360) | rock metagenome | isolation source: Antarctica rocks | place: Antarctica: Victoria Land, Richard Nunatak white
GTGGCTGATGACCTCAGCCGGGAAGCGGTAGCCGGCATAGCTCGGACAGGTAGATGTCGTCATCCCGCCCGCCTACCCGGCTCAGCCGCATCTCGCAAGCCGGCCGGCAGCCAAGTTGACGGTGCCGGCGTGCGGCTGCGGGCGGATTGCGATGAGGATATCATTCCGTTCTTCGTCTTGCCGCCACGGGCCACCGTGACGGCGCCGGTGGCCTACCTGGCCGCGACCTTCACCTACCAGGCCTATGCCAACCACGCCCGCTTCAACGTCGACGCCGCGTTCCGGGCGCGCATGACGGCGTGGGACGCGGCGCTGCACAGTCCGGAGGACCATCCGGAATACGGCGCGTCCACCTACAATCGGCACCCGGACGGCACGGGGATCAGCTTGTCGTCGCTGCGCCGGCCGGTGCTGACGCTGCGGCCAGGCTACCTGACGTTCAACGACCCCAGGGGCAGCGGCCTACGGCACTTCTCCGCCGACAGTCACCTCACCGATTGGCTGGAGGCGACGGGCCAGGCGTTCGACGTCATCACCGACCACGACCTGCATCGCGAGGGCGTTGGGCTGCTCGCGGGCTATAAATGCGTGCTGACCGGGAGCCACCCGGAATACCACACGCCGCAGACGCTCGACGCGCTGGCGGCGTATGTCGGGCAAGGTGGCCGGCTGTGTTACCTCGGCGGCAACGGGTTCTACTGGCGCATCGCCGTGTCCGACGCGATCCCGGACGTGCTGGAAGTGCGTCGGGCCGAGGGCGGCATCCGCGCATGGGACGCGGCGCCAGGCGAGGCCTACCACCAGTTGGATGGGGCCTATGGCGGCTTGTGGCGCCGGCTGGGACGGCCGCCGCAGATGCTGGCGGGTGTCGGCTTCTCGTCGCAGGGGCTGTTCGAGGGCTCGCACTTCCGCCGCCTCCCCGCCTCGTTCGACCCGGCCGTAGACTGGATTTTTAATGGCGTCAAAGGCGAGGTGCTCGGTGATTTCGGCCTATCCGGCGGCGGTGCGGCCGGGTTCGAGCTGGACCGGGCGGACCGGCGGCTGGGCACCCCGCTCAATGCCGTGATCCTGGCCCGGTCGGAGGCGCATCAGGCGCACTACGTGGCGGTGCCGGAGGAGTTGCTGAGCCACGTCAACACCGTGACCGGCGAGGCGCCGCGCGACCTCATCCGGGCGGAGATCGTGTATTTCGAGACAGTGGACGGCGGGGCGGTATTCTCGACCGGCTCGATCACATTCTGCGGCAGCCTGTCGCACAGGGGCTACGACAACCCGATGTCGCGCATGCTGGGCAACGTGGTCCGGCGGTTTGCTGGGTGAAGGCCGCGGCCTTATTCTAGCTCCGCCGTCGGGCGAGTAGGATCCTTCTCTTCAAGAAAACCCACCAGCTCGTGGAAGAACTGCATACGGTTCTTCTCCAGCATGACCGTATGCGTCCCCTCGCCGAGCTCGACCCAGCGCTTGTACGGCGCATGGGTGAGCTGGTTAAAGTAGGCCTGCGTCTGGTAGGTCGGCAGGTCCGCGTCCCACTCGGCGTGCAGCAGCAAGGTTGGCACGCGGATGTCCGACGGCTGATACAGCGGCTTGCCGGCCAGCCAGTAGTCGCGGCTGTCCTGCCCCACCCCGTTGGGCGCGCGCAGCACGGGCGGGGTCTGCTTAGCGCCGACCGGGTCGGTGGCGAAGGTCGCGTCCGCCCACTGGTCGAACCAGCCCGGCGGGATCAGGTCGGCTTGTTTATCAGCCGGCACACCCATCAGCCAGCGCGCGAGCGTCGCATCCCGCGTTACGGTGCGATATGCGCCGAGCGGCGGCGCATCGGCCGGGACCGTGCTGGTGCTCAGCCACTGCGGCGCATACAGCACCAGCCGCTCGACCTTCTCGCTATGCGTCGAGGTATACAGGCCCATGATCGACGTGCCCCAGGACCAGCCCATTAGGTTGATCTTCGCCACGCCACGGCGCTGCTGGATGAAGTCGACCGCGGCGGCCACGTCGCGCGCGGCCTCGGCAGTCGAGGTGGCCGGCTTGCCCTCCGCGGCTGGCCGATCCATCGACGCCGGGCGGGTGGAGCGGCTGTAGCCGCGCACGTCCACGAGCCACACGTCCCAGCCGCGGGCGGCCAGCAGGTCCATCATCGACGCGCCGCCGACGGGTAGGTCGAACGAGGTTTCCGCCGGGTAGGTCGCGCCGTGCACGAACAGCAGGATGCGCTCGGTCCCGAACCGCTGCGCCCCGGCGGGGTGCTTTTCGCGCACGTAAAGCTGGATGCCAGGGTCCGACGGCACGGTGTATTCCGTCATCTCGATCCCGGCCGCCATCGCCGAACCACTCCATGTAAGACAGGCAGCGATCAGACCGGCACGCAGCCAATGCGACAAGTGGACCATGCTTTCTCCCTTATGCGCCCTGTCGGTTCGAGCGCTGGTTGCCAACTAGTTCGCGCACGCAACGCGGAAAATCCAAATGGCCTCTACGCCATTATCAGTCCGCTGCCATCGCCCGTTCGTCCGCAGCGTGCCATAGCGCGCCGCCAACGACGACGCTGTCGAGCGCAAAGCGCTGCCGTCCCACGTGGGTCTGGCCGGAGACGTCGGTGAAGGTGAAGCGGCCCTCCTCCAAGCGCATCACCGTCGCGTCGCCGGCGCTGCCGACGGACAAATCCGCGAGGTCGGGCCGGCCCAGCGCAGCCGCCGGGGTGGCGGTCACGGCGCGCACGATGCTGGGCAGGTCCATGCCGAGATGGAGGAATTTGCTCATGGTCTCCATGTTGTCATAGGCGGGGCCGTCGATGCACAGCGCGTGCACGTCCGAGCTGATGATGTCGGGCGGGAAGCCGCCCTTCAGCATGGCCTCGGCGACCGCGAAGTCGAACGAACCCTTGCCGTGGCCGATGTCGAAGACAACGCCGCGCTCGCGCGCCTGCCAGCAGGCGTCCTTGATGCGGCCGTCGGCGTGGCAGGGCGCGTTCGGGAACGGCTTGAAGCAATGGGTCAGCACGTCGCCCGGCCGTAGCTCGCGCAGCACGTCTGCATAGCGCGGCGGCGGGCGGTCGATGTGGCACATGACCGGCGCCCGGCCCGGTCGGCGGCTTCGAGCGCATGATACAGCGGGGCGATGCCGTTCACGCCGCTGGTGTTGGCGCCGACGCGGACCTTGATGCCGCGGATCAAATCGGGATTATCGCGGGCCACGGCGGCGCAGGTCTCCGTGTCCATCATCCGCATGTCCTGGCTCTCGCCGACCATGACGTTGTGCGAGAAGGCGAAGATGCCGGCGTGGCTGACGTGCAAATAGGCCAGGATGCGCGTCTGGCTCGCCTCCATGACGTGCTTGCGGAAGCCGGCGAAGTTGCCCGGCCCCGCCGAGCCGACGTCGAGCCAAGTCGTGGTGCCGCAGCGCCGGGCGAGCTTGTCCGCGTCGATGCTGATGGAGGTGCCGCCCCAATAGACGTGGGTGTGGAAGTCGATGTTCCCCGGCATGACGATGCAGCCCGAGACATCCCTGGCGGCCCTGCCCTGCAGGCCGCTGCAGGTCGCGGCCACCTTGCCGCCGGCGAAAGCCACGTCCGTCGTTTCGTCGCGTCCGGTCCCGGGGTCCAGCAGGCGCCCGCCGCGGAGGATCAGGTCGTAGGTCATGGTGCTCCTTCGGTGCCGCAACGGCGTCAGTGTGCCCCGACTTGCCGGAGCTGTCGAACCTGTTTGGCGGCGAATGGCCCTCGACTGCGGCGGCTTCCATGGTCAACATTGCAGCTATGGCCGCAGGAGCGACACCGTTGTCACGCATCATCCAACGCAGCCTCCGCGAGACACCCGACAAAGCGGTGCGCGGCGAGGGCATCAGGCTCTATCTCGCCAGCGGCAAGGTGGTGATCGACGGCTCCGGCGGGGCTGCGGTCGCCTGCATTGGCCATGGCAACCAGCGCGTCGCGGCGGCGATGGCGGACCAGGCCGGACGGATGGCGTATGCGCATACCGGGTTCTTCACCTCGGAACCGGCGGAGGCGCTCGCCGACATCCTGCTGGCCGACGAGCCCGGCGGCCTGACGCATGCGTTCTTCGTCAGCTCCGGATCGGAGGCGATGGAGGCCGCGATCAAGCTGGCCCGGCAGTATTTTCTCGAAATTGGCCAGCCGCAGCGCACCCGCTTCATTGCCCGGCGTCAGAGCTACCACGGCACCACGCTCGGCGCGTTGTCTGCCGGCGGGCACGTGGCCCGGCGGGCGTCATATGAGCCCATCCTAAGCACGGCGTTCAGCCGGGTCTCGCCGTGCTTCGCCTACCACTTCCAAGCGGCCGATGAGGGCGACGCGCAGTATGTCGAACGGCTGGCGGCCGAGCTGGAGGCCGAGTTTAAGCAGCTGGGGCCGGATAATGTCGCCGCGTTCTGCGCCGAGACGGTGGTAGGGGCGACGACGGGGTGCGTGGCGGCGGTGCCGGGCTATTTCGCCGCCATGCGCGCGGTGTGCGACCGGCATGGGGCGCTGCTCATTTTGGACGAGGTGATGTGCGGGATGGGCCGAACCGGAACGCTGCATGCCTGGGAGCAGGAGGGCGTCGCGCCCGACATCCAGGCCGTCGCCAAGGGCCTTGGCGGCGGCTATGCGCCGATCGGCGGCATCTTGGCGTCGGCCCGGGTCATCGCGGCGCTGCGGGACGGGTCAGGCGGGTTCATGCACGGGCAGACGTATCAGGCGCATCCCGTCGCCTGCGCGGCGGCGCTGGAGGTGCAGCGTATCCTGCAGGAGGACGATCTGGTGGCCCATGGGGCACGGCAGGGCGAGATCTTGGAGCGGTTGCTCGTCGAGCGGTTCGGCAACCACCGGCAGGTCGGGGACATCCGCGGGCGCGGGCTGTTCTGGGCGCTGGAGTTCGTCTCCGACCGGGCAGGGCGGACGCCGTTCGAGCCCTCGGCGGGGATCGCGGACCGGGTCAAGCAGGCGGCTTTGGACCGTGGGCTGGGGGTCTATCCCTCGGTCGGGACGGCGGATGGCGTACGGGGCGACCATGTGATCGTGGCGCCACCATATATCGTCCCCGAGCCGGACCTCGCGGAGATCGTCGGCCGGCTTGGCGAGGCCGTCGACGCGGTGTTCGCCTGACCTAGCGCTTGTAGTCCGGCTCCTCCCGGTCCAGCACCCGGCGCCATGCGTCGAGGTGGAGACGAGCGTCGAGCTTTTCGCCCCACGGGCCATGCCAGTTGCGGCGGCCCTTCTCGGGCAAGCTGCGGAGCGGCAGGCCGGTGCTCATGGCGGTCATTTGATACATCGCGGTGCGCTCGGCGATGAACAGTTCGTCGAACGCGTCGGCGACGGTCGGGCCGGCAACGGTCACGCCGTGGCCGCCCATAATGAGCACGCTGGCGCCGTCCATCGCCTCGGCCAAGCGGTCGCCCTCGGCGTGGTCGCCCGCAGGGGCGTGGCCGCCCTGGTCGATCTTCACGCGGTCGTTCAGCAGCAGGTTATTGTGGTGTGCCAGCGCCAGTTCCGGCCGTTCCAGCAGCGAGAGCGCAGTCAGGTACTGCGGGTGGACATGCAGCACGCAGGCGGCGGCGGGGTGGCGCAGGTGGATGCGGGCGTGGATATGGAACGCCACCTTGCGCAGCTCGCCGGCGCCGCGCAGCACGCGGCCCTGAAGGTCGCAGACAATGAGGTTGCTTGCGGTCAATTCCTGGAACAGCAGGCCGCGCGGATTGATCAGGAACTGCTCGGGCTCGCCGGGCGCGGTCGGCAGCATGAGCGAGTTGTGGTTGCCGATCTGCTCGTTCCAGCCGTGGCGGGCGGCGATGCGGAAGACGGCCGCCATGTCGCAGCGCATCTCCCACTCGGCGGCGGAGACTTCGGCGGACGGTGAGTGCAGGTCGGGCATGAAATGAGCAAAGCGGCCCGCTTGACGTTGTGCAAGGGCTATCGTGAATTGCTTTGGCGCGATCATTGCGTCGCCTTTGACCGATCGTTCCGGAGAACAGCAGATGCGGGCAGCAGTTTTGGCGGCGTTGGGCTTGTTCGCGGCCGGGCCCATCGCAGCGGAACCGTTCAAGTGCCCCAAGGTCGGCGGCGCATTCACCTTCGGGCAGGAAGCGAACGTCAACAGCCTCGATCAGATGACGTCCAACACCATCAGCACCCGCAACATCGCCATGAACGTCTTCGAGGCGCTGACGACGCGGGACGAGAACAACAATCCGATCCTCGACCTCGCCGACAGCCTGGCCGAGGCGCCCGACCATATGACCTTCACCTTCAAGCTCCGCCCCGGCGTCAAGTTCCACAACGGCAAGCCGATGACCTCCGCCGACGTGGCCGCGAGCTGGGACCGCTACGGCAAGGTCGGGCTCGACCGGCAAATTTTTGACAATGTCGCGGGCTGGGAAGCGCCCGATCCCATGACGTTCGTGGTGCACATGAAGGCCGCGCAGCCGACCTTCCTCGAAAAGCTCAGCAGCTTCAGCATCCCCTTAGTGATCGTGCCGGCCGAGGCGAAGGACGACCCGCCGCAGCAGCTCCGCACGGTGGGAACAGGGCCGTGGCAGTTGGTCGAGTCGGTGCCGGGCAGCTACGTCACGCTGAAACGTTATGACGCCTATGTGCCCAGCCCGCATTTCGAGCAGCGCAACGGCTTCGGCGGCTACAAGCAGGCGTGCTTCGACCAGGTGACGTTCCGGATCGTCACCGAGGGCGGCGCTCGGGTGGCCGGGCTCGAAACCGGGGAGCTGAACGCGGTCGAGGACGTGCCGACCAAGTCGCTGGACCGGTTGCGCTCAAATAAGAACGTGAAGCTGCTGCCGCTGCTGAACTGGTGGATACAGATCGGCGTCGCCAACGCCAGCGCGCCGCCGACCGACGACATCAAGGTGCGCCAGGCGATCCAGGCGACGCTGGACATGGACGAGATCATGGACGCCGCGACCGACGGCAACTATCGGCTGAACTTTGGCTTCGCCTACCCGAACCAGCCGGACTACGTGACGACGGGCAAGGAAACCTACAACCAAAAGGACCCGGCCCGCGCCAAGAAGCTGCTGGCCGAGGCAGGCTACAAGGGACAGCCGGTCGTGCTGCTGACCAACAAGGACTACGGCTCGATGTACAACGCCGCGCTGGTGGTGCAGGACGAGCTGAAGGCGGTCGGCATCGCGGCGGAGCTGAAGGTGACGGACTGGCCGACGGCGAACCAGCTCTACCAGAAGCCGGACTCCGGCTGGAACATCATGTTCAGCGGCTGGGGCACGCAGCCGGCCTTGGGCGCGCTGGCGACGATGGCGTTCCTGGCCCCGCCCGGCGCGCAATACCAGCCGAAGGGCGGCAAGGACGATCCGGACGTGCTGGCGGCGTGGCGGGACATGAGCAATCTGCCGACCAAGGAGGAGCGCAAGGCGGCATTCGGGCGAATGCAGCAGGCGCTGCTGGAAAAGGCATACGTGTTTCCGTTCGGCAGCCTAACCAAAGTGCAGGCGACCCGGGCGAATGTGGAGGGCTGGGTGCCGTTCCGCATCCCGCGGCTCTCGAACGTCTGGTTCGCCAACTAGCGTGCCCGGAACTAGCGTACCCGCCCGCGCCATGGCCGAGCTGGCGGCTTGATCCGCCTCCTGCTGGTTCGCCTGGCCGGCGCAGTGCCGGTGCTGCTCCTGGTCAGCGTCGTGAGCTTCGCGCTGATGCGGATGATCCCCGGTGACCCCTCGGCCGCGATCGCCGGGCTCTCGGCGACGCCGCAGATGGTGGCGCAGATCCGTGAGCAGCTTGGCCTCGACCAGCCGCTGCTGACCCAGGCGGCGCATTGGTACGGCGGCTTGCTGCATGGCGATTTCGGCCGCAGCATCCTGCTGGGGCAGAGCGTGTTCTGGGCGACGATGCAGCGCCTGCCGATCACGATGGCATTGTCGCTCTATGCGCTGGCCATCACCCTCGTGGTCGGGATCGGCGCCGGGGTGCTGGCGGCGTTGCGGCAGAACACCTGGGTGGACCAGGCGGCGATGATGGTAGCGATGCTCGGCATCTCCATCCCGAACTTCTTCCTGGGGCTGCTGTTCATCATCTGGTTCGCGGTCGGGCTGGGCTGGCTGCCGACCGGGGGCTACATCGCCTTCACCGACGACCCCTGGGGCTGGTTCCGCACCAGCACGATGCCGGCGGTCTCGCTGGCGCTGCTCAACATCGGGCTGCTGGCGCGGACCACGCGGAGCACGATGCTGGAGGTGCTGCGGCAGGACTACGTGCGGACGGCCCGCGCCAAGGGGCTGCCGCGTTATCTGGTAGTGGGCAAGCACGCGCTGGCCAACGCCATGATCCCGATCACGACCGTGGTGGGGATCATCATCAGCCTGTTGGTCTCGGGCTCGGTGGTGACGGAGACCTTGTTCAGCATCCCGGGGATCGGGCAATTGCTGACTTCGGCGGTGCTGGGGCGGGACTATCCGATGGTGCAGGGCGGGCTGCTGCTGGTAACGGCGCTGTTGGTGCTGATCAACCTGGGGGTCGACATGCTGTATGCAGTGCTGGACCCGCGCATCCGCTATGGGCGGTAGCGGAGATGGTTAGCGGTCCCGCCGGCGCCACGCTGCGGCGGCTGTTGCGGCACCGGCTGTTCGTGACGGGGCTGGCGCTATTCCTCGTGGTGCTGGCGCTCGCGGCGTTCGCCCCATGGATCACCACGGCGGACCCCAACAAGCTGAGCTTCCGCACCAAGTTCCTGCCGCCATCGGCAGACTTCGTGTTCGGCACCGACAACCTCGGGCGCAGCCTATGGTCGCGGACGGTGTGGGGCGCGCGGCTGTCGGTCGAGATCGGCGTCGCGGTCGTGGTGCTGAACGCGGTTTTCGGCACTCTGGTGGGGGCACTGGCCGGGTATTTCCGCCGGGTGGACGGGCCGCTGATGCGGGTCAACGACGCGCTGATGGCCTTCCCCGCGATCCTGCTGGCGATCGGGATCACGGCGGTGCTGGGCCCGTCGACCGAGAACGTCATCCTGGCACTGGCCGTCGTCTACATCCCGCGCACGGCGCGGATCGTGCGGGCGTCGGTGCTGGTATTGCGGGAGATGGAGTATGTGCAGGCGGCGGTGGTGGCCGGCGCCGGGCACTGGCGGATCCTGCGGACGCACGTGATCCCGAACGCGCTGGCGCCGCTGATCGTGCAACTGAGCTTCCTGTTCGCCTACGCCGTGCTGACCGAGGCGACGCTCAGCTTCCTCGGGCTGGGTGCGGTGCCGCCGACGCCGACCTGGGGCAACATCATGGCCGAGGGGCGGCAATACATGCGCGAGGCGCCGTGGATCATCACCATCCCCGGCATATTGCTGATAGTGACGGTGATGGGGCTGAACCTGCTGGGCGACGGGCTGCGCGACGTGCTGGACCCCCGGCTGCGGCTGCAGCCTTGAGCCTGCTGGCCATCAAGGGTTTGACGGTGGCGTTCCGCTCGGAGCAGGGCGAGGCGACGGCGATCGAGGACGTGTCGCTGTCGCTCGAGCCCGGCGAGATCCTCGGCGTGGTCGGCGAGAGCGGCAGCGGCAAGAGCGTGACCGCGCTGAGCGTCATGGGCCTGCTGCCGGAGCCGGCGGCGCGGGTCGTGGGCGGCCGCGTGACGTTCGAAGGCCAGGTATTGACTGGCATGGCGGAGCACCGGTTGCGCCGCATCCGCGGACCCGGCATCGGCATGGTGTTCCAGGAGCCGATGACGAGCCTCAACCCGGTCTTTTCCGTCGGCGAGCAGATCACCGAGACGCTGGCCGCCCATGCCCATCAACCCGGCGGCGAGCGCGACAGCGGCAAGCGGCGGGACCGCGCAATCGAGATGCTGGAGCGGGTCGGCATCCCGTCGGCGGCGCGGCGGCTCGGCGACTACCCGCACCAGCTCAGCGGCGGGCAGCGGCAGCGGGTCGGCATCGCGATGGCATTGGCGTGCCGTCCGCGGCTGCTGATCGCCGACGAACCGACGACGGCGCTGGATGTGACGATCCAGGCGGGCATCCTCGATTTGCTGCTGGACCTGCGGGAGCAGCTCGGCATGGCGGTGCTGCTGATCACCCACAACATGGGCGTGATCGCGGAGGTCGCGGACCGGGTGGCGGTCATGTATGCGGGCCGGGTGGTCGAGCAGGCGCCAGTGGAGCAACTGTTCGCGGCGCCGGGGCATCCATACACCCGGGCGTTGCTGGGCTGCGTGCCCGCGCTGGACGACGACCGGGCGCGGCTCGCCTCGATCCCCGGCACGCTGCCCGACCCGCGGTCACGACCGCCGGGGTGCCGGTTTGCGCCGCGCTGCGGGCTGCGTATCGATGCATGCGAAGCAGGCATGCCGCCGCTGCTGCCGCTGGACGCCGCGCATGAGGCCGCCTGCATCCGGATGGGTGCTGCTTGACGGCACTGGTGCAGGCCAATGGCTTGTCGAAGCACTACGATCTCGGCGGCGGGATATTCGGCATGGGGAAAGCCGTCTTGCGGGCGGTGGACGGCGTGTCGCTCTCGATCGAAGCGGGTACGACACTCGGCCTGGTGGGGGAGAGCGGGTGCGGCAAGAGCACGCTCGGCCGCCTGCTGGTCCGCCTGCTACCGCCCAGCGCCGGCCGGGTCGCGTTCGACGGGCAGGACATCACCGCCCTGCACGGCGCGGCGCTGAAGCAGGCGCGGCGGGCGATGGGGGTGGTGTTCCAGGACCCCTACGGGGCGCTCGATCCGCGCATGACGGCCGAGGCGATCGTACGGGAGCCGCTGCTGATCCATGGCCACCGAGCCGGGCGGGAAATAATCCCGGCGATGCTGGAGCGGGTGGGGCTGCCAGCCTCGGCGGCGGGGCGCTATCCGCATGAGTTCAGCGGCGGGCAGCGGCAGCGGATCGGCATTGCGCGCGCGCTGATCCTGCAGCCGCGCTTCCTGCTGTGCGACGAGCCGGTATCGGCGCTGGACGTTTCGGTGCAGGCCGGGATCGTAAACCTGCTGCAGGATCTTCAGGCCGAGTTGGGTGTGGCGATGCTGTTCATCGCGCACGACCTGGGCGTCGTTCGGCACATCAGCAACCGGGTCGCGGTGATGTATCTGGGCCGGGTGGTGGAGCAGGCGGAGAAGCGGGCGCTATATGCGCGGCCGCTGCACCCCTATACGCAGGCGCTGATCGCATCCGTGCCGGCCCTGACGCCGCTGGGGCGGGCGGAGCGGCGGGCGAAGCGGGCGCGGGTGGGCGGCGACATCCTGAGCGCCATGGCGATCCCGTCCGGGTGCCGGTTCCACCCGCGTTGCCCGCACGCGATGCCGAAGTGCCGCGAGGTCGACCCGGCGCTGGTCGACCAGGTGCCCGGCCACTCCGTCGCTTGCCATCTGTATTGAATGGAATGGCTGGCGTGGTTCAAAGCCGGGTGGCTCTTATTGGGTTCCGGGGTGGTGAGTGGGACTGCCGCAAGATTGGGGGTGCGACGGCCAGTGGGGTATTTTCGCGTCTGTTCTCTGACCAAGGGTGGATGCGTGGCCTGGATGTTGAGGTTGG
>JAABUU010007257.1_pt1 | contig 11473 bp, 15 predicted proteins | sample 5559301 | NCBI WGS metagenome assembly JAABUU01 (sample SAMN10711884, study PRJNA513360) | rock metagenome | isolation source: Antarctica rocks | place: Antarctica: Victoria Land, Richard Nunatak white
CCCTTGATCCCCGGAGGGGGTCTGCCATGCCAATGCGCCAAGCACTGAGGGTCATGGCGTAACTATTGGATAATCAATTATCCACGGCTAATTGGCGAATTCGAATAGATTCTCCGTGAACCCTGAGCACGATCACATCGCATCCGGCCGGAGTTTATATTTAACTTTGGATTCTCTTCACTATGGTCTTTGTTCTTCAGTATGTGATTAGACTTATGACAAGGCTGAAGCCTTGTGAACGTCGTTTTCTAACACGTACATTTAACTCTTATGTTTGACCCTTACAAATGAAATTTTGCATATCCCTGTATTGCTTGTAGAGTTGCACATGGCAGGGCTGGCACTTGTCACGCTGACGCTGTGGACAGTACCACACCATACCAAACTATGTGAGTAGTTGCACTGCGTTCCTTACAATCACAACGCAGCAACGGGGGGCCAAGTTTCCCTTGAGACAACCTGTCACCAGCTTTGATCCAGGTCTGCAGATGAGCACCATCAGCAGGAAATTGCATATACAACACACAGCAGCTGCAGGTCTGTGCTCTGCAAAAGAAGTCAAAAAAATAGATCAAGGAGCAACACAATGCACTGCAAACAGCACAGTTTCAGCTAATGCTGTTCAAACAAGACAGTCAGTGCCAATGCAAATCACTACTTTATTCAAGAAGTAGATCGCCAAAAGTCTGTAAGTGTATGCGGCCTGACAGAATGCCAAAATGAAATCAAAGCTCAAATTCGAATGATTGCAATGACTCCTGCTAGCTAGCAAATATGCCTATTCAGACAATGATACAAGTATACAATCTCCATGTGAGGAGAGGGAACAATAGTCGCAGATAGGTAACATTGTTGGTTTGATTTTCATTGACTTGCAGTCAGACTGCTTGCAGCTTGTGCACTTACCACCTCCCCTGCAGGCTGAATCCCAATGTATCTTCTATGCCCATGTCCTCTGCAGTAGTCACGCCCGTCATAGTCATTGTGCAAGGTCACAGTGTCTCGTATGTCACCATCATCTGTTGTGATATATTCAAGCCGCAGACTGTGGTCACCATTTGCAGTCACTCGACCATACCCAAACTTTGTTTCCGAATAGTCTAGCCAGTCGTACTGATCATGATCTACGTCTGACAGCTTGTGTCCGCCACAGCCTAAGGTGACATGCGTTGTGCCCTTATCTAGGTTGTCCACGCATTTTTCGTCGTACACATTGCAGGTCCGTGCGTATGAATGCACATGACCGGAGACAACCAAGTCCACATTATATTGGTTGAACAGAGACTCCAGACTGGCTCTCAGATGCTCTGCAGCAGAGCAACAATACTAGTAAGTCAAATAGCTTCACAGCGTCGTCAATTTAAAAGCGATGATGACAGGGTCTCAGTAAAAAGACTTTGTAGCGTGGATTGCAAAAAGGGCTGTGAACAGGCCTTGTTGACCGTCAGGGTGAGTGCAACACTAGCTTGAGCGCAAGCCCAGCAATGCCATCGACAGCATCCTCAGCAGAGCTAGGCATCATGCATCATGTATTAGGGCAGTAATTGACTGCAGGCACAGTCCATATGATGGGCATTAAGCCTGGGGCCCCAGATAGAAACCATAGCAGGTGTGGGGCAGAGCCATACGTCTTCCCTCACCTGCAACAATTCTGTTGGATTTGTGTGGATGGACCACGTACATGGGTCGATGCATGCCAACAACCAACCAGGGAGTCAGGCATCTGTCTATTCCCTCCAGATGCTGCTCAAGCCACTGCAAACAGACATTGGAAGCTGCGTAAGTATTGGGGGCTGATGTGTCATGCCTGCAAACGGTTTGTGTAACAATAACAGTTAAAACGCTTTCTAGCTCATGATGAGCTAGGTACGTGCAGGACAAGTCTGGTCTCTCCAGAGCAGCCTGTCTTGTGCATCCCTGTAAGGCCTACTAATTCGACAGTTTTGACAATCTTGTAATGGAACATTATTGAAACTAGACCTAGGGCGGCCAGACTTCACCAAACAAAAGCTTCTTAGGCAATCTATCATTAGACATCCGGAAAACAGGACCTAGCCACCTGAGTCTTTTGCCTTGCAGCTGAGACTCCACAGATAGGGTGTTGCACCTGGTTTGTGTGCAGCCTGAAAAATGTGATGGCAGTTGCGAAAGTTATCAAGCTGACAAAGCTGGAATGCAGTGTCACTGGTGCAGGCAACAAGCAGAAGTGCAATGCTGATTAGTGGCCGCAATGAAGACATCAAGCACCCAGACATGTAATGTGAGACGTTCCCCTCATATGAGGCAAGCAATGTTAACAGCAGATTGTACACAAGCAAGACATGCAATAGTGGACAAGCAACGCGCAAAGTGGTAGACTCAGCAGGGCACAAAATCAGTGGACATGAGAGAGGTCAGTCTCGCAAAACAAGACTTGTGCCACACACCCCTAGCATTTGCTGGAATGTGTAATTATTCCCATTTATTTCTGTCATTGCTATTACCACTATAACTAGGATGAGTAAGAGTAACAGCATAGACCTACCCTGTACTGATGGGACCCAGGAGTAACGTCATGCTCAGTAGATAGCATCACAAAGTGGACGCTGCCATAGTCAAAGGAGTACCAGAAGGGCGAGTTGACAGAGCTGCCATGGTTGGCTGCCTCTTGTTGGGCTGCATCCAGATAGGCTTCAGGCATGATGAATCGTCTTGCAGTCGCCACACCACATTCCCCGCCAGAATCATTGCCTGTAACACAAAGCATCACTTTCAGCATGGAAAGCAAAGGCTGAAATGAACTACAGAAAGCATGGTGCAGTTGTTCAAATCTGAGAGCATGATGTTGCAACAAGGTGCAGCATTGGCTGTGCAGCATGGGATGCAGCATGGGATCAAGGCAAGCATACCATAACTGCATCTGTAATTGCATGGGATCAATGCAAGCATACCGTAATTGCCCCAGTCAGGGTCATAAGGACTGCTGGCTCCAGAGGGGTCCTTGCTGTGTGACCTGTGCTTCTCCTTGCCAGTGCGATAGTCATACTCATGGTTGCCTGCAGATTCACGGCAGGAAAGGTTTGACTGAGTCCACAGAGACGTACCAATCCAGCACCAGTGTGCTTGACACTGCATGTCCAAAGATGCAAGCTAAATCAGGAAGCTGTTCCTTGTGACATGTCAGGCAGGCTCCTGATGAGGGAATCTATGCGGGTGCAGACACTTGCTCAAAACCAGCTGTTGCACATCCATTGCTAGAGAGCGTGATGGCTGTCACATGGCCTCGATGACTCAGAGGGTAGGTGCAGATGCGTTGCAAGCAGCAAGCAGCAGCAACTGTGAAGAGGACTTGGGAGAGCAGAGATCATGCTCTCTGTGATGACAACAGGCAAGGTGGCACATGGGTGGCAGCACACACCTATGCCAATCATGTAGGGTGCGCGACTGCTGTATGGCTCAATGTAATCCATGAAGGTGTCCCATATCTGCATACAGACACATACAAATGGTATGATCAAAAGCAGGAGCAGCCAGAGACGTGCAGGTAGTTACGCGTTGCTGACTTGACAAGGGGGCCAAGCTGAATGAGAGGTCCATGAATCGAACCCATGACCATCATAATGTAGAACATGCCAACCAAACATGTAACAATGCTGATGAAATGGACCCAGTCAGTCACTTGGAAGCACATTTGCACAACAGAGGTTCCAGCAATGAATGTGTGAAACCAACACTGTGACAGAACCCTGCCTCTTTGATGTAACCAGGGCTCACCTCTGGGTCCCCATTTGCATAGGAGAGATCCCCAACATGCACTACGAGGTCCACATCATTGTCTATCACATCTCTTGTTACGTAATCAGCAGTGGCACGAGCCCTGCAACAGTGTCAGCTCATGACTGGTGGCTCTGTTGCTTAAGTTCAGTCAAAACCTGTCAAAGCCCATGCTTGCTTGACTTTTGGTCCTCAGTACATTTTTGTGACAACTACACAAAATGCAGCAGTGATCAGTACTCCCATGCTTGATGCAAGCTTGACGAGAGCACCATGAGACACATGAGCTGATGAGAAAGCTTGTTGAGAGCTTGATTTAAAGCTTGATGAGATACAGAGGCTGGTCTATGCTGCAGTTTGTCTTTACAACGAGTACTTTGCTAAGATGAGTACTAAACAAGAACAACGGCAATGTGGCCATGTTTGCTGTTCTACCATCCCATATCTTCCTTGGGATATGGGATTGTACAACAGCAAGCATGGCTACATTGCAGCAACTCAGCAGCATGGACAGACACATACCCTGGAGAGTGCGGACAAAACAGAAACGCATGAGTATGTACCCTGGAGCTTTTGCCCTTGCATGGTCTGATTCTCCCATGTCACCATATACCACAAAGCTGACTTGGCTTTCAGGGTCAGGCCTTGGACTAGCCCTGAAGGACAGTGTGTCTGACGAATCACGCAACCTGTATTCATACCATTCCCCAGGCTCCTGCATAGACACAGCAAGTTCCAGACCACGGTAGAGAATGGCGTCGCAACCCTATAAGCTGACACAGATTGTGTTGCTTGTTGCAGGCAAGGAGTAAGAAATGAGCACTCACCAAGTCTGTCATGATGAAGGTGTGCAGATTTAAAGGGGCAAAATCAAAGTCCTTGGCTGGAGAGGCACACATGTCATCTGACTGCATCACACACATCAAGTCAGTGGGTCAGGACAGAACTGCACGTCTGTAATGCAGCTCAAGCAGCAAGCATGCAGTCAATGAGAGAATGCTGGGTGGCCACAGCTTGCAACATTCTGTTGTCAGCAGCTGCATAACTCAGGCTGTGATGCAGGGCAAAAAAATCACAGGTCTGTCCTGTAATGGTGAGCGAGACTTACAGAGTACGAGCTGGAAATGGCATTTCCTCCAGATCGAGCAAGCAAGCTCTGAGCATCCTTGACATCACTGCTTAATCGGCTGAGACGCCAGTGTTGTAATCCAGGTTGACAACTGCAAGTGCAGCATGCATGAGACCAGGTAGAATGAGCTATGACTATTGCAGAATCTGAGTCTTCACAGTTTGAGCCCTATAGCATGGCTCTGTGCTCCTTTGCAATTGAGAGCAAATTTACCTGCTCCCCAGTGTCTTCCACATAACTCTCATCTCTGTGGGGTCTGAAGTCAGAGCCAAGTGCACCTGCAAAGAGATCGAGCAGATGACGGCAGATCCGGCTAACGCATACAGCTCGCCAGCACCGACGTCTTTGCGAAAGTTGAATCGGCAAGCCAAAGGCACTGTGAACTAGAATGATGAGCGCTAACGAGACAGGGTCACAAAGGTGGGTGTTTGCCTGTTGAGGTTTGCAAAGGCTATCGTCCGAGCCTTCCAGACTGAAAGCACCGTTAAACCCTTCGACGTGCCCAGCATTGATCAAGGCAATGAGAAAGACAAGCACAACAGGACGAGTGGCCTTCCCAGCAGCTAACATCATAGGCGATCCACAACGTCGTTTAAGCTGGCCACTGACATTTCACGCCATGATATATTACAGAGCTCGCCGTAAGCGCAGCACCTGATCAAGGCGCGCGCTAGGCACCACACGCATGTGACCAGGGTAGTTTACGTATGACTCAGCAAGCTAGCGGCAGCGCATGCACTGAACTCGCGAATCTTATGGTGAAGTAGAATATTGTTGGTGCAAAGGCCGGCTATTATGTGCACTTCCTCTTCTTAGTACGAACGTCTTCTTCAGGCAGAGATATCTCCACGTGTGTGGGGACACGTCACGAGAGGTCAAAACGCAGACTAACCCACTGAGATTCATTGCACTGCATTGATTCAATTGTTGCATTTTCTTTCGTACTGACGTGTCAGTTTATTACATGTGTATATGGAATTCCTCGACATCAAACGTGGTGACTTCAGTCCTCTGCACATACGGTACACGCAAGCTGGACCTGCAACTCCTGATGTTGAACACTGAACCCTGACGCCCTGATGAGATGTGCCTCTGCCAAACTTGCGTTTGCAAACAAAAGTTTTGATGGCTGTCTGTTCAATTCCTCATTCAGCCATGCTTCCATGTACTTATCCTGCAGATTGCATTTCGGGTTTGGTTTTATCACTGTGAGAGCATCAGCGCAGAAGCCTTCAGCTTCGTAACTTGTACAGTGGTCTTGTGTCTTGTGGGTACTGAAGCATGGAGCATTGCATTACAGAGCCGATGGGCTTGTTTGCTTGCATGACTGAAGCTTTGCTGCTGAGTCTGACCAGTGTATTGAGTGATAGACATGCACAGTGCAAAGTTGGAAGCTTTGCACAAGTTGCTATTGACAGCAATGCATGACAGGTTGGCTATAGTGTTCATGTTTTCCTTGCTTTAGTCCCAAACCTCAGCAGGTGCAGAAAGGACAGCTTGCCACGCTTATGGGACTCATGACTGATCAGTCTGTTTGACGTGATTAGTTGTAGCCCAAAATTGGAAGTGGCAAACATACCTTGGTCAGCGATCACACATCAGGGATGTTGAGTGGCTCCACGTTGCCTGCTAGCAGGAAGGCTTGCACCAGCTTCATGGCTGCTTGGACTTGGCCAGTGGCTCCTGAAATCTCCAGTTGCCTTTCCACATGGGCTTGACTAGCAGCAGTTCTTGGTGCTTCCCTGGGTGCCTCATGCAGCCTGACCTTGGCTCCAGATATCTGCCGCAGCACTGACACTATTCAACAGCCAAGAATTGTGCCTCACATTGCTGATTGCCGATGCTCAGACACACATGGAATGCCTGAGAACATGACGTCCATCATATGCAGCTCTGCACAGGCAAAGCTATAAAGATGATGGACTTGTGTTGTCGAGCATTTCACCTCTACGTGGGCAATGGCATTCAATGTTTATATGACTGATGTGCATCTCTCTGAGCAGCTCCTGTAGTTAGGTACTGATAAGGGTCATCCGACAGTCTGTGCACGAGAGTGAACGATCGACTACTGCAGCACAGCGTAGCACAGCTGTTTGTTGGATTCAGCATGGGCAAGGCACATGATTCATCATGATAAGTACCACTCACCTGTCTGATCTGGCTGATGTTAGTGCCATTACGCCCTAGTACAGCCCCAACCTGAGCTCCAACAATAGCAAGTTGAACCCTGCTGGTCCCATCAGGTTCTGTGATCATAGGGCTCACCCCGGGGATGCCCTGGCCATATCCTGACATGGGGGGCTGAGCCACCTCATAGGGGGAATGGTAGGGGCTATGAGGTGCCATACTGGTTTCATACTGTAAACTGCCCTGAGGAGGTGCCCCGGTATCGTACCCACCTATGGGTGAATGACATTCATGTCATTCACGTATTCACATATGATTGTGATTGGAAGCTACACCTATACGAAGCTTGGATGCTTTCAGGTACAGCTACGCTGCACATCTACTTTGCTCTTGACATGGCCCATGCACTCAACTGATGACATCCCTGTCAAACTTACTGACAGCCTTCATTGCCCGTATGGGTGCTCTTGAAAACATATATTAGCTCTATTTCTTATTGTGTATGGGGTGTGCACCTGAGTACTGGCCCATGTCATAAGCTGCCTGTGGATACTGAGACTCCACAGCAGCCTCATACCCTGGCTGGAAAGGGCCCTGAGGGGGGCCCTGGTGAAACCCCTGCTGGAGGGGCTGCTGCGCTGCATGCCCTGGGCTGATGCTTCCTCTGGGTGGGTGATAGTTGGGGTTTGGGTAGTTTGGTGGTGGGGGTTGGGCAGCAATCTGACCCTGATCTACATCAGGAGGGGGGTAATGAGGGTAACCAGGCTGTTCAACATAGGGCAACCCAGGGGCAGGGGCGCCATAGGGGATCCCAGGGGTGTAAGGGGTCCCAGCATAGACTGGGCTCTGTGGCATGCTACGCTGCCCTGGTATAGGGTTTGCGTGGCGGCTTCTGAGGATGATCTTGATCTGCATCCATCATCCAGCCTCTCATGAGCAACACATCCTCAAACAAAGACTGAAGGTGCTCAATAGCATGACTGCCTCTTGCTGAGGTGGTTGGGGGTAATACATGCCTGTGCAACTTCAATGTCTTATAGCACATGCGAGTCTAGCATGTCAGCAGACTATGCTGTGGCATGCATGCAAGACGCAATGCACTGTGCTGAGTGGTCTTGGCGTCACACCAGACCAGAATGGCAGCAACAATGCACCGCTAATAATGCAGAGCGCATTCTTCCTGTGCCTCAGGAGAACGAGTGTCAAAGCCCACCTGGTACTGGCGCAGCAAATCTGCCACAGCTTGCAGAGCTGAGTCACAGCTCTGAGGGAGGCCCTGAATCTCGATCACTTCATCCACCTCCTCTCCGCTCTCCAGCCGCCTCTGGCCCTTGTTCTGCTCCAGAACCCTGACCATGGCCCCTGTGCTGTCCCGTACTCTGGTCACTATGCTTCCTCCTTTGCCTAGAACGCACCCAACCTGCGTAGAACAAGTTGCTGTGATGCACATGTGCACCAGCACTCTGAAGGGAAAGCGCTTGCCGCATACTGAAATCTCTCAACCATGTATCATGCTATCACAACCTGTCAGCAAAGCAGTTCCCAGCTACTCAACCCAAAGGGCACATTCACCAGCTACTGTAGGCATTCAGAACAGCAGACAAAGCATCTCCTGCTGCTTGCAGCACTGCACAGTGCATCATGCAACTGACAGTGGGCTGTCACCAGGTTCTGTGTCAGTGGATGTGTGTGCAAGTCAGCTCAGCATAGATGCAGTATTCAATGGCCTAATGGCGTGCACCAGATGCCACGACCTAATGGCATGCGCCACATTGTGGGTCCATGCGTACCTGCGAGGAGGGCACCACCAAGCGCACGCACTTCTGAGGATCGCCCTCTTCTTGTATGACAGGGGCGGCGCAATACATGAGGGCATCAATAGCGGGAGAGGCTTGCGCTTGCGCCTCCTCCCTACCGCTAATGCTCACCACACGTTGATCACTTGCTGCAGCAGCAAGACAGAAGGTCTCAAGCCTGCATGTATGGCAATCTTTGGCAGCCAGGAGAGCCACAGCTGGCAAGGCTGCACACTAAGTATGTGCTGCAGTGAGCAACGCTGAATGACTGGAGCCGCAAAGAAGCAGTGTGTAGGAGTGGTGTGCACGGGGACCTTGTCATGTTCATGTGTAGCAAAGATGCAGCACAAAGTTGTCAAGACACATGGGCTGCTGGAAAACGGCTTGACCGTGTCAAATGCAGGGTACTGCAAGCAACATTGCAAGAGCAAACCAGAGAAGTGCATGGACTGCAAGGGCAGCAGGCTGCTCACTGTCATGAGGCTCATGCACTTTGACTCTGGCACCGGTGCGCTGCCGCAGCTGTCCTATGGCTTCACCCCCTCTGCCTATGAGAGCGCCCACATGCACCACAGGGATGAGCAGCCTGTACCCAATCTCTATGTCAGGCTCCCCGGGCATATGCTGCAGCTGCAGACAACAGAGATGGTCAGAGTTTGATCCAGCTTTTGCGATATGGCAGTTGTATGCGGCATATGAGGCGGCTGTGTGATGAATGCCATGAGCTGTGTGATGATTGCACAGCTTGCAGGAACACGCCTATGAGTGCATTGCCATGCATACTGCTTGTGATGGCCCTCACTTCTATGGCAGTAAAGGTTCTTGATGAATCTGCCAAAGTGAACTAGCAGTCATGGGTTGGGGGATCAGGTCATGAGCATGGCTCCTACCACAGGTTGAGTCACAGGCGCTGGGGGTCGCCGAGGGGGCTGGTAGGGGGCCTGGTGGTGCGTTTGTTGAGGACCCTGGTAGGGGACTTGATGAGGAGGGCGGCGGTTGGGCCCTTGCTGGCGAGGACCCCCCGAAGGTCTGAAGGGCTGGGCTTGGGGGTTGAAGACGGGTGCTTCATGAGGGGGTGGCCTGTTGCCAGGGGGCCGCTGCATCAAATGGAGAACACAACACTCATGCTTGGATCATATCTAGTTCCATTCAATGAGAATGTGTACAAGAAGCTTCAGGTTGTGCATGAAAGCTGCATCCACTGCAGCACAGTAACCCAACATACCGCCACACGCCACTGTTGTGCATGTTCTGCAGTCAATACAACAGGTCTGACAGCCGTATAAAGGTTGGCAAGCACAGAAAGAGCAGGGGTGTGCTGCGTAATAAGGCAGCAGGCCGTCGGCAAGCTTACCGAGATTGGCTCTGACCAGGCCTTCCCAGGGTTGATGCGCAGCTGTGCGCATATTGCTGCTAACCCATTCTGCACAGCTTGCAGATTGCCTGTCACCTGCAAAGTACGGCCACTGTTGTGAGGGATACAGATGCACCGGGTGCTGCCTTGCCATGTATAAGTATGTTGCTCTGCTCTTCACAGCTTGTACGTGGCATGCAGCAAATCCTCCAATTGCAAATGACATGCTTCTGATCAAGCTATGCAAACGCAAGCATTCACTTACGCACATCTGTGTAGCCCAGCTCTGCAGCTTGACTGTGAACCAGATTTGCACCTTGTGGAAGCCTTGACAACGGCTCTGGAACAACCTTGCCCACCCAGCAAAACAAACACCAGCAACCGCTAGCACATGCCTGACTGCTGTAACATGCCACCCACAAAGGATGACATGCAGGCCTACCTGAACCACCTGAGCAAATGGGTCAGCTTGCATGGCGGATGGAGGCATGTCACCAGGCTGCAGGATTCTGATGCTGCAGCTCGTGTCCCGCCTGATCTGAGAGATGGTGCGGCCACCTTTGCCCAAGATGGACCCAACCTGCAAGAAAAGCTGCATATCAGTAAGAATCCTTTGCCTTTCAGCATTATACCGGTCATCACCCAGCAGATACCAACAACTTGACTTTTGCCTTGGTACTTCCATATGGTTTGATGTTTTTTCAGGATGAACCTACACTCCTTGGAACAAGGCTGGCTGGGTCGACTCGAATCAATACATTACAGCAGGTTTCAGCAACATGCTCACTGCACTGTGACTATGCGCATCACACTTCCCCAGCGGGATCGTGGGCACAGATGCATAGTGGACCTGTGTACTGACAAGCTACTTGTAGCAGCAGAAGACAAGGGACCATGCATGCAAGTTTACAAGCATTGACATGCAGTTGACAATGTATAACAGTGCAAGCATTTAGGAGGACCAAGTAACTATTGGATGCTGTGATCATGAGCACCAGGCGCTGTGCAGCAACAATACATCTGCACAGCCCAATCAACGTGCTAAGTGAAGATACACCAGCTGTTCATGCTGGACATCTGGAGTCACTTTATGGGGATGTGCAACAGACAAGTGTGCTTGAACAGCAGCAACGCAGCCATCTTGCCTGAGGAGGACGAAGAAGCATGCGGCCCACAAAAACCTGTGCTGGCTCTAGTCCGGGATTGTTAGCATCAACTATGCGGTCAAACACACGAACCACAGCATTCTGAACAGGGCTGTCCTCAGATTCTGGTTCTGACCTAACCAAAGGCGTGAACGAGTGTCAGCATTCT
>JAABUU010007258.1_pt1 | contig 11473 bp, 14 predicted proteins | sample 5559301 | NCBI WGS metagenome assembly JAABUU01 (sample SAMN10711884, study PRJNA513360) | rock metagenome | isolation source: Antarctica rocks | place: Antarctica: Victoria Land, Richard Nunatak white
CATCTGCAGCACAACACACTTCATGCTGTGCTTGGGAGTTGGGCTTGCGCTACATGCTTCCCATCCTCTGCAGGTGCAGAGTGTGGAGGCACAGGCCTGCGAAGGGTAGCCTGCTCAAGGGTGCAAAGCTTGCTTTGAGGACTTCACAGCCCTGCAATTGTATGTGAGGCGTGTCAAACAATCAGCAGTTTGGACATGATGGGCAACGGTTGATGGACTTGAACACCAAATAGTAGACAGCGAGGGTAGTGGTGCTAGATCCACAGGTGCTGTGGTGCCAGACTGGCGCAACCAAGAAGAAACAGACTCAGGGGAGCAAGACTTCAGCACTCCACGCCAACTTGCTAAGCAGCTAATCCGCTTCAACTTGTGTAAATGCTCACATACGACAGCTCAAGCCAGAGCAAAGACGCAAGGTTTTTTGGCAGCAAGATGACAATGCATGTAGGTCGTGCATGCATGTCAGATGTGTGCATGTCTGCCTGAGAAGGAATGCAAGTTGTAGAATGCTACAGCTAATGAGGCAAGCCATGGTTGTGGTGCATGTCAGGCAGCATGTACCTATAGATATTCTCTGCTGCCTCTGCATAAGAGGCATTGCCAGTCCTTTGACTGAGGGCATAGAACTCCACCCCAAAGGAGCCATACTCTGCCAAGGACACAAGGGACCCATGCAAGCGGGGCTTCTTGCCGGTTGTTTTCAGTGTCACTTGGTTGTTTGGAATACCTTCAATAAACATAACGGGCATATGCAAGAGTTGGGGGGCGGGGAAGGGGAAGGGGGGGGGGGGGGGCAAGTAACACAGAGACAAATAGCACAAGTGCAACGACCAGCTTGTTGAATAATGACCAGGCTCGCCCAGCAGATTATGCGGATGCAGCGTATGTATTGTATTTTATTTTTAGCATTTCAGGCTATCCGGCCAGGTTGGAAAGCCACAACACAGAGAGATTTTAGCAGCCATCATGGAGGGCAGGGTAGATGGTGTTGAGAGCAAAGGGACTGGGACTGTGCAACACACAGTGCCTTAGGAGCTGACTTGCACTTGTCAGCCGGCTTCCAGTGCATGCTGTCAGGCATTGTGTGTTAATCACTCCATGCTCTGCCAGACTTGCATGAGGCCAAATCCCCTGGTCCTGTCACATAAACGGTGTTGCACATGTCCCTTACCAGTGGAAGAGGTCTGGAAGACAGGCAGCATGAGATTGACACACTCCACAGCCTTGTCTAGAAACATGTGGTCTGCTGTCAGCTCAAAGGCACCAATGAGGCCTCCAACAACCCGAATATTGGTCTCAAACAGGCTGATGCGCCGGCTGGAATTGCACTTCAAGCTTGTGCTGACCCACTCTCTTGCCCTGTGCTTGACATTTCAGGAGTGTCACAGCTGCCGGCAAAAAGAGATTGTTTATTGTAGTAAGGCTATGTCTGTCTGATTTTCAGTTGAGTTTATTGAGTATATGATGCTCATAACAAGCGTCTATGCTTGCGAAACCAAAAATTGTGCCTGGACTTGTGAGTCAAAGGTCTGTCATGCTGAGACAAGGTCCTTTTGGCATGACTAGGCTTGTGGAAAACCCAAGCATAGATCATAAGCTAGCTCAAGCACAGCCAGCGCAATTCTTTTGCTCAGTAGAAATGCATAGCTTCTGTGTCAGGCGCCAACATGATCTGACAATCTCGATGTCAGGTCATGACAAGACTAAAGTAAGGCACACCTGCTGAATTCATGTTTAAGTCCCATGAGCCACAGAGTGTCCAGTGAGTCCACAATAGTGGCTCCTATTCCACCCAGACTCTCCTTCCCATCCTGCGTGATGGGTTGTAACTCATCCATCCCCCATGCATGCTCCTCGTATGCTTTCCAAGAGTATGCTGCAGCTTCCTTGATCAGCCGTCGCTTCTTGTCTAGGCCTGTGGCACTGAAATCTTCTGTGGGATCAAGTTTATTTTGAAAGCGAAACGCACCTGCGCTGTTGTTGACATTGAGCTGGTCAAGGCTGAGGAGGTTGGGAGATGGTGTTTGGGTGGGATTGTGGGTGACGGGGGGGTCTGGGACCGGGGAGGCATCAACTAGCTGAATGTCATTGTTTGCTGCTATCTGAATGATTTGTTGCTCTTTGCCTTGCTGTCGTTTGATCTCCTGCAGCAACACACAGAGCCTGCCAGCTGAGCTGATAGGCAGATGCAATAGATGAAGTAGATGGCAGTCGCCATGCAGGAACGATTGCTCATGCAGCTGTGTCTGTCTCACCGCTGCTTCCGCTATGCTCTCTGGGATATCAAACATACCTTTACTGCAGCTTGCAACTTGGAAGTGGCGTTCTGGATGGCATATTGAGTGTAAGAACTGTGCAGAGCTGACAGTTTGTGGCTTGTGAACTGCAGCACGAATCCAGAATCACATGACATCTGTTGAAAGCTTGAAACAGTCAGAAAAGCTGTAGCAACACAATGGCAGCTGGTCATGACAGCAGAATATGGCAACACAGATCTTCCTGATGACAGCATGGCAGCATGCATGAGCTCAATCACCGACCTGTTCTCGCAGGTCCTGATTTTCAGCTCGCAGGTGCTTGCGATGCAAATGTGGGTCTGAGGTCTTGCTATCAATCTACAGCACAATGCCTCGCAGATGTTTTCACAGCAAAATAATATGGAAGGCAGCAAGGTGCTGATCAGATATTGCAGCCTTAGCAGCAAGCAAACAAGGGCCTACAGGTAAGAACAGCTTGTGCTGTATGATAACGGTGCAGCTGCCAATAATTATAATGAAGAACAACAACACCTGCAGATGCAGAGCAATCAGCCGCTGCGAGGGCGAATTGACAACATACTGGGTTGGCGATGGTGCTAGATACCAGTTTGCCCTGGTGCTCAGGTTGGCGCGTGTCTCTAGTCTGCCCAGGATATCTTGGTGGGAGATGCGAACTACTCGTACGTCTGGGCAGTTGTGAGCTGCCACTTCGGCTGAAACGTCCCACTTGACCAGTCCGACCAGCACCATCGGTGCCCATCAGAACCGCATTGAATCCCTTGTTGTCTTCCGCAGATGACTCTGGCGCAAGGTTCCCGGATGATATTGTAACGTCAAGCGATCAGACGGCAGCGACCTGCGTTGATGACCTCAAGGAGTGTGATCAGCGAGTGCTGCTTTCGATATACGCTGTTGCCGGATCTGGCACAACAACCTTCCGTCGGATCTGTTGCTGCTGGTGTCTGTGCCATTGTCAAAACGGCAATGCGAGGACGGATGCGAGGGACTCGACCGAGAGTAACAAATTCAGCTACTCCTGTTAGGTCAATTGAGGCAAGCCTAAATCAGCTAAGAAATTACAGCAAATTCGTCAAATAGCAATGCGCAGAGCCTGTGCTTTGCGAATGTCGTGTAGACGCGCGTGTGTGCCAGAGAGTGAGCGCAGTGGCCTGGATTCTGATGCAGCCAGAGCTCTGCTGACCCTTTAAGAGCTTAGTACCCTTTGACGCGCCTGTTCAGGATCTGAACCATGGCTGCCGTAGCCGGTGGTCGTATCACAGCGGGTGTCGGTGCAAATCTCATAGGTCAACATGCTGCTGACAGGAATCAAGACGCAACAGTGTATGTTGGAGGCCTGGATCCTCAGGTACTGCTTCAGCAGCTTGTGTGTCACCTGAGGGGTTTGTACCAGTGAACCACTATAGCTTGTGCTCAGCCGTTCTTCCATTGCAACCAAGCCTTCACAAGCAGCTGATATGCAGATGTCCGAGGAGCTCGTCTGGGAGCTGTTCGTGCAAGCTGGACCTGTTGGTACGTTCCTGAGCAGTGATCAGTGCTAGAGCGTCGGCGCAAGGCAATACAAAGAGCTTACCAAGATTTGTATGTGTGTGCAGTGAATGTGTATTTACCAAAGGACAGGGTGACCAATATGCATCAGCAATATGGCTTTGTTGAGTACAGAGGTGAAGAGGATGCAGACTATGTAAGCTGCAATTTGTGCCACGCACTGTATGCATGCTGCAAGGTCCAGTAAATCTTGTGCTGTGTACATTCAGTGTGTGTGTAGCATAGTGTGATTCCACAGCTGCAACGGCTCTACTGTGTGGCACATATGATGCTTGAAACATTACTGGGTAAAGTTGATTTATACTGTTTGCACCACTTACATGCTGCCACTGAGCAGCCATGATGTTATGAAGCCCTTGGGTACATTGCAGGCTATTAAAATTTTGAATATGATCAAGCTGTTTGGCAAAGCTATTCGTGTCAACAAAGCCTCACAAGACAAGGACACCCTTGACGTGGGAGCAAATCTGTTCATTGGCAATCTGGATCCAGACGTTGACGAGAAGGTATGTCGCAGATCGGTGGTGGATGTGACTCACAGCTCATTGCTTTCCGTACACATTGCTTTGGTTGCCCACAGCACTGAGCCTCACACTGCACATCTGCTGCCATACATACTGTAATGAGTTCCCAATTTGTACCTGTAATGTTGCATCCTCTGTATACCTTGTTTCATTGCTTTACTCTGTTCTGCTGCTGAAGTCACGCTGAAGTTTGCTGATCCCCGTTGCAGCTGCTGTATGACACCTTCAGTGCATTTGGGATGGTCATTGCAACGCCAAAGATCATGCGGGATCCTGACACTGGAGCAAGCAGAGGCTTTGGCTTTGTCAGCTTCGATGGGTTTGAGGCCTCAGATGCAGCTATAGAGGCCATGAGTGGACAGTACCTCTGTAACAGGTACTGCCTGCAGCCTGCTAGCTCAGCATGCCCAGAACAGGGCATGCTATGTTGTTGGGCAAAGCGCATGTGGCACAAGATCAGGAAGTCAGCCCTGGGCTTGTCATGCGTCTGTTCATGAGCCCATGCACAGACATGCTGGCCTGTTGTACTGAGCACAAGGATGCAGATCAGCATGTCATGCGTATTTGTACAGTACACTGGCATGTCATCTTGCGATGTCATCTTGGACTGGCATGTCATCCTGCGCTGACATGTCATCCTGCGCTGACATGTCATCTTGCGCTGACATGTTCGGTACTGTTGCAGGGCCATTACTGTGTCATATGCTTACAAGAAGGACAGCAAAGGAGAGCGGCACGGCACACCAGCAGAGCGCCAGCTGGCAGAACGCAAGAAGGCCATGCTGTCATCACAAAGCAGACCTAATACACTGTTTGCGACTGCGCCCAGGCAACAGCCAGGGCAGGGCATGATGCAACCTGCCCTCCCACAAGCCATACATGCCCCATCTGGATTTGCAGCAGGGGGTGCAGCTCCCCCACCCCCTCCTGGGGGTGCAGCGCCACCTCCACCACCTCCCATGGCAAACGGCTATGCCCCACCCCCACCTGCCCCTTCTGCACCCCCACCACCATCTGCACCAGCCCCTCCTCCACTGCCAGGTATGCTCTGCTTTACGATAGACTGTGCAGCGGCTATCTACGCCGTCACATCTTCAAGTGGACAAGTAGTACATCACAACATGTCTTGACACGTGCAAAGACTTATATTGCTAGACAGTTGGTCATGTACACGACAAGCTGTCGCGCAAGCTGTCGCACAAGCTGTCACACAAGCTGTCTGCAGAACTAGGTTCAAATACACCTCGTAGGTACTCTGCAAAAACAGCTAGCACACCTGTAATAGTTATTGTCATGAAGCCACCATAAGCTCACCGTTCAAAAAATTTGCAGAGAGTAGCAAAAAGAAAGTTGTGCATTGCAGGATCAAGTGGGGCACCACCTCCTCCATGGGCAAGCAGCCAGGCTCCCCCTCAACCCCCCTCTTCACAGCAGTACCCCTCCACCAGCAGACCCCCTATGCCCCCCCAATTCAGCCAAGCACCGCAGCAGGGCGGGCAGTACCCACCCCAGCAGTACCCTCCACAAATGTACGGGAACTTCCCGCCTGGAATGCCACGCCCTCCTGGTTTTGGACAGCCCAGGCCGATGCCTCCAGGTGTGTACAGCAGCGACTGCATTTTGAGTCCTGGTGGATAAGCCTTGCAAGACTGCTTACATGTCAAAGATCCATGCATAACTACACGCCTGTACTGCCTATAGGGTAAAGTGATGTTTCATCAGCAGCACCATGCAGCCACCAGCATGTATTGATAGCATCGCACACATGCCTTGTCAGCCTGTATTGTGACTTTGCCCTTGAACAGGCAAGTGTCTGCTTGCCAAACAACCATGTTTATATTGTTGTTTGTGCTGGCAGGCATGCCACCTCCTCCTGGGCAGTATGGTGGGCCGCCACCGGGATATCAGCAAATGAGGCCAGGCATGTTTCCTCCTGGCATGCCACTTCCTCCTGGGATGCAACAAAGGCCGCAAGGCATGCCACAACCGCCACAATGATGATGACAATGCTTCACCACAGCTTGACTCACGCTTAGCTGGGATGGATTGTGGCATGGCCTGTTGGAACTGAACATGAACTTGAATGGTTGCAGCCAACATGTTATTCCAAAACACAAACCTGCTACCTACGTTATTCAATGGACTTCACTTACACAGTCAACTGAGGGACAAATGGGCAGTACATGTTGCCATGCATGACCTCAAGTGCTGAACCTGTCTAACCCATCATCAGCGCAGAGGACTCAGTCCTTTTGACCACGTGTATTGCATGACAGTACCCCAATAATGCAGGACAAAGCATTTGCAAGGCATCAATGTCAGGTCTGCTATACAAAATGGTTGCTCATCCTTTGAATATGTTATGTTTTCAAGAACGGCGGTGTTGTCAGCTGTTATGGCAACAACCTAGGCCTACTTTGGGCAATAACCTATAGCTAGCCTTTATGACCAGCCCTGCAGACAGCACTGACCATGCACAGGTACAGCTCCTTTTTCAAGATAAAGTTGCATGAGCATGTGTAACAGTGCAGTGCACCTTTTTCCTCAGCTCTGCTACAGCATGGCTACTGTGGCAGAGGCTGTGAAACAGCCTGCAAGCTATCATACGGCTTGGATATATGTCCCCACCCTACTTTGAAAATTATTCTGTTCTTTGTCGCAGCTTGGTTGACAACCCCGGGGCAGCAACATCACGAGACAAGCTGTTCCTAATGTAAATGCAGACGTGCTTCACTTTGCCGAATACAGCACGAACTCAAATTCAAACACCAGGCTCAGTGAACCGCTTCTTCTACTGTAGTTTGTGATACAGCAGTGTGACTCACGAAGCTGCAATGATTTGAACAGCATCTGCTGCCAGCAATGCCACAGGAGATGGCAGAAATATTGAGCAAGCACAGGCAGAAGCGCTGCATAGTGTGTTACAAGCAGAGGGTCTGCACAAGCCATTTGTCTTTCATCCCCATGATGTTTCATCAATTACAGAGAAGGGTCAGCATCACCCATGACTAGGGCGTGTTACCGGCTCACACAACACAAACAGGTCAGTGTTTCCCAGGGTATCCAAAGAAACAATAGCTTAGACCCTCGAAATGGTCAAGCATCCTTCATTTGTTGTCTGTACTACATGGTCTCAAAGGCCTTGATCTAAAGCACTTGCATAGTCAGCAGCTGACACTCCACGTCTGGGCGCAGGCTGTGGTGGGACATAGTTGTGTCTGGCTTTGGAAGGCTTGGCTGGTTTAGGCAGTAGCTTTGCAGGGTGCTGAATAAAGCCCCTGCCCTGACCCCTACCCCTAGCAGCCTGCCCACCATTCTGGCGAGGAGCTCCTCTGCCCCTGACAATCCCCCTCTTAGCCCTTTTCCCCCTGCCTATTTTGGAGGGACCATGAACTGGTGGGAAAGTGAAGGGCACCTGGTCAATGTCAGGGTCTGCTTGCTGCCAGGCTCCAGCAAACAAGTCCTGCATGGTAGAAGCATGGCATGGATGTCAGACTTGCATTGTCAACCAGACTTGCATCGTTAACCAAGCCCAACACAGCAATGCTGGAGACAAAAGGAACAGAGCCAGCCAGAGTTTGACACTGGTCAGGTGACATCAACAGGCATGCACCAAGCGTTGCATGTGTCACAACAACACTCATTGATACTCATCAACATCATGAGCTGGCATTGATGAATTTGAGCTGCAGTGACAAGCTCATGATAGTGGTCTGTGCAGCACCATTAATCTTGGCAGCTGTCAAGGATGTTGAAGGGGAGAGCGACCTGTTCAGTGTCGGTGGCACCACTGTTGACATGTGCTGCGTGGAGATCATACACCGTGCCTTTGCGCACACCCAGAGGTCCACAGGGCAGAGGCACACCCAGGCTGCCCTGCAGTATGCATATCAGCCATGCATTGGTGTTGCACAAGGGGTCTCTCAATGCATGTGCTTCCAAGTTTCAACCAGGGTGGGTGAAGCACAGAGTCTGCTGTGAGATGAGCAAAAGATCTCAAAGACTCTCGTGCAGTGCTGGCAATAGCCTGTCATCATGCCATGTCTTGCTTGTATCAGCACCTGTCTGCACAGCAAAGCATGCGACAGCATACGTCTGAAGACGCGTTTACTGACAGCAAGCACATCACATAAACAGCTTTTTGTCCATGATGCAGACTGAATGATCCTTTGTGGCACCAGACAACAGCTCTTTGTGCATGATACACACCGGCTGATCCTGTGTGTCACCAATCTGTGCAGTGAAGCAGCTGACAGCATCAGCCCCAGGCTGATGTGTCAGCAGGTACTGCCCTGGGGCCAGCCCCTGCAGGTGCCCATGAGTAAGGGGATCAGCCTGTTGACATGAGACATGTCCACGTGCTCCCTGTGGCATTCTTGCATGACCCATCCCCTGGACTTGGCCTGGATGCCCAAGAGATGGCTGCTATGCACGCCAACTTTGGCAACCTGTAAGATAACTCGAAACCAGTCAGTCTGGCGTGTATGCTCAAGAGGGCATAGCATGCAACATGCTTGTTGGGGGGTGCTTGCTGATGCATCGGTTGGGAGTTTGGCAGCGACTGCATGTCTGACGGATGTCTGTGACATAGCTGTACGTTGCCCATGCACAGAGCTAGGAGGTGAATGCCATTTTTGTGGACTGATTGAGTGCACATTAAGGAAAATGACTTGCCAGAAAAGCGTGAGGTAACAAAGGAGGGAGCGAGTGAGTGAGTGAGTGAGTGAGTGAGTGAGTGAGTGAGTGAGCGAGCGAGCAATGGATGGTTGATGCAAGCACATATAGGCAAGTTACATTCGAGCGAGTCATAAGGGCTCAGAGCACAGGTCTTAAAGCAAGCAGTAAGCCAATTCATACAGCAAATTTCAGCTGCTACTATAGGGCAGTGCTAAATGCACGTATCGCATTGAAAGCACTTTTCAAGCCTCACGATTCAATGAGATTTGCGAACAAGTCTTGCAATGTAATTAAGGTGACAAAACTGGGAGTATTCACTTTATGGTCACAAAAGTGGATCCTATGTGAAGTGTGGTGACTCACCACCAGTTCACAGTTAGGTTGCGGGTGCAGTACGATGGCAGCCCACCAGCGTGCCAGCTCATCAGGCAGCAGCATCTCGAAGCCCCACTCCTCCAGGTACTCCATCTTCACACCCACCACCCCCACCTTGTTTGTCAGGCGCATGGGCATGGGGCCGGGTGGGGGCTGCCCAGGTGGCTGCAGAGTAATAAGGAGAGTTGTATCAGTCACTTTATAGATTTGCATATAAAGATGGCGGTGGCAAAGCACAGGCATACAATCTCGTTTCCAATGCAAAACAGTTTGTTCTGCATCAAATACAATGTGATTACATTGGCCTATCAGAGAATATCAATGCAGAGCTGTGTTGCTCCAGCAGTTCACTGCACATGTGGGCATACAAGTACATTGTTGTGTCCTGTCAAATGCAGCGCAAGTACTCATCAATACTTTCTCAAGGCGCAGACATTCAAAGTCTGCATCACTGTACACATTGTGAGCATGTGTGCATGCAGTCACCCTTGCACAAGGTAAATTTGACAGCGCAGCAGCTTGTGAGTATGGAGAAGCCACCTGGGGCGGTGGGTTATGAACCAAATGTGCAGGAAGCTGAGTCCTGGTGACCAGCTTGTAGGGTCCCAGCTGCCAGCTGTCATAAGCTATGCCTGCCTCTCTTGCTGTGGTGCCTTTAGCCCTGCTATCAAGCTCATTAGCCCCAGCTGCAGCAGTGGCATCATCAGCAGCAGCTGCAGTGGTCACACCAGCAACATCAGCAGTAGGCCCAACTTGAGCTTCAGCTGTGGTATGAACAGCTGCAGCTGTGGCAGTGGCCTCAGCTGTGGCATGATCATCAGCTGTGGTGGCTGCTGCAGCAGCAGGCTGTGAGGTGCCTGTTCCATCACCAGCTGTGGCAGCCACTCTATGTGGACCATCCTCAGCACATGGATCATTGCCAGCTGTAGCATCAACATTGGCCAGAGCTTCAGCATCAGCTGGGCCACCAGCACTGGGATCAGCAGCACTGGCGTCAATCTGAGCTTGCATAGGGCTAGGCTCATCGTGCCCGACACCAAGCACAGCATGCGCGAATGCGTTGGCTTCACTTATGTTGCCATCAGCATCCATGCCATCATCACCGCCAAAGAATTCAGCACTGCCCTGCATGGGGTAGGGGGCTGCGCCCATGGATGCGCTTGGGAGATCTGCTGCTGTTGGTGTAAGGGAGTTGGGCATGTTGTACATGCCGTGCTGGTCATATATGTAGGGATCAGTGCTGGGGGAGTATGGTGCATCTACTGGCGCATCATTTGAGGGTGAGTAATGCGCATACATGTGCTCCTCTGCCTGCTGCTGCTGCTGCTGCTGTTGGTGATCTGGCTGCTGATGCGCAGCCGGGCGCTCTCCCATGCTTGCTTGTGCAGCCTGCCTGGCACGCTGTTGTCTGGTCCATAAGTCACAGCCAAGCTTGCTCACTGCATGCTGATACAGCAGCTCGTGCTTCTCACGCAGGTTCAGCATCCTTTTGGGCAGTGGTGAGTCAATGATGACCTGCTTTGCATGCTGCTCAGACAGCAGAGATGTCTGAGAGTCACCAGAGTGTGCTGTATTCTTAGCTCTGATAGTGACAGGCAACTCCCAGCCAAGGCGATATGATGGGGCCCAGGTGCCAGTGAGGCATGCGTAGGCGCCTTCTGTCATGAGCAGATCTGCTTGCTGACAGGCAGGGTTGCTGTTGCAGACACCATCCTGATGCAGTGGCACATCAGCTAGGCCTGGGGTGCTGTCTGTCTGAGCTGTGGTGGTGGTGGGTGCGATGGGGGGCAGGTTAGGGTGGTCAGTGTTGAAGGCAGGCAGTGGACCATTGACTGCAGCCTGTTGTGTCAGCAAGCTTGGCATGCAAGGTTGGTCAAGAGGAATGGGTGTGAGTGGTTGAGGCATGCTGAAAACGGCGGGATGGCCCTGGCGGGAAATGGTGGCCAGGTGACGCATGGTTGGGTCCCTGGGCTTGCGCTCAACAACACTTTGGAGGGAAAAGAGCTTGGCCAGTTGCCACAGCTTTGGCAAATCTTGGACCAAATTCCTCTGAGCAGCTAGCTCTGCCTGTAG
>JAABUU010007262.1_pt1 | contig 11467 bp, 7 predicted proteins | sample 5559301 | NCBI WGS metagenome assembly JAABUU01 (sample SAMN10711884, study PRJNA513360) | rock metagenome | isolation source: Antarctica rocks | place: Antarctica: Victoria Land, Richard Nunatak white
GGCTGAACCTCTATCCGAACATCAGCAGGAAGCTTCAAACGGTGGAGGCTTCTATGGGGTGTTTCAAATTTGATATGTAGTTTAAATCAGCTTCGAAGAACATATCGACCCCAAAGATACTTCATTTCTGGTGAGCCGTTCATATGGAATCAAGTATCTGTATGGTGTCTGTTTTTGAGCTGCTAGACCTAGTTGAGTGACCGCTAAACCTATCTGGGGGGGGCGTATATGTAGTAAAAAGGGGTGTATGTTTAGTGGTAACCTTAATAAACCGCGCTGTCGCCGACTCGCCGAATCCAGATAAATGTTCGTATGCTTAGTCATTGGTGGGGTCCCCCTACTCGCATCGTAGATCATAGGGGGTGGCCGACCTTGTGGCGGTCAAAGGGATACCTTACTCCGTAGTACTGATATTATGTTTTCTTGTGACGAAGGGTATGCCGCTTATTGTACGTTGAGTTCTGCAATCGCGTGTTTGGTGGGGCCGCTCATGACACCCAAGTGATTGTACATTCCACCTATTTCGACCGGTTGAGATCACCTCGTGGGTCAGCGAAGATGAAGTCAAGCCTTTTCTATCTTGAAATCACATATTATGCCCATGCTGTTGCAGCGCATATAAACTCGAGGCAGATTTCTGGCGTACCACCTTACGTCTATACATATGGTGCTGCCTGGTTTTTTAAAATCTTGGAATCCATGCTAATCATAATTATAGCTCCAATGGTCTATCTTGACCAGAATGAGCTGTACCTCCCGTCAGATCTTCAAGCCCACCTCGACAACACGTATCCCGCGTTCAGCTACGCGGTCATTAACAATGGGCCATCCTCTTTCGATCTATCAAACTTGGACCAGCTCAATACTGTTGGCAATTGCAGTGTGACAGACTTCGATGCTTGTCCAATATATCTAACCTCAAAAGGTAATGTGACAGCGAATCCACAATGGCTGTATGGCGTACTGCCAGACCCTGAAACACATGAGACCCAAGGGGTTAAGTCTTGCGCCGTTATAGTCAATGATCGTGGTAGTGGAATTGTTGATGCCTTTTACATGTACTTCTACGCGTTCAATTTAGGTAATACAGTATATGGACAGAATCTGGGAAACCACGTAGGAGATTGGGAGCATTCTATGCTTAGATTTGAAGATGGAAAGCCGTCGGCCATGTGGTTTAGTCAACACGATGTAAGTCAACGCCCCAGCCCAAAGCTGCAACTCAAGCACAGGTATGTTCTCGATCTCGTACACGTAATAATGTGCAACAGAGTGGCCAGGCTTTCACGTATGAGGCTGTCTCTAAAATTGGCACTCGTCCCATTATTTATAGTGCGATTGGAACTCATGCCAACTACGCCGTACCGGGAACCCATTCCAGGTTCATCGCATCTGCTACTGTCAATGATACTACTTCCGCAGGGCTTCTCTGGGACCCGATTCTTTCTGCATACTCTTATACTCTAATTCAAGCTACCGCTACCAATAGCACATTCGTTGGATCCGAGTCTTCCACACCTGCATCTTGGCTCTCGTTTCTTGGTCGATGGGGTGACGAGCAGTACCTTGACAGTGATCCTCGGCAGCTTGACTTCCTGAATCTCAACGTCACTTGGAGATACGAATCAGGGCCCACGGGACCTCAAGACAAGAGTTTGAATCGTACCGAGGTCTGTCCGGACGACGCAAAAGCTTGTACTACGTTGAGCATGTTACCTGCGGTCAGCGGCTCTAACATCCTGAGTACAGTAATCAGATTGAGCCCTATGACCACGACTAGTAGTATTACAGCGCAGGTCGCGAGCTCTGCAATTCATTCCTCCATAGCGACTGCGACTTCTGGTTCGAGCAGCACCAATGTTGCTCGAATGCTCAAAGCCGGAGTAGATAGAGCGGGAATCCTAATTGTTGTGGCACTGGTATTGTAGGCTTCTCAGATTGGATGCTTCTTCTGTGGGGCGATCTGATCCTACGGCAGTCTGAACAGACTGTGGAATGTAGATACCAGGTCTCCCGCCGCAGCAAAGCCTGAAAGTGCGTCGATTCCTTGTGTCTCACTGTTTGATTAGGGCTCAATACGCTGAGAAACATGGACACCCGTGTCGGAGCCTCGTCTCTCGGTCCCAATAAATCTGAGGCCTACTCAGGGATTGTTAACTTTCTCTCGATCACAGAATACTCACATTCTCGTATGCCATTGGCCGAAATTCGGCTCGAATCAGCATCACATTACCAATATGCAATTTCAGCCACTCATCCTTGTTGTCCGTACTTGCTTGGTTTCTTAGCTTTCCCAACCTTGCTACAACTTGGAGAATCGAGCATTTAAGCATAAAGTCTCCGGTGAAAAATAATTCTCAATGCTATCAGGACAGCTCAAGCAAAAACATCAAGCACCGTCATAAGCCTCGGCGTCGACATTTCTTCAAGATTCTGGCAAAAGCGATATCTCGCACGCAGCTTAATATCAGAGTGCTTTCGCCACTTCACGGATCTTTATGACCTTGTATTCCATCTAATCGTCAATTTTCGGTCAACGTTTTCCTAAAGTGCCTGCATTTTCCCGGTAAAGCTTCTCGAAGATCATGCGCATCACTGTTCTGACAAAGCTCACGTAATACCGCTTAGCCTTGCTACTAGATCAGCCAGTGCTCACACGCTTCCGAATGAGTCAGTACTTACACTGCCACTACACTTCCTGCAATCGAGTGTCTCTCGAAGAACGATTACAGCTAGATCAAAGAAAATCTAGCAAAAATCAATTCGGGAGCCTAGGCTACCAGTAACTGAAAGGTATTCATAGATGAATAGATACTGATGTTGATAGCGTTGACGAATGATCTACCACCATCTTAATTTTATTATAATAAGCTTGCTTGATTTCGTGTCATCGCATTCTGAATTGATATTTCAAGGTAAGTAACCATGTTTTCATCCTCTCTCTCAAGTGACTTATGCTTAACTGAGTGTGAGTGAAAGAAAGCAGCAAACGATGTCTAAGCAGAGATTGAGATTTACTGAATTTTCTTAAACAAAGAGTAGATAGTCTACATTGTCATTTTTGCAATCAGTGCTCAGCACGCATTGCTATGCTAGATTCTGCTAGCTAATCGAGCGATTTGATCAAAGAATCAACTGTTGCTGAAAGCTCAATATATCAATTTTGAGATTTCTTCTTTCTATTTCAAATTCAGTCAAGAGTTGATGATATCTTGATTATTCGAATTTTAGATTTGAAAACTCAAAATATATTAAAGTTTCTTGCATTCATGAACAACTTCATTTGTTTGCTTGTCACTTTCAGATGCACTTTTCATTCAGTTGCAACGACTTCACTTGTGATTTTTTTTCAATAACTTAACTATTTAAATTGTATAGTTCTTGCACTTTTGATTTAATTGCATCTTCATTAACGAAATTTCAACTTCTATTTGCATAGCATTTATTGATGATGTTTGAAACACATTCAGAATTTTTCATAATGCAGTGTTTTGCAGTTTATGAAATTTGATTAAGTAGCTTTTTTAATTATTTTATCATATTTCAACATCATAATTGCTAATAAATATGATACATGTCAGATATAACTGCTTTTCTGATTTGATATTTAGTTTTCACTCACTATTCAATAATTTAAACAATGAGTATAATGTTTTTGTGACTATCATGATTTAACTGATAACAAGATTCATTTATATGTAATGCTAATTATGAATCTTTTGATTCTATTTTGTGTTCAAATAAAAGTCAGAAGAGTCAAGAAATCTCAATTCAATGCAATTTAAATGATGTTAAAACATTATGTAAGCAAAAAAGTTAATCATGTATAGTTTTCATTTACATGACAAACTACAACATTTTCTTTAACAGTCACAATCAATTTACAAAGAAGATTAATGACATATTGATATCAGTAAAAGATGAAAAGATATTTAGTGAAAAAATCAATCTCAGTATGAAAGTTGTGATTACAAGTGATTGAAGAATTTGCAACTCATTGATCATATTGATATACTGAAACATTTTCATCACATGAATAATATCATTAAATAATTAATAAAAAGATATCAGATAAAATAGTTGATCTCAATTTGAAAGTCGTGATTACAATACTTGAAGAAGTAGTGATTCATTGATCATACTGATATATTGAAAGAGCTTGAACTCATCTTTTTTACTTAATATCAAGTCATACATTTATTTATGTGAAAAATCAAGAGTGCAGAAGAATGATCAGAATGCATTCTTTTTTATTGATTGTTAGAATCATGTCTAAATGATACAATCAATAAAGATCAGAGTTGATAGTGCTTGATCTTTAAAAATAGCTATAACTGAATATTAAGAATACAGAAGAAGATTGATACAAAAGCTTCTATTTATGTAATGTTCAAAGACTGCATTAAACTTGAAAGAAATGTGTTTGTGACATGAAAAGAAAATGATGTAAATGAACAAAATGTTGATGAAAGAAAAAAGTATTGAGAAAGAAAAAAAGTGTTGAGTCATATTTGAGTCAAATCTGAGTCAGATCTAAATCAGATCTCAACTAAATCATTAACTAGTTTTAATTAATCTTGATATGCTTGTAACATTACTTTTCTCTTCGAAAATTCATGTTCACATGAATGTAGTTCATTTGCTCACTTCTGTTGATAGTTATTTCAATATTTAGCGCGATTTGTTTAAATATAACTTATGAAATTCATTCAAAACTTTCTCTGAGTCATTGAATTTTTCTTTATCAACATAGTATCATTTGTCATTTCTATCTAAATCTTTTCATTTGACTTTGTACTGTATTTGATCTCAATAGCATCTGAAGTTCAATATATCATTTATCTTTCAGTATTCATTGTCTTTGATAGTGATTGATTTGAGTGATTCTGAATGCTGTTTTGATAAAGAGTCTTTTGAATATGATTGTAATAGCTTCAAGCTGAACATCAAATGCAGATGCTTCATGCTGACTGATAAATGAAAATGATAAAATGTACTTATTTTAACAGTGATTTGATAAAGATCTAGCTGTTTGTCTTTCAAATCTTTGCAGAATCTCATTGTCTTGACGTTTTTGAAAGATAGTCAAACTCAGTCATCTACTTCATATGTGACGTTTCGTTTATGTTTATTGATTTGAACTTCAATGATCAGCTTCATCTTTTTCAATTGTTAATGATTGAAGCTCAGTAACTTTTTCATTCAAATGATAATATTATCTGTCTTTCTAGCTTCAAGTCGTTCACAAGTCATTTTGTAGTCAGTTGTATCTGAATTGAAACTCATTCAAGAGTGAAATTCTTTATTGAAGTAGAAGAAAGTCATTGAAGTGATTAAGAAAATATTGAAATTGTTGCTGAATTTCATCATAGATATTTATTTAGCTCAATTATTCTGCATGTAATTGCAGTAGATTCTAAGTTTGCATTCAATGTCTTGATTGACTCATTTTGATTGATCATTGATTTCAAAATGATAGACTGTAAATAAACTAGCTGTGATTCTCAGTCATTTGCAAAGATTCTTTCACATAGTTGATATGAATTGAAAGTCTTTGTTTGAAACAATAGAACTGAGTAAATCATGCAGTCAATAAACGTTTCATAGTATGATTTAAATCATTTCTTCAACTGAGATGTCATTGTCTTCTCAATGACAGAGAACATAGTGATGTTCTTTAATGAAACAACATATGATTATGCAAATGATGTTATAGTTTTCTGACAGAAATAACTCAGTAATGAAGTTCATAACTATATCTTTTCAGCGTTTCTGTGAAATCAAAAAAGAATAATGAAGTTCATTAATGCTATTTCTAGAGACTTTGCTTCGCTGACAAGTATGACAGTTTTGAATGTATCATTGAATAGTAGCTTGATGATCTGATCAATAGTAGAAACGCTGAACTAGATCAATGATTCATTTATTGTCAAAATAGGAGATTAAAGATTGATCATGCACTTCTTGTAGTAATTTCATGTGTATGTTCTCAGAGATTTACAGTAGATCTTTTCTAAATAAAACATTATCAATGATTTTGCAGTTTTTCAGTTTAGTGATATGAAATTTGAGCTTGTTATCATTCATAGCTTGTCTATATTCGCTGCAGAGCTTATCTGTTTGATTGATCATACATATTTATTAATAGAAATTTGCTTTGAGTTCAACAGATAAAACATTGACTCTATCAGAGATCAGAATAGTTTGAAAATAATCTTCAAGATGCTAAGCTGATTCAGAAACATTTGCTAAAGACATTTTGATTAAAGCATCAACTTTAGTGTTTGTTTTGCCTGATTTAAAAATGATCTGAAAGTTGAATTTCAATCGACAACAAGATTCATCTGTACATGATGTCAACTACGAATCTTTTGATTCTATTCTGTGTTTGAATAGAAGTCAGAAGAGTCAAGAAATTTTAATTCAATGCAGTTTGAATGATGTTAAAACGTTGCGTGATCAGAAAAGTCATCATGCAGAGTTTTCACTCACGTGACAACATTCTTTCTAACAGTCACAATCGATCTATGAAGAAGATTAATGACATGTCAATGTCAAAGAGATGAAAAGATATCTAGTGAAAAAGTTGATCTCAGTATGAGAGTCGTGACTACAAGTGATCGAAGAATTTGCAATTCATTGATCATGTTGATATACTGAAACGTCTTCATCACATCAACAGTGTCATTGAGTAATTGATGAAAAGATATCAGATAAAATAGTCGATCTCAGTCTGAAAGTCGTGACTACAGTGCTTGAAGAAGTAGTGATTCGTCGATCACGCTGATATACTGAAGAAACTTGAACTCATCTTTTTTACTTGACGTCAAGTCATACATTTATCTACGTGAAAAATTGAGAGCGCAGAAGAATGATCAGAACGCATTCTCTTCTATTAATTAGAGTCAATCATTGAATGATTGCAATTGCATGTTTATACTAACAATTCATTCAACGTCTACGTGACATAAGTCAAATCAAAAGAAGAAAGAAGTTACTCAGTACAATCATAATTTATCTTCTCATCATGTGCATCTCTCTTTCATCACATATTTCTCTGCGCAATGAATGATAATCATTAAGTAAAAGAACGCAGCTCTATGTACGTTATAATCACGAGCATCATGAATGCAAAGAAAACGTCTTTCATCTTTGAATCGAGAATCAAATCAAGACATTGTTGTATAAAATATCATCAATGAAGAGCAGAGCAAAGACGATGCGTCATAAATAAACAACACAGACACTCATTAAGAGTTTACTTGAGCGTCACACGCTAAATAGAAGCTATAGATGCAAACTTGATACATAGTTTCATGATCATTGTTTTGACGACGCGAAGTCATCATATAAATGATGAGTGATTTTCTTTCTCAGAGAGTTTTGTTCACTCAATATAAATAGCATAGAGTCTCTCATGAATCGAGTCTAAATCGATGTCATAAGAATGTATGAATTCAAATCAAATCAAATCAAATCAAAGTTGAACTTCAATAAAATGTTCAGATAGTTGACTTGTTGTTGACTCAACTGTTTATTTTTCATGAAAATCTTCAAAGTCTGATGATTGATGAACATCTGAATGAGTAGTTCAATGCATTTCAGCTTGAGTCTTCAGTGTTCAAAGCATCAAATAATGACTAGCAATTTCTTGTCATAAATGTGATAATTGATTTCAGCGAAAATCATGCTTTTGCTGTAGAAAATCATTGAATGAAGAACTTTCTCGTCATCATACTGAGATAGTATTTCATCTTTTACATAGTTCAAAGCATCGATTTTCAGAATAGCTTGTTGTTTAGAATTAAAATGACGAAGTACTGAAGTCAAACTGACTTGTTTCTTTAGATTGTCAAAGACTTGAACACAAATCTCATTTTATACAAAAGATGTGTTCTTTCTAGTTAGTTGAGTGAATGATTTGACTAGCTTCAAGAAGTTTTTAATGAAACGATGATAAAAGTTAACAAATTTCACGAAGTTCTGAATTTCTTTTAGATTGATCAAAGTAATTCAGCTGACTATGACTGTCATCTTGCTGAGATTCATACGAAGATCTAGTTCTGATACAATGACTTCTAGAAAGACAGTCTCTTTTACATCAAATTTGCACTTTTGAATATTCATCTGCAGTTCAGCTTCGCGTAGTCGTTTTAATACTAGTTTAACGTGATCTTTATGTTTCTTTCTTGTTTTGCTATAAATGAGAATGTCATCTAAATAGACTTGACAAAAGTCGTTCAGAAAGTTTCATAAAACATCATTCATATATTGCTGAAAGAAGATCAATTCATTAGTCAGTTTGAATGATAGCATCTTGTATTTATATGCTTCTAAAGCAGTGATAAAGATGATGTAATTCTTGTTATTGAGATGCATTTGAAGTTGGTTGAACGCTGATATGATGTTCAATTTAGTCAGATGCTTGCAACTCACTATTTTATCAATGATCTCATCTATCAGCAGTAAAGAATATTTATTTCTTTTGAAAATGACATTTAGCTTTCAACAGTTCATGCAGAATCAAAGATCTTCATTTGCTTTGAGAATGAATAGAACGAAGAAGAAATAGAAGATCTGACTGAAAGTGATGAATTTCTTCAACAGATTCTCATTTAAGTACTTCTTTACTTTCAGAAGTTTGACAGAAAACATTTGATATGCTCAACAGTGAGAAGATGTTGAATCATTTATGAGTTCAATTTTATGATCGTAAAAGTGATGAAAGAATAGTTTATTCAATTGAGCTCGATCAAAAACATTTAGAAACTCATGATATTTCAATGACAGCTTCGCTTTTGTCACGATTCTAGTCTTGTCAGACTCAGTCTTCTAGTCTTGTCAGATTTATTCTTGCTTCATCATCTTGACTAGTTTCTATTGAGTCTAGCGTCAACTAAGAAACACATATATGTAGTCAGCTTCTTTTCTGTAGCTATTTTTCTTTCTTAGCATTTATCTTCTAGTTAAATGACACTCATATTGACTCGCTGATCAATTTATGCCTCGTCAAGATACTCAGTCAGCTGAGCAACGAGTCAATCAGAAAGAAGCTCGCTTTCAACAAGAATCTTCTACTCTATCTGATAATGAGAATGATCATCACAAGTTCATCAAGCTTTCGAATTCACTCATCTTCATCGAAACAGATAACTCTATCTGAAAGACATGAAACATCAAAATAGCTGACAAGCTCGATGTCAACGTGAATCATTACTCTACTGAAAAAATTCGTATTGCCTATGTGATTTTCAGACTAGAAGACGATGCTGATCAGCAAATCTATGCAAAGCATTGTGTTGATGCTTTCTCATTCTATCAGTCACTATCAGAGCTACTGAAACATCTGAAAGAAATTTACAAAAATCAGAATCTGATTTGAAAGTGTCATTGCAAATACGTTGCTCTGAAGCAGCTCAACAAGCTCTTCAGCTCTTTCTATTCAGAATTCACTAGAATATTCAGCTTTCTGAACTACGATAATATCACTCTGATGAACGACATTCAGAATAAAATCAACAATCATCTTCAGAACGCGTTGTCAGTTTGTCTCATAGAGTTTAGCTTGCTGAATAAGCTTAAGATCTTTCTTCAAGATGTGAATAACAAACAACAAGTCAATTATCAGCTACGTGACGAGCAATGAACAGTCAAATCAATAGCAGCTTCGAAAAAACATTTTGTTTTTTCGTTGACTTCAATCTCGACTACTAGCTATGTTCAACTCGCTACTTTTTTCACTTTCGAATCTGAATGATCAAGAATGTCAATCATCTGCTTCAACTGCAAAGTATCGAGTCATCTTTCAAAGAACTGCTCTCAGCTGAAGACTAGTACTTTGACATCTTATGCATTCACTTCTCGTCTCAATGAGATCATCATGTCGAAAGAAGAGAAGAAATTATTTACAGAGAAATCGAAGAATGAGGCAAAAAACTAGTGACTTTCATCAAAGACGTGATGAAAGATGTGTTAATTTCTTCAACAATGAGCAGCTCAAATGATCTCTTTGCTTCGAAATCTTTGACTACTGAATGTGTACTATCTAGCAATGAAATTAGTTACTCATTAAAGTCATTGATTGACACTGAAGCAGCTGACTATTCGTTCATTGATGAATTAATCGCGCAGAATGTTTGTGATCATTTGCAAATTGAATCGTTATCTTTAATCAAGCTCAAGTCAATAAGGAAATTCGATGATCATTATGCAAAAAAGCTCATTACTCATGCGATTTATTTGAATCTGACTGTTTAAGATTATATGAAACGTTTCGTCTTTATGCTGATTACTCGATTGAATCAGCATCAGATGATTCTCGAAAAAACATCAATGAATAAGATCAAGATAACAATTGATATGAGAAACAATCGTCTTCAATTTTCTGATTCAAAGACTCATATTAATGCTAGCTCGATCTTTCTTTCTGTCATCAAGAAAATCATGATAGAACAGAAGAGTTCAACTTCTACTCAAATACTAAAGAGATTTATTTCTTCTGTTGTCACTTGACTCAGCGAGAAGTCATCTTCATTCAGTAAAATCATGAAATCATCTAATTCAGTCAACTTCGTTTCGTCTTTCGATTCAATGAACATAGCAATGATAGAGACTGCAGCATATAGATCACTAGTCAAATGATCGAATGTGACTACTTTCATGATCATCATCACGAAAATCGATCGACTTCTAAAAACAGCTAGAAATAAACTCGAAGATGTAGATCTACAAGAGCTTTCACATGAAGAGATCTTGAAAGAAGTCAAAGCTAAGCTTTCTTTGAAATATCATGACTATCTAAACATGTTTGATCGAGCGATGACTAATCAACTATCTTCTCATCATCTCTATGATCATAAAATTGAGTTGATCGACGAGAAAATATCTTCTCGAAGTCGTCTTTATCATATGTCTGATCACAAGCTTCAAAAGATGAAGAATTATCTGATTGAGCATCTGAATAAAGACTTCATATCTTCTAGCTCAGCTTCATATACTTCGCTCATACTATTCATCAAAAAGAAAGACGATAGTTTGCGTTTCTGCGTCAATTATAGAAAGCTCAATGCTTTGATCAAACGAGATCGCTACTCTCTACTCTTAATAGACGAAACTCTCGCTCGTATTCAAGATAGCAAGTATCTGACTCGATTGAATATAATAGTCGTCTTCAACAAACTACGCATGCATTTGAGTAGCAAAGATTTGACTATCTTTATTACCTCTTTTGACTTCTACAAATATCACGTGATGTCTTTCAAATTAATCAACGACTTGACTTTCTATCAACACTATATGAACGACGTGCTGTTTGATTATCTACATCAGTTTTGTCAGATTTATCTAGATGACATTATCATCTACAGCAAAACACTGAAGAAACATAAGAAACACGTACGACTAGTTCTACATAGATTATGAGAGATCGATTTACAGATGAATATAAACAAATGCAAGTTTCATGTTC
>JAABUU010007265.1_pt1 | contig 11464 bp, 7 predicted proteins | sample 5559301 | NCBI WGS metagenome assembly JAABUU01 (sample SAMN10711884, study PRJNA513360) | rock metagenome | isolation source: Antarctica rocks | place: Antarctica: Victoria Land, Richard Nunatak white
ATGATAAAGATCACAGTTAAAGAACTTATGCAGATCTGATGATGCAATTTTTAAGATTTTATAATGAAAAAAATGAATGATAAGAAGTCTAAAATGATATATAGATTTGAAATTAACTTAATAATTAAATCATTATAAATTAATTATCTTAATCTCTGCAAAGATAGTTTTTTTTCTCATTCAGTCTTCATACTATCTTAATGATTCAATCTTTAAATGTAAAAATTCTTTACATTTATATAGTTTAAATCTTACACAACTTATACATCTAAATTTACATTCTTAAGTTATGATCTCTATTTTATCTCTTATTAACATTTCATCTCTTCATTTTTAACTAAACAAATTGTATTCAAATTTACTCAGTTTCATTGAAGCACTTCAGCATATTTAATGAATTATATAAGTCTGCTTTAATAAAGTTTAATAAAGACTTACACTTTAAAGATAATAAAAGTCTTCAATGCATCTTACAATTCTTATTTATTCTTACAGAGTCTGTTTTTAAGCTTAGTTTCTTAAGTTAACTTTAAAGCTAAACTTCTTAAATGTGAGATTCTTAACAGATAGAATGAGTCAGTATTGAATTAATGAAAAGCAAAGTATATTTAAAAGTTTTAAGAAAATTAACTCAGAAAATTTCTTCTAGAAAACATAACAGATTATTTTTATTTCTTATTTAAATATTTCATTATACATGATTTCTTCAGAGAAGATTGAATCTAAATTATATTTATATAGTAGTAATTATATTTTTATTAAGTCAGCAGTTATGTTAGATATATAACTCATGATAGCTGTGCTATTAGTGTGATGTCATCTTTTAACAGATTATGAACTCAGATTAATGCAGTTGTTCTTGCATAAAATGATGTCTAGATCATCTCTGCTGATAGTTTAAGTTCATAATGAGAAAGTAAGCTCAAAGATTACAAGTTTAAATCACTATCTGTGTGCATTCTTTACATCTGCAGGTCAGTTGTGAGCTGATTGTGAGTTAAAGAGAGTGTTAGATATATAACTTACAATAGCTGTACTATTAGTATAGTGTCATCTTTTAACAAGTTAAATGCTTAATGATAGTTTTCTTTCATACTGTTATGATCAGTTTTCAATGTAAAGTCTTTAATGTTCAGAATCATTGCACTGTGCATCTTTAACACAACAGTATACTTTTTATTTAATTATTAATACATAGATAATGTTCATTAGTACAGATGCAGTCAAGATAAATAACACATTCAATAAGACTTAATATGTCTTGCTTAGCTATCTGTAAGATCTTTAGACTAAACTAGAAGATCAAAGTATCTTAAAATATCTATTGTAATTAAAAAGATTAAAATAAGTGCTGATGTCATTTTGAAGAGTTCTGTCTTATGACTTACTTTAAGCATTTATATACATTATTGATTCATTGTACTTCTCTGATTGCCTGAATATACACTATGTGAAGAATTTGATGTTGCTTAGTCAATTAGAAGTGTACATATCATCAATAGTATTGATGAATACTTTGTGCTTGAAATGTTGCAAGTAATTGACAGTAACAAAACTCATTGAGAATAAACTAACTTTTATGTAATATATAGCTGAATTTCTTAAACAAGTGAGACAGATAGTGCAGTCAAAGTCAATTTTCACATAATTGAGATATCAATGTCAGTGATATATACTATAAGAAACATAAACTTCATATTCATTTAAATATCTCATTCTTCTTCAGATACAATATAGTCACAATAACTGACTCAAAGAAGATGCAGTGACTAGTCTTAAAATCAATCATGTAATATTTAAAGTTGCTGCACATTGTGTTGAAGTCATGAAAAAGCAAATGATGATCAGTATAAGAGTCAAACTAAGTGTCTGACAAAGTGAGTCACTTATGAAGATGAGGGATAAAAGGTTCAGATTAAGAGAGCATGAATTATTGCAGTAAGCTGATATTGATGTTACTGTCAAGATCATATGATTCATGGTCTCTAGAACAAGACTTCTTGTCTGTGAGTCTCATTGAGTCAACAGATTTTTGATTGTCAAACAATGTGAATAACACTACTTATCTGAGTATTCACAATAGGTGATGGCTGGTCAAAGACTGTGAGCTTTCATACATGCATAGATCTGAATGTAGGTAAGTTCAGGTTACTTGATCAAAGTATGGCTATTTTGTCAGCGCTTTACATAGGCAGAAGAGTCATGCAGATCTTGAATTGTAATTGAGGCAGACAAATCAAGAGAACCTCAACCTTGGCCTCCTGCTCCACTTCTGGATGCTCATCAACTCGATTTTGCTGAGCTTCACTTCTGGCTCCCCACTCCTTCCCTCTGCTCCATTTCTGGTCCTTCGGGGTACAAATCAGGTCCCAAGCAGGCTCCAGTTCTAGATCCCTCACATCTACTCCGATTCTGGTTCCCCAGGCCACCATTCTGGTCCGTCCGCCTTGCTCTGTGCCTGGTCAAGCACTCCTAGGCTCAGTCTTCCAGTAGCGACGTTCATGCCTAGCTCTTTCAAAGGCAGGATCCCTACACTATCCTAGGGCACCACCTCCTGGGAGCTCGGTCATCTGGTAGCAATGCAATTTCCAAGCAAGCCAGGATCCACCATCCATCCTCCTTCCTGAGAGAAGTCTTTTGGGAGAACCGGCAGGCCATTTCATCGATGCTTGCGACAACGCCTGCGATGCTGAGAGTGCCCTCGCGGCTCCCAGGAGAGGGGTGCGTCACGTCTACACCGACAACCATTGTTTTCAAACTCAAAAGGATCCCCGTTTTGTTAGACGGAATCTGTTGATTGACCCCACCGCATTTTAGGTTCCACTCCAGAGCCAGGTTGGCCAGATATCGGGCCATAGCTTCGAGGCGACGGAGCAGACAGTGTTTAGTCCACAACTTTTGTCCGCGAGATATTTGATACTTGCGCACAGAAATTTCACATTTCATAGTATGGCCGATCAGCGAAGAACCACAGTTTGAAATCCATAGCGTCGACTCGCTGCTTGTTGCACATGTACTTGTTCCGTATCTTCACAATCTGAAGCTCTTTAGATAAACCATCGATAATTCGGCGCTGGAACTTCCCCCGGAAGCAATTAAGACTTTGCACAGATCTGACTTCTCTGACTTCAGACCTATACTTCTCGAGGGCATTCCAGTGAGAGACCTGCTCCGTTGAGTGTACTTTCCGCACCTTGTCCATCATTCTAGCCGTTATCCGCCCTGATGGGGTGTAATTGTGCACAGGTTTGACTTCAGTCATAAACTTGTCGACGGCACAAACGATGGGAACTTGCTCCGTCAAGCGAATTTGCTGCACATTGTCCAACATGCTAGACACTCTCGCCTTGTATGAGGCCAGAATATGCTTCTCCTTCTCTTCTCTCTCTCTGCGCGCTGTTTCACGTTTCTGCAAGCATTGCTCGCAAAATGAAGTAAAGCTGTAGGACTGTATGCCTTTCCGATCGTGAGAAACTCCATAAGACTGATGCACGGTCGGATGGACTCTGCAGATTTCACATATTGGCTTTCTCTGGTCTTGCATGCACTCAGAGCAGGCGCAAGGGCTGCCGAAGTCGCAATTACTGTAATCGACCGGAGAGGAGTGAAAGGACCTTGAAATGAGGCTTCTCTTTAGAAAAGGGACATGCTTAGTGATTGTATGGGAGTCTTTTGTCGCGATTGAACTGTGTGTAAACCGTCTGAGCAACCTCACATAATTCTGAACGAAGGCCGAACGCGTCTGGTGTCGAAGCAGAATGGACATGCTGTATGTTGAACGGCAGAGGAAAGGCGGAGATTCTCTATTCTTGGAGGTGTTGATGCATGGCAGCTAGCGCCAAGCAGGGCCCTTGAACGATAAATCCGTTTGGTGAATGCCGCAGTGACATAGGGTAATGAATGCAGTGGGAAAGCGTGTAATCAACAGCCTATCTACCTATGACTCATATTCTCATGAGCTTGCCGCGGGGTCAGGGTAGGCGCTAATTTAGCATGAACCTTGCCAAGACTTTCGCATATGGCCACATCATCTTCTTTCCAATCCTCTCACACCCTGCAGCGGCTATATGAAGACATCTCCTGCCCGTCATTCCAGTCGACATGGCCGGCGGTCAAGCAGAGTCAAACATCAAGAAGAATGGGCGGCAACCTTTAATACTAAAGGATCAAGGTGAAGTCCTCAGAGTCCATGCTTCGGTGTTTAAGCTGACCATTTGAAGGGAAGCGGCCTCAGTGCATCGAGAAGCAGCAAGCTGTTCGGAAAAGCCCATGTCTACAAGCAATACTACAATCTCACAAGCATTCTTTATTCAAAAGTCATCGGAACCAAGAACGGGCACTTCCCTCCCCTCCAACAAGCAACGTCCCTGGAGGCAGGAAAGTGAGTCCCTTTCATTACCCCTCCTGTCATGTCATAACACCGACCTAATCGAGGCATTATAGTTTCCGCACGTTCTCCATGAACCCTCCAAGCCCTCCCAAAAACGGAAACAAGGGCAAGAAGAAGAGCAAGAAGCTAGACATCCCTCTCCTTGACCCTGAGACCAGTCTTCATCAAAGCGACTGCAAACCTCTCCTTTGAGCTGTACTGCTGAGGAAAAACTACATCTGAGGACGGCGAGTGACATCAGCGAGAACAGCCCTGATCCACTCCAGTATTGGATTCAGACTGAAAGGTGGCGTAGGGAGTACTTCGAACAAGACAGTCAGGTCAGAGAAGACTTTGAGAGAGGCAAGTTGCTGAAAGAATTTGAACAAAGGGATTGATTACAAGAGCATTTCTTGAAAGAGCCATTCAGATCAATGCACAGTTTTCATCCCTTTCAGTATCTGTTTGCAAGGAAGAAGTCCTCATCTTTTCTTTGCCACAAGAATTCAAAATTCAGCCTTCAAACACCCAGCAATCAACTGCCACAGAAAGTTAAAAGCGCTCAATACAGAACTGTAGAATATGAAATTGGTCTGAAGAAAAAGAGTAGCTACATGTGCAAATTCAATGATAATGATATCTCAGAGAATATCAAGATTCTCTGCAAGAACTTACTGAAAGTGACTCAGGCACTTTCTCAGAATTCTTTATTTCATGATGATCTGTTCAAAAAGACATGTGAAAAGATCTGAAACAGGAATGAGGCTATGATCATTTGAGACATCAGTTCACTAATTGTCTCTTTTGCTCAGACATTAGTCACATATGGTGTTACACACCTTAATCATCTGTATGAATGCATCAACAAAGACTGAAATAGTGTAATTTCTTTTTATGATATTTGTCTGCAACCTGACCACTCTGTGAGATTCAGGCAATCTGCATTCACAGAGAAACAACTTAAAAAGCTTAAATCTTTTGTGAGTAAGATTGAGTTCAAGGCTCTCATCTACTTCATAGTCATCACACAGATATACTTTCTCTTTCTTATCTGCAAGATCAAGTGCAGTACTACAGCACTTAATGTTGCTGATCAACAGAACATACACAGCATAACTGTTGTTGTAAAAGCTCTTGTTAAACTTTTTAGATTTGTAAAGTGCAAGAAAGAGCTTTATTAAGAGATTCTTATCTTTTTGATCTTGCACAATTAGACTGGCCATCAGGTCAGGTCAGGCTCAGATTTTAGAACTTAACTTAACTCATCAGGCTTTACTTTGCAATTCAACTCAATTCTGTACAGAATTGAGTTTCAGACAGAGTTAAGTCAGACTATTCTTGATAGCTCAGACTAAATCAGAATTAGTTAGCTTCTGTTATTAAGTAGCTTTATATTGACAGCAGCTATTATTGTAACATTTTTTAGAGTTATAAATTATGACTGTAATTAAGAAGTCTTACATTTCTGATGTGAATCACAGTGTAAAAGAAAAGCTAGCTCTTCAGAGATGATTTTATGTAAATTTATTTCTTACAATCTTAACAGTTATGCATAACTGAAACATCACATCTAAAGATGCAGATTGAAGCAATCATTACTAAACTATTTTGAGAATATTTAACTCTCAATGTAGTAAATAAATAAATTAAATTGAAAGCTGTTTAATTATGTATATATAATGCTCACTTATAACACTCATATATCAGTAATCTTTAAGCTTATAATCTTTATTCTTAAGTTAAGTCTCAAAAGCTCACTTATTAATCAGTCTTAAAATTCTTGAAACTTAGACAGAGCTTCTAAGTTAAGTTAAGCTTTAATGTTAAAGTGTAACTTAAATTCTTAAGTTAACAATTAAAGCTCAATCTAATCTAATCTAAAAGCTCTGTTCAGGTCAGGTTAGATTAATCTGACTTAATGATCACTCTATGTACAATTATATCTTTATAAGAATCTATGATCATTACACTGTGATTAAGAGTGTTAAGAAGTGATGTTTTAGCTGCTTCTATAAAGTGAGATAGAACTAGTGTCAGAAGCTGAGTAAAGACTCTGCTTACATTAACTGCAGTCAACATTCTTTTTACTTTTTCTGTAACTCTCTTGATTAAGATGTGCTCATAGGCAACACAGTTTAGAGATTTCACTAGATGGCATAGTATAGTATGAGTATTCATTTCTTTCACTAGAGAGAGACAAGACTACTTTCTATTGTCATTCAATCTGCAAGTTTGACTTCACAGAACAAGACAGCAAAAATAAGTGAGTGAGTCTTATATTTATCAAGAACATCTATAATTATTACTTGTCAAAACTTCATAATATTATTTGTTCAGGCATTAATGACTTGTCAGTCAATATTAATTTTAACCTTTCTTAAGCTGCTTCTTTCTCTCAATCTACACATCAGAGTTCACAGCAATCAAATGTCAAGTCTATATTGAGTGAAGATGACAGTCAGTCAAGCTTTCTAGACTCACAAGAAATTACACTGATCACTTTCTTCACATAAACAATTGAGCAAGTGCTGAAGAAGTTAAGAAATCAGTGTGCTGCAGGTTAGTAGTGCTGAAATTTCAAGAGCAGAGACCAGACATTCTTAGGCAGTCTTTAGCAAAGTATTGAAGATACAGTACTAGGTTAAAAGTCTTTATAAATGATCTGTTTATCATCAAAACTCATTACTATTAGTGCTATAGAACTCAGAACTTTAGGCAGTTAAAAATTTTGAAAATTTAAAATGTTTTAGAATTTTACTTTAACAAGACTTTTATTAATTCAGAATTTATAGATTAATTGTGATGTTCTGTTGTACACAGTGTGTACTTGATGAACAAGAAAAACATTGAAATTTGTATGTAAAATTAATGTTTTTAAAATATACTCAGCAATTCAGCTATACTACTCAACATTCTACTTATTATTCATACATAAAATTTATATGCACTCACAGATCTTATAAAAGTCTCTTAAATTCTGAAGTCTCAGAATTTTTAACTGCCTAGAGTTCTGAGTTCTATAACACTGATAGTAATGAGTTTTGGTGGTAAACAGGTCATTCATGAAGACTTTTGATGTGGTATTGTAATGATTAGATTTCAATTAGTTTTCATCAGATGAGTTGGGTCATTTAATGTGTAGCATTCAGCCAGCCGCTTGGCGATAATGGCTGGTAAGGTATGGATTCATTGAGCGACAGGGAAATTGTGAATGAAGGGCAAACATATATAGATCAGAAGTAGTCAATGGTGGCTCTATGCCTTGATCTTACAGGTGCCATTCCAAGTGCCACACACACTCCATAGTTTTCATCCACTCAGCTTTTCCCTCTCCATGCTCTCTATCTTCCTCTCAGCACTCAACAACCATCTCCTCCTTACGCCTCTGCAGCAAACCCTGCCGCTCACTCTCCTTGTTACTCCATCCCGGTTGCCCTCATCCGCCCGCGCCTTCATATGGCGTTGGCGGTGGACTTGACAGCTTCTCGATAAGTGTATATCGCTTGATTAGATCCTCATGCTCTGATTGTTCTTGAGCGGGGGAAGCTCCAGCTGTGCTAGGCATCAAAGCGGTGAGGATGTGAGATTGAAACATCCACACTATCTGTAATGTAATGGTCCTGTCAGCAAGTGCTCACTCAAACCCTCGACGCTTCCCTCGACGGTTTCCTCGACCCAAGAGAGAGGTCGCAGTATCCAAGCGTCCTACCTCCCCAGCACCCTCTCCGTCACATCAGCCCTGCTACCATTTTGCTGCAAGTTCCAAATGACGACCTGCCGCGGTATCAGCGGGAACATCTGCGCGATTTGCTCCCAGAAGGCCAAGTATCAAGATGATGCAGCGCAGGATAACTGCAGCGCGAATCTAATTAGCGCCAGCTTCTGTCACATGGTACTTTCACCGCGACCAATAAAAGCAGCAGCGAGATGACGTATGAGCTCAGGGAACCCACGTAACGTGAACCCCGCTGAGTGGCCCAGACTCTTTTGCCCGTTGATTTTTTGCGCCGCGAATTTGTGCATCAAGATGTCTCACCCTCGGGGCAGAGGTTGACAATCATTGTCCTTGCTCCCGTCGCCCTTGCACTTTTCCCCCAGCTCAATATCCTACATGTACCCAATCTTGAACGGTTGAATGCCTCTCATATTGGTCTGCACTTTAGACTCCTAGATGTCAGAATTGGGTAAGGCCTCTCAAGCGAAGTAGAGGTCATCTTTGGGGAGGTTCCAAATGTCGCCGCCTTGGTTCCAGGAAGCTGTGTCGCTAGACTCAGAAGACTTTAGCCTGTGGTAAGGTGCAAAATGTGGAGCGTTGCTTCATTATTGAGTATACATCATGTTTCTAGGAAAAGGCTGTTGGTCGCCATGGCTCGAGCGGTGCCGGTCCTCAAAGGGAGCCTCGCTTCTCTCAGGTCTGCAACCGGATCGTCAGGTAGCCTGTGCGGATAATTGTGTTGGAGTTCTCGTGGTCCAAGAATATCGTCGTTGGGTGAGGCACCTTGGCTGCGACATTGAGTACGATTAGCTAGAGAAAGGCCAGGCAATTTCATTGGGACCGATGACATCAAGGGATAGCGTATACTTACGTAAGCAGCTCTATTTTGGGACGGCACGGGCTTTACAACATCTCTACATCCATGGTTGAAGACGCGCATCTAACTGTCCAGGGTACAGTCAACACAACATCTCCTCTTAGCTTCTGCAGGTGAGACCTCTCACACTATTTCACATCTCAGAGTACAGCACAAGATGTCTTCATCCTTGTCTTAAGTGACATCAGCTATCTCAATCTTCATCAACACAATTCATCATTTCTTCAGTCACAAGCAAAAGAAAAGAGCAGTGTCTCATTTAAAAACATATAAAAGACTAAATATATCATCAGAGACACTGAACAGAAGATTTAAACAACATAAATTTTTAAAATTTACATCAGTCAAATCTGTTCAGACTTGCACTCATATCAATTTGCTCACTATTTACATGAAGAAAAGAAAAGAAAATAAGCATTATACAGAAGAGCATTATAAGCAGATGATTATCTTATAGAAAATCATCATTGAGACTTTCTGAGCTTAAATCTAAAAGAGACTCTATCAGTATTTAGAGTGTTTAAAGTCTTGTAAAAGATCAAATTATGTTTAAAGTCATATCTGACTTAAGCATTCAGAACTTGCTCTTTTTCTTGACAAAACTTACTGCAAAAAGTATAAGAAACATTTTATAAAATCTGTATATCTGACTCAGCATACTTGTGTTTCAAACTTTTGCAATAAGTATGCTGCTTTAACTTAAATTATATTAATTTTAACATACTTTCTTTCAATAACTTTATCAGCTACTTGCTTACTTCACTGCTAGCAGTGTCAGATAGATTTATCTATGTTGACTTTTCTTAGTCAATACATAAAAACAAAAAAACATCATAAGATCATAAAACAATTTATGCATCAGGATTTGAGCCTGATCTCTTAAGAAGATACATCATTTCTTTGAAAATTGTTTAAATCTAATTAATTCATAAGTTTTAAACTCTTCAATGCAGAATCATTCTTAAGACTGATTATGACATATTTAAATACATTAGATGCATTAAGCTGATCTGCATCTGCAATAAATTAGATATCTGTATTCTTACAGAATTCTGACATTATTAAGATTTAAATTAATGACACAAACTACAGTTTTATGACTTTAAATTAAGCTTTACATTTCTTTCAGAATCTCAGTGAAGTCTTTATGCAGCTTGATTTGACATAACTATCTATGACTTCTTGCAAGCAAGCTTTTACATATGATCAGAGCTATAAAGAGATCATTAATTAACTTTAAAGTAAGAATAAGTCTACAATTACTTTAACATAAACTTCAATGTTTTTTTAAATTTCTGCAGAAGCTGTTAATTAAACTTCTTTTGCAAGCTATCAATATTCATTTACATCAGAGAAAGATTCAAAGCAAACTGTAATGCTTTTTTAAAATTTTAATGAGATTGTTAACAATCACAATCACATCAGCAATATATACATCTAATAATTAAATATCATTCTACAATTATTGCAATTCTTCTGTACTTCTTTACTACTACAGCTAGTGCTTTAAGCAGACATCAGAGAATGATGATATTGTGTAAAGAATTTAAAAGATAAAATTACAAAACTGCTTTTTATTACTTAATGTATTTCATCTTCATTATCATTAAGACTGTAAAATCTTTATTATGTTTTCTTTACTTTCATCTTTATCTAATGTCAACTCATTTCATCTTAATCTTCTCTTAAACAGTAAATTTATGCAGTTCTTTTCAGCAAGAAACATACACTCTGCAGAATCTTCTTCATTAAATAGTCATTAAATATTTAAGAATTGTTTAATTGAATACATGATCATGATTGAAATTCTGATGTATGAAGAAAGTGCAGAAGATTTTGTGCAGATAGATATATTGAGATTTGTTGTCAAAGTTATGAGAATGAACATAATTAAAATAAGTTATAAATTTCTGTAAAAGATCTTTACATAGATTTTTTATACTGATTATCTGCTTCTTTATTAAGATAGACTTCTTCTTTTACTTTTAATTTATGACTGTAAGATCTTGCTATGAGAGACAGTCTCAAAGAAAGTAAAGAAATATGTATTTTAGAAACTTTAAGTTATTGCAGTGATGCTGTATTTAAAATGCATGAGCTTTGATCTTTTATGAATTCAGAGATTAGACTGAGTGCATGAGTTGTCTATAGGTCACACAGATCAGGGTTGAGTTCAGATATCAGGTCAGGTCAGGCTAACTTTTATTCAGCTGAGTCAGGTGCAGGTTAACCTAACCTGACCTGTGTAGGGTCACAGGTTTTTCGCAAGTTATATATAGCCTTAGTAAGCATGTGTATGTGCTTAGTAAGCACATACACATGCTTACTAATGTGTGTTTCTAACACACACCTTCGCGAAAAGTCATGATTTTCATAACTTATTCAGTAATATATCTTGTGACTGTGTAATTTATCCCTATATGACTAGTTAAGATGTAATTTATTATGACTAATATATCAATAAGCTTTCACATTTTTGAGCTCTAGCCCTGACCTTACCCAT
>JAABUU010007268.1_pt1 | contig 11459 bp, 10 predicted proteins | sample 5559301 | NCBI WGS metagenome assembly JAABUU01 (sample SAMN10711884, study PRJNA513360) | rock metagenome | isolation source: Antarctica rocks | place: Antarctica: Victoria Land, Richard Nunatak white
AAGGCCGACAGATAAAATGTGGAGAGCCGGAACACATATTGTGCGACTGTTGGTACCCATGGAAGCGACCGACGACGTCTCATATCAGAAACTCTTATCGAACGCCTGGGAGCTGCGCCAGACCATCACGAGGCTGACGGCTTCTCTGCAGGACCCTCAGTACAGCAAGAACGACAAAGAGGACCTGGAAATCGCTCTCAAAGCCGCCGTCGCCGCCTTGCGAGATGTGCACAAGGATTTCGAGAAGACGGGTGCTCAAGTCCCGTTTTACACCTGGGCCCTCGTCGACGAGACCAAGATCGACGACCCGGCAGGAGCCAAGGCGCGCGACGTCCCACGCCGAGAAGTCTTCTAGTTGAAGGCCACATCGTCCGCGTCCTTCTTCTTGGCAGCCTTCTTGCGCGCGGCCGGCTTCTTACCGGTAGGGGTCGGCGGTTCGGGGTTGTCCGGTAGCGCCTGGAAAGACGTGGATACCGGCGTAAGCACAACTGGGACCGGTGTCACCAGCGAGGGCCCGCTCTGTGCAGCAGCGATCTCCGACAAAATACCGACGGATGCAGGAGCTGTCGTGGTCCCTGCCCGCCCGGCCGCCCCTGGCCCTCTCATGACGTACTCGCCGGGGGCGGGCCTTGCTGGTGGTTCGGACAAGCGAGGAGGTACGATCTGAGGGGCAGGCCGCTGCTGCAGCCCGTATGCAGAAGGCGTGACGACGTTTCCGGGGACAGGCTGCTGGTTGAGGATGTCTTCGGTCTGAACTTGCCGTTGCCTGGCGGCGACCGCTGCCGCTTCGTTCTGGCGTCTGGCCTCTGCCTGCGCCTGCGCGGCTCTCGCGTCCCTGGCACGCTCCTCAGCGGCGTGCCTTTGCTCCATGTCCCGCATGTGCCTTTGGGCAGCGTCCGGGTGATTGGCGGTCTCGGCTTGTGCTTTCGCCTTGTCCTGCTCGGTCTGGTGCTTCTGCATCGCCTTCGCGTAACAATGCTGTGCGACCGTGCTCCCCGACAGCAGGATGATCTGTACCAGCGGGTGCACTTTGACCTTGGAGCCATAGCGTTCGTACATCTCGGTAAACGGCGCATCATAATCCGAAATGGACGCGAACATCGTCCTGGAGACGCCGTTCAGCTCATCTGGACCGCCCGACATCTCGTTTGCCATCTCGATCGAGGAAAAAAGACCCAGCAGCATTCTCCTCTGGAGACGGATCGACTTCCTGACACCGAGATCATACACGATCTTCGAATGCTCGGCTTCGATCTCGTCGAGGGGTGTCTTGATGCTGATGTGCGCTGGGATCACCACACCTGTTTCCTGGCTCAATCTGTAAAGCTTGTTTAGAAAGTCGAGCTTTTTTGCCTTTATTTTCTCGGCGTTGGCAACCATATCCTCGTTGGCATTCCGCGAGAACGGATCGTCGAATCCATCTTCATCTCCGACGTCATCATCTCCTTCATCGTCGTCGTCGCCACCTGCATCGTCCCAGCCGTGGTCCGATGCCTCCGGCTGCGCTGGCATTCTGATCGGCTCTGGGAACTTGGCCTTCGAGGTGTTCATGATGGAGTTCAGCGTGTCATCTTCGGCTTCCTGGGTCAGGTCGACCTGACGACTGACATTGCTATGAGACTTGCTCTTGCTCGGCGCCGGCGGCATCAAAGGAGCCTCGTCGTCGGGAGTGAAGTGCGCGGTCACGCGATGCGAAGTCATCTTGAAAGGTGCTGTTTACCATGAGGACCACAGAATTAGGCGCTGGACACCGCACCGAAAGAATAATGTGACCACGCATGGTTTTACAATTCGGGTTACTCCTCCTCTTCCTCGCTGTCCACCTGTAAGGACTTTGCTAGTTTGTCATCTTCTTCTTCGGCCTCAGTCACCAACGACCTTCTGACAGTGAACTTCACTTCGCCTGTGCCCTCCTCTGGCGCCATCAGAGTCTTGTACAGCTCCTCTCCTCTCTCGCCGTCCCATTCATGGCATCGGTCCCTGATCGTGTCTTTGCTGGGCGCCTTTGCCTTTGACACCCTTTTGTGCAGCCTCACCCTGGAATCCCCGAATCTTGCCGACCGCTTGTTCTTAGCTGTCATCAGCGCCGTCATCTTCTCCTTGTGTTCCTTGTGGGCGAGCTTCACCGGCTTGAGCTCAGCGTTCATGTTCTTGAGCGTGTCATCAGCATCGCAAAACCCGTGGCCGTGGCTTTTCAGAGCATCGGTCCATATCTCCTCGTGGTCCATGCTGTACGTGTTCCTCTAGGACAAGTTTTAAAGTATGCTGCTAACGCAGTGATGAATCACGTCAAGAAGGCAGATTTGCAGACCCTGGACGACTTCGCGGAATACCTAAAGATTGCGTGCGAGAAGAACGGCATAGCGCCTCTGGCACCCTTCAATTCGCGCAAATTCGCCACCGCCCCCGACAAGGTAGAGTTCGCCGCGCACCACGGCATCGACATCCTGAAACTGGAGTCGCGGGGGATCTACAGCCCCGACTCCGATAACAGCACGTATTCCCGGCTTCTCGAGGAACAGCTCAACAGGGACTTTTGGCCCTCGAACAACTCGCATCAACTGGGTTTACCCTCCATGGAGCCCCTGCCGCAGATGGGTACGAACGAGCAGCCTTTGCCCGCGGGGGAGCTGCCTTCGAGCCTGTCCAGGTACCTGCAGCAGACCCCTCCTGCATCCCTTCGCTCCTTGGCATCTCTGCTGCTCGGAGGGGTCGCCCGGGCCAAGTCCAGGGATCCCACGAAGAGGCCGAAGGACTCTTTTGAGCCGAGCAGTCGGAAAACGAAGACGGGCAGGAGAGAATACGCCAAGGCGCCGACCTTTCAGCAATGGGCGCAGAAAGCCGGTATCAAGCTGACCTGGCTCAGTCAGAACGCTGTGGCAGAGGCCACGAAGGTGTTCAACCGCCTGCTGGAGGACGTCCTTGTGGTAAACTTCTGGCCCAGGCACAGGAACGACGAGCGAAAGCGAGGCATCGACAGGACAGTGCCGGCCTTGGACAGGCAGATCGCAAACAAAGACCGCCTGGTGCAGCCAGGCAGCGTCACACTGGATGCTAGGCGAGACGCGCCTGCAAGGGACGCCCCTCTGGCCCTAGACCGTCTGAACAATCGGGATCCACCGACGAGAGGCTTGGCGACAAACCGAGAGGCGGATCTGCACGTCCCGAGACCGGACGTCGGCAAGCACACGGGCGAGCTGGGCAAGATCGCTCTTTGGCTGGAATCGTCGTTCGTGGACTACAACCCGGCACTCGTGAAGATCTTCCTTCAGCGATTCCCTCGTACTACCCTGGACGCCGTCCTGGACGTCGCTCGGAACATGTGGCGGCAGGTCGACGGTAGGCAGAGCGACGAGAAATACGTCAACCTGCAGAAGTTCCTGCACCGCCTGAGCGCCGTCGACACTCTGAGGGCTGTTCGACCCAAGTGGACCTCCGACGAGCTGCAGAACTTCGTCTACTTCGAGTTGAATCACATCTACGCGACGGTGACGGCAGGGTGTCAGATAGTGTGTAACCAGCCGCTGGACCCATACGACCTCATCCTCAAGATTCCGACCATGCCGGTCTTGCTGGACATGACCGACGCTGAGCTCAGTTCGGCAGTACAGCGGGTGATGACAGTGGCAGCCAGATCGGGACAGACAGCGTCTCCACAGCAGTACATGGAGGCGGTGGCCGTCGCAGTGAGGAACGGAGGGGCGAGCAAAGAACAGCAGGAGAACGTACTGGCCCTCGCCAAGGAGATCACCGCCGCAGATGCAGCAAAACCCGCAGATCCCCCTTTTGCGGCGCCGGGCCCGCTAGGCGCCGGCGGAGACACACTGTATGCCCTGCAGAACGCGCACTTTGGCTTGAAGAGCACTCAAGATATGGTCAAGACAGCCTTACGAAAAGGGCTGGACCCTGTGCGTGTACACGGACCAGAGTGGGTGGTTCCGTCGGGGATTGGCGGGGGTGATGTGGATGGGGCCAGGAGGAAGGAAGCTTTGCTGAAGGCGCAGGTGGAGGAGGCTATCAAGGAGATCCGTGCCGACTACGGCGTGGACGCGGGCAGGGCAAAGATGGTACAAGAGAAGATCAACGAGGGGCGCAAAAACAGGACGAACTACGGCAACAGCGTCAACGAGATTAAAAACGCGATCGCGGCGGCCCGGAGGCGCGAGACCAAAGCTATCAATGATGCGCGGAATGCTAGGGAGTGAGGTCAGGGTGTGGGGTTGACGACTGTCTGGGGGGTGCTTTTGATGGCTGTGGAGACGTGTTTCTTCTTGTAAGCGAAGAGGATCGCTGCGGTCAGTCCAGCCACGACACCTCTGAACAGACCGTCGATCTGAGCAGCGCTCAAGGCCCCGTTCAGTCTGTAGTACAAGCCCGTGGGGGTCGCGAGCTGGCTGACTGCGAACACTAGCAAGGCTACTCCGAGCCCCATGCGGCCTGGGGCCTCCACCAAAATATGATAGTTGACGAAGGATAACATGGATTCGAGACACAGTATCAGCAACACAAAGTTTTTGAGAGCTATGTTTCCGCATCTCGCATCGCCCGTATCCGGCCGCTCCGCCGCGCGCCCGGCGTCTCCATGCTTGCCAAAAAAGGCTTTCTAATGCATACGACCGAGCCGGTTTCGGTGGTCCTCTTCCGCTTCTGTCCATGCAGCCCCCTTTTCTTGCTGGCCACGACGGTCTTCATGGATGGCCCCTTGTAAGGTAGCAACCCGCTCAGCACCGAGAAGGCGTATTTGGCCTGCACCGGGATCACTGCATTCCCCAGGGCAGAGTTTCGCTTGAGGTATTGGTCCAATCCCGCGGATACGCCATCAACCACTACAACACACGCACATCAGGAGTGTCAATACAAGAGCCAGAATCTTTCGAGACAGTGAAAGCAAAATCAAACTGCATTAATTTTTTTTACCTCTAGGAAAAGCGGGTTCATTGCGCCATTCGTCTGTTTCGCTAGGGTCCCAACACCCCACTCTGCGTACTTGGGCGACTGCGCGGCCATTGTCAGATTTAGGAACTGAGAGTTGAAGCTGCGGCCCTCGGGCATTGCTCTTGGGGTCGGCCACATCAGCCTCCTCCCGGAGCCGCGCGAGACAGAACCAGCGCCGGCGCGTGTGGTGTGCCCCAAGGGAGGCAGCTGAAACAGTGCACCACCGCGCATCATACCCTGCATCGGATAGAGCTCGCAAGACTTCGTCGAGCCCGTTCTTGCGGATGTTCGCGACGTTCTCGAGGAAGAGCCACGTGGGTTTGCGAGGGAGCTCTCTGGTGGCCAGGCGGATGACTTCGAAGAAAAGACCGCTTCGCTCTCCCTCCAAGCCTCTTTGAGACCCTGCATTGCTGATGTCCTGGCCTGCGTTGCACCAGACAAGACGGATAATTTGTGGACGTTATTTGGTTGTACTACGACGACAAGCAACTAGGGAACAAGGCAGGGTTTGCAAGCAGGAGTGTAAAGAATACTCAAAAGGGAAGCCCGCGGTGACGATGTCGATTCGCTGGTTCCCGATGTACTTTCTAAGGGCGGCTCGGTCGAGGGTTTGCACGTCTTCGTGTATCGGCGCTTTTTGCAGATCTCCGGTCTGCATTCGCTTTTGCAGGATCGCTTGGCAGACCTTGTTCGAATCGCAATACAGTCTGGTTGTTGTGAAAGGGCTGATTGCGAGGTCGAGCCCTGCGATGCCTGAGAAAAGCGAGATGCCATTCATCCCTGTACGATTTAAGAAGCATGTTTTTCAGCACCGTGTAACGTAAGCCGATATCTCAGCGACGTTTTTTGTTCTGGTTCGCTACCGCTCCTCGTCTAATGTGGGTCATTGTCAGATGCAGATCCGAGCAGTGAGCGAGATATATGCCTTCGAGCATGCCTTGCCGTTGATCGTAGCCAACGGACTAGACATTTCTGCCCTTGGTCAGCTGGATGGCATGTTCGCTGCGATAGTGAATGGTGCCTTGGTTGGTTTCGCAGGGTTCACGCTATGCAGCAGCAGCGGAATAGCCTACCTGAGAGCGTTGTGTGTAAAAGATACATATAGACTGCAGGACTACGCGAGAAGGCTTGTACAGAGGGTCGTGCAGAGCATCGACGCGTCCTTGTACAAGGTAAGGTTGTTGCCTGCCGCTGCCATGAAGAGCTTCTACGAGCGCCTTGGGTTCTGCGAGATAGCCGCTGCAGAGGCCAAGGCGGCAGATACATATGCTGGCAGGGCTGACTGGAGGGATCACATTGCCATGGAGCTAATTACGACAGAAGCCCGCAGCTCTAGTAAGATCTGAATACGTGCGATGACGAGACCGAATAAAAGATGTGGACTGAACGCAAGAAAACGATCAGCATGCGCTGGCAGTATTTTTCTCTATGGTTCGGCGTGTTGCTGTCGTGCGGGCTGGTCACGGCACCTTTGCCCCTGTACAAGATCGCGTGGCAGGCCCCACGCGGGCCAGACGCCGTCTTCTCGCAATTCAATGCCACGTTTGCCTACGTCGGCGACAAGGTAGGAGTCAGCTTCGATCTTCACCCTTTCGAGCTCGACTCGGAACTGCAGGCGGCCGCCGGGGGTTTCGACTTCTTCTACGGAGGCCCCACGCTGCTGTACTGCGTCATCCTCACCAACAACATCCAGCCCCTTGCGACTCTGGTCTCGACCGTGCAAGGCGTTCCCGTCGACGTGCTCAGCGGATCCATCATCGCCTCAGCGGGCTCGTCCGTCCGAACCTTGGCGGATATCGAGGGCAAGGTCGTTGCCGCGGGCCAGTTCACCGGCCTGACGACGTTCCAATCTGAACTGTACCTTTTGATCATGAACAACGTCTCTCTGTTCACACAGACGAAGGCCGTCGTGGGGTATCCCAGTACGCCGTCCATATTGGACGCTGTGACGAGCGGGGCGGCGGACGTGGGGTTCACACATACAGAGCTCTTCCCCCCGTCCGTGCAGCTGGTCGACGGCGCTTTCTATCCGAACCAAGCGCTGCCTTCCACCACCAACACCTATTCTTCACAGGTCTTCGCTGCCGCCAAGGCTATCCCGAACGACGTGCGCACGAGCGTCACGGAAGCGCTGCTGTCCATGAAGCTGGAAGCTGCGCAGATTCTGCAGGCCGGCAACTACTCGGGCTGGAACGTGCCGCAGAGCTTCATAGACATCAGGCGGCTCGGCCAGGCTACCGGGTTGATCTCGCCCACTGGGGAGAAGTGTTCGGACCTGTCACAGGCCTTCTCGTTTATCGAGTGCCCACCTGGATTTCGCAGGAAACCTGACAGCGACATAGCGACCAATTGCCTGCGAACGGGTTACGTGTGCCCGGCGAACCACACCTGCGTCTGCTCTCCCTGCGTCAGGATCACCCAGCCGAAACATATCGGTCCCCTGACGGTGGGGGCCTTCTCAGGCATAGCCGTCGCCATCGTGTCGGCGGCTCTGCTGATCTGCCTCGTCGCCATGATGCGGCGTCGTAACCGGGTGGCCTTCATTCCGTGGGCAGCGCTTGATGTGGACACGAGCGATGTGTTAGGGCAGACCAGAAAAGGTCTCGTGCTGAAGGGGTACTACAAAAACAGGCCGGTTGCTTGCCAGAGGGCGTATCCGAGAACAGAGTTCGGTGTGAGCTCTTTCGATACACAGAAGCCGGAGACGATCCCCCATGTAGTCTGCCTGGGCATCACGATTTACGGCACAGGACAAAAGATGGCGGCGTTCCTCGGCATCCCCACCGGTCTCAGCCGCAGAGGCAGGGCTTTGACGGAGCTCAGACACCGCGATCATCCAAACGTACTGTCCGTGCTTGGCGCGAGCAAAGGCGCGGACGGGTACGAGCTGATCGCCGTGACCGAGTTCGCCCCGAGAGGAACGCTACAGGACCTGCTGGACAACAAATTGATCGACGTGCCGACTGGGTCGCTGCTGAAGCTGGCGCTGGACGTCGCGCGGGGGTTGTTGTACCTGCATTCCTTGGCGGTACCTTGCGTAGGGACCGAGTTGACGGCCTGCAGCATCCTGATCACCGAAAGCTTCGGGTGTCAGCTGACGCCCGACATCTGCCCATCACCGATCGGCGAATCGAGCCTCATGCGAGCCCCGGAGGTCCTGAGAGGAGGCACGCCTTCGGCTTCGGCTGATATGTACTCCTTCGGCATGTTGCTGTACCACGTTACGCACAGAGAGGAACCGTTTGCGGACTGCGATACGTCTTTCGTGGCCAAGGGCATCTGCGATTTGGACTCGGACGAGCTGATCAGGCCCATCGTCACGCGTACGAATCTCGAAGCTGACATCGTCGATTTCATGACCCGTTGCTGGCGCGACGACCCCGCTGCTCGTCCTTCAGCGCAGGCCGCAGTGGAGCTGTTGTCACAGTACTCCGAGCTGTCATTAGCTGGCCAACTGCTGCTGGAGGCTTCGCAGCAGAGAGCCCTCTTGCAGCAGATGTTGCCGGATCATGTCGTCAGGGCTCTGCAGGAGGACCGGCCCCCGAGCTCCAGGACCTTCGACATGGTGACCATCTTCTTCAGCGACATCAAAGGGTTCACGAACATCTCGTCTTCGCAGACCCCCGAAGGTGTCATGCGCCTGCTGGATGAACTGTACACGAAATTCGATGCGATCTGCAACAAGCACGACCTTATGAAGGTGGAGACGATCGGCGACTCGTAAGTTCCTTAAACCCTCACACGTCCCACTTTCAGCTTGGCCACAGCTGCAAATTGAGGCCGTTTTGTGATGGTGTAGGGCGCAATTATTGCCGCAAAATCCTGCGCCTTCTTTGCCCTCAGCACCCACTGCACACGGTCCTCTCTGGTTGGGTGCTTGCTTGGATTCCTGATAACGCTTCCACCAAAAAAATGCTGCAACCGATCTACAACTTTTTGTGCTTTCACAGATTTCTGCACCATGACTCTAAGTCTGCCATCGTATATCCCGATTGACCCGTCCCCGTCCAGATGACCTCCGACCCATTGCAGTATATCAGACTTCATAAACACATATGTTTAGGAGACTCACAAAATCGCGTGGTTGAACGCAGGTACATGTTGGTGGGCGGATTGAAGACCGAGCAGCCGGACCACGCAGCCAGGGTAGCTCGATTCGCGCTCGAGGCCGTGCAAGCTGCTCATACGGTGAAGGTCGAAGGCGTTTCGATCAAGATCAGGTGCGGGATGAACAGCGGGCCGGTCACGTCTGGGGTCGTCGGAGCCAAGATGCCTCGTTACTGCTTGTTTGGCGACACTGTCAACACCGCTTCGCGCATGGAGAGCACGGGGCTGGAAGACAGGATCCAGATGACCATGTCGACGGCGCAGCTGGTCAAGGAGCAAGACGACGAACTGGCACAGCGGGTGCACAGCCGGGCGGGGGTGATCACCCCGAAAGGCAAGACCCCAATGCAGACGTTTTGGCTGTTTACAGACGACGACATGAGGCAGGTGCAGACGAGGGTCACACGATTGTTCAAACATAACAGCGAAGGCACGCTGCCTGAAATGGCGCAGCTCGAGCCTGGTGTCCGGCTCCGAACGCGGTCTCTGGACGGACAGCCGGAGAGGGACGAGCCTGGCAAGTCTATCATGCCGCAGATCCCTGAGCGACGTCCCGCTTCCTTTGGTACACCGCCAAGCTTTGATATGGTATGACGACGGTCAAGGAGCGAGCATTCCGGAGGCAGGAGCGGGGTTTGCGGAAGCGCCGGCGAGCAGAGGCCCGTTGTTGGGGACCTGTGGCATCTTGTACGTCCCCGCGGCCTGGTCGAAAACCGGTGGCTGGTACCGTGGGTCCGTCCCGATGCCCTGGTTGAAGTATCCGACGCCGTAAGGTCCGAAGTCGGGCATGTTGAAACACAGGGAGTTGGGGTCGTTGCAGGCGGTGGGGTTGATCGGCAGCTTGATGTCCTCTCTCAGCAGGGCGATTCCCTGAGGAGGCCTCTCCCTCTTGTAAACCGTGACGTATCCCTGCCCGAAAGTGGTATTGTTGATCGATGCCTCGGCCAGATCCTTCGGCAGCAACTGGCTGGCCATCTGCATCTGTGAGTCCACGGACTCTGCTGCGTACAGCGGCTGCATTGTCCTGGTGCTGATCCCCATGGCGGAGTCGGCTGGAGTGTTCCATCCCGTCGCACCGGACATAGAGCTGGCCATCAGCTGCGCATCGCTCAGCGTCTGCTGGCTGAAGGCTGGGTCCTGGCACAGGCTCGCGAAGACATCGGGCTGCAAGAAAAAGGAAGAGGTCAGACAGGCAGGGACCGCGACAGGCTCGTGTGCGTAGGTCACCGACTTACCTGCAGTGGAGCGTTCAAGTAGGGTGCGGAGGTGTTTTGATACGGTACGCAACTGCTCATGGTCGGCGTCTTTCACAAGACACTCGCACAAAAAAAAACCAGCCCCCGCGTTTGCGGCAGCCCTTTTTTGCTCTGCCAGAGTATATGGACGCAAAAACACTTCCTGGTTGGGTGCGCAGAGCGCTCACGAAGCCGTCCTTACAGAAACCCACTTCTTCTGCTCCCAGCTCGCAGACGGTCTACAACGTCAGCGTGCCTGAACCCCGCTGGGCTCAGTCGAAATGATCGGGTTCTTTCTGGTGACCATATCGATGATATGCGCTGTGTGCGGAAGCCTCGGCGAGCGCATGACAGACTTTGTATGCGGGCGCCGGCTGGGACGAAACACGTTGAGGACCGTCGGATCACTCGAAGAGTCGCGCCGAGTCTTGTTCGTGCAGTACTTCATCCGAGGCAAGGAGTTCTGGTGTTGGACGGATTACGAGCGTGTGGATCTTCAAGACCTGGAAGATACACTGTTGGGTCGTCCGCTGGCCAAAGGACCTCCGAAAGTGGAGAGCGCGTGCCTTCGGACGACACGCTCGCTCGTAGACGTGACGGATCTGCTTCGCCAGCTATCGGGCCCCGCGAAAGATTTCTACGGCCGGCAGGGCGAGATCACAGCTTCTGGCGGCGAGCTCTTGAAAGCCTATCTGCAAGCGAGGACGTTCGACCTCGGCAATGATCTCATGTTTTTCTCGGAGTGGATCGGCTGCGACATCCGCATAGTCCCTGGATCGGTTCCCCCCTTCCGGCCGCTCAAAGTCAAATTTGGCGATACCGTCGACGAGAGCGATTGAGCCTCGCGTCGAATCAGAAGCTCAAATGTGACCCGGTGTACTGTAAACATCATGCAGAACCCTCTGCAGGGCCTGTGCGTGCACGACATGGGCGAAGTCCTGGAAGGGCAGGCGATCTTCAAGACGTTCGCCGACTACCGTTTTTGTGTTAAAAAGAGCTACAGGGCCGTGATCAAGCACGAGGGCAACATGCGACGTCTGCTGAGGGGCGGCTTCCGAATTTACAGACCGAAGAACTCCGACGAACACTATCTGATCGCCATGCCCGACTACGTACTGTCTAATCCCGACGCTTTCACTCCGGTTCTGTTGGACAAAGACCAAGTGATAGGCATGTAAACTA
>JAABUU010007269.1_pt1 | contig 11459 bp, 10 predicted proteins | sample 5559301 | NCBI WGS metagenome assembly JAABUU01 (sample SAMN10711884, study PRJNA513360) | rock metagenome | isolation source: Antarctica rocks | place: Antarctica: Victoria Land, Richard Nunatak white
TCAGGTAGAGTGTGCATGGTGTAGCTGCTAAAGCAAAGAACAAAGACACCGTCCTTGACATTGCTCACTCAGTGACTTTCACCATGCATATCATCAACACTCCTAATGAAGCCAGCATTGTCACGTGACATGCACAGACAACTGCTTCAAGCAGCACTCAACATGCAGATCCACTTGAGTAGATAGATTCTAACGCTACTTGTTAATGATACCATCATCAGCAAGCGAAGCGTTTGGCAACAATGCAGAGACCTCGCAGTGTTTTCAAAAGCGTTTGCATGCTTGCAATGGTACAAGCTTTGGTCACAAGGCAAAATGTGCACATTAATTTCACAACACATGCTTTCTATTGCTTACACGTCGCAGCATGTGCAAAGACAAGACCGATGGCTTTGGTCCACATGACTCATGAGTCATGATCATGACCCAGTATTGTAATAACCAAATGTTGAGGATTTAGGGTTTTTGCTATGCTGATGCATAGCATTTGTCATCAAGGCTGCCATTCTTATGAATCACCTTGTGAGTCATAAGGTGAGAGATCTTTGGCAGCCGTAAGGCTGCTGGACTTACATGCATTGCTGCGGGCTGCTTGTGACCTTACTCACACACAAGCTCACTTGCTCAAACTCGCAGACTCATTGGTGATCACTCAATCACTCATGGATTCACTCCCTCAATAGCTTGCTCAGTCATGAGCTGCATTGCAGCCCTCTAATGCTACAGTCACTACTCTGCCCAATTGCTTCCTGTGTCAAAAGTAACATAGGTAACAACATTGCAGAGGCATGTCTGAAGCACAACAAAGACTGCTTCCCAGCGCATCAGCACTTAGGTGTCACGGTGTGCCAGCTAGTCATTTCAAGAGTGTACTGATAGTACATCACGAGCATAAATATCATATTATCTTGAAGGACCTGCCTTGCAAGACTTAGTCCTGGCAGAGCCCAAGCTTGCGTCGAGCACTCTGCTGCTCTGGACATCTGTACTGTAACAACCGCCAAGCCGCTTTGGATCATGTCATGTATTGGTAAAAGCTGCTTGCAATATTTTAAATTACTCATTGCTGGGCAACAACGTCACAAGATCTTTAGAGGACCCTCTGAATAGAATATCTAGCTCAAACATTACGACGTGATATACTTTTTGTACTGGAAGCGCGTAGAAGCTTATTGTCTGCCGCTGGCTTGCATTGCTCAACCCACATCTGGTTGGCTAAGGGTTGACTTACATTTAGAGTTCAGCTAGATGTTGATCAGGTGTATCAAATTTAGTTGTCGCAAGTGTCAGCCATTTCACAAATCTATCTATGAAGACATCAAAGAACATTAAAGAACTCATACATCGCCGAGCTATCCTTTCAGCAGTGCCATCACAGGCAGCAGTACAGAATTGCAGACTGTCTCTGCATGCAGTTAGCTCCTTCCTTGCCCTACATGTCTAGGGATTTCAAAGGCTGCCTTTGCAAAGCATCAAGACATGAAAGTTTCTTCAAAGCTTACAAATACGGCAATTCCATTGCTGCATGTCAATTCGGGTTCAGCTAAAGCTGATGTGGCATGTGATATGTGGCAAATCCTGCAAGATATATAATTGGTATATACTATGTTACATACTGTGCTGGCAAGCCATGACAAGGTAAAACTCAGGTACTGCATGACCTCTGCCATATATGCTTGAGTATAGCATGCATCCATACTTCTCCAGAGGAAAACCTGATCTTGACCGCCGGACGTGCTGTGCAGACACGTCAAGCACAGGTTGCTACCGAAGAAGTATAGGTGCATGCCATACCCAAGCAGATATGGTTGACGCCATGCAGCTGCTGTGATTGACACACACATGTACATCATGTGCTTGCACATGTTGTGTACAGCACATTTTCTGCAAACATGTTCTAGAATCTGGACTATTTGGTTCCCGCACAGCAGTGGAGCTGCAGCTCATAATTCGCAAATGCCATTTGACACCCTTGTAAAAACAAAAGGACACTTTGTCAATAAGGCATGTATGTGCGTGCCAATCAGCAGCAGACAGAGGGGGAAGGGCAAGGGGGAGGGGGGATTGGAGAGGGGTTTCTTAAGCATTGCTGTCTCGCAAATGCATACAATTTCTTGTTTGAGGATTTGGGCAGCTGAGTGCAGTTGTTGCAGCGTACATGTTGCACTCTGCTGTTGACCGCTACTCTGCAACTGCCCTCTGAAATCTGCTAGGCCCATGATTGCAAAATGCCAATGCGTACCATGCGCAGGGTTGCACCTTTGGGCTGGTTGACGCAGCGCTGCAAGACTGTCTTTGCAGAGGTGCGCAACAGTCACCTGTCTGTCCTTGTGAGAGGCACTTTTGCTGCCAGGCTTGTCTGGCCTCCCATCGCCAGTGGCTGTGTCTTGGTCCATGTTCACATCTCGCCTGTCTTGCCTTGCACCTGGGGCAGAGTAATCATCCAGCTTGACTCCCAGAAACCAACCCTCCCATTGCTTGCCATGCATCTCCTGCATACACCTACATCAGAGTTAAATCGAATGCTTAAGCTTGAACAAAGAAGGACACTATGCTAGAAAAGAAAAGAAAAGACTACACCTTTTGGCGTCAATTAAATGAGAAGCCAAGTATTATACCGGGCTGCCCATGTGGACACTATGCTACTCGTGTATACTTCAGGGACAAGTGTGTCCACATGTGCGTGCGTGCATGCGTACGTGCCAACACTGCCCCTCCCGTCCCCCATCCCCTTCAAACAGCTACCTTTCAAGGAAGCTAACTTAGCAAAGCAATAAATCAATGCTGTCATCACATGCGCCTGCTCAAGCCCAGTCAGGCTGTATGACACAAGCAATTGATTCTGGTCACACTGCCGAGATGTAATCGTTGCATGAAACCTTACTGAAGAGCATCGAGTCTGGCGTAACTCTGAGGAAGCCTGATCAGCATCCACAGGGTCAAGTCAGTCATGATGCAAGACAGGACTGCCAGTCAAATTGTAGGTCCCAAGTTTGAAGCTGGAGTGGCTGGTTTTTGTTCCTCTAAACTTCCTTCATCAATTAAGGGGCAACTGCAACTTGAGGGGGGCCTGACTGGCCTCCCAGCAACAACCAAAACATCGCAATGCTGTAATCATGTGGTTGGTGGAAATGTTGGAATGTTGGTGGAAACATCAAAAGCATGCCTGGACTGGCAGCCGTCGTCCTATCTGGAGGGCTACGAGGGTTTCGCATTAATGATTGTCAAACAAGACGACCGATTGCTTCTGTGCTGGCATGCCTGGCTAGTTGGACCTGAGCGCACCTGATGCTGATGGACATCGTCATCATGATCATATGTTCTCAAGCCAAACTTGCTAGCGATGACAGGGGTTGCATCTAAAACTTGAATCTGACAAGACCACCAAAAAGCTGTTGTGCATGGCATACTGGTTGCCATGCCTGACAAGCTTCTCTCATGCGCATCATCAGACAAGCACACACAGACTACACAGCTAAAGCTTCTGAGGTGTAAATGCGAGTGCAGTTGCAGGTGCTAAGTACAAAACAGGAGGGGTGCATGCGTGTTCATGTGTTGGTGTAGTGTATGACTTGAAGCAGAATTCAGTTGTGGCTCACACAGTGACGCAGTTGCAGAAAAAAAAGAAAAGACTACGCCACTTATGCAGTGGCGTTGTATATGGGGGACAAGCATGTGGAACACTGCCCCCCCAGTGCAGAAACCACACGTGCCAGCTTTGCACACAGCTAGCAATGTTGCTAGCTGCAGTTGCTTCAGCTCAACCGTGAAAAGGATTGACATGTTAAGTAATTGTCAGGCAAATGTTAAGCTGAAATGCAATTGGGGCGCAAAGTATGTAACTTGCAGATTAGGTCAGAGTTGTGATGCCTGACAGAAAGCCAAGCGCTTGAGCGTAGCTAGAATTGCTGACAAAGCAAGCATTGCAACACGCCCGTTCAGGCTGAAACCCACCTTTGTATGTATTGCTGTGCAGTGTCACATGAGGGTGTCCTAGCTATAACTGACATGCATGGCAGCATAGCAGACTTGCAATGCAGGTTGTGTAGTTGCCAGAAGCAGCAGGGATGTCCAATCTGAGAGCTTGAGAGCTTGAGACAGCATGACCGAGAGGGATATGACAATATCAGATGCAACTGCTTGACGACTACACCTACATGCTGCGTAAAACTTATGAGAGACACATTGTTACTTGTTGAACATCATTGGGATACTTAAATGGTCTGATGCATGGCACTCGAAATCAAGACTTCCGGTCTTATGAGTCACCTTGTGGGTCCCCAGGTGAGGGTTTTTGGTGACCCTAAGGCTGATAGTCTTGACAGGCATGCTGATTTGCAAAGCAGGCAAGTTGCTGGGATTCCTGACCTAATCCTGTTTCAGTTTCAAAAAGTTGGGCGAGGGACTCTAGAGATTGGATCATGCATTCCTTCCTTTCCCTGAACAGAAACAAGCATGCCTCCATAGGGGTCAGATGTGTTCAGCCTGGGATAGCCCCTTGAACTAAGCCCCTGTCATGGGTTCACAGCCACGTAAGACTGCCCAGTGCAACAGAGCCTCCCATTGCTGTCTACGCTTTCACAACATTTGCTTTCACAACATTGGGAGGCTCTTTTGCACTGGGCAGTCCGCAGTTCCGTGCTTTCTGCTTGGACATGTACGGACAGCATTAGCCAATGCAGCACTCAAATCCAGCATTAGCCAATGCAGCACTCAAATCCAGCATCAGGCCTTGACAATGCCTGGCCAAGCATCAGCCATTGCTGGGCAAAGTGAGGAGCATATGTCAAAGTCTAACGGTGCTTGTCAGGGGCTGGGTACCACTTGATAGCTCAGGAGAACGAGCTGAGTCAGCGATTTGCAGAATAGTTTTCGGTACTAAAGACCATGCTGAGCAGCAGCTTGCGTGCATGAAGGCTCACGACTGGCACTGCATAGGGGCGCAGTCGGAGCAATGTGAGACCAGAAGCGTACTACAAGTTGGCTCCACCCCGAGCAGATGGGTTCATCCTCCCATTGATGTCAAAGCTTTGACAAAATAATATGTGCTGCCTGAACGCTCCTGATGAACTCAGCAGAATGTTTAGGCACTGAAGCAAGATTTGTATGTAGGAGCATCAACATGCATCACTGTTGCAATCCAACACCAAGTCCCAATATTATACAAGGACGCCAAATTTCTTGATGAGTTTCAGATAGGTCTGTCCGACGGTCGTTTAACATACATGTGACTTTGTATTTTACTTGTAAACGATCATGCAAGTTGTACATTTCTGGCAAGCATCCCACCTCACAAGTTTGTTACCATGCTCTCCTTGGTTCCAAAGTCTGTCCCTCACATGCTCACAGTCATTCCGTGCTGCATCATTTATTCACTCCATCCCTCCCTTACTAGATCACCTGCTTGCTCACTCATGAGCTGCATTGCAGCACTCTCACGTTGCAGTCACTAGTCTTCCCTACTAGTGTCCATGTTAAAACCAACACATGGTATGGCCGGAGGAAGCTTACAGCCCATGCACAGCAAGCACTGCTTCCCAGTGCAGCAGCATGGGACGCTTAGGCATCTACCAGCTTGAGCAGGCCAACCTAGTCTGGTCATCACCGCTGATACTGCCTTGAGCCTAGCTGCTGCTCTGAGTTGCAGTAACTGCCAAGATGAGAACCATGTGATGTATCAGTAGAAGCAGCTAGGGCAATAATGCTGTAGCAGGGCCTTTTTGATTGGGATAGTTGGCTCAGATATTGGTGTGTGCGTACTCAGGAGGCGTGCGGGAGCTAACCATCTACTGACATAGCTCAGCCCATTTTCTGTTGTCCCATGACCAATTTAGTTATGTTCAAGCCGATATTCTGCCAATGTATACTTTGCTTTCCACAAGCCATGACAGAGTACCCGCAGATCTTCAGGTGTTGTAATACTTGAGTTTCGCCAGTGAAGCTCCAGCATTACAACACCTGAAGATCTGCGGAGTATTTTCCCTAGAGAAGTATGGGTGCATGTTGCTGTTACACGTCCGCTATCATCATGCAGTTACGGTGCTTGGTCCTGCATGTGCTACGTGTGAGTATGTCAACATAAATGTGATGTGCACAGGTGTAACACACTCTGCACACAGTGTATGTGCAAAAGACGTCCCACTCAGCAATGCAGTGCATCACTTGCAATCGCCAGTCGCCAAAGGGCAGGCTGTCAAACACAGAAGGCAGACTTGTGCCGTTTGGCAGCAAGGGCATTGTTATGCATTGTTGTCTTGCAGATTCAGAAAGTGCCCATGTCGCAGTACCTGAGCTGTGTTTCAAAGATGCTGCAGCTGTTGCTGCACTGTATGCATTGTCATTTGAAGCTATAGGCTACTGCAAAACTGCCCAATGGACTTTTGAGGGAAGTTTTGAAGTAGCCATCAACATCAGATCACAATACATACACTGCAGCAGTTGCAGTGTCTTTGACTCAGAGCTTGTAGGATACAATGTGTGCACATTGCTTTGTGATTAACATTGAGGCGTTGATGTCCACGACCTAAGGATGAAAACGCACAAACACCACTTTTGTTGGCCACCATAGCTAATGTTTGCACAAATACACGTGGCAGCATAGCAGACTTGCAATGCAGGCTGTGACTTTGTCAAAAGCAGCAGATGTGAGTTTGCCAAAAGCAGCAGATGTGAGTTGGCCAAAAGCAGCAGAGGCGTCCAGTCTGCGAGTTGAGGGCTTGCGACAGCATGACATGATGAAAACGGGTACAGCGCCATGCCAATGATTGAGACTTACAATGAATTCTTGTGTCACTTGTTTGACAGCATTGGGATATCTAAATGGTGTGATGCGTGGCCTCTAACATCAGGACTGCCAATGGTATGACTCACCTTTTGGGTCACCTGGCAAGGGTCTTTGGTGTCCATACGGCTAACAATCTTGACATATGTGCTGATTTGCAAAACAAGCAACTTACTGGGTTCTGCAATCCTGTTTCTGTTTCTTCTTCAATCTTGGGTGAGGGAATATTCCTTTTTCTCACCCAAGCTTGAAGAAGTAATAGAAGCAGGAATGTACAGCCCAGAGATGCTCCCTTAATGGAGCCGTGTTATGGGTGCACAGCATCTTGGGATTGCACGGTTCAAGAAAGCTCACGATAGTTGTCAGAGCTGAGACAGCTACTAGAAGCACTCTTTCACTGTGCAGCCTGCAGTGCCAGGCATGACACATTGTGCTTGCACCTGTCGAGACAGCACAAGCCAATAAATCCCTGGGTGTGAAAGGTGGCTGTCAGGTGGCTTCAAGTTGCAAGGCGTTTCAAGATTGAGGCTGTTGTCACGCCAGGCCTACTTTACAAAAGTTCATTACGCCCTGTTGCAAGGCACTCACACACAGTTGCTGATGGTCCTCAAGTGGGGTCTCGGGAACCACCTCATCATGACGAGCCTGTGACATGTTTCCATCACAATCGACCATGTCGGACCATGTCTTATACTGGCCCAGAGGACATGGTTGATGTGGAAAGAGACATGTCATAGGGATAGGCCCCTCATGATGAGGCGGTTGCAACGTTGAAAAGACTACACCTTTCGGCGTCAATTCAATGAGAAGCCAAGTATTATACCGGGCTGCCCAGGGGTTGCAACGTTGCTGAGACCCCACCGTTGCTGAGACTCCACTTGAGGCTCCAAAACCAGATTATACCACAACGGACGGCCATTCAGCATGGGGTATTCAGATTCCCATATGCTATACAAGGGCAAGGGAAAGGGAAAGTGAAAGGAATAGGCAAGCATTGATTGCCAGTGGTCTGAAGAGTATGATATGGAATCACCTGAATGGCTCTCTCAGCATCTGTCTCAGTCTCAAAATTGAGAGTGCCCCAGCCCTTGGAGGGCCCATCCTGCCCCATCACAATGTAGCCTGCAGGCCTCCCCCAATGGCGTTGAACAGGGCCTTCAGATCTTGCCAAACAAATGCCAATGGCAGGCCCTGGACAATCACCTGCAGTGCACATCAACAAAATCTTTTCCATCAAGGCAGCTGGAACCATCTTTGTTTCTAGCAACCTTTGAAGACGCTAAACAGCAGTGCTACTAGTCTTGGTACACGTTGCATGTCAGTTGCAAAGTATCAGCATCAGACATTTCTGTCGCTTCGGATGGCATCACAGTTGTTAGCTACTTGCTCCTGCATAGTTCACAGATGATGCAATCGAAGGCAAAGCTAGCAAGAAGCAATTTACACCCACCGCAAACTTGCTTGTTTGACATGCAACATGCTTGCTTTGCCGTCCATTGTGTCATCTGTAACCATGTATGTGCACTAGCAAGTAGCTGAGTTTAGTTTGCGTTGAAGCTCAAGACCATGGCACACCTTGACACCTCTGCTAGATGTGAACACCTGGACTCCTCTCTTCGATGTGAAGCTGTCTCTGCTTGACAGAGCTCCGCCTTCATTGCTGGAACGGCCTCTCTGTAGGTCAGCATCCTCCTGATCCTCTCGTACCCTGATCTGACTGCCATCTAAGGTCTGCAAGTCAAACACAAGACAGGATGTCAGCAAAACACAGTTCACAACTCTAAATCCAAATTATGAATTTGCAATTCATATGATGAAAAGCCAGACCATGTGAGTGTTGTTGACACGCGCCAATTGGTATGCGTCATCCACACCCACATGCATACCTTGCCTGCTGGCTTGCAGAAAGCTGTGAACAGCTTGTCTTGCATCATGTGCCCTTGATGACCATGGTATGTAGTGTCATGACTGCCTAACAGCTTGTGACCTCATGACCGCTTATGGGTGTGACTAGTGTGACTGAGCAATATCTGCTGGAGCTCTTGTAGTTCCATGTTAGGTGAGTGGTCATCATGAAACCATCACTTCATCTTACTATGTCAGGGTCTGGTGTTCTAGGAGCAAGAGTAGGCATAGAAATGTCACTACAGCTATTACAATGCTCCAAGGATCTAATTTAGCAGGCTGGTGAGCTGATGTGAATGTACCCACCTACAGGTGTGTTGACCCCTGTGGAGGTTGGTGGGTTCACTTCGCCACCTTGGTCCCCATCTTGGGCTCCCTCATCATGTCTCGGCAGCTTGGTGTCGTCTGCAGATGCCTACGGTCTCCCGAGCAACACCTAACTTGACAAATGTCGCTCGGGAGACCGTAGGCATCCGTTGACGAAAGTCAAGACTAATTTTCACATGCATGAATAATGCAAAGCTACACCACAGTATAGACTCATACCCTGGATCTTGTAGTGACTTTGAATGAATCAATTTCTGGAGTACTCTAGTATTCGAAGTACTTGGTACGAATTGCTTAGCGTTGGCCCACTAATGTCGATTAAAAATTTGGAAGGCACTTTCAGGTTGCATCAGCGTGGTTGTGCATTGAATGCTCTGCTGCAACCTGGTGGGGAACAGACAACAGTTGTTTCTTCCTATAGGTCCAAGGTAAACAAGACCCTAAATCTGATATGGTGCTGAGCCATCTTTCACTGGTGTTGTACCAGGAGAGGCAAGTGTACCATGTTGGTGAGGCGGCTGATTGCTGGCAAGGCTTCATTGACATGTTGTAACTCAACAAAGCCAGCTCCCTTTGACTGTTCTTCTTCGTCCTGCATCAAACCTTACAACATGACTTCTTGACCTCACCATGTCTGCTGCAAACGGCAGCACATACAACAACCAATTCTTTCACATATCGTACGCCAAGTGGGTTTGGTTGTTTTGTCCTGAATGACAGAACAATACGTTGAATTTCGCACGCAATAGGGAGGGAAAACACCAAGCCGAGCAAAGTTGACGCTGTTTGCATAACAACACAAGCGTTGAGAAGGTTTGCTTTACGCACATCAGCAAACCACACAAACTCCCTGTTTCTGCAAGATCATGAGTTGAAAAGCCTTGTGCACAATTTACACAACATCAGGTTCTGCTTACCGTGAACACATCTGTATGGACCACATTGCCGCAAGCCGTTGCAGACTCATGTTGACAAACAAGCGTCTACCCACCACAGCCACATTGGGCCTGTCACCCCTAGAAGAGGGACCTCTGCTGAATGCTGAACCCTCTGCTGCCCGATGGGATGGGCCGGATTCGCGCTTGCTTGAGCCTGTCATGACCAGCTCAAAATGTTCTCTGTCCTCCCCAAGAAGATCTCATGACCATTCGGCTGCAGTCCACATCATTTATTGATGTGGGTTTTATACTATTCAAGTGAGTCAACAATGCTTTGTGCTCAACGCTCAGTGCCCAATTAGTCAACTTTGCAACAGTCACAACAGCATGTGGCATGTGTACCACTTGGGACATGACTGGCAATGCCTTTGTCTTATGTACACACAATGCCTTTGCAGACATGTACGGTATGCCATGCAAAGAGGAGCAAGCCTCACCTCCGACCTGGCCAGATGTTGGACTTGCAGCAACAGCCTCCTCGGGCTTCTCAATCCACAATACCCCATCCCTGCAAGTACACAATAAGGCTTCAGGGTCAATAGCCAGGCAGTGCTGGGTGTGACATGGTTATGTGCTAGTCTCCATGTATGTGGTCACAGATACAGTCTGCATGCATTTCTGCATGCCCATATGGGCCCTGATGGTGCAGACAAAATGTGTTTGTGCAGGTTTTGCTGACCTTGGAACGCAAGCTTTGACCGCCTTCTCTAGCTACGTCAGCTTGTATCACTGCACCGCATTTCAACAAACTCACTGCCCTGCCATTCCCATCAGACCGGCCCAGACCATTTCCTACTGCTGCAAGCTCCCTTGTATGCCTTGCCCAATAAGCTTAAAGTGATCTTTGAGATCCTGTCCGGCAACAAAACATGCAAGATTCCCCTCACATAGTCTCCTTGCTACCACCATGTCGTCGATCTTGTCTGCAGAATGCGCCAGATGACGCCTTCAGGTCATACAGGACAGTGGCACACGCGTGAAATGGAGACAATCACGACAGTCCCTCTGAACGGCGAGCAACGCGTCATGCTCTATCCAACCAAATCAAACTCAGCTGCAATTAATCTGTATTCAATGTGTATATGCCTTGCCGGACGCGTTTCTCGGTCGGCGTATATCCTTCGATGTGCGTTGTTTGATCGTCGCTGGCACTGCAAGAAATGTGGCTGCTAAGCCTGCAACCTGTTCTCTCGAATGTTCTCATGACTACCGCATGATGTTGCATAGTTGTTGCGACCAACGAGCATCGCAACATTGTCTACAGACCTATCGAGACATCTCACGGGCTCCGTGACGTCGTAGCGCGAGGCTTGCACGGACCTTCCAACTCGGACCTTTGGTTCTATGCCATGTCTCATTTCACATCGCAGTGACACCGTACTTACAGCTCTCGTCAAAAGTGGTGTCCAGAGTCTGAAGCAGGTCTGTTTTAGACTATTGTAGAGCACACAGCTGCCGAGCTATTCGATGCTGCGACTCAGGACAGGTAAACGACTTATGTAACGATG
>JAABUU010007270.1_pt1 | contig 11457 bp, 12 predicted proteins | sample 5559301 | NCBI WGS metagenome assembly JAABUU01 (sample SAMN10711884, study PRJNA513360) | rock metagenome | isolation source: Antarctica rocks | place: Antarctica: Victoria Land, Richard Nunatak white
TGGATATCGGACATCTGCAGCGCGGGGGTAGCGGGTCGCATACATCGATTCTACCACCAAACATTAAACAATTGCGAGACACACCACTAGATCTGCCGCTGTCGTCGCAGGGTGGAACCTTGAGGGTGCTCCGCAAGGGCTTCCAGTCCGGATCGGCGTCATTGAAGATGGCGCAGTTCCGGCCGGCGGACAACTTGAACTCGATGACGCTGGAGCTGTACGGCAAGGTTCGGCTGCGGGTCATGCGGCAGGTCCACTATTCCAAGTCCAACAAGAACTCGATCGACCTGGTGTTCTTCGTCAACGGCCTCCCGGTCGCCACCGCCGAACTGAAGACCGACTTCACTCAGAGCATCCAGCACGCGATCCGGCAGTACCAGGAAGACCGTCGACCGGCCGGTGAACCGCTACTGAGGTTCGGTGCGCGGGCTCTCGTGCACCTGGCTGTCTCCAACTCCGAAGTCTGGATGTGCACGGACCTACGCGGCGAAATACCACGCTTCCGACCGCTGAACAAGGGAAATGACGGGCACGCCGGCAACCCGGACAACCCCGACGGATCGCCGTCTGCCTACCTGTGGGAGGAACTGCTGCAGCGAGACAACTGGCTGGCCATCCTGGGCAAGTTCATGCTCGTCACCATCGATGTCCGCACCGATCCGGTCACCGGCAAGACCACCACCAGCCACGGGATCCTGTTTCCGCGTTACCACCAGTGGGACGCCGTTACCCGCCTCGTCGACGCCGCCAAGGAAGACGGGCCAGGCGGCAAGTATCTGATCCAGCACTCGGCCGGTTCGGGCAAAACCAACTCGATCGCCTGGACGGCGCAGCGACTCTCCTGCACACCGACGACGGGACACGGGTCTTCGACTCCGTCATCGTCGTGACCGACCGCAACGTGCTCGATGCCCAGCTTAAGGCGGCCCTGTTCCAGATCGAAGCGCAGCCCGGCGTGGTCGTGGCCATCAGCACCGACGGTGGCCAAGCCAAATCCGCGGAGCTGACCGCTGCGTTGCTCTCCGGGGCGGCCATCATCATCGTCACCATCCAGACGTTCCCGTTCGCCGTCACTGCGATGGCCGACAACAAGGCCCTGGCCGGCAGAAGCTTCGCCGTCATCGCTGATGAGGCGCACTCCTCGCAGACGGGGAACACCGCGAACAAGCTGAAAGAGATCCTGTCGCCCTCCGAGCTCGAGGACCTCAAGGATGGCGGCGAGATCTCCGCCGACGATGTGCTCGCCGCGGTGATGACCGACCGTGCGGCCGCCAAGAACATCTCCTACTTTGCGTTCACCGCCACCCCGAAGGCCAAGACGCTGGAACTGTTCGGCACCCCCGGTGCGGGCGGTCTACCCGAGCCGTTCCACCTCTACTCGATGCAGCAGGCCATCGAGGAGGACTACATCCTGGACGTCCTGACCAACTACCTGCCCTACAAGATCGCCTGGAAGCTGGCCCACAACGGCGTCGACTACGACTCCGACCAACTGGTCGACCAGTCCAAAGCCGTCAAGGGCATCGTGCAGTGGGTCCGGCTGCACGAGCACTCCATCGCCCAGAAGACCGCCATCATCATCGAACACTTCCGCGAGAACATCGCCGACCTGCTTGGCGGCCGGGCCAAAGCCATGGTGGTCACCGGCTCCCGCAAAGAGGCCGTCCGCTACAAGCTCGCCTTCGACAAGTACCTCACGAAGAAGGGCTACACCGGGGTCGCCGCACTGGTCGCCTTCTCCGGCGAGGTCACCGATCCGGAGTCAAACCTGCTCGACCCGGACAAACCGTTCACCGAAACCAACATGAACCCCGGCCTGAAAGGCCGGAGCCTGGCCACCGCATTCGACACCGACGAGTACAACGTCATGCTGGTGGCCAACAAGTTCCAAACCGGCTTCGACCAGCCGCTTCTCGCAGCGATGTACGTGGACAAGAAACTCTCCGGCGTCACCGCGGTACAGACCCTGTCCCGGCTCAACCGCACCTACCCCGGAAAGGGCAACCCCTACATCCTGGACTTCGTCAACAACCCCGACGACAGTCTCGCCGCGTTCATGCCCTACTACCGGCAAGCGACGCTGGCCGGCCCGTCGGACCCGAACGTCATCCACGACCTGCGGGACAAGCTCGATCTTGCCCAGATCTACACCGAATCCGAGGTCGACGGCCTGGCCGCCTCCTATGTACACGGCGAAGGCAACAACGCATTGAACAAGTGGACGACACCGGCCAGGTCCCGCTTCCGGGTGCAGCTCAAGCACGCTAAGGAGACCGGAGATACTGCTGAGGTCGAGAAGCTGACCCTGTTCCGGTCGGACCTGGCCGCCTACATCCGCGCCTACGACTTCCTCTCGCAGATCATCGACTACGGCGACCCGGACTTGGAGAAGCGGGCGCTGTACTACCGGCTGCTGGTCCGGCTGATTCAGAACGACGACCCGAGTGTCCCAATCGACTTGTCGGCTGTGGAGATGACGTTCTTCAAGGCCCACAAGCAGGAGGCCGCAAAGCTTGGTCTTGGCGGCGATGCCCCTCCGCTGCAACCGGTCACCGGCACTGGCAGCGGTACACCGAAAGATCCGAAGATGGCTCGGCTGGCCGAGATCGTTAACCAGCTGAACACCCTGTTCGACGACACCGCGTTCAGCGATGCGGATCGCCTCGCCATCTCCAACCACGTGCTGGACAAGATGGCCGAGAACGAAGCCCTCCAAGAACAGGCCAAGGCCAACAACGAGAAACAATTCGGCGACAGCCCAGACATCGGGAAGGCCATCGTGGCCGCAGTCGTCGACGCGATGGTGAACCACAGCGCGATGAGCGAGAAGCTACTGGACGACCAGAACCTCGCGACCGAGTTCATTGAGCTGCTCAAGCCGGACCTCTACCGCCGACTTCACGGCACTGCAGCGTGACGCTCACCCTTGACGCTCGCAGCTGACTTCCGGCCAGGGAGGGGTCCACTTGCTGAGCACTGTCCAAAACCGATCCCTTTCGGACACTGCCGACGTCGGTCGCGACACGCCGAGCTGGGACCGTCCAAAATCCGTGACCGGAAGTCGAACTGTCCGCAACGCACTGTTGGGGGTTTCGGACATGACCGACGACGCTATGGAATCGCACCCTCGGTGAGGCCCATTCCAGTTCCCAGCCTTCCCGACGGCGCTCAGACCTTCAAGTCGCGTGCCTCCGGTCACCCGTCCCGGCCTTCTCCCGTCCAGCCTCACGTCGGATCCGCGATGCAGCCCGTCTGGGCCGCTCGTGTTTACCACATCCAGCGGAGCGACCTTCGGCCGCACTGTGGTTGGTACCGGCAAAAACGGCCGGAACCAACGCCTTTCCGGCGCCCCGACCAGGGTCGGATGGTAACGAGGACCTCCAGGGCTACGAGCCCGATGAACCCGCACCAACCGGCCAGGTGAACCGCCTCCGCCGCTGCGCTCCCCCGGACGGTCCATCCGCTGCGCCCCGCCCGGTCGACGCGGAACCCCCGCGCCGGCCTTCGGCCCCCTTCCGACCCTCGACCGAACGCACGCGTTCGGGCCGCCGAAAAAGCGGAGGTCCACAAAGTGGGAGGGGAATCCCCAACATGACCGGCACCCAGACCGTCACCGTCAACATCCAGGTCAGCGGCCCGCAGGCAGTCAAGGTCACCGCGACCGACGAGGGACCGGGCAGCACCATCACCGTGACCACGGGCCTGAGCATGGTGAACTTCTACGACGGCCGCGCCGTCGAGGTCTACACCGGCGCGTGGCTGCACCCGGTCGACATCGCCGGAATGCTTCCCACCGCCGCCGACCCGAAGCTCCAGGCACCGCACCTGACGTGGGCCACCCGCAAGCCCAGCGACAAGATCACCGCGTCCGGCCCGAGCATCCTGATCGGCGCCACCGGCACCGACCACGCTAACCACGTCTACGACCGTAGCCTGCGGGCACTGCGGGTCCGGATCGGCAACGTGACGTGGTTGGTCACCGACCGGCTCGCCTACGACGCCATGGCCAGCGCCTACCGCAAGGCGCAGCTGCTGGCCCAGATTGTCTTCGGCCCCGACCGCACATAAACCCAGGCCGGGTGGCGGGTGAGAAAGAGCCTCACCCGCCACCCGGGACCCGCTCGCCCCACCTCAGCCCAGGGATCGCGTCTCCAGCCGCCACTGCACCCGACGACGTTGTCCCCATGCCGTCGAGTTGTCCACAAACTTGCGCGGCCGCCGCCCGCGCCGCGCTGCGGCCCCGCATCATCGACCCGCCCGAACCCCCACCCACCAGGAGGCACCCGATGTATCACGTCACCACCAGCGCCGGTCCGACCGAAGACGCTGACACCCCCACTGCCGCCGTCGAGCTGCTCCGCGCCCAGCTGCGCGAGCACCTGCACGAAGGCCCGGTCAGCTGGCAGATCTCCGATGATGTGCTCGAAGGTTTCCACGCCGGCCGGATGCAGGTCTGCCCCGGCGACCGCAACTACGCCACCGGGGTCGACGAGCACGTCCAGGAGGTTCGGGTGAACCTCATCGTCGAACTGCACGACACCACCGAAGCCGCCCACCACTCGAGCCGGCCCGGCCAGGACGGCGCAATCGCTGCGCGGCCGGCGGGTGCCTCCGCCGCGGGTGTCGGGTGGTGGTGATCTACTGCGCGGTACGAGGCTCCGCCTGTACCGCAGCACCGATGAACCCCGATCCCCCGGCACCCGAGCACTTCCACACCCATGACAGGCGGGCCAGATGATCATCACCAGTACACCCGAAGCGCTGCGCGCGTGGGCCAAAGGCATGTACACCACCGAGGCGGCCGCCGAGCTGCTCATCCGCGGTTTCGGTGGCCGGTTCGCCCAGCCCGGCTACCCCTGGATCCGTCCCGGCGAGGACGGCGGCTACTGGATCGACCTGGCCGCCATCCCGGACAACATCGGCGCGTACTCCGGCGGAGAACGCAGATTTCTGCTGATCGTCGCGTCGATCGGGTCCAGCGCGGTGCAGGTGAACCTCAGCGACGCCCTGGCATCGCTGGGCCGCGAGCAGCTGGACCTGGTGCTGGCCGCGATCGCCCACGCCGCAGGCTCCCACCAGCACAGCGAGGTGATCTACGACCCCGACGGCCGGCCCGCCAGCTTCGGGCAGCTGAGCACGCTGTACCCATGGCCCGGTTGAGGGCAAACGGAATTGCGGTGCCGGGGTAGCGACCCGGCTCACGCCGCAACCCAGTACGTGTGTACTGGGTAGCTGCTTGAGTCAAGTAGTATTTGGGCATGTCAGAGCCGTTTTCTGCCCATCCTGTCGGTGGGGTCGACTATCCCAGGACGTTTCAGGAGCTGTTGGAGTGGTTTCCGGACAATGCCGCATGCCTGGCTTATCTGGAGCGTCTGCGGTGGCCGGAGGGATTCACCTGTCCGGCGTGCGGACAGCCAGGTGGTTGGCGGACGGCGAAAGCCCGGTGGATGTGCCGGGCGTGCGGCCGGCAGAGCTCGGTGACGGCCGGAACGATCTTTCACCAAATCCGCACTCCGCTGTCGACGTGGTTCGCGGCGATCTGGTTCATCACCTCGCAAAAGAACGGGATGTCTGCGCAGAGTTTGCAGCGGGTGTTGGGCTTCGGGTCCTATGAGACGGCGTGGGCGTGGCTGCAAAAGCTCCGCCGGGCGATGGTGCGTCCGGAGCGTGAGTTGCTCTCTGGGGTAGTGGAACTTGATGAAGTGTTCATAGGCAACGAGTCTCGCGGCCGGGTGGGCGGCGTCAAAGACCATACGGCGGCGATGGTCGCAGTGGAGTCGGTGCCGGGTCGCAAACTTGGCAGGGTCCGGATCGAGGTCGCCCAGAGGGCCAGATCCGCAGATATTCTCAAATTCGCCGATCGGGTCATCGCGAAAGGGGCCCTGGTGAAGACCGACGGCGCGTCAATCCTGCGGAAGCTGACCGATCTGGGATACGAGCACCAGGCCTTCGTCGGAGTCGACAGTCCCGAGCCGGCCCACGTCAATCTCCCCGGTGTTCACATGATCGGGTCCCTGCTGAAACGGTGGTTGACCGGAACCTTGCACTACGCGGTGACCCAGGAACATCTGGCCTACTACCTGGACGAATACACGTTCCGGTTCAACCGGCGCACCTCGACCAGCCGCGGACTGTTGTTCTACCGGTTGCTGCAACAGGCGGTCAATACGGACCCGCATCCGTTGGATGAGCTGCGCAATCCCGTTGGGGAAGTTGAGGTTCCGTTCTGAACTTGACTCAAGCAGCCACCCAGTACGTGTGTTCGATACGCTGGCCTGCATGACTGACCACCCGGACCGCCCGCCCCGTGCCATCTCCAGGCGGGCGATGCTGCCGGCGGATCAGATCAACGCCGGCCCGGCCGGGCCGCGATCAGTTCCGATGACCCGAAGTGGGAGCCGCTGCCCGGCCCGCTGCGCCGGTGACCACTCCCGGGCACTACGGCCTGTCCGATCAGCACTTCCGGATCAACCCGAGCCAGCAGTTGCAGGAAGCCCGCCCCACGGTGTGCCCGGCCGGGCACCGGCTGGGTCCGGACCGGATGCTCGTCGGGGCCCTACCGTGCCTGTGTTACTCGGCGCAGCACCCCAGGGTCCATCGCACCTGGAGAGCCTGCGACGCGTGCTGGGTGTGGCCGCCCTGCCGGAAGCATCCGGAGTGGCCGATCTGGGCCGGCGTCCCCCCGCACGACAGCTCCGCCATTCCCTTCTAAAAGGTGGGCCGCACATGCGGCCTCACCTTCGCTGCGCTGTGGTGCCGGGGCGCGTATGGCAGTAGTCATGGTGAGAGCCGTTGCACCACAAGCCAAACAGCCGCCTCGAAGAAAGGGCGACCACGAGGCCACCCGCCCATGACCACACTCCTATCTTTGCCAATTGACAAGGTACATGGTAGACTCAACTTGTCAACCAAGCGGAAGGAGGAGACAATGGACAAGGACCTCAAGCGGATCGTCGAGGCACTCAAGGCTGCGGGCTACCAGGTGGTGCGCACGCGGCGGGGGCACTGGGAGGTCTACACCGCAGACGGGGACCGGGTGACCACGTTCGCCGGTACGGCCAGTGATCACCGTTCGATGTTGAACGCGCTGGCCCCGCTGAAGCGGTTGGGGTTCGGCTGGCCGCCCAAGCGGTAGCCGGGCAGGGACCGGGGCGCAGGTAACGCCCCGGTCCTTCGGCCCATTGTCCATCGGCACGAGCACGCCACACCCACAGTAGGAATCGAGTAGGGAAGGGATTGGTAGTGATGGAAAGTTTCAACGTGCGGGTCGAGCTGGCCGACCGCTCAGAGCAGGGGGACGAGGACCTCATCGACGCCCTGGCCGGCTACAGCGCGGCGGTCTCCCGCAGCCCCCGCGGTTGGGTGGAGATCAACTTCTCCTGCCCGGCGCAGGATCTGCGGCAGGCGATCAGCACCGGGCTGGCAGTCATCGCCGCAGCGACCGACCACCAGGTGGTGGTGGTGGAGGCGATGAGCACCGCCGAGTTCGACGCCCGAATCGGGTTCGACCCGGTACCGGAGCTGCTGTCGGTCACCCAGACCGCCGAGCTGCTCGAGGTTTCCCGGCAGCGGGTCCTGCAGATGATCGACGAGGGCAAGTTGCCGGGCGCCCTGATCGGTAAGTCCAACGTGATCCCCCGGGCCGCGGTGGCGCAGCTGGCCGCCCGGCAGCACGCGCAGGACCAGGCCGCCGGGCTCGCCGCGACGCCGCCGGCCACGCCGTGATCACCGCCGACCCCGGACGGGGCGGCACTGTCGGTACCCGGTGCCACGCTGACCCGATGAACCAGAGCACCGAGCCGTCCACCGCTGCGGACGTCCAGACGATCACCGCGGCCGCGCTGCGCGTGGGGGACGAGCTGCTGGACGGGTCCACTGTGCGGCCGGTGACCTCGATCCGGTTGCAGGGCGCACCGCCGGAGGCGTGCATCGAGCTGGCCGGCATCACCGGCCGGCGGCACGTCGCGGCCGGCGCCCGGGTCCAGGTGCAGTGCCGGCACCGGGCCGCCTCGTGATCACCCGGCGCCGGCGGTGGGTCGCCGCGCTGATCCTGACCGGTTGCCGCGCCCCGCTGGAGGGCGCGCAGCCCGACGCCACCGCCGCCCACGACCCGGCCGGCACCCACAGCCCCGCGGCCGCGCCGATGCCCGGCACCGCGGCGGCTACGGTGGCGGCCGGGCAGGTGAGCCTGATCCAGGAACCCGACGCCGGGTACGGCCCGATCTACGCCGGCATCACCGGCGCCCACGCCAGTATCGACATGACGATGTACGAGCTGGCCGACCCCGCCGCGCAGGCCGACCTGATCGCCGCGCACCGCCGCGGAGTCACCGTCCGGATCATTCTGGACCGGGCCTTTCACGGCCAGCAGGTCAACCAGGGCGCCTTCACGCAGCTGAGAGCGGCCGGCGTCGCCGTCCACTGGGGACCCACCGGGCAGATCTTCCACCAGAAGACGATCACCATCGACGGGTCCCGGTCGTGGATCGGTACTGCGAACCTGACCTCCCGCTACTACCCCTCGACCCGGGATGCCTGGATTTTGACCACCAACCCGGCGCAGGTGAAGGCGATCGCCGGGACCTTCGCCGCCGACTGGGCCAGCCCCAAACATTCCGGGAATGCTGTCGGCGCAACAGGTCTGGTGTGGTCCCCGGGCGCGCAGCAGCAGATCGTCGCCGACATCGGCGCTGCCGGCAAGACCCTGGAGTTCACCAGCGCGGAGCTGGCCGACACCAGGGTCATCGCTGCGCTGGTCGCCGCCGCCCGCCGCGGGGTGGTCTGCCGCATCGTGATGACCGACAGCCCCGACTGGACCGCCGGTTTCGACCAGGTGAGCGCGGCCGGCTGCGCCGTGCACGTCTTCCCCGACAGCAGCAAAGCGCTGTACATCCACGAAAAGATCATCGTGACAGACCAGGCCAAAGTGTTGATCGGATCGCAGAATGCCAGCAGCACCAGCCTGAACAAAAATCGGGAGCTGTCCATCCAGATCACCGCCGCCCCCATCGTTTCCGCGATCGAGAAGACCTTCGACGGCGACTTCACCGCCGCCCCGGCCTGGAAGGCCGCCTCATGATCGGCGCGCCGAAACCGGTGGTCCCGCCCGGCGCCGCAGCAGCGCTGGCCGACCATGTGTCCGGCCCGGTCGCCACCGCCGCCGCCATCGTCGTCGGTGTCGCCCTGGTGCTGATCCTGGTCTGGTGGCTGGCCCGCAAGATCGTCCACAAAATCATCGGCGTCGCCGTCAGCGTCGCCGCTGCCGGTGCCACCCACGCCGGCGCGCAGCAGTGGATCCACCACCTGGTCGCCGCCAACCTGCACACCTGACCCGACCGGCCGAGGCCGGTCGTTGGTCAGCCGCCGACCAGCGGTGGCAGAGCCCGCCGGCCGGTGGTCAGATAACGGGAGGCGCTGCCGGCCAGCAGCGCCGACCCCGCCACCGCGAGGCCGGCCAGCAGGACCAGCGCCGGGGTGTGCAGAGCCGGCGAGCGCTGCACGGTGGTGGCGAGCAGGTCATAGACGATGTGCCCCAACATCAACGGCAGGATGCTGCCGGTGGCCCGGTACAGCAGGTACGCCGCGGGAATCCACAGCACCACGAACGCCGACCCGGCCCCGTAGTACAGGTGAATCGAGAGCCGCAGCCCGGTCAACAACACGATCACCGCCCACGGTTTCCAGCCGGCCCGAGTCGCCAACGCGAACGGGATGGCCAGCAGCAGCAGCTCCTCCCCGACGCCGGCGCTGATACTCATCAGGTAGTCCCCGGCCAGCAGCAGCGGGTCCGGGATCGACCCGCCGACAGAGGGCCGGCCGGTGATGTGCAACCCGCCCAGCACCAGGGCGGAGACAAACCCTGCACCGGCCAGGATCGCCACATAACCGGCGGTGACTCCCGGAGCGCCGCCCAGGATCAGAGCCCGCCCGTTCGACCAGCGCAGGCCCAGCCGGCGGCCACGCTCGCCGACCGGATCGGAACCCCAGGCCGGCCCGAGCAGCAGCAGCGCCGTCGCGCTTGCGGCCGCCGCGATCTGCAACACCGAAAACGTGGCCGCCGCAGCGAACTGGGACCCCACGCTCGCCCCGGGCACCAGGGCGTCCGCCGACCCGGCCGGCCCGCCCAGGCCGCGGATACTGGCCGGCACCGACGGAACGTAGACCAGGACGAAGAAAGCCCAGATCACCCACGGCCGGGCCAGGAGGCTACGAGCCTGGATCATGCCCGGAACTGTAGGGCCAGGCACCGACGTAACCGGCACAAAACCTAGGACTCGCTTTTGCTCTGAGGACTCGAACTGCCGGCGGCCTGGAAGTCAGCGGTGAGGGCATCGAAGTTCAGTCGCCGACCTGTGCGCTCTGCCCAGTCGATGACATCAGGCATTGACCAGACAATGCCCATGCTCAGCGAGTCGATGGGTGCCGGAAAGTCTGACTGCGCCGCGATCTGAACAACTCGCGTGTGACTGACGCCCAACATCTTTCGGATTTCAGCACGACCGGCCAGCCGGTGGGGCGTGTCGATGGTTGCGTTCATGCATCCGACTGTAATTGATCAAACTTTACTTGGCTACCCTATTGCGAGTTACACTGTAGCAAGGTACAGTAAAGGTACGCAGAGAGGCCGGGCGGTCCGGTCACGCGGGAGGAAGTTCGACATGTCGCACGAGTTGGAAGTTTGGGAAGACGGATCAGCGTCGTTCGTGTCCGCGCGGGAGCACGCGTGGCACAGGTTGGGCACGGTGTTGCCGGAGCAGTTCGACGCCGCGCAGGCGATGAGCTACGCCAAGCTGGGTGGCTGGAATGTCCGCACGGTCGAGGTGCAGACCGCCCCCGTGTTGGACGAGAACGGCGTCACCCCGCCGCTTTCGGTGCCGGACCGGTACGCCACCGTCCGCACGAACCCGGTCACCGGTGGCACCGATGTGTTGGGTGTCGTCGGCACCGCCTACACGGTGATTCAGAACGAGGCCCACGCGGACCTTTTGAACACGTTGGTGGACGAGTCCGGCGCGCACTTCGAGACGGCCGGATCGTTGCGCGGAGGCCGCGCAGTGTTCCTGTCGATGAAGCTGCCGAGCACCATGCAGATCGGCGGAATCGATCCGGTCGATACCTACCTGGTCGCGCTGAACAGCCATGACGGAACGAGCGCGTTCCGCCTGCTGGTCTCCCCCGTCCGGGTGGTGTGCGCCAACACCCAGGCCATCGCGATTCGCCGCGCCCAGGCGAGCTTTTCGATCCGGCACACCTCCGGAGCCAAGGGCAACATCGCCCAGGCCCGGCAGGCCCTGGGGTTGACGTTCCGCTACGTCGAAGCGTTCGAGGCCGAAGCCCAGAAGCTGATCGAGCAGGAGATGACCGCCGCGCAGTTCCAGGCCATCATCGGCGCGATCTGGACGCCCACCCCGGACAGCAAGCGGTCCCAGACCATCACCGCGAACCGGTCCGAAACCC
>JAABUU010007274.1_pt1 | contig 11453 bp, 10 predicted proteins | sample 5559301 | NCBI WGS metagenome assembly JAABUU01 (sample SAMN10711884, study PRJNA513360) | rock metagenome | isolation source: Antarctica rocks | place: Antarctica: Victoria Land, Richard Nunatak white
CAACCCTTAATCCGGGAAAAGCTGTCCTGACCCGGGGCGTCTTTCGACGTTCGGGGTCAGTGGCCTGTATCCATGCAGACGCCTCACCTAGCGAGGTGCTAACAAAAAGAATGATGAACCGCGGCGCGACAAAAGTCAACCCGAAACCGACGACGCGCACATCTTGCTTGATCAGTCCCCGGCCCGGCGGCCCGCGGCGAGCGGCGCAGGCAACGCGATCAGTGACGCCATCCCCCACTCTGAGTTCACATGGAGGCGGGCGTCAACAGGCTCGTCACCATGCTGGCCAAGCGTCATTGACGGCATGAGTTAGCTGGCTCTAATGTTCTGCTGCATGCCGGTGATGTCGCGGAGCGAGGACTACCTGAAGACGATCTACGGGCTGGTCAGTCGGGGGGAGCCGGTGACCACGAGTGGGTTGGCGCTGGAGCTGGGGGTGTCGTCCCCGTCGGTGTCGGCGATGGCGAAGCGCCTGCAGACCGAGCAGCTCCTGCAGCGTCCGGGCGGCGGCTGGGTGTTGACCGAGCAGGGTGAGCGGGCCGCGCTGCGGGTGATCCGCCGCCACCGCCTGGTGGAGACCTTTCTCGCCCGCGCGTTGGGGATGGGCTGGGACGAGGTGCACGCCGAGGCCGAGCTGCTGGAGCACGTGCTCAGTGACCGGCTCGAGGAGCGCATCGACACCGCCCTGGGTCACCCGACCCACGACCCGCACGGTGACCCCATCCCACCCCGGCATGGCCAGCACACCGAGGCGGTCGGGCAACCCCTGGACGCCGCACCGCCTGGGTGCCGATTCCGGGTCGAGCGGGTCTCCGACCGCGACAGTGCGGCGCTGCGCTACCTCAGTGCCCTGGGTATCGCTCCCGGGGTGGTCGTCGACGTCGAAGAACAGGAGCCGTTCGGGGGCCCGCGGTGGGTTCGCATCGACGGTGCCCGCCATGCGCTGGGGGCTCCGTTGAGCGGGATCCTGCGCGGTCACGTCGTGACCGAAGCCGAGCCTCCCCACGGCGAGGGTCGACCAGCACAGTCCCGCACTGCACCCACCCGCCCCAGGGGGCGACGACGATGACCAGCACACGCACCGAGGGCACCCGATCCCCCGTGGCCGGGGAGGACGCTGCCCGCTCCCACGACCGGGGGAGGGTGGCCCACGCGCGGGGGGCGGGTCACCGCGGCCGGGTGGCGTGGCTGCTGGTCGGTCCCGGACTGTTGGCGATGCTCGGGGAGAACGACGGGCCCAGCATGATCTCCTACGCCACCGACGGCGCCACCTACGGGCTGGGCTTCTTCCTCCCGTTCATCCCGGTGCTGTTCGTGATGGCCTATGTATGCCAGGAAACGTGCATGCGGGTCGCCGCGGTCACCCACCGCGGCTTCGGGGAACTCGTCCTGCACCGCTACGGCCCGACCTGGGGGTGGTTCGGTGCCACCGACCTGGTCCTGACCAATTTGGTGACGTTGGTGGCGGAGTTCGTGGTGATCCGGGTGGGCCTGGCCTACTTCGGCCTCGGTGCCCCCGTCGCCGTCGTCCTCGGACTTGCCCTGACGGTGTTCTCCTTGAGCGGGCGGCGGTACTGGCGATGGGAACGCGTTGTGCTGGGACTCGCGGTGTTCAACGGGCTGTTCCTCGTCGCTGCTGTCCTGGTCAAACCCGACCCGGCGGCGATCGGGGCGTCCCTGGATTTTTTGCCGCTACCGCCGGGGACACCACCACGGTGTTGCTGCTGTTGGCGTCCACGATCGGGGCCACGGTGACCCCGTGGATGGTGTTCTTCCAGCAGGCCAGCACTGCGGACAAGGGCATGACCACCCGCGACATCGGGCACGGCCGCTTCGACACCGCCCTCGGCGCCGGCCTGGCCGCGGTTTTCGGGGTCGGTGCCCTGGTCGCCGGCGCCGCCCTGGCCACCCACAACGGTGCCAACATCCAGGGGTTGGCCGGGGCCGGGTTTCCCGCCGCCCTGGAAACCACCGCCGGGAAGGGTGTCGCGACCGTCTTCGCGCTGGGCCTGATCGAAGCCGGTGCCGTCGCGGTGCTCACCATCTCCGCGAGCACCGCCTACGCCGCCGCGGAATGCGTCGGGGCCACCCGCAGCCTGAACAGCTCCCCGCGCAGGGCCCGGCTGTTCTACGCCACCAACCTGCTCACCGCGGCCCTTGCTGCGGTCGTCATCCTGATCCCCGGAGCTCCACTACTCTCGATCGTGCTGAACGCCAACGTCCTGGCCACGGTGTTGCTCCCTGTCACCCTGGTTTTCCTGGTGATGCTCGCCAACGACCGCGGCCTGATGGGCGCCTTCGCCAACAAACGCGCCACCAACATCGTCGGGATGCTGTCATCGTCTTCGTCGGTTTGTGCGGCACCGCCTACGGCATCGTCAGCTTCCTCCAAGCCATCCACCTCGTCCCCAACTCCTCCTGACAGGGCCAACCTGACCGATGCCACACCGAGGCGGCGACGAACGTGTCCACGAAAGGCCACCCATGACCACCTACAACGAGGAACCCCCCGTTCAGCTCGAACATCTCGAGCCCGAGCAGCTGAGCGTGCACATCCGTCAACCCGTCCCGCGGGCCAGGCTGAGTTCCCGGGTCCAGGCCGGCCTCTGGGTCCTGCGGGTGTTCGTGATCGTCCTCAGCATCATGGTCATCTACACCTTCATCAGCCAGCTCTGACTATTGCCCGCCGGTGGCCGATGAGCAGGGTGGCGGCGTAGAGGGCGGTGGCGACGGCCATGATGGTGAAGCTGGGCGGGAGTGTGGGTGCGGTGTAGGCGATGGTCAGGCCCGCCCACATGGAGATGACGGCCAGGATCGGGGACAGCCACAGGGCACGCCAGGGTTGGGTGGTGAGGCGTTGCGCGGCGGCGGCGGGGGCGGCGAGGAGCCCGAACAGCAGTAAGGTGCCGATCACCTGACTGGCCTCGGCGGCGGCGGCGCCGAGGATGCCGAGGAACACCGGTCCGAGTAGCCGCACGGGTATCCCGGCGGCCGCGGCCGCGGCGGGGTCGAGGCTGGCGAACAGCAGCGGCCGGCCGATCGTCAGCAGGACCACGATCAGCCCGGCGGCGCTGAGCGCGGCGGTGGTGGCGGCGGAGGCGCTGATCCCGAAGATGCTGCCGAAGAGCACGGTGACGTTGGCGGCGCCGTTGCTGGTGGAGCCGTGGGTGGTGTAGTAGGCCAGGAAGAACACCCCGAGTCCGAGGATCCAGGAGAACGTGGTGCCGATCGTCACGTCGTCGGCGGCACCGCGCCCGCCCAGGGCACCGAGGGCGAGGCCGACGGTGATGGTGGCCGCGAACAGACCCAACCGGAGGTCCACGCCGGCGGCCAGCGCGGCCAGGGCCCCGGTGTAGGCGACGTGCCCGAGGGCGTCGCCGGCGAAGACCTGCCCGCGCAGCACCACGAAGTAGCCGACCAGGCCGGAGAGCACCGCGACCGCAGTGCCCGAGAGCAGGGCATGCAGCATGAACGGATGGGTGAGCATGGACCCCAGCCCGGTGACCGGGTTCGGGACGCCGTCCGCGAACACGCTGGTCCTCGTCATGCGGGGACCTGGCGCCCGACGGTGCCGGTGGGCTGGGGCCGTCCGCTGTGGCGGGAGCGGCCGTAGCGGTCGGCGCCCGCGCGGGCGAGGGCGGCGGCCAGGTAGGCGGCGAAGGACAGGGTGGTGACCCAGAACCCGATCGGGTAGGGGGAGTAGAACGCGGCGGTTTCCCCGGCCCAGGTGGCGGCGAGGGCCAGCACCACTGAGACGGTGATGCCGAGGGCGGGGCGGGCGGTGAGCCGGTGTGCGGTCGCGGCGGGGGCCACGAGCAGGGCGAAGACCAGCAGGCTGCCGGTGACCTGGCTGGTGCCGGCGGCGGCCACGGCGAGCAGGACCAGGAACACCGCGCTGATTCCGCGCACGGGGATGCCGCGCGCGCGGGCCAACTCGGGATCGATCGAGGCGAACAGCAACGGGCGGCCGAGGATCGTCAACACCGCCAGGCACGCCAGCCCAACACCGGCCAGGGTCAGGACTTGGGTGGTGGTGATGCCGGTGATGGTGCCGAACAGCAAGTTGTTGAGCCCGCTGAGGAACCCGTGATACAGGCTGACGAACAGGAACCCACACGCGAGAGCAAAGGCCTGCACGATGCCGATCACTGCTGATTGTTCCCCGAACCCGCCGAGGCCACCGGTGCGGGTGGCGGCCGGCAGGACGGCGATGAGCAGGGCCCCGGCGATGCATGCCCCGAAGTAGCCGTAGCCGGTGGCGACACCGAGGAGGGTGGCGCCGGCCGCACCGGGGAAGCCGATCACGGCCAGGGTGTGACCGGCGAAGGATTCGCGCCGGATCACCATGAACCAGCCGATCGCCCCGGCCACGACGGCGACGACCGTGCCGGCCCGGAATGCGTTCAGCATGAATGGGTAGCTCAGCATCTCCCGAACGTCGTCGGACAGGTTCCAGCTCCACACCGGTGTCATTCAGCACCTCACCACGGGTGTCATCGCCGGGGGTGGTGTGCGGGTGGGGCGTCGGGTGCCCCGATGACGACGAGGCGCCCGGCCCGGTCCCGCAGCACGTCGATCGGGGTGCCATAGAGGCGGGTGAGGGTGTCGGGGGTGATGACCTGTTCGGGGAGACCGGTCACCGCCCCACTGGGGGAGAGGTAGATGACCTGATCGAGGTAGGCCAGGATCGGGTTGACGTCGTGGGCCACCAGCAGCACCGTGACGTGGCGGGTTCGGCAGATGGTGTCCAGCAGGGCGCTGATCCCGGCTTGGCTGGGGGCGTCCAAGCTGTCCAGGGGTTCATCGAGGATCAGCAGCTCGGGGTCGCGGATGAGGGCTTGAGCGATGAGCAGGCGCTGCTGCTCCCCGCCGGAGCACTGCCCGATCGGGCGGTGGGCGTAGTGGGTGGCCCCGACGAGGTCGAGCACCTCGGCCACCCGCTGCTGCGCCTGGCGGTGCGCGGTCGGGCGCAGCAGGCGGGACACCAAGGGGATGGGGGTGCCCCATCGGTGCCCGTCCAGGCCGAGGCGGACGATGTCGACCCCACGGATGCGGGTCTGGGCGTCGAACGCGCGCCGCTGCGGCAGGTACCCGATCCTGGTGTTCGCCCGCCCGGGCCGGGCACCGAGGACGGTCACGGTGCCCGCGGCGACCGGTTGCAGGCCGAGGAGGATCTTCAGCAGCGTCGACTTGCCGACCCCGTTCGGGCCGAGCACCGCGACGAACTGTCCGGCGGTCACGGTGAGACTGACCTGGGACCAGACGGGGCGCCCACCGACCCGGGCCGCCACGTCGACCAGCTCCACCACCGTCACCGCACCATTAGACTGCGCCCGCTCAGGGGCGCCCGCCCCGGTGACAGAGGCACCGGGGGTGTTGTCGTCACCTGCCATGGGCGGCACCGTACGGGGCGTCGACGCGACGGGAATGCGGCTGGGGTGCGGGCTCATTTGCCGGTGGCCTGATGCAGCGCGGTGCGCAGATCTTTCAGCTGGGCCGATTGCCAGTCCTGAAACGACGCACCCGCCGGGGCGAGGGTTTCGGTGACCGCACTGACCGGGATGCCCCGGTCTTTGCAGGCCTGGACCTGCGCGGCCACATCGGGGGTGCTGTTCTGGGCGTTGAACACATACACCTTCAGGGCTTTGGTCGCGATCTGGTGGTCGATGGTGGTCTTGTCTGCTGCGGAGACGTCGCTGCCCTCGCTGATGGCCTGCAGGAAGCTGGGTGGGGTGATGAGGTTCAACCCGAGGGCTTGGGCGAGGGGGGAGAAGATGCTTTCACTGGCCCCCACGGGGGTGCCGGCGTAGGTGGTCTTGATGTCGTTGATCAGCTGGTGATAGGTCGCCAGGCCGGTGGTGTCGAAGCTCTGACGTTGCGTGTCGAAGTAGGCGGCGTCGGCGGGGTCGGCCTTCTTCAGGTCCGCGGTGATCGCGTCGGCCACCTTCTCCACGTCTGCCGGGGAGTACCAGCGGTGCGGGTTGCCCCCGTCCGGGGTCCCGGTCAGGTCCCCGACGTCCAGGACCGTCCGGGCGGGGTTGGGGTTGGCCGCGACGGCCTTGCCCGCCCACGGGTCGTAGCCGACGCCGTTGACCACCACCAGCTGGGCCCCGGCGATCGTGCGCCCATCGGCCGGGGTCGGCTCGTAGGCGTGCGGGTCGGTGTCCGGGTTGGTGATGATCGCCGTCTCCCGCACATGGGTGCCCCCCAGCTGCGCGGCGATACTGCCCCACGCGTTGATGCTCGCGGCCACGGTGACCACCCTGGCGCCACCCGAACCGGCGGAACCCGCTGTCGCCGGCGTCGAGGCAGTCGGTGCGGTGGTGGCGCACCCACCCACGGCCAACACCACGGCCACGGCCGCGGTGCCCCAGCCCAGACGCCAGGCGCCTCGCCGGGGGTGGTGAACGGATCGGATGGGACGGTCACTGCTCATCGACGAGCCCCTCAAGTGATTGTTGTTGGCATCGGAAGTCATTACCGGTAACCTAGCAGTAACGACATTGATTACCACTATCAGAACGGACGGGCATGACCGCTTCGACGCCGCCAGTCGGTGAGCGCACAGCGCTGACCGCACCGGTGCGATACGGGACTCACCCACTTGGTCGAGGGGCCACCGGGGGTGGCCACGAACTCCAGCGACAGCTGTCCGCAACGGGTCGGGTCGTCGGCCAGCCCCTGCGCGCCCAGCAGCCGAGGGTGCCCCACCAGACCGGTCCGGACAGCGCCACTCAAGACGGCCGAGGAGTGGGCTCCAGCTCCGACGGGCACGTCGGCGTCCCGCACCCGGCCCATGGTGACTACGGTCACCACGGATACCGCCACGCCGCGCACGACGAGCAGCACTGGGACCCGCACTGAGCCTCGAGGAAGCCTCCTGCCCGCCCGGACCACGATCACCCGGGCGGGATGAGGGCGGGTCCGATACGGCACCCGCGCGGCCGCTGGACACGGTGGGGGAACGCTCGACCCGGCAAAAGCGGGCCGTCGCGGCCGCGCTCGCCGCGGCGGCGGGCTTCTGCAGCGCCCAGGACCTGCACGCGAGCCTGCGCTCGGGTGGTCAACGGGTCGGGTTGACCACCGTCTACAACCAACTGCGTGCCCTCGCCGCCACCGGTGACGTCGACACCCTGCGGGCCGAGGACGGGGAAACCCTCTACCGCCGCTGCGCCACCCCCGACCACCACCACCACCTGGTGTGCCGAGTGTGTGGCGCGGCCCTCGAGATCGACTCCCGCCACATCGAGGACTGGACCACGAAGCTCGCCGCGACCGAGGGATTCACCGAGGTCACCCACACCCTGGAGATCATCGGGACCTGCGCCCGCTGCCACGCGTGAACAGTCGACAGCGAGGAACCGTAGCCCCGGCGACCGCCCTCGCTCAGGGGTCGACGGTGACCGTGGTGCCGATCTGCGCCCAGTCGTAGAGCCACGCCATCGCCGGCGTAGGCAGGTGCACACACCCGTGCGAGCCGTGGGTGCGGTATCCCTGATCACCGAAGGGCAGGGTTTGCCAGCTTGCGTCGTGCAGGCCGAAGTCGCCGTAAAAGGGCAGCCAGTAGTGCACGAAGTCGGAGTATCCGGGGCCGGTCAGATACCGGTCGGTTTGTTTGTCCTCGATCGTCCAGCTTCCCGCCGGTGTTGCGTCCCCGGTGCTGAGCTGCCCGGTGGTGACCGGTGTGGTGTACACCTGCCGGTCACCGGCACACATCCACGCCCGCTGCCGGGCAACGCTGACCACGATGCGCTGCGGTTGGGTGCTGCCCGCGCAGGCGGTATCCGCGGATGCCGCCGGGTCGCCAACCACCACATCGGCTTGGCTCAGTGGCCGCGGCTCAGCGAGCGGGACAGAGGCAGAGGGCCCGGACACCGCAGTCGGGGATGCGCTGGTGCGGGACGGGGCGCTGGCCTGTCCGTAGTTCGGGTCGACCACCACGAAGACGGTGACGGCGAGCACCACCGGCAGCAGGCACACCGACCAGCCATACCGATCCACCACCCCACGCCAGCGGTCCAGACGCGACGGTCGGGCAGCGCGGTGGGCGGAAGCGGGCCGTGTGGAAGTCTGGGACACGTGCCCCAGACTTCCACGCGGCCCGCGGCCCGCGGCCCGCGGCCGACCGCGCGACGTCATGATGAACCCGAATCTGCATATGACTCGCGCGGGCCGAGCAGCTCACCAGCACGCTGCCCGTCTTGAACAGCATGCGTGACGGCTCCGAGGTGCTGTTCTTCGGCAACGCTGCTGGCTGCCAGGCGCAGCTCATCGAAGCGCTGGGCAGCCGAGTCCTTTTCGGCTTCCCCGCGGCTGGTGGCACCCGGGGACGGCGCCATCGTCCGCTACGTGCTGATCGGTCAGCAACAGACGATGCATGGTGAGCCGACCGGCGCCACAACCAGCTGCACCCAACACCTCAGGACCGTGCTGCAGAACGCCGGCTCCCGACCACCATCACCGCCAACATGGACGGCTGGCTGCTCGGACACGCCACGTTCGTCGTACCGATCGCCTTCGCCCTCTACCGCGTCGACACCAACGCCTCCCGGCTGGCAGCCGACCGGGACACCCTGCGGTTGATGGTGCGCGCCACCCGGCAGGCCTTCAAAGCCCTGCAAACCAGCGGGAACGCCGAGATCCCTGCGAATCTGCGGACCTTTACCTCCGGCTACAGCTGGAATCCGCCCCTGCCCGGTGAAGACTCCCACTCGGGTGCGTCTTGTGGGACGCAGAGAGTTGCTGACGGCTTCTGTCGGATTGGTGTACGCCCCAACCCGAGGTCAGGGGCTGGCGCAGACCGCGTGAGACTGGGGTTGCCCCCGGCCTTTGATTGACGCCACGTAGCCAACGTCTATGACTTCATCCGGACAGGTCACCGGAAGGGGGAGCCGGTGGGTGGGCGGCGCGTCGGCTGTCAACGGGTTAGTTCGCTTGGGCAGAACCCGCAACGCCAACTCGATGGCATCGTGCTCGTTCAGACGTGCCCCGACCGGCTGTTGGGTACAGACGTCGACCGGCCCGCAGCTGACCGAGGTGCTGCGCTTCGTGCGGGCCGGGGACATGGTCACCGTTCATTCGCGCGCTGGCGGTCGTAGGCGTCCACTGGCCTGGTCCCGGTCAGGCACACCACAGCGTCGACGCCGGCGTCGACGGTGGCGGCCGGGGTCCGTGGGTGTCGGAGAAGCAGGCCGGTACGGCGCATGCGGCGGTGCTGCGTCGTGAGTCCCGGCGACAGTCGTGGCGCGGGCTTCGGCGTTGAGGGCGTGTCCCGCCGCTCACGCCGTCTCTTGGTGAGCCGTTCCCGTGTCGATGGGCTCGACCGCACGGGCTGCGGAGGTGTACGACCGCGAGCCGGTGTGGGCACCGGTGGTCTGGGTCCCCGTGGTGCCCCCGGGTGGGTTGTGCGTTAGGAATGCGTCAATTTGTCGGCTACTCGCGTCAAGGTTCCATTAAGAGTGCGGGGAACCCGGCGCGTCGCGTGTTTACTTCCAGTCGTACCTGCCCGCGGAGCCGTATCCCGGCGGGCGGGTACGACTGGGGTCGCGAGCCCGCGGCCCTGAATAATTTATCGGTTCTCACTATGGTGCAGCCCTCCCTCGATCGAGATCAGCAAAGGAAACGTGGAATGTCTGTGCTGGTGTTCGTTCTATTGACCGTGGCGATCTTCGCCGTGCTCGGCCTTATCCAGAAGGTGGTGGAGCGGCTGTGAGCGTTGACAACATCGTCGGCTTGGTGCTTGTGATCGGGCTCGTGGTGTTTCTGATGACTGCCCTCCTTTTTCCGGAGAGGTTTTAGTGAATGCGACGACTGCGGGGATCCTGTTCACGGCCTCCCTCGTGCTTGCTCTGGTCGTGGTGCACCGGCCGCTGGGTGATTACATGTTCCGGGTCTACACGAGCACGAGGCACACGCGGGCCGAGCGTGCTATTTACCGGGTGATCGGTGCTGAGCCGGAGACCGAGCAGACGTGGGGTGGCTACGCCCGTAGTGTGCTCGCTTTCTCGCTGGTCAGCGTGCTGTTCCTGTTCGGGTTTCAGTTGCTGCAGAAGAATCTGTTGCTGCATTTGGTGAACCCCACGACCCCGATGACGGCGGATCTCTCCTGGAACACCGCGATCAGTTTCACGACCAACACCAACTGGCAGGCCTATTCCGGTGAGTCCACGATGGGTTATTTGGTTCAGATGGCTGGGCTGGGTGTGCAGAACTTCGTGTCCGCGGCCGTGGGCATGGCTGTGGCGATCACGCTGGTCCGCGGCTTTGTCCGGCGCCGGACGGGTGAGGTGGGTAACTTTTGGGTGGATTTGGTCCGCGGCGCGATTCGGATTTTGCTGCCGATCGCCTTCATCAGCGCGGTCGTGCTGGTTGCGGGTGGCGCGGTACAGAACTTCCATCTGCAGACCCCGGTGGACACCCTCGCAGGCATCAAACAGACCATTACCGGCGGCCCGGTCGCCAGCCAGGAGGCCATCAAGGAGCTGGGCACCAACGGGGGCGGCTTCTACAACGCCAACTCCGCTCACCCGTTCGAGAACCCGACGACGTGGACCAACTGGTTGCAGATCTTCCTGCTCCTGGGGATCAGCTTCTCGCTGCCCCGGACCTTCGGCCGGATGGTGGACAGCAAGAAGCAGGGGTACGCCATCGCTGCGGTCATGGCGACGATCGCCTTGTTCAGCGTGACCTTGATGAGTTTCTTCCAGCTGCAGCACCACGGCACGGTGCCCACGGCGATCGGCTCGGCCATGGAGGGCGTCGATCAGCGGTTCGGGGTCGCCAACTCCGCGACGTTCGCCGACGCCACCACGCTGACCTCGACGGGGGCGGTGGATTCGTTTCACGATTCCTATACGAGCTTGGGCGGCATGATGACGATGTTCAACATGCAGCTCGGCGAGGTGGCGCCCGGTGGTACCGGCTCCGGTCTGTACGGCATGCTGATCCTCGCCGTGATCACCGTGTTCGTTGCGGGGTTGATGGTCGGTCGAACACCGGAGTATCTCGGCAAGAAGATCACCCCTCGGGAAATCAAGCTGGCCGCGACGTACTTCCTGATCACCCCGCTGATCGTCCTGATCGGCACCGCCGTGGCGATGGGGTTACCGGGCGAGCGGGCTGGCATGCTCAACAGCGGCCCGCACGGTCTGTCCGAGGTGCTCTATGCGTTCACCTCGGCCGCCAACAACAACGGCTCCGCCTTCGCCGGTATCACGGTCAACACCGCGTGGTACAACACGGCCCTTGGTGCGGCCATGGTCTTCGGCCGGTTCCTGCCGATGATTTTCGTTCTCGCGCTGGCCGGTTCGCTGGCCAAACAGGGAACGACACCGGACTCGGTGGGCACTTTACCCACCCACCGGCCCCAGTTCGTGGGCATGGTCGCCGTCGTGACGGTGATCCTGGTGGCCCTCACTTTCCTGCCTGCTCTCGCTCTCGGGCCTCTCGCCGAA
>JAABUU010007275.1_pt1 | contig 11452 bp, 10 predicted proteins | sample 5559301 | NCBI WGS metagenome assembly JAABUU01 (sample SAMN10711884, study PRJNA513360) | rock metagenome | isolation source: Antarctica rocks | place: Antarctica: Victoria Land, Richard Nunatak white
TGGGGGCGCGCAAATGTGCCGCGCCGCCTCGCCGCGCCATTCCTGGCGCGCGCGCCGTCCGTGCAAAGCGGAGCGCGCACAGAGCGCGCGGGCGCGGGGCTGGCGCCACACCTGCGGCGCCCACGCGGCCAGTGCGCCAAACTTGGCCTCCACCTCGCAAGCGATGTCATCCAGCAGGTCCTCGTAATCCTCGTCGTCCAGCAGCTCCTCACGGCCCACCTGCGGCCCCGCTCCCCAGGGGACTCAGTCGGCGCCAAGACTGACATAATTTTGACCCTGAGAGTAAGATAGGGCGTAGTAATCGACCAGCAGCTCCTCGCGGCCCACCTGCGCCCCCGCTCCCCTCGGGCTCGGCCGCGCCCAGATTTGCCCTATGCCTAATCCTGATTAGGCACGCACACATCGGGTGCACACGCGAAAGCCGCTTCCGCGCCGCTCCTTCGCACTGCAGCAACAGCGAGCATGTCACCAGCCTCCCGCACACGCACCAGACACAATATAACATTTGCACAACGCCATGCATGCGAGGTGCACATGGATACGTTGGGGCGGCCCCGCCCTGGGCCCTCTGCAGTGTTGCTTACAGGCGGGGCGCGCCATGTCTGCCAGGCGCAGCACACGCGAGTCCCCGGCGCCGCCCTTTGCCGCCGCCGCAGCGGCCGCCGGCGCCGCCGCCGCAGCTGCGGCCGCTGGCGCGGCGCACGCCGGCGCCGCAGGCGCCAGCGCGGGGTCGGCCGCCCCTGGCGCGGGGCCGGCAGGGCCTGGTGCGGCGCTCGCGCTCACCACGCTCACCCGACCGTCCTTCTCAGTCCCGACAGCGGGCATCAGGCTAGGGTGCAGCGCGTCCGCGGCATCGCCGCCCGCCCCGCCCTCGCCAGCACCGGGCAGCTCGGCAGCAGGGGCCGCCGCGGCCGACGTCGCCGGCGGGCCGGTAACAAGCTTGGTGGGCTTTGGCGCCGCCTGGCCGTCCTGCGCCGCAGGCGGCGGCATCGCCGTCCCGCTCGTCAGCTGACGCGCTTGGCGCTCTATTGTCACTGGCGCAAATGCAGGCTCTGGCTCATGCGCGACGGGCGCCGGCTGCGGGGCGGCCGACGCCGAGGCTGCCTCCAGAGCGGCGACCACGGGCGTTGCCGCCGGCGCTGCAGCAGCCGCCGGAGAGGCGGCGGCAGGCGGCGGCTGGCTGGGCGCCCACACAACTGGCTGCCGCGCCGGCCGCGCGGCGGGGCCCGCCGTGTCGGGCGCGGGGGCGCCGGCGCCGGCGGGCTTGCGCGGCGCCGGCGCAGCCGGCGCGCCGCGCGCCCACAGCGGCCGCGCGGGCGCGGGCGCAGGCGCCGGCTCCGCCGTCACCACGCGCGGTGGGCTCACGGGCTCCATGAGCGCGGGCGGCGGCCGCGATCGCAGCGCGGCCGCCTTTGCAGCCGCCGCCGCCTTCGCGGCGGCCGCCTCCTTAACCGCCGCCGCCGCCTCCTTCGCCGCCGCCGCTTTCGCCGCGGCGTCCTTGGCCGCGGCCGCTCGAGCGGCCTCAGCGGCCGCCCGCGCGGCCTCCCGCGCCTGCGCCGCCTCCTTCGCCGCAGCCGCCCTGGCGGCGGCCTCGGCCGCCCGGGCAGCCTCCCGGGCGGCCGCAGCCTCCCTGGCAGCGGCCTCATTCGCTGCGACCTCCCTGGCAGCGGTCTCCTTCGCCGCGGCCTCCTTGGCAGCGCGCTCCTTCGCTGCGGCCTCCTTGGCGGCGGCCTCCGCCGCGCGCGCGGCCTCCGCCGCCGCTGCGGCCTCCTTTGCCGCGGCCTCCCTGGCGGCGGTCTCCGCCGCCCGCGCGGCCGCCTGCGCCTCGGCCGCCTCCCGCGCCGCGGCGTCCTTGGCGGCCGCCGCGGCGGCCTCCTTGGCGGCGGCGGCCGCCGCGCGCGCGGCCTCCTTTGCCGCAGCGGCCGCTGCGTCAGCTGCCGCCGTCCGCGCCGCCGCGGGCGCGGCCATCGCCGGCTTGGGCTCGGGGTTGGCTTCCGCGCGCGGCGCGCCGCCGCCGATGGCAAACTTGATGGGCGCCGGGCGCGGGGCCTCGGGCGCGCGCGCCGGGTCGGGCGCCTCGGACAGCGGCGGCGGCGCGAGCGAGCGGCGCACGGTGAGCGCGCGGCCCTGCGCACGCGCGCGGATGCGGTCTGCGCAAAGCAGCCTTGCGCGTGCAGCGGCTTGGGGCGTGGGGTGCGCAGACGCCCGTCGCACGCTCAGGCATCCCTTGCAGCATCTTTCGCGTTTCCCTCTCCGGCCACGCCGATCAGGCCGCCCAGGGCGCACCGCCGTCTGCGCCCAGCATAGGGTTATCCTATCCTAACCCTACCCTCTACAGGCTGGCGCGCACCTCCACGCGCACAGCGGCAATCGCGGCGGCGGCGGCCTCCGTCACGCGCGCATCGGCGTATTGCGCGGCCGCGGTCGCGCCGCTGCCGGCCCAGCGCGGCACGGGCCGCGCGTCCCGCAGCTCGCCAAAGCCCTCCAGCGTCTTACGCACCTGCGCAGCCAGAGCGGCCGCGGCTGTTGGGCGCCGTGCGGCTCGCTGCGGGGCGCCCCCGCCCTCGGCGGCGGCCCGCAGAGGCGCGGCGGGCGCATGCGCACGTACCGCAGGCGCGGACTGACAAGTGGTTTTGGGTTAGGGTTGGCACAGCTAGATGTTTTTAGTTAGGGTTTGCAGCACAGCGCACCTGCTCATCGGTCATGTAGTCCGGCAGGCCGCTGACGTACAGCCAGCCGGGCTCGCCGGCCCTGTGCCCCGGCCGCCCTGCCTGCGCCGGGTCGCCCGCCGGCGCGCCCGCGCCGCGCGGCGACGCCGGCCGCCGCCCGCGCACATACTGGCCCGCGCCCGCGCCGGCGTCGGCGCCGCGCGAGCGCGAGCGCGAGGGCGTTGGCGTGCGCCCGCTGCGCACGCGGCCGCGCCCGCGCTCGCCGGCCGCCGGCTCTGCTTCTGCCCAGCCGCCCCAGTCGGCGGCGGCGCGCTCGGCGACGGGCTCCTCCGCGTCAGGCCGCTGCGCGGCGCCGTCGGCCCAGCCGCCGCCGTAGTCGCCGCGGCCGTCCTCCTCGGAGCTCGCGCGGCCGCGGCCGGGCCGCTCGGCCTTGCTGCGGTGGTGCCGCTTCTTGTGCTTCTTCTTCTTGTCCTTCTCCTTGGCATCCTTGCGCCGGCGGCCGGCGTCGCTGTCGCCGCCGCCGCCGCCGCCGTCCTCGCGCTCGGAGCTTGCGCCGGCGTCGCGCCGGCGCTTGCGCTCCTGCGCGGCGTCCGCGTCGGCGGCCTCCCAGGCGCCCGGGTCGCCGGCCGCGCCGCGCGGCGTGCGCACGGCCGGCGCCGCGGCGGCGGCCGAGACGGGTGCCGGGTGCGCCGGCGGCGCCTCTGCGCGCGCGCGCGGCCCGTGTGAGCGCCCTCTGACAGGCGCGTGCTCGCGCCGCACGGACGCGCGTCGCAGAGCAACAGCGGCTCACGCCTGCACCCAGCGCCCCCGGGAGGCTGTCTGTGAGGCGCTGACGCGCCTTGACGGCACACTTCGCCAGCTCCGGCCAGAAGCCCTGGAGAAGCCCTGGACAAGCTGGCCTGCACTGCTGCAAAGGCCAGGCGTGCAGCTTCGCGGCCCGCGGCCCACCAGCGGCGCCTGCACCCTTCCCTGTGCGGCGCCCCTGCATGCCCCCGCTCACGCCACGCGCCCAGCCGGGCCGCGCACCCGGCTCGATGTAGTCGCTGTTCGCAGCCGTGGTCTGCTGCAGCCGCACAATTGCGGTCATAGCTGCCTCCTTGATCTGCGCGGCCGCCCTGCGCTCAGTGGGGAGCCTGCGGGGTCAGGGTTAGTGTTTAAGCCACGCCGGCAGCGCTCGCAGCCGCGCCGCGCGCCGCACGCAGGCGGCCTGCGCCGCGTGCCCGCCGCACCCGCGCACGGCCCCAACGCCCAGCTGCCCGATCGCCCGCGCCGCACTGCCGGCGCGCCGAGCAGGTCCGCCACAGCCCATGCGCACACAGGAGGGGCCCGGCGCGGCCGCGCACGTGCTCGGGCAGCTTGCCGCCCTGCAGCTTGCCGCGCAGGCCGCCGTTGGCCGCCTCGAGGCTGCCGGGCGGCGCCGCGCCGCCGGCCGCCGCTGCGGCCGGCTCGGACTCCGCCGCCGCCGCCGCAAACGTCTTGGCTTCCTCTGCGGGGGCTGCCGGCGCAAGCTCGGGCGCGGCCGCGGGCGCGGGTGCGGCGGCGGGCGGCGGCTTGTGCGCCGACGCCCGGGACGCGCGGAGCTCGCCCAGCGTCTTGCGCGCGGCCGCGCTGCCGCTGCCGAGCGCGCCGGCGGCCAGGCCGGCCGCGCGCGCGGCCTTGAGCTGCTGCACGCTGGGCGGGCTGGGCGGCGGGCTGGGGCTGTCCGAGTCCTCCATGTCTTCGTCCTCGTCGGCGCCGGCGCCTGCCGCCCGCTGCCCGCCGCCCACCTCGATCGACCGCAGCACCGGCGTGGGGGCCGCCGCCACGGCGGCGGCGGGCGCCGCGACCGACGGCATCGGCGCGGCCGCCGGCAGCGGCGGGGAGGGCGCGCGCGGCGCCGGCGGCGGTGGCGTTGGCGACGGCGCCGCCGCGACCGGCGACCCGGACGGCGAGCGCGCGGCGGGCGAGCGCGAGCGGCCGCGCGCGCGGCCGCCGCGCTCGTTGTCGCCGCCCGCCTCGCGCAGCTCGCCCTCGGGCGCCATCTCCCAGCGCTCGGGCGCCGGCGGCGCCGCCGGCGGCGGCATGCCCGGCGGGACCTGGCCCCAGCCGCGCCCGCGCCCGGCCGCGTATGGCCCGCCGTGCGCCGGCCCGCGCCCGCCGCCCCAGCGCCCGCCGTCGCCGCCGTACGCCGCCCGGCCGCCGTCGTGCGCGTCCCTGTGCTGCGCCCCATGCGCGTCCCGGTGCGCCCCGTAGGCGTCCCCATAGGCATCGCTGCGACCGCCGCGGCCGCCGGCAAACCCGCCGCGGCCGCGCGCGGCCTCGCCGCGCTGGTCCCCAGCGCGGGCGCCGCCGCGGGCGCCGCCCGCGCGCGGGCTCGCGCTGCGGCCGCCGCGCGCGCGGCTGCGGCTGCGCGAGCGCGAGGCCGAGGCGCTGCCGGAACGGCTGCGCGAGCGGCTGCTGCTGCGGCTGCGGCTGCTGCTGCGCGAGCGCGAGCCCGACACCGACCGCCCGCGGCTCCACCTGCGCGCCACCGCTGCATGACCGCCTGCAGGGTCCTGCTGGATAGGGTTTGCAAACAACCAGCGGCAGCCCGCGGGTCCTGATGCACGCATCAACGCCGTGCGCCGCATTATGACCTGGGAGCCTATGAGGCGCGTGCTGAGAAACCCTAGCCCACAGAGGGGCCAGCTGCGCGCCTGCGGCCGCGGTCGGGCGAGCGGCTGCGGGCGCGCTGCCACTCCTCCCGCCGCCCGCGCGGCGAGCCCCCGGCCCTGCCGCGCCGCGCACCGCCTCGTCTGCGCCTAACAGCTGACCCGCTCGCATCGGGCGCGCTCGTGAACACTGCGCAGGCAATTAACGGCCACGGCCAGACAACGCCTGTAAGGCGGGCCGCTCCACGACGGCGATCACTCACTGCATGGTGGCGCGGCGGCCCTTCAGTACGGCAATCTTACCCTGACCCTGGCACAGCAGGGCGCGCGCCGGAACTTGTTGAGCGCGACGCGCGCGACCGGCACGCTAATGCGCTCCGGCAGGTACAGCGCGCCGCCGGGCCGGCGCGCCTCGGCCGCGCGCCGCGCTGCCTGCGCGGCCGCCGCCACCGCCGCCGCGACCGGGTCGCCGGGCGCCCTGGCGACCGCGGCCGCCGCGGCGAGCGCGCGCGCGCCGGCGCCGTCCTCGGGCGCGCCCGTCGCGCCCGCCGCGCCGCCGCCCTGCGCGAGGGGCGAGGGGCCGGCGCCCTGCGTCTGCGCGCCGCCGGCCGCGCCGCCGGCCGGGCCCGCCATGGCCAGCCGCGCGCCGCGGAGCATGTTGGCGGGCGGCGCCTTGCGGCGCGCCTCGCGCTCCTTGGCGGCCGCGGCCGCCGCGCTGGCGGCCTCCGCCTCGGCCAGCGCCTGCTGCATCTGCGGCCGCGCGGCGGCAGCCCCCATCAGCGGACCTGCATGAACCCTTGCGCCATGGCGCAGCACATCCACGCCCTGCCCGTCAGCCAAACCACAGCGTCCCGCTGCCCTGGCACCCGCTTCTCTTCTGCATGCCCTCCTCCTGGGCCAAGCCCTAGGGGCTGAGAGACCGCCAGCGACCAGCGCCGCCCGATCATCAGCTCCTTGCGCGGCGCCGCACGCGCGCCGCACGCGCATGCAGCCTCGGCACCGTCGGACGTGCGCCCCGTGCCGGCGCCCGCGGGGCAGCAGCACGCCTGTGCAGCACGGCCGCCTGCTTGGCGCGGTGTCGCGGCCGCACCTGCGCCTGCACGAGCGCGAGCGCGGACGGCGACGGCCCCGCGCCGGCCGGCGGCTCCGGCGGCGGCGGCGCGAGCGCGAGGCGCGTACGCTCGGCGTCGCGCGCGCGGCGCGCCTCGGCCTCGGCCGCCAGCCGCGCGTCGGCAGCGCGCCGCGCGGCCTCAGCCTCGGCGCGCGCGGCGTCCGCGCGCGCGCGCTCCTCCTCGCTCAGCGCCACCACCTGTTGCGTGCAGATTAGGGTATGCGAGATAGGGTATGCAAGATAGGGACCTACCCTAACGCGTCAGCGCCACCACCCAGCGCTGGCAGGTCCCAATTGTAGGGTAAGAAGCAGCAGAAGAGAGGCATCGCGCATGGGCGCGGCTGCAGACAGCGGCCGATCAGGTGGGGTCGGCGCCTGCCTCAGTGCACCGCACGCATGCCGCGGCGGCCTGCCCCGCGCCGGCGCCCTGACGGCAGAGCCGCGCGGCGGGGTCCGCCGAGCGGTCCGCGCGGCTGTGCACGGGCCAGTTGACAGCCGGGGCGCCGCCGGCACCCACCTGGACAGCGCGCTGTTTGTCGGCGGCGGCGGCGGCGGCGGCGGCGGCGGCGGCCGCGGCCTCGACGGCAGCCTCGGCAGGCGCGCCGGCCACGGTCGCCGCCACCGGCAGCGGCGGCGGCGGCATCGGCGCGGCGGGCGCCTCAGCGGGCGGCGGCGCGGTCACTGGCCCATTCGCGCTCGCGGGCGGCTCGCCGAGCGCGGGCGGCGCGAGCGCGGGCGCCTCCGCGTGGCTGGGCACCGGCAGCGCGGTGGGCGCGGGCACCGCCGCGGCCGGCGCCGCGGCCGGCGCCGCCGAGAGCGACAGCTGCGCCAGCTCCGGCGCCGGCGCGGCTGCCGCGGGCGCGGGCGCGGGCATGGCCAGGGGCACGGGCGCGGGCGCGGGCGCGGCCAGGGGCACGGGCGCGGGCGCGGACGCCGCCGGGGGCATGGGCGCGGACGCGGACGCAGCCGTGGGCACAGGCGCGGCCGCGGCGGTGGGCGGCGCGAGCGCCGCGGCCGCCGGCGGCGTTATGGCAGGCGGGCCCGGCAGCGTGAAGTTGGCATAAGGGTCTGCCGCTGACGCGGCGGCAGCGGCGGCGGCGGCAGCGGCGGCGGCGGCGGCAGCAGGGTCTGCTGCCGGCGCCGCGGACGCGGCGGCGTAGGCCGCGGCGTCATAGCCGGGGTACCCTGAGTAGGAATAGCCGGCGTAGTAGCCTGCGCACCGGCCCGGGCGCGCGCGGGTCAGGGCGGCGGGGCGGGGGTGCCCGGCGCGGCGGCGCGCGGGCGGGAGCATGTGCGCAGAGGGCGGGGTAGCGCGGGGTTAACCGCTGGCCGGGGTACCTCGCGCGGCCTGCTGTAACAGGTTCTGGTTCCTCAGGTCATGTCAGGCCAGCCCCAGGCCGGCCCCAGGCCAGGCTGGGGCGGGCGGGTGCGCCCCGCGGCTGGCCTGCAGCAGCTGCGTTAAGCTGGGTGCGTCACGGGAGCAGGGCAGCAGGCAGGTGCAAACCGCATGCTGGCTTACCACACAGCCCTGGCCGCGGCCGCCCCGCCTGCGCACCCCGCTGTGGCGCAAAGCGGCGCACGGCGCTCGTAAGTGCCCGGAGAAAAACATGCACATGGTTTTGCTCATGGCGGGCCGGGCCGACGCACCTGCCGCCGGCGCGGCCGCCCCGTAGCCCTGCGATGCGTAATAGTAGTTCCAGTAGGCCTGCTGGTCGTAATAGCCGGCCGCGTTCGGGTCATAGCCTGCGTAGCCTGCATACGCGGCCGCATACGCGGCGGCGGCGGCCGCGGCCTCGTCGGCCGTGGGGGCCGGCGCCGCCTCAGCGGCGACGCCGGGCGGCGCCGGCTCCTCGGCCTCCATGCCCGGGGGCGGCGGCTCGGCCATGCCGCCAGACCTACCTGTGTGGCCGGGCGGAAGGCGTAATGGTGATGGTGATCAGGGCGGCGGGTGAGCGGGCGGCTGCCCTGCTGCGCGGTGACGCAGGCGCGCGCGCGGTGTGCTGGGCCTGCTCTCCTCTGCTTTCTGCGCCGGGATGTGGAGGCCTCGCTCGCGAACGACCGCTCCCAACGCCAAAGGCACACGGGGGAAGGCGAACAAGAAATATACTCGTCCTCACCACCTGAGCCAAGCTGTGGTCGCGGATATACATTTTATAGCTTACAGCTCGGCTGCTGGAATGCCAAGAGCGCTGTGCACACAGCCACATGGCAGCGCTGCTGCGCGCAGCAACACCTCGCGCGCCTCGTGCCTCAGCGTGCAGCACAAGCTGGTACATCTTAAATATACACACTATGGTTTTTACAGTTGTTTTCTACAAAGTAATTAGCCAGCATGAAGCAGGTCTGAAAGCCTACATGCTGCGCGTGCGGTAAATCAGTAGAGCGCGTCACAGGAGCGCAACAGCCACCCCCAGCAGCCTGCAGGTGAGAGCGGGCAGCGAGGCAGGCGCGCTAGCGCGGCGCGCGCCCCAGTTACAGCAGCGGCGGCCCGCCGAGCGCGGCCGCCTTCTCGTACTTGGCGAACAAGCGCACGGAGACCGCCACGGCGTCCCCGGCCGCCTCGGTGGGGAAGCGCTCGCGTCCGCGCGCCCACGCGAGCGTGAACTCGAGGCACTCGCGCCGCCAGGCCTCGGCGTCGTACGCCGCGCCCGCGCGCAGGTTGGCCTCCAGCCGCGCCACGAACAGCGTCCACCTGGCCGCACGGACACAGTAACGTCTGCATGCGCGGCCGCCGCGCGGCCCTTTGGAGATCGCCCCGACGCAGGGCAGCCCATGCACTAGAGATACAGAACAAACATGCGCCGGGCACCGCGCATGACACGGCCAGCGGCACCGCGGGGCGGTGTGCTTCTGCGTGAGCGCGCACGTAGGCACGCAATTGAATGGCATGCGCATGCATTGCACATGCATGTGGGTTGCTCGTGTGCGGGCCGAGCTGCGCGCGCGCTTGCCGGGCGGGGGTGCGCACGCGCGCTCTGTGCTGCAGAGCTGCAACGCCAGGAGACGCGACGCCCACGAGGTGCTGCCCGGCAGGGCATGCCAGAGTAGCAACCACAGCATGCAGCATGCAAGCAAGCGGCTGGCGCCCAGAGTCTGCACCGCCGCTGCCTGAACGGCCGTTGGCAGCGCAGGCCGTCGTTGCGAGACCACCTCCCACACGGGTGAGCCCCGCAGCTCTTCTGGCCATTCTCTGGGTCAGGGTCGTGAGTGAGAGATTTTCCGACGTTGTGGTAGGTTTGGTGACAGGCTCATGTTCTGCTAGCTCAAGGTCTCTGTAGCAGTCGTGTTTGGCGCAGCTACTTGATTATCACATCCTGCCTGCGCCTCCCATTTGCTTGGGGGTGTTTAAGGCTGCCCAAGTGCAGGGGCGCGCTGCGGACCATCGCGGGGGGCTGTGGTTTAAATAATCTTCGTGTTGACCCGCAATGCTTAGGGCGCCGGCGCATCAGTGCGGTTTCTTGGGGCTCCTGCCACTGCTCTGTCAAACAACAACCCTGTAACATTATGCCATGCGGAGATCATGCCTTCTGAGGACACTGTTAGCGGCCACTTGCACAGATGACAAGCTCTGCTGGCCATGTGATAACGCGACACAGCTGTCTCTGTCAACACTGCTCAGGTGACAGGCAAACAACAGCAGACACGCACACACCAGACATGACGGACTATGAAGCGCTGCGACCGCGGCCTCGGCCCCGCGCGCCCGCGCGCCCGACCCCTCTCCGCCTGTCCCCCGCGCCACGCCCCGCTTGCCCGCGCCCGCTAGCCCGCGGGCCGCCCGCGTGACCGCCCCGCCCGCTGCCGCGCGCCTTGCCGCCCACGCCCCGGCCGCGCCTGGCGGGCGGGCCAGCGCCGTCGTCTTCCGCCGCCCGCCGCCCGCCCCGCCCCGCTTGCCGCTCCGCCAGCTTGGCCTTCTGCCGGCGCTCCTTGCGGACCTGCCGCGCCAGGATAGGGTTAGGATAGTACCCTACCCTGCCCTACCCTGTCACGCCCCACGACCATGCGCTGCGTTCGCGCCCCTGCACGCCATCACCAGCACGGGCACGACGACAGCGCGCTCAGGCTCGCGCGCTCAAGCAACATCGCCGGGTGAGCACCAAGCAGGGCGGCAGCCACCTGGCCGGGTGAGCACCAAGCAGGGCGGCACCCACCTGGTCGGGCGTCTTGAGCTCCCTGGGCGCCTCGGCGTTGGCGCGCTCCGCCTTGGCGGGGTTCTTCCACCCGCGGCCGCCCTTTAGGAACCTGCGGCCCGCCATGGCCCGCTCAGCCGCGCTGCATTCTGCGCGGAGGTGCACGTCCGCGGGCGTGTCCCGTCGCTGCACAGCGGCTGCCCGGCGCGAGGCCGGGGAAGGGTGGTGCCTGTGACACACACCACAGCCTGCCAGAGACTCGCACACTGCATGCGCTCATTAACCTCCCGCGCTCTGTGGCATCCCTTGCTGCAATGAGTGACCCCATACTCACAGACCACCCGTACACGCAAGTGCAAGCACGCATCCATCTGGGTCGCAAACACTGCACCCTCCAACCTCACGCCCACATCGAGGGCTGCAGGCGGGCCAGCAAGGGTGGGCGGCGCGCCGGGCGGCCAGGTCGCCCGTCGGCTGCGCGCGCGGGTCCTCAATGTCGCCGGGCGCGGCCACGCGCAGCTGCGTGGCGCGCGCCCAGCGCTCGTACACGCCGGTCGGCTGCGCCTTGCCGCCGACGAGCGCGCCGCTCTCCACGCGCTGCCGCTTGCCCGCCTTGAGCCGCTCGCCCGGCTGCAGCTGCACATATGCGCGCTTGCGCTTGTCCCAGTGGAAGCGCCGCTGCTGCGACGCCATGCCCGCCTGCGCGCCGCCGCGCGCCGCCGTCGGCGTGCCTCGCGAGGCCCCGCTCGCCAGCGCACGCCGGCTCCATGCGCCCTCCCTGACAGTGTCCTTGGGCTTCAACATGTTTGACAACCCACGTGCTCCGCTTGCTCCTGGCACCTCCGCACCATGGGGTGCAGCGCAGCGTGCGTCAGCCGGCCCGGCGCTGACAGGATAGCGCTGAAGAAGGCC
>JAABUU010007278.1_pt1 | contig 11450 bp, 8 predicted proteins | sample 5559301 | NCBI WGS metagenome assembly JAABUU01 (sample SAMN10711884, study PRJNA513360) | rock metagenome | isolation source: Antarctica rocks | place: Antarctica: Victoria Land, Richard Nunatak white
CCAAAGCGGTTGGGGGTGTCGACGTGGTAGTATCCATCGGGTCCTCCTTTATGGTGTGCAACCAGAGGATACCCGACCGGGCCACGGAGCGTTGCTCCCGTGGCCCGGTTTAGTCTAAACACCAGTAGGCTCGTTGAACTGCAGTTTCTCGTGGTCAAGATAATCGCGGACGTTTAGGTCGCCGTTGTGTGCTGCAGCGCAGGACGCGAGGCGCGCTTGGCCCGACGTGAGTCATCGACCGATATGCCCGACGAGGCGCGCTACATCGCCACCGTCCATCGGCTGCCTCGTAACAACGCAAAGATGAGCGGACGGTTCGCATCTTGATGATCGCCACGCCCCATTATCTTTCGCTAACAATGCCACATGAGTTGCGGCATCAGCCGCCGTTCCTGGCGACTTACTGCCCGACAGCGGCGGGGACAAGCGGTAAGTCTGCCGGGTGGCCTGACACGGGCATTGCATCGCGTGGAGCTGGCATGCGATCTAATACAGGCAGCGTTGGAGCGGCTTCGTAGCCATAAGGCACGCGCAATTGGGGTAGCAGGATGTCGGGAGGCGTCGGCCACGACTGGGCACCTTGGTACCCATACTCTTGATAGACATACCCCTCGGGAGACGCGAACGGGGGCTGCGAGTCCGGCACGATAAGCACGGCAGGCGCCTCCAGATACTCACCCGATACGCGCGGCTGGAGGTGGGTGTCGTCGAGGAAGGTCTTGAGTGAGATCGACCCTCTAGCATTCTCGACAAGATACACTTCCTGTGTCAGCACGGCGGTCGGTGGCGGTGATAGGCTCACTGCGTTGAGGGAGCGGGTGAGGAGCACCGCGGAGAGGTCGTGGAACTTCCCCGCGGCGAACTGCTTCGCCGCCAAGTGGGCAACGGTGGCCGCTGAGACCCAGCGCGGGATATCGATCGCTAGTACCCATGCATCGGTCTGCGAGGGGTTCGGGATAACGTTCGCATCCCGCGCCATCTTCAATCCGTCGACCGCCCTTTGCATGATGTCCTCGATGCGCTTATACTCTTGTTTCGACAAAGCGCCGAATACCTGCAGGGCGTACCCAGGACGCAAGCTCGCTAGATTGGACGGCTGGACTGCCGGGTGCGGGCCAAACAGCGCGGTGTACCGTCCATGCGTCAAAGTCTTCGTGCCGCTAAGAGGGGCATGAGTGCGACACAGCGAGTCCCACAACTCGTGCAGGGTGGTGGAGTGGGCGGGCAACTCGTCACGCGAGATCACGACGCCGGCATACATGCGGTGACCGGCCGCACTCGCGCTCGCCCGCAGCTCTTTACAAACGGTCTGCGCACGCCTCGCGAACTCGCCCGAAGCCGTCGAAGGGTTCACGCGCTTACAGGACACCCAGAGTTTACGCCCCCCGAGGAGCCGCCACATGCCGCCCATCGGGTTGGCCACGTCACCCATCAGCTCGACGACCACGTCATACCCCTGTTCATCACGTGGCGCTAAGGTCCCTTGCCCTCCTTGCTCGGGCCGGAAAAACATGGCAACATGGAGCTCATACAGGGTATCGAGAGCCTGAGCAGGGTCGTCCTTCACCTTCTGCAACAACGCGGCGAGCCGCCCCTGTTGACGGTCGTCACCGATCTCTCGCAGATAGTCGATGTCACGCCCGATTTGACACATCCGCAATCGCTGGAACGGACTGTGGGCCTGCGTGCGCCACATCCGGCGCACGGGATCACCTTTCGACGTTGTGTCCTCCAGCCACTCCCTGCCGAGCCGCGTTTCGAGCAGCTGACGATAATAGTCCACGAAATTGGGGGGTATCGCAATAGTGATTGAGCCGGCGCCCGGAAGCGCCTGCCAGGTGGAGCGATGTGGCGTATCCATATATAGCTAAGCTCCTTGCGGGAAGGATGCCTCAAGGGCGAGGATACTGCAATGCCATGCACCATCGCCCAAGAATTCACGGGCTATTCCGCACAACGCCCTTATCCTCGTATGGGCTTATCGCGGTGCCCTCGTAGGACATCCGCTAGCGCCACGTATCCTCGGTGAGTTCGGCCCTGGCATCCTCCCGACGACCGAAATCGTCGTAGTATTGCGCGATGCGGCGAAGCAACGCGGCCGTGCGGGGCCAGCGATCGCTCATAGCTTGTGCGTAGGCGTTGTATCGCTCCACCAAGGAGCGTTCCTGTGCGCCGCCGTCGGTCAGACCGCGAGAGGTCACGCCTCGACTGTTGATCACCTCGGTGTGCAGCCCCAGGTCCATGTCGTCGCTGCCAACCTCCTCGATCAGGTCACGGACGGGGACGTCCGGCCAGGCCCCGTCCGCGGCCGGCTGGCTATGCCCGAGGACCTGGCCGATCATCTGATCCCCGATCGCGGAGCGCCCGCCAGCGGCGAGCAGCCGACGAGCCTCTCGCATCCAAGAGGCGAGCGCGGCGGCGTCGAGGCCGCCGTCATCGCGACGGCCCGGCACCCAACGCCAAGATTTAAGGAGGTAATATCCGTAGGTCGCCCACGCGGCCACCTCCTTGGTCGTCTCGCCCGGGTTCTCGCCCTCCGCCCGGAAGACTAAGGAAACGACCTCCGCGAAGAAGGCCGGGTCCCGCGCCAGCTCACGATGCAGGAGCCCGGCGGGCCGCCGATCATGGAGCAGGGGGAGATAGATCCATTCGAGACGGGCGATGCGCGCCTCATCGACCACGCCCGACGCCGCGATGTAATCGAGGAGGACGGCCACGTCGTGGGTCAACGTACTCCAGTCGATGCCGTCGCCCGGCGTCGCCTCGGCCGCGCGCTCGAGGGCTCGGACGACGAGGTCCGGATCGGCGGCGACTTGATCGACGCGGAGCCCTAACAAGTCGACCGCAGCGTGCGGTCGCCCGTACGTGATGAGCTTCGCCGCGGCCCGCGCGGCGTCGTCCGGGCTCGCCAGGCCAAGCCAACCGAAATGAGACCAGTACGCGCGCTCCGTCTCATCACCGAGCCGCTCGGCCCAATCGAATGTCGACGCCGAGGGGTCCAGGCACACCAAGAACTCGCCCCTTTGCGCCGGCGACCACGATCCGGCCTCGTCCTCGAGGACGGATGCGGCCCAGTCCCAGCCACCCGCCCGGAAGCGCCCCCCGACGTAGCCGCGCGCGAGGAGACGCCGCGCCACGTCCGGCGAGGCGAGGTCGGTGAGAATGTCGCGCTCCATGGGCCCCAGCACGCCCGCACGCCCCAAGGCCCATCCCACATCGGCCGGACGCTCGACAGCCGCGGCGAGGTCGCGTACGGCGTGGAGCCCCCCGTATCGATGGATTTCGCGGACGGCCCGGTCGCGTGCCTCGTCGATGGCACCGCGATAGTCCCACGCCTTCCCCCGCGTGCCGGCATCGGGCAGGTCGACGCGGTCGGCGAACAACCATTCGCGGCGCTCGATCTCGCCGTCGGGCTCGAGGCGCCGGTATGCCTCGGCCAACCGGTCCACCTGCTCCGCCGGCATGGCCCACTCCGCATCCTGGAAGCGACGATGGTGCGCGATCACGGAGCGTAGGGCACCGCGCATCTCGGCCTGGGCATCCTCCCCGAGTGCGGCCGGGTCGACGGCGAGCAAACGGTCGATCACCTCGTCCTGTGCATCGGGCGGGAGGTTGGCAGTGGCGTCGATGAGGCCGTGCCAGCGATGGCCGTCGGTGCCGACATCCTCGAGGGCACGGGAAGTTAGTTCGCGGATAGTCCGGTACCAGTCGGGAACGGTGACCCCGGGCTCCCTGTCCATCTGCCACTCGCGCCAGCGGGGCCCATGCGTCGGGTGGGAAGAATCATGGGGGCGCGGGAGTAAGCCGACGAGGAGATCCCAGGCCACGCTAGGCTCACGGTCCCGCAGCGCGTCGAGGACGGCGAGCCGACGGTCGAGCGGGGCGGCCGTCTGCGGCAGCCACGGCAGGAGAATGGCACGGAGGCTACGATCGGGCCGGTTGCCGATCTGGGGAGGGAGCGACGTCAGGCACGACAGGCGGGCCAGGATGAGCGCGACGCGGCCGAGAAAGTCGGGATTCCAGGCGAGGTTCTCCAGCGCCCAGAGGAGGCCGCTATGGGGAGAGCCGGCGAAGAGTAGGTCGCGCCGATCGGCGTCGCCGAAGAGGCGCAGCAGGACGGGATCGGAACCTTTCAAACCGGCGTCGACAGCCTCAATGAACACATCGGGTGCCGCCTCGGCCAGGAGCGGGAGGACGCCGGAGAGGGACGCCCAGAGGAGGCCGGTGTCGTCGGCATTCGCCCGCGCGAGGATCGTGCGGATAACGCGGCTCGCCCTGTCCTGACCGGTCGCCTCGCCGGCCAGCGCGCCCCGCTCGATAGCCATGAGCGCGAGCGTGTCGGCGATCCCCTCTCGCAAGATGCCGGAGTGGGCATCCCGGCCACCCACATCGTCCCGCCCGAGCACATCGCGGGCGACGTCCTCCAGTCGCTGGAGGTCGCTCCCGGTCAGGTAGGGGTGTAGCCGCGCCCAGGCGTCCTCCTTGGAGGCCAAGAGCCACGTTGCCCCGACCTGTCGGACAGGCGGGTCTGAGGTCTGTGCCAAGCGGGTCACATCCTGCTCAACTTGCTCGTAGGGGCGCGCCGCCAAGACCGCGAGGGCGTCCCGGTCGGCGGTGTGGTCCCCGACCCACGCCCCGGCGAGCATCGCGGGGAGGACGGCCCGCGCCTCGGCTGGCCGCGCCCACATCGGCTGTTGGCCTGCGGGGCTGGACGCGAGCGTGCGCCGCAACGCGAGGAGGCTCCGTCGGCCCAGCGTGGCGAGCGCCTCGGCGCGGTCGTCGGGGAGCCCCATCCCCAGCAGCGCCTCCTTCATCGCTGCTCGTCGTGGGCGCGGCAGATCGATCGCTCCGGCCGAAACGATGCCCTCTTTCCCCACGGGTATCACGACCGTATGTCCCGACTTTATAGCCCGGGCCAGCTCGGCACCCTCGAAGAGGGGGACGAGGAGCAGCGGTTGGTCGGAGACGATAATCCTCCTCCACATGCCCGGGTCGTGGACGACGATGGCGCGCGCGAATAGGCTATCTCGATTCACCTCCGGGAGCCGCTGGATGGATGCCGCGAGAAAAGCGAGCGCCTCGTCGCGCGAGTCGGCGCGGATCGCCACCGCGCTGGGCGATGCCTCGACCTGCTCTATCAGGCGTTGCACCTCCTCGTCGCGCCCGCCGACCACGAGGTCGCACGAGGTCGCCGGGTCGGTCCCGTCCGCCCAGTCCGTCCAATAGGTCTCAAGGTCTTGGGTCGCCAAGGGATCCTTGCCCACGAGCGCGGAGATCCAGGAGTGGACGGTCGGCGCGGGCTCGAGGAACGTCTCGAGATCGTCCGCATCGTAGGCGCGCACCTCGCGCCATGTCCCCTTGGCCATCTTCTCCGCGACCCAGTCGGCCTTGTTCGGCCAGCGTCGAGGAGTGACGAACACGAAGGTCGTGTCGGCGGTGTTGAGGCCGAGCGGATCGGCCGTGCGCTTCCTATAATCATCCTCTGCTTTATCCCTGGGATTGTGGTTAGTCCCCATCTCCCAAACAGAGGTACCTGCGGGGACGAACGGCGAGCCGGCGGCCGACTCGACCAGGCCATCCCACCCGCTGTACAAGACGCCCTCGCCCGACCGAAAGTGCGCCAGCACAACATCGCGGGTCGTGGCAAGAACAAGCCGCCGCACGAGTTGCGGCAATCGCCCCTGAGCATCGCGTCTCCTTGCCCAGAGTTCTAGATCGGTCGCGTCAGCAAGATCTGGCGTTGGCATAGTTGTTCCACTCAGTTCCCAAGCAGTATATTGCAGCAGACTGGATCGATGCGTTGTCCGTGCACAAATCGCCCCGCTTATCCACACGTCACCACCTAATCCACCCAGGCGGTCTCGATCGTGACCCGCATCACGACCAACATCGTACGCAGACGGTTGCTTGTGGGCACCGGCTCCCCGTTCGGTCCCCACCCCAACCGACTCCAACTCCAGCCCATGCGCCCGCGCCTCCTCGTCACCCGTGGAGCTGAGCGGGGCACTCCGCTGTGCCGCTGCCATGCCTGCCCTGGACTTACCCGCATGTGCGCGTCCCGGTTAATCGCTGCCGCTAGCCGCAGCATGTCCCTGTCCTTGTATTTTAACGTCAGCGACGTGATGGGGTTACAGGGGCAGCGGACAAGGGTGCCAGGGCGTGCCGCCACGCACCGCGAGGGCTACGACGCCGTGACCGGTCACACATCCGCACGCAGGAAGCCACCCGTGGACATGTGGCTGTAAAATCGGAACTTAACCCTGTGCCCCACAGGGGTAATTAACACGAAGGTGTCGACGGCTGCAGGCGCGGAAGAGGGGCATCGTCGACACCCTCGCGCTACCGTTACTAACGCAAAGGTGTCAATCTATCGCACCGGCCATACCTGGGGAGCGACAGAACGGGGCAATACTCACTCGCCCTATGTTGCCTCCATGGACGGCGGTAGATGGGTGTTTAGTCCCGAGCGCGGACGCTCGTTGACAGCTCTATGCAAACGGTGACACCCTTCGCGGTCGAATCGTTGACCACGTCGCGAAAACTGCCATTCCTCGGTCCGTCGATGAACGACATGCCCTCGTCGCGTAAGCCCCTGTACGCAGGAATTACTCCTTGCTACTGTCTAACTACTCCTTGCTACTGTTTACTATGGCATCCTGTAGCGGTGGGAGGGACGCACGTCCATGCGTGGGAATCAAGAGTTCATTCAGCCGCTCGTCCCGCAGGCGGGCACAGGGATCTATCGCTGGCTCGCCTCCCGCCTCACTTGTAGCGCGGTCGGCCGAATCCGGTTGCGGTCAGTCGCCTACGTCATTGTGCTCGCCCTCCCGCTCATCCCTGGCCTGCACCCCATGCATGTGGCGCCGGCTGCCCCACCAACGATCCTCGTGTTCACGCGCACCACCGGCTACCGCCACGCCAGCATCCCCGCCGCCGTCGCCGCCGTGCGCGGCATCGGCCGCCGCGACGGGTTCGCCGTCGTCGTCACCGAGGACCCCCGCGCCTTCTCCGACGCCGCGTTGCGCCGCGTCCGCGCCATCGCCTTCCTGCTCACGACCGGCACGGTGCTCGACGCGGATCAGCGCGGGGCGCTGGAGCGATTCGTCCGGCGCGGCGGTGGTTGGCTCGGCGTCCACTCCGCCAGCGACACGGAGTACGCCTGGCCCTTCTACGGGCAGCTCGTCGGCGCGTACTTCCGCCGCCACCCCGCGATCCAGGCCGCCACGGTGGAGGTCATCGACCGGCGCAACCCCGCCACCGCCCCGCTCCCGGCCATCTGGCGGCGCGTCGATGAATGGTACGACTTTCAGAGCGACCCGCGCGGCCGCGTGCACGTCCTGGCGACGATCGACGAGCGTAGCTACCGGGGCGGCAGAATGGGCGCGGACCATCCGATCGCGTGGTGCCACGAGGACCTGGGGGGCCGCGCGCTCTACACGGCGATGGGTCACACGATCGCGGCGTACCGCGAGCCGCTGTTCTTGGCGCACCTGCGTGGGGCGCTGGACTACGTCCTCGGGCGTGGCCCTGCGTGCCAATGAGTGACACGGCGCGCTGCCCTGCCTGTCGTACGGTCCTATCCGCGCGCTCCATCGACCCGCGCTGCGGTCCTGATGTCGTCAGAGTGTCCTACACACCTGCCCCTCCGTGTGCCGACGCTGCAGCCACTCCTCGCGGAGCAGGGCGTACTGGTACTCGTCGCCCCACGCGCCTTTGAACCAGATATTCTGGATGAAGTGACCTTCCCGTCGCCACCCCAACCGCTCCAGGAGGGCCACGGACGCGGCATTCTCGCAGTCCACGACGGCGACGATGCGGTGCAAGCCCAGGGTACTGAAGGCGTACTCCAGGACACAGCGCACGGCTTCTGAGGCGAAGCCCTGTCCCTGGTGCGCCCGCGCCAGGGTGTACCCCAGTTCGGCCTGTCGCGGCTCCTGCGCGTCCACCTTGAGCGCGCAGTCACCAATCAGCACACCCGTGTCCCGCCGCTCCAGCGCAATCTGGAGCCACTGACCCGGCGTGCCCGGTCGCGCGACCTGCTGCGCGCGGATGAACGCCCGCGCCTGATCCTCGGTCATCCCCTCCCAGCTCTGATAGCGCGCCACGACGGGATCGTTACGATAGGCCATGAAGGGCGCGAGATCTGTCGCGGCGAACGGACGCAAGATAAGGCGAGGCATCGTCAACCGCAAGCCATCCATCGTGACACCTCCCTCTCGTACCCGCAGCACCGCTCAGGCTTCGGCGATCTCCCACTCCACTATACCCGCATCCAGCCAGCCAATCGACGACGACGAACTGACGCCTTTATTGAACGCGCGGCCCCATTCTCGTTCATTGGGCGCCGTCCATGGGAGGGCTGTCACCGCCGTCGCGCGCGGCGCGTGTTACTCTCCGCGGCTGCTGCGCGCCCTGTGCGCGACCCCGTCGTCGCTGCTGCACATGCGTGCGGCCATCCAGGTTGTCTGTCCCTGTTTAGGCGGGGATGCCGCGCGCGAGGCGTGGCGAGGGGGCGATCTTGCCCAGGATGGTGTAGCGCGCGGCGCCGCTGCACGCCGGTATGTTGTCAGCCACGTTGTTGAGCGTGGCGAAGGCGAGCGTGGCGAACTTGATGGCCTCCTTGAACTGCGCCGGGATACCGTACTCGTCGGAGGTGGTCAGGCGCAGGTGGGCGGGCAAGCGCGCGCAGCATCTGCATCAGGTGAGCGTTGCGTACGCCGCCGCCGCTGGCGATCACCACGTCGAGGCCGGCCGCGTCCGGAATGTGTTCCGCAATGGCGCGCACAATCGAGGTTGCCGTGAAGGCGCACAGTGTCGCCATGATGTCGTCCGGCCGCAGGCCAGCGTAGGCGTCGAGGACGCTATCGGCGTACGCGGCGCCGAAGTCGAGCCGCCAGGCGCTGCGCGGGGGACGGCGCGCGAAGAAGGGATGGGCGAGCAGGTGGGCCAGCATCCCCTCGTCGACCGTTCCCGCCGCGGCCAAGCGGCCGTCGGGATCGTGGGACAGGCCATAGAGGCGGCGCGCGGCATGATCCAGCATCACGTTGCCCGGTCCTGTATCAAAGGCCCGCATGCGCGCGCGGTCGGGATGCGCGTACGGGCAGTTGGCGATCCCGCCGATGTTCAGGGTCAGCACAGGACCGCTGTCGCGGAAGGCCACGAAGTCGAGATACTGCATGAGCGGCGCGCCCGTGCCGCCGACGGCGTGGTCGGCCGGCCGGAACTGGCTGACCGTCGTGATCTCGGTGTGGGCGGCGATGAGGGAGGGTTCGCCGATCTGCAGGCCACACGGATACGGCCCGTCGAGCCAGCGCTCCACCAGGGAGGCATTGGGCGGCAGGGCGCGCATCCCGGCGCGGTCGGGGGGTTCCTGATAGATGGTCTGGCCATCCACGCCGATCGCCGCCACCGCGGCGGGGTCGAGGGCGCGTTGGTCCAGGAGGCGTCGCGCGGCCTCGGCGTACACCGCTCCAACGGTATAGTTCAGGCGGCAGAGCGCGAAGATGCTCAACTCGTTGGCGAAGGCGCGCAAGACCTGCGTCGCGACCGCCTCTGGCCACGCGTGCGTGAGGCTGTCAATAAAGCGGGGGCACACCGGGTGGCCGTCCGGCGCCAGGTCGGTCTCGATCAGGACAACGTCGATCCCATCGAACGAGGACCCGCTGTTCATGCCCATGACAAGCGCCATGCCTCGCTCCTCTCTCGCTGCGTCCCCGTGCCACTCCGGCGCGGGGAACCGTGCCTTCATCATCGCACACGATGGGTCGCGCGTCGTTGTGGACCAGAAATCGGGGTAAGGTCAGGCACGAGACAGCGCCATGCCCGCCGCTGATGGACGACATGCCCCCGTCAGTGTCGAACCTGCGAGGCGCACAGTTTTGTCCACCCGTGACCCGTCCCGGCGCGACATCCACAGCGCCCGGTACAATGGAGGAAAGCAGCCGACGAGGCGCCGCACGGCGTGGTTGGAGAGGGAGCGATGCCGGAGACGGATCACGGAGACAGCAGTGGCTATGTGCCCGGGCGCACGCTCGTGGACGGCGAGCGGGTCGTGCTCGCCCGCGTCGTGAACCAGGACACGCTGGATCGCGGTGTGGTGAGCCTCGACCTCACCATCGCCGATCGGCAGGCCGACGTCGCCGCCGGCAGGGCGCCGGAAACGGACACATGTCGGCGGACGCGGCGGCCGGGCTACGCGCTGGTGTACGCCCAGGTGGTGTGGGGCGGGCTGCGGTTTGCCCAAGACCGGCAGGGGGGTGGGTTCCGCGAGGTCGAGGGCGTGGACGGTAACTTTCGGGCGGAGGGGCGCACGCTCCCCCCGGACGTGACGGCGGGCGTGCTGGCCACGATCCGGGAGCGCTACCCCACGGAGAGCGCGATCGAGGTGTCCTGGGAGCCCGCCGAGGCCGCGACACGCGAGCGCTGCCACACCGCGTTCCTGTTGCCACGCGTCCGGCTCCCCCAGTAGTGGGGCCGTCGCTGGGCGGATGAGACCCGCGTCGCTCCGCAGGTACGCGCGTGCACGCCGCTCCCACTATCTGATATTGTAGGCACAGCGCGCCTTCGACCGGGATTAGGATCGAGGGGCGGCCGGGCGGTGGGGACGTCGCGCCGCGCCAGCTCGCGCCGCGCCGGCTGGCTTCCTCGACATCGAGGGGGCCGGGGAAATCGTGACCGTGCACACCGACGCCGACCGCGTACCGGCCCGTCGTCCCGATGGGCACGGCAGTCGCATGGCGGTGATCGTGCCACGTTTCCCACGATCGCGGGAAACATGGCACTATACCCATATGCACGAGCACATAGATCCCGCGTTGGTGGGGGGGATGGACCGTTGGCAGATCCCCGGCGTCATGCCATCGTGCAGGGCGCCAGGGGGCCTACGGCCCCGGCCGCGCGCCGCCGTCGGTCGGGCCGGCCGCGGTCTAGGGCGCTGATGGACGGCTTGCCGCGCGACCCGTCGCGCCCGGCCCCCCCGCGGGCGCTCCCCAGCCTCCTCTGGCCGCCCGGCTCCGCTCCCGGCGTGCGGCTGGATCCGCAGGTGGTGGTCGACCTCGACTTGCCGGAGGTCATCCAGGCCCTCTGTGGCGGCGAGCCGCGCCGGGAGCGCTTCGTCCACGACCTCCTCGCCGCGCCCTGCGCCGATCCCGCGGTCATCGCCTACCGCGCCGAGGCCCTGGACGACCTGCTCGCCGACGCCGCCCTGCGCGCCGCCCTGCCCGCGCTGGAGGCCCTGGCCGCCACGAGCCGCCCGCGGTCCGGTGAGGGCGCGCTGTTCCGCCTTGTTTAACGTCAACTAGAATCCGTATTGCCTCATGGAAGAATGTAACCCCTCGACGGGTTGTTGCCTCATGGGATATCTTACCGCAACGGAATCATAACGATCGGCGAGGACGGCCACAGGTCAGCCGTGGAGATGTTGTGCTGCCAGGACCTGACCTGTGGCCGCC
>JAABUU010007280.1_pt1 | contig 11448 bp, 10 predicted proteins | sample 5559301 | NCBI WGS metagenome assembly JAABUU01 (sample SAMN10711884, study PRJNA513360) | rock metagenome | isolation source: Antarctica rocks | place: Antarctica: Victoria Land, Richard Nunatak white
TGCCGTGCGCGGTGAGGTGATCCGCCAGCGCGGTGAGCTCGGCGGAGTCGCGCCCGATGCGTTTCATCTCGTAGACGGTGAGGATGACCCGGCAGTGCGGGGCGTGGGCTTTGATCTGGCGGCAGGCATCCAGGGCGGCTTCGAACTTCGGGCGGACCCGCACGCGGGTGGACACTTTCTCGGCGAAGATCTTCTCGCGGGGGATGCGGTGCGCGGCGAGGGCGTCGAGTTGGGACTGGAGTTCCTGGGTGAGGTGCGAGCAGCGGGCGTAGCCGACGCGGATGTCCGCGCTGGGTGTGTCGGCGGGGATCGGCGCCGGCGGTGGCGTGCCTGGCCGCCACAGCTGTCCCGGTCCGCGGTCGGTCGGGGTCGGGACGCGTAGCAGCTTCGCCAAGCGAGGGACCTTGGTGAACCGGCCGGTGTGGTAGGTCCCGGTGACCGCGCCGGAGCGGGATCGGCACGGTGAGCCCGGCTCGAGCAGACAGCGCGGGCAGGGGTGGCGTTCGACCTCGGCGGCATCCGGCCTGGGTCAGGAAGTCTCCGCAGGTCGCCGAGGTGCTGCCGCTGCGTGAACGTCGTGGGCAGTGATCGCCGCGGCGATCACACGTTTCCGTGATGCGGACTCATCTTTCATGTGCAGTCGCCGTTGGCCGGGCAGGATGAGGTTGCGGATCATTTTGCGCATCGTGTCCAGGTCTGCGGGCAGCACAACGCCAGCGACCAGCAGGTAGTCACGGTGCTTGGTCTCGTCGACGAAGATGTGCCCGCTCACGTACCTGTATCTGTGTGGATCCGGGTTCAGTGTCCCGTGGCTCTGCCACGTCAACTGGCGCCCCGGATGCCGCCGCCGTGTGTTGCACCGCGACATCACCGAGCTCGAGCACGCCTTCAGAAAGCGGTCACGTCATCGCAGAGCCCCTTCTGGTAGCAGAGCGTGAACCCCCCAGACCTTGTTGGCGATCTGGGTGACGTGCATGTCCACGACTGCGCTGGCTAACGCGAGAGCAGTTGACTTGTCGACTCCGAACAGCACTTGCATCCAGGCCAACATCGAGTCCAGTGCGGCTGCCGTTGCCTCGTTGAGGTCCGGACTGAACCCGAAGGTGATCTTCCCGCGTGGGGTAAGGGCGTGGATCCCGGATATCGGTGGGTCCGTTACGAGATCAAGGTGCACTTCCGTCGTCATGGGGCACTCGATCGCTGTACCACCGACTTCCCCGTCGCCCTGGGCGGCATGCCCGTCGCCGAGGCACAACATGGCCCCAGGGACGGTCACCGGCAGATAGAGAGTGCTTCCTTCTACTAGTTCGCGGCAGTCGATGTTACCTCCGCCTGCACTCCTCGGCGGAATGGTGGAATGTTCACCGTGCTCTGTTGGTGGTAGTCCGATCACCCCAAGAAATGGTGCGAGATCGACGGTGAGACCGCGGTCATTGGTTCCCGTTCGCGTTGTCGGGTCCAGCGACCACAACAACCATGACGGTGGCCCCCCTCCCACGCCGAGACGTTGCGCGAGGGGGTTGTCTCCGGCGGCAGCCACCGTCCAGCCCCAGTCGTCTGGTTGGACAGATACCAGGGTCACGGCAAGTGTCATGGAGGTGTCAGCCCTTGTGACCTCGATCGGGCCCGTGAGGCAGTGTCCACGTGCGCCGGGGTGCATTGTTGCGGGACGGTCGCCTGGATGCCGTTGGCGCGTCAGGTACCCAGAAGCGTCGAGCGAGCGAACGATGACCGTGTCACCTGGCGCGACCGTAAGAACAGGGGGTAGGTCGCGAGAGAAGACATCGGTCACGGTCACAGGGGCGGGATTAAGGTGATGCAGGGCCATAAAATTTCTCCGGTCGCGTCGCGTGGTGGAACACTCATCGGGTTGGCTTGCGACGGGGTCGCGACGTGGGCGGCCGAGCCTAGCCCGCGTCGTGCGCCAGACCGGCGCGACGCTGCAGGTCAGTCATCATGCCCGCCGTGGTGGCGACCTGCAGTCCGTCCACCCGATCGAAGCCGACAAGACCGGCGTGCTCAAGCTCGTCATAGGTGTCGGCGCTGACCCGGGCCAGCGCCGACACCACCCTCATTGAGTAACCCCACGAAGCCGGGCGCGTGACCGGTAGAACCCAGGAGCCGGTCGTTAGGGACCGCGCTCCAGCACCGTGCCATCCAGCCCGAATGTGGTTAAGGCGACGTCTAGCCATGCGCAGGAACCAGGTGGTCGGCAATTAGCTGCTCGGGAAGGCGAACCGCCTGTCCGCGGAACGGATAGCGTGGCGAGGGTGGGAGCCATGCGGTTACCGGTTACGCCGATGCGGGCACTGCTTGATCAGGCTCAGCTGGTCGACCTACGCGAGCGATTGCGCCGTACCCGCTGGTCTGGCGTTGCTGGTGACGGCTGGGCGACGGGGGTGGAACAGGCCTGGTTGAGGGAGCTGGTCGCGGACTGGGGAAGGTGGGATCCCAATGGTTTCCAGGACCAGCTCGACGCTGTTGAGCACCTGAGCATCGACGTGGACGGTCAGGTGGTGCACGCGGTCCACGCGCCCGGGCAGGGACCGGACCCGATGCCGCTGATCCTGACGCACGGATGGCCCGGATCGTTCTGTGAGTACCTGGACCTGATCCCGCTGTTGACCGACCCGCAAGCGCACGGCGGGGACCCCGGCGACGCCTTCACCGTCGTGGTGCCCTCACTGCCCGGCTTTGGTTTCTCCGCGGCACCGCCGCCTGGGGGCCTGACCGGCGGGCAGGTCGCAGCACTGTGGCACCGGCTGATGGTCGACGGCCTGGGCTACTCGCGGTACGCCGCGCATGGCAGTGACCTGGGGGCGGGAGTCACCGCGTGGCTGGCGCGGGCGCACCCGGAGGCCGTCGCCGGCATCCATCTGGCCACGCCCGGGCTGCCCGCACCACCGCAACCACGCACGCAGGCTGAGGTCGCCCACGTCGCCGAGGTCGAGAGTTGGGCGGCGGAGGAGGGTGGGTACGCCCACCAGCAGGCCACCAAGCCCGCGACCCTCGGTGTGGCCTTGGGGGACTCCCCGGCCGGGCTCGCCGCCTGGGTGGGGGAGAAAGTCATGGCGTGGAGCAGCACTGACCGACATGGGGAGCCGGCGTTCAGCCGGGAGCGGCTGCTCGCCACGTTGACGCTGTACTGGACGACGCAGACGATCACGACGTCGCTGCTGCCCTACTGGGCCCACCATCATCGGGCGGGCACGGGGCTGCCTGCGGGCGACCCGTGCCCGGTGCCGACGGCGATCAGCGTCTTCGGTGGCGAGCGGGTGCCGTTCCCCAAGCCGCCTCGCGAACTGGCCGAACGGTATTTCACGGTCACGGCCTGGACTGAGCACGACTGCGGCGGACACTTCCCCGCGGTCGCGGAACCGCAGCTGCTCGCGGAGATCCTGCGGGACGAGTTCCGCCCGCTGCGCCGCGGCCATTAATCTTTTGGACGGCGCGCGCGGCCTGCAGCTCGATGATCGGTTGAGCGAGATTGCACACGCGGTAGCGGAGTGTGGGTAACTCCGTGATCGCCGGGACGGTTCGCAGTTCGGTACCTGCGCTCACAGCCTCGGGCGCATCCTCATCGCGGCCCTGGTCGCCGCGACCGACGTCGTGATCGTCACCGAGCCCGGCGGCCACGCGCTACGCGGAGTGGGTCGACTCGAAGAGTCGATGACCGAGATCCGCGAGGGCTTCGCCCAGCCCAATCCCGCTCTGCTCGGCATCATCCTCAACCGCGTCAAGCGGGCCAGTGAACACGCCTACCGGGACACCGAACTGCGCGAGGCCTATGGCGAGCTGGTGTTCGCCGGGGGCATCCCCGAGCGCATCGCTGTCGCCGACGCCGCGAGCAGCGGCCGGCCCCGTCCACGACCTACCCGGGGAAGGTGCCTTGGCCGTGTCCAGCGTCCTCAACGGCATCTGGACCCAGCTACAGCAACGAATCACCACCATCGAGATGGCCCACCAGTCGTGAACAGCCAACCAACACGCCGCCCCAGCATCACCCGCCCCGCCCATCCCGCGCGCGCGGCCGCCGAAGCCGCCCGCAACGCCGAACCCAACCCGGAAACCCGCGGTGAGACCGACGCCGCGCCGACTATCCCGGACACCGGACGAGCCGCTACCGAAGGGACCCAACGGCTGCGCGACGGCCGCGTCTCCTACGCAGGCAAGGCCGGCACCGTCTACTTCCCCAGCGCCCAGGACCGCCAACGGGCAAAATACGCCTTCCTCGCCCACGGCGGCATCGAGGGTTACACCTCAGAAACCGAATGGTGGACCGACGTCATCCTCAACGCCGTCGAAGAATGGGAACAGGCATACAACGGGGGGCAACCGTTCGAGGTACAAGCAAGATCATCGCGCCGACCTCGGCGTTGACGTACAGGCATTCCTAGGAATGCCTGTAAGACGTACGACGATTGATGGCATCACGGGAAACTCACGGCCGTTGACCTATGACATCGCTCGCTTAGTGCCGTAGCAACAAGGTGTCGGGGCCGCTGAAGGTCTCGCCTGCTGTTCCGCGCTGAGCCAGTTCGCTGGTGAGTAGGCGGTGGAGGTTGTAGTCCGAGATGGGCAGTGAACAGCCCTCCGTGCGGCAACACGAGCGGTGAGATCACTCTCGATGGCCCGTTAGCCTGAACCCGTGTTGACCAGCTACAGCGCCGCCTGGGTTCCAGACGATGATGCCCAGTGCGACTGGAACGTCGCCGCTTCCCTGGCCATTGATTGGATCGAGGCAGAAGCCGTCAAGCAGGGCACCTACGCCGTCCTCGTGACTAACACCTTCGACGGCCCGGTCCTCACCTACGCCTTCAGTGGCCGAATCCTTCACTCACCCCTGAGCCGGTACACCCGAGGACGAACGCACTTCACGTCGAGATCAGGCCGCCACGCCGCCCGCGGCGTGGCGGTTCTCTCCTTCCTCCCCACCCGCAGGGCCCTGGACTTCGCGATCGGCCTGGCGCAAGGCTCGTCGTTGTGTGTTGTCGAGAGTTCCGCCGAACCAGTCGCTGGCTGGGCCGCGGACGTCGGCGCGATTAACTTGGTGACCGACGTCGCGACCCAGGACCTACCCACCTTCATCGAGCATGTGGACCGGCTGGCGAGCGGGGGTAACAACTTCGGTGACACCTTCAGCAGACAGACAGCCCAACACACCCTCGACGACCTACAACGCGATGGCCTGTTGCAACGAAATAATGTCGTCCGTGCCCTCGCAGCCCGCAACATCTCCCCCCGAGGACAGCGCCAGATCGAGAAGTTGATCGACCGCATGATCGATCAACGGCGCTAGGTCCCCGATCAATAAGGCAGCCGCCCATGATTGATGCAATATCGTTACCGCTGCGCACCGTCGGGCGGTTCACGGCGGGGCTACCGTTCCTGCAGCCTCCGCCGCAGACGGTGCAGGTGTTGGACCCCGCTGCGCGCGATCGGCGCTGTGGGCACAGTCATCCTCCGAGAGGAACCGAAGTAATGCGGACAAAGCGGTGCGTGGCGGTATTTGCGCTCCCGGTGGCAGCAGCTCTGCTGCTGGCCGGATGCAGCAGCAGCGGTAGTGGCGGTAGCGGAGGTAGTGGGGGAAGCGGCAACGCTGCTGCCGCGATCACCATCGACGGCACGCAGCCACAGAATCCGCTCATTCCGAGCAACACCAACGAGGTCGGTGGCGGCAACGTCGTCGACGCGCTGTTCACCGGGCTGGTCTCGTACAACGTCGACACCGCGAAGCCGGAGATGGCCGTTGCCGACTCCATCACCACCACCGACGCCAAGAACTTCGACATCAAGCTGAAGCCCGGGTGGACCTTTCACGACGGCACCCCGGTGGATGCTGCCAGCTTCGTCGACGCCTGGAACTGGAGCGCCTACGCCCCCAACGGTGCGCTGGACTCCAGCTTTTTCGAGCACATCAAGGGTTATGACGAGGTGAACCCCTCCGCGCCTTCCGGTAGCCCCAAAGGCACCAAGCCGCCGGCGCCTACCGCGAAGACCATGAGCGGCCTGGCCGTGGTCAGCCCGTCGGAGTTCAAGGTGGAGCTGACCAGCCCGTACAGCCCCTTTGAGCCCTCGCTCGGCTACGCCGCATTCTCGCCGCTGCCGAAAAGCTTCTACGCCGACACGGCGGCCTTCGGTCGCAAGCCCGTCGGCAACGGTCCGTTCAAGTTCGTGGAGTGGAACGACAACGCCGACATCAAGGTCACCCGCTTCGACGCGTACAAGGGGACCCTGCCGCACGTCAAGGACATCACTTTCAAGCTCTACCAGAGCCAGGATGCCGCCTATGCGGACCTCACCTCGGGTAACCTCGACTTCCAGCAAGTGATCCCCACCGCCGACATCGCGGGCGACAAGTACAAGACCGACCTGAACAACCGGGCCATCAACAAGGACGTCCTGGTGGTGCAGACGATGACGTTCCCGCTGTATGACGCGCGGTTCCAGAACGCGGACCTGCGCAAGGCCATCTCGATGGCCATCAACCGCGACCAGATCACCAAGGTCATCTTCAGCGGTACCCGCACTCCCTCCACCTCGTACTCCTCACCGGCCGTGGCTGGCTACCAAGCTGGGACGTGTGGCGACCTCTGCAAGTACGACCCGGCGGCGGCGAAAGCAATGCTGGCCAAGGCCGGCGGCTTTACCGGCAAGCTCACGCTCAGCTATAACGCAGACGGTGACCACAAGGGCTGGACCGAGGCGACCTGCAACAGCATCAAGGACGCACTGGGCATTGACTGTGTCGCGACCCCGGTCCCGACCTTCGCGGACTTCCGCAAGCAGATCACCGCTAAGGCGGCGACCGGCATGTTCCGCACCGGTTGGCAGTACGACTACCCGAACATGGAGGACCTGCTGAGCCCGATCTACAGCACACGCGGTTCCTCCAACGACGCCAAGTACTCCAACCCGGCCTTCGACGCCGCGCTGAATAAGGCGGCTGCGCAGACCGATCTGGACAAGGCCAATGCGGGCTTTGTCGACGCAGAGAAGCTCCTGGCTCCCGATATGCCCGCCATTCCGCTGTGGAGTGTCAAGCAGCAGTCCGGCTTCTCGGAGAAGGTGAGCAACGTCAAGGTCAACGCCTTCGGCGTGCTCGACAAGATCGATATCACGGTCAACTGACGCACCGCCTACGCCGGCTCACCCCAGAAAGGTGAGCCGGCGTAGCGGCGCGCCCGGGTACCCACCGGTCCCCGGTCCCGTCTCCGGTGGCGAGAACCCCCTTGTACGGCCTCGTCACCGTCCTTGAGCGGAGGTCCTCCCATGGGCCGTTACATCCTCCGGCGTCTGCTGCAGATGATCCCGGTGTTCCTGGGTACGACGTTTCTCATCTACTACCTGGTCTACTCGGTACCCGGCGACCCGTTTGCGGGTAAGTGCGGGGACCGCCCGTGCCCGCCGGCGTTCGTCGCCAAGCTGACCGCCGAGTACAACCTCAACGACCCCGTGTGGAAGCAGTACCTCAAGTACCTCGGCAACCTGATCCACGGGGACTTCGGCAGCACCTTCTCGGGCCGGCCGATCAGCGACATTCTGCTGACGTCCTACCCGGTCACGGTGAAGCTTGCTGTGATGGCTCTCATCATCGAGGTCGTCATCGGCATCGCCGCTGGTGTGCTCACCGGACTCGGCGGCAAAAGCTTCGTCGACAACCTGGTGCTGATCTCGACCCTGCTGTTGATCTCGTTGCCCGTGTTCGTCACCGGTTTCGTGCTTCAGTTCCTGCTCGGCGTCAAGTGGGGCATCGTGTCGCCGACCGTGTCGGCCAAGGCACCGGTGCAAGAGCTGATCGTGCCCGCCTTCGTGCTCGCGAGCCTGTCGCTGGCCTACGCCACCCGGATCACTCGTACCTCCATCGTGGAGAACCGGAGGGCCGACTACGTGCGCACCGCCATCGCCAAAGGTCTGCCGCAACGGCGGGTCATCGGCGTGCACCTGCTGCGCAACTCGCTGATCCCGGTGGTCACGTTCCTCGGCACCGACCTCGGTGCGTTGATGGGCGGGGCGATCGTTACCGAGGGCATCTTCAACATCAACGGTATCGGGCGGCAGGTCTACCGGGCGATCACCGTGAAGGAAGGCGCGACGGTGACCGGACTGGTGGTGGTTCTGGTGCTGGTGTATCTGCTGATGAACCTGCTCGTAGACATTTTGTACGCGCTACTGGATCCGAGGATTCGCTATGAGTGAGCCGTTACTGATCGCCGAGTCGACCGGCGGTCCGGACTCCAGCCCCGAGGGGGTTACGCCCGCCGGTGACTCGGGCGCCGGCCCGGAACGGATCGGCAGCCTGGCCTCCGACGCCTGGCAGGATCTGCGTCGCCGCCCGCTGTTCATCGTCGCTTCCGCCCTGATCATTCTTGTCATCCTGATCTCGATTTTCCCTGGGCTGTTCACCCACACCGACCCGCTGGCCTCGAACCTCGATAAGAGCGACCAGGGCCCGTCGGCGCAGGCGTGGTTCGGGCACGACCTGCAGGGTCACGATGTGTACTCCCGCGTCATCTACGGCGCGCGGTACTCGGTGATCGTCGGCATCCTGGCCACCTTGGGCACCACGCTGATCGGCGTCACCGTCGGGATCACCGCGGCCTACTACGGGCGGTGGCTGGACGGTCTGCTGTCCCGCATCGGTGACGTCTTCCTGGGCATTCCGTTCTTGTTGGGCGCCATCGTCATTCTGACCACCTTCACGGTCACCAGCACCGTTGGCATCGTGTCTCTCGTCGTCCTCTCGCTGGTGGTCCTCGGCTGGCCGGTGCCGATGCGGGTGATGCGTTCCTCGATGATCCAGGCCAAGCAGGCCGACTACGTGGCCGCGGCCCGGTCGATGGGGGCGGGGACAGCGCGGATCGTGCTGCGCCACCTGCTGCCCAACTGCCTGGCCCCTACCCTGGTGTACGCGACGATCTCGCTGGGTGCCTTCATCGGGGCGGAGGCCACCCTGTCCTACCTGGGCATCGGCTTGCACGCGCCGGTGGTGTCCTGGGGCGTGATGATCTCCGACGCGCAGGCCCGTCTGCGGGACGCGCCCTTTGCGCTGCTGTTCCCCGCGCTGTTCCTCTCCATCACCGTCCTCGCCTTCGTCATGCTCGGCGACGCGGTCCGCCAGGCCCTCGACCCGAAGCTGCGCTAGGAGATTCGTGTTCAGCAAACGCACCAAGCACGAGGCCACCACGAGCGATGTACCGGTGAGCACCGAGAACGCCCCGCTACATCCCACCGTGGCCACGACCGGTAATGACGCCCCGCTGCTGGACGTCCGCGATCTGCATGTGGAGTTCCGCACCCGCGACGGCGTGGCCAAGGTGCTCAACGGGGTGTCCTACGACGTCAAGGCCGGGGAGACCCTCGCCGTGCTGGGGGAGTCCGGATCGGGCAAGAGCGTCACCGCGCAGACCGTGATGGGCATCCTCGACATCCCGCCGGGGGTGATCACCGGCGGCGAGGTCCGCTTTCACGGGCAGGACATGCTGACCATGACCGCCGAGGCGCGCCGCCTGATTCGCGGCGACGGCATCGCCATGGTCTTCCAGGATGCGTTGTCCGCGCTCAACCCGGTGTTCAGCGTCGGCTTCCAGATCGCCGAGCAGTTCCGGGTCCGCCGGGGCATGAGCCGCAAGGACGCGATGGCCCGCTCGGTCGAGCTGCTGGACCAGGTGCAGATCCCCAACGCCAAGGGACGGGTCAAGGAGTACCCGCACCAGTTCTCCGGCGGCATGCGCCAGCGGGTGATGATCGCGATGTCCCTTGCCCTGGACCCTGAGCTGCTCATCGCCGACGAGCCGACCACTGCACTGGACGTCACGGTGCAGGCCCAGATCATGGACCTGCTCAAAGCGCTCCAGGCCGAGCGGCAGATGGGACTGATCCTGATCACCCACGACCTCGGGGTGGTGGCCGACGTGGCCGACAAGATCGCGGTGATGTACGCCGGACGGATCGTCGAGCACGCGGAGGTGCACGACCTCTACGCCAACCCGTGCCACCCGTACACGATGGCGTTGCTGGAGTCGATTTCCCCGTGTCGACCTCAAGGGCCAGCAGCTGGTGAGCATCGCCGGTCTGCCGCCGAACCTGATGCACATCCCGCCGGGTTGTGCATTCCACCCGCGGTGCCGGATGGCCCAAGACGTCTGCACCGCGAAGGTGCCCCCGCTACTCGAGCTCGGCGGGGTGCGTTCCAGTGCCTGCCTGTTCGCCGAGGATCTCTACCAGCGTGAGGACGTGTCCGCCCATGGCTGATCTCTCGAAGACGGGGGAGACCCTGCTCGAGGTGCACGACCTCGTGAAGCACTACCCCGTCACCCAGGGCATCGTGCTCAAACGCACGATCGGTCAGGTCCGAGCCGTGGACGGGGTGAGTTTCGACCTGAGCTCCGGGGAGACGCTCGGTGTGGTCGGCGAGTCCGGTTGCGGCAAATCCACCCTGGCGAAGGTGCTGATGCGTCTCGAGCCTGCGACGGCGGGCCAGGTGCTGTTCGAGGGCGAGGACATCCTCAAGCTCAAGGGTGCGGCGCTGCGCCGGATGCGCCGCAAGGTGCAGATGGTCTTCCAGGACCCGTACACCTCACTGAACCCGCGGATGACCGTCGGAGACATCATCGGTGAGCCCTTCGAGATCCACTCCGAGGTGGCGCCCAAGAAGTCCCGCCGCAAGGCAGTGCAGGACCTGCTCGACGTGGTCGGGCTCAACCCGGAGTACATCAACCGGTACCCGCACCAGTTCTCCGGTGGACAGCGTCAGCGCATCGGCATCGCCCGGTCGCTGGCGCTGAAGCCGGACCTGATCATCTGCGACGAGCCGGTCTCCGCCCTGGACGTGTCCATCCAGGCGCAGGTGATGAACCTGCTCGGCGACCTCAAGAAAGAGTTCGGGCTGTCCTACATCTTCATCGCCCACGACCTGTCGGTGGTGCGCCACCTGTCCGACCGGGTGGCGGTGATGTACCTGGGAAAGCTCATGGAGGTGGGTACCGACACCGAGATCTACCAGCAGGCCTCGCACCCCTACACGCAGGCGCTGCTGTCAGCGGTCCCGGTGCCCGACCCGACCGCGCGCGAACGCAAGTCGGTGATTCGCCTGGAGGGCGACCCGCCGAGCCCGGTCAACCCGCCCTCGGGCTGCCGCTTCCGCACCCGCTGCTGGAAGGCCCAAGACCTGTGCGCCGCGGAGGTTCCCGAGTTGATCGAGCGCCACGGGCAGCGCTCAGAGCGCTGGCGTCTCCTCGACGTAGTGGGCACTGACAGGTGCGGCCACGTGGCTAGGTCAGCCGCTGCCACCGCCGCGCCTGCGCGGAGTGCTTCATTGTCCCGCTCGCCGGTGGGGTGAATCGGTCAGCGGTCCCGACTCTGGGTCCGTGCCTGGTCCCGGTTGGTGATCGGCTGCTTCCGGGAGGGTGGCAGCCGACCGGGGATGCCACTCGAGGGGTCGCTGGT
>JAABUU010007282.1_pt1 | contig 11447 bp, 6 predicted proteins | sample 5559301 | NCBI WGS metagenome assembly JAABUU01 (sample SAMN10711884, study PRJNA513360) | rock metagenome | isolation source: Antarctica rocks | place: Antarctica: Victoria Land, Richard Nunatak white
CCTTGTCAATGACCACATACGCCGTTACGATGAAATCGTCGTCCATGTGTCTCCTCCTCACAATAGCGCCCAAGCACCGCTATTGTCGGAGGTCAGACACATGGGCGGCAACTAGCAATCACCGTAATGAATATGATGCACGCCCCAGCGACAAACGCCACCGGTTCCCGCCGGAGATCATTGCGCATGCGGTGTGGCGCTACTGCCGCTTCGCCCGCAGCTATCGCGACGTGGAGGAGCTGCTCGCCGAGCGCGGCGTGGTCGTCACCGACGAGACGATCCGCCAGTGGTCCCGGAAGTTCGGCCAGTCCTACGCGCATACGCTGCGCCGTCGTCGCCCGCGCCCCGGCGACAAATGGCACCTGGACGAGGTGTTCATGCGCAGCAACGGCGTGACCCACTCCCTGTGGCGCGCCGTCGACCAGGAGGGCAATGTGCGCGACATCCTGGTCCAGCGCCGGCGGAACAAGGCGGCCGCCAAGAAGTTCTTCCGCCGGCTCCTCAAGGGTCGGCAAGACGTGCCCCGTGTGCTGCTCACCGACAAGCTCGCCAGTTACGGGGTGGCGCAGCGGGAGGCGCTGCCCGGCGTCGAGCACCGGCAGCACCGACGGTTGAATAACCGCGCCGAGAACGCGCACCAGCCGACCCGCGAGCGCGCGCGGCGGATGCGCCGCTGCAAGTCGCCGGGGCACGCGCAGCGCTTCCTCGCCGCCTACGGCCCGATCGCCAGCCAACTACCGCCCGCGCCGCCATCGACTGACCGCTGCCGCTTACCGCGAGACCAGCGCTGGACGTTTCGCCACTTGGCGGGCAGTCACCGGCACCCCCGCCATGGCCTAACGATCAACGCCCCCTCCTTCGATATGCCCTTGTTCGTCGACAGCTCGAGCCTCTCGACTTTACTTTACAGTACCTTTCGTGGCGCGAGTCCACGAGCCGTGGTGTCGGACAAGGTGGATGCCCTCCGGGACCGAGCCGAAGCAGGTCGAAGATGAGTCACCGATGACCGAGGAGACAAGGAGGCGAAAGGGATGAGCGGGACCAATTTCGTCGTCATCTACGCGGACGACCTGGGCTACGGCGACCTCGGTTGCTACGACTCGGGTGCGATGCGGACACCGCACCTGGACGCGCTCGCGGCGCGCGGCGTGCGCTTCACCAACTGGTATGCCAACTCGCCGGTCTGCTCGCCCTCGCGGGCCGCGCTGCTGACCGGGCGCTACCCGCAGCGCACCGGCGTCAGCACCATCCTCGGCGGCAAGCGCGGCACCCGTGGCTTGCCGGCTGACGAGCGGACGCTGGCCACGCGCCTCAAGGAACGCGGCTACGCGACCGGTTTATCCGGCAAGTGGCACCTGGGCACGGCGCCGATGCACGCCCCGAACGCCCACGGCTTCGACGAAGCCTTCGGCTTCCTGGCCGGCTGCGTGGACTATTACTCGCACATCTTCTATTGGGGCCAGGCGCGCGGGGTGAATCCGGTCCACGACCTCTGGCAGGATGGCCGGGAGGTCTGGGAGAACGGGCGCTACTTGACCGAATTGATCACCGAGCGGGCGGTGGACTTCATCGCGCGGCACGCCCGGGAGCCCTTCTTCCTCTACGTGCCCTACAACGCCCCCCACTACCCGATGCACGCGCCGCGGGAATACCTCGACCGCTTCCCCGACTTGCCGCCCGACCGCCGCGTCATGGCGGCGATGATCGCCGCCATGGACGACGGCGTCGGGGCAATCGTGGACGCGCTGCGGCGCGTCGGCACGCTCGACGAGACGGTCATCTTCTTCTCCAGCGACAACGGCCCGTCCACGGAGTCCCGCAACTGGCTCGACGGCCGGGAGGATCCGTACTACGGCGGCAGCGCGGGCCACTTCCGTGGCCACAAGGCGAGCCTCTTCGAGGGCGGCATCCGCGAGCCGGCCCTCCTCAGCTACCCGGCGCTGCTCCCCGGCGGACAGATCCGCGCCGAGGTCGGCGCGATGGTCGACATCGCGCCGACATTCCTGGCCCTCGCAGGAGTGCCGGCACCGGAGGGGCTGGATGGCCGGGACGTGCTGCCGATGCTGGTGGGGGAGCCGGACCCCACCAGCGAGCGCCCCGCCCGCCGTCTTTTCTGGGAGTATGCCGGACAGCTGGCGGTGCGTGACGGTGATTGGAAGCTTGTGCTGGACGGGCAGCTCGACTTCGATCGTCCGGCCGCCGACCGCGTCCACCTGGCCGATCTGGCAACCGACCCCGGCGAGCGTACCAACCTGCGGGACCGGCACCCCGATATCGTGACGGCGTTGACCGCCGCCGCACGGGCCTGGCAGGCCGAGGTGTCGGGAGAGCGCGGTGTGAGCACGGGCCGGGATGGCTTGCCGACGTGAGGGGCCGCATCTTGCTGTGACACAGGGTCATTATCTCTAGGCCACAAGCAGACCGCCGGGGCGGTCTGCAGGCGTGCAGATGGGGGCAGCCGTTGAGTCGGCATTGGCGAGTTGCGCCAGCGGCAGGCCATTCCGACGGCGTGCGGGTGCGCTGAGGCGAAGGGCAAGCTGTGGACAGCCCATAAGTGAGGCGTCGACCACCTCGCACCGGCGCGGTTGCCCGCGAGGGTCGGGTGTTGTCGACGGGGGCTGCGTCAGGAGGCAGACGCCCGATTGAGGGGAGAGAGGTCGTGCGCTGGTAACATTGCGGTATTAGCAATTCATGAAGGGACTCCCGGTACCATGCCGCGACCGCCACCATTGAGCAGCGGCGGCGCACCGCGCTCGGTTACTGCACTCTCCACTGCCGCGCGTGTCGGCGCGCTTGCAACGAGCACACCGGCAGCCCTTCAACCACCGGTAGTACCCGACCGACCTCGTCCTGCTCGTGGTCCTCTGGCGGCGGCGTTACAGGCTCAGCCGTGCGACCGGGCCGAGATGTTCCTCGCGCGGGGCTGCCCCTTCAGCCAGGACGCCGTGCGCGACTGGGAGGCGCGGTTCGCGCCACCAATGGTCGCACTAGCCGCGGGCCAAGCGGCGCGGCCAGACTGGGGCCACCGGGCATGTCGACGAAATCTCCTTCATGATTGCTGGGGCGCAGTGCTGTCTGTATCGGGCCATCGATCGCGACGGCAATCGCATCGACGCGTGGCGCAGGGCGACCCGCGACATAGGGCAGCCCAAACCTGGTTCCGGCAGGCCGATGCGACGGTCGGGCAGCCCCCTACCCGCGTGACCACCGATGGACACACAGCCTACCCGGGCACCATCGGCGAGACGCGGGGGCAGGGCGTAGCCCACCGCACCAGCCACTGCAAGAATAACCGGATCGAACAGGATCATCACGGCGTGCGACGACGCTCTTACCCCACGCGCGGCTTCAGGGCCGTGTCTCGGCCGCCCGTTTTTGTCCCGCCTTCGAGGAAAAACGTCAGTCGTTCCACGCCGCGACCCGGTGCGGCGCGCACGTCGCGCTTGTGGACCGGCGACGCTTGTTCCTGGACCGGTGGGCGGCCGTTATGGCCGCCGCCGCCGACAGCAAGGAGGGCCACGTTCCCGCCGCCCTCAGCACTCTGTAGGCACGACCGTCGCCCTGGTTCTGGCGCATCCGCTTGACACCGCTGCTATGATGACCATGGGGTGCTCTTCCGCACCAGCAGTCCAGGCGGGGCCATGCTATCGGAGCGGGGATAGCACCCGTCAGACGTCACGCCATAGCGCGTGCATCCGCGCGGCCTGCCACGGACTGGCGCTGCGTAGGGAGGAGGCGGGGATGGAACGCCGCTACCGGAGGCATGCAGTGATCTCACGCCGGAAGGCATTACGACTGCTCGCCGGTGCGAGTGCCGCGACCGTGCTCGTCGCCTGCGGGAACGGCGGGGCGGTGCCGAACCTCACCGCACCAGCCACCACGACAGCGGGCGCGCCGTCTCCGCTTGCTGCTGGGGCCACACCGAGTACGGTGGTAGGGACGCCGCCGGTGGCGGCCCTGCAGTTGCCGAATACCACCGTCGCGATCCCGTCCGGGCAGGTGTCGCTGCGGATGGTGGACAACTCCACCAACAAAGCGCCCTTCCTCAACGCGGTATTCGCAGCGTACCAGCAGAAGTATCCGAACGTGCGCATCACGCACGATACGCTGCCGGCTCCCGAGGTTGCCAAGGTGGTTCCCCTCGGGATTCAGAATGGGAACGCGCACGACGTCTTCCAGCTCCCCCCGGGTATCACCGCCGCCCAGGCGGTTGCGCAGGGTTGGCTGCATCCGCTCGACGACATCATCCCGGACTTCGCGCAGTGGCGGGCGGCCTTCCCCCCGAACTCGTTCTTCGAAGGCTCCAACGTCTTCAAGGGCAAGACCTACACCTTCCCCACGGACGGCAACTGGGGCTACGACACCTTCCTCTTCTACAACGCCGAGTACATGCAGCGCGCCGGTGTGGACCCGCAGGCGAAGCCGCTCACCTGGGGTGAATATCGCGCGACCGCCCGGAAGATCACCGCGCAGGGGGCGGGGAAGTATTACGGGGTGATGATCGAGGGCGGTGAGACGGCCCGTTTCGAGGCGATGGTGCGTAATCTCGCGCAAATGGCGGGGGCGGTCGGGGGCACCAGCAGCGGGGTGACCGATCTCGACTGGAAAACGGGACACTACCTCTACGCCTCGGACCAGTATCTGGCCGTCATCGAGCTGCTCCTCGCCCTCAAAGCGGATGGCAGCGTCTTTCCGGGCGCGCTCGCCCTCAACCAGAACCAAGCGCGGGCGCAGATGGCCCAGGGCGTGACCGGGATGATCCTCTCCGGTATCTATTCGCTGCCCTTCTTCCTGCTGCAGAATCCCGATTTCGTCTATGGTGTTACCAGCCAGCCCGTACCCGATAACGGCGTCGTCGCCCCGTGGTCCTATGGACCGCCGAGTGGGCTGTTCTGGGCCTACGCACAGACCAAGTACCCGCAAATTGTCGGCGACCTCCTCGCCTATATCGGGAGCGAGGCGGGGCAAGAAGCCCAGATTCGCTTGTATGACACACCATTGCCCGTCCGCTTCCCCCAGGCGAACGCGCAGGGGCTCTTCGATCCGCGCATGCGCAAACTCTTCCCGCTCTTGGACCAGCAGACGCGCCTCGGCCCGAACCCCGTCGTGCGGAACCCGGATGTCGCGAACGTGCTGATCGAACAGAAGCCGGTGACGCCCAACTTCGGTGCCATCATCCAGGGCATCTACACGGGGCAGATCGGCGACGCGAAGAAGGCGATGCAGGACTTGACAGACCGCGCGGACAAGGAGCTGGAGCGGGCGATCAAAGCGGCGCAAGCGAAGGGCGCGAAGGCCTCGCGCGACGACTATGTCTTCCCGAACTGGGATCACTCCAAGGATTACACCGACGCGGACTATGCCGCGCTCAAGAAATAGCGCAACCAGGGGGTGACCGGTGGTGACGAGCAAGCAACGGCCCAATATCCTCTTTCTCTGCCCGGATCAGCATCGGCCGGATTGGCGGGGGACGAATGCAGCGCTGCCCGTGCGCACGCCCCACTTGGATGCGCTCGCACGCCGCGGCGTGACGTTCCCGCGCGCCATCACCCCCTCCCCCATCTGCGCGCCCGCCCGCGCCTGTCTGGCTGCCGGGCGGAGTTATCACCGCTGCGGCGTGCCGAACAACGACCACGACTACCCGCTCGACCAGCCCACCTACTACATGGCGCTGCGAGATGCGGGGTATCATGTCGCGGGCGTCGGCAAGTTCGACCTGCACAAAAAAACGCTCGACTGGGGCGTCGATGGCTCGCGCTGCCTCGACGCCTGGGGCTTCTCCGCTGGTATCGACAACGAGGGGAAGCACGACGCGCTCAAGAACGGCGTGACCGAGCCGAAAGGCCCGTATATGGCCTATCTGCACGCCGCTGGACTGGCGGCGATGCACGCGCAGGACTTTCTCCACCGTCACAATTACACAGACACCTATCCCACCCCCTTGCCGGATGCGGCCTACTGCGATAACTGGGTCGCGGAGAACGGCTTGCGGCTCCTCCAGGGCTTCCCTGCCGACCGCCCCTGGCACCTGCAAGTCAACTTCACCGGACCGCACGAGCCGATGGACGTCATGGAGAACATGCAAACGCGTTGGCGGGATGTTGGCTTTCCTCCGCCGCATGCAAATGACCAGTGGGACGCGGAGACCCATCAACGTATCCGCCAGAACTACGCGGCGATGATCGAGAATATTGATCGCCATGTTGGTCATCTCCTCGAGGTGGTGACGGCGCGCGGCCAACAGGAGAACACCGTCGTCATCTACAGCAGCGACCACGGCGAAATGCTGGGCGATCATAACCGCTGGGCCAAGAGCACCTGGTATCAGCCCTCGGTGGGGGTGCCGCTCACCGTCGCGGGCCCCGGCGTCCGGCACGACGTGACGAGCGACGCGCTCGTCTCCCTCCATGACCTTGCGGCGACGATGCTCGACTATGCGGGTCTTGCCCCGCTGCCAGGTATGGATAGCCGCTCGTTTCGCCCCGCATTGGAAGGGCAGGCGGAAACCCATCGTTCGTTCCTCGTTTCCGCACTCGCCGACTGGCGGATGATCGCGGATGGTCGCTACAAACTGATCCTGACGGAGCGTGAGCCACCACGCCTCTTCGATCTGCGGGAGGACCCCTGGGAGGACCGGGATATCGCCGACACCACCCCGGCGGTGGTGGATCGCCTGCGCCAGTTGCTCGCGGAGGCGTACGCGCAGTGAGGGACGCGCTGGTCACGCTGCGGTTGCGCCGGGATCGGGACGTCGGGGATGTTGAGGGGCGCCGTAGCCAGCACGAAACCGGCCGGGCTGCGCGGCTGGTAGCCACCGAAATGGCCATCCTACGGTCCTCGAACAGGCGACGTTGTCCCGCGGGCACGACGCGACCGTCGATTGCGGGTAGCCGACCGAACGTATCGGTGGAGTGCCCGACTGGCCTGCTAGCTGCGGTGCGGTGCGCCCTCGTCAAGGGGCGCCGCTGTGGGTCGGCATTCGTGACGGTCTACCGGCAGAAGCGCCACACCACGCCGCTGTCGCGGATGCCGTTCACCGCAACAAGATACTGACGCGCAGCAACAACGCCTGCAGCAGGTGTCGTTGCCAGGGCGTCGACGAGGACAGCCGCGCCTGTCATCCTCCAAGGAGTTTCTCCGGTCGCTATTGCGGTCTGACGGCCGCTCTTGCCTTGCCTCGGATAGACCTGAAGAATGCGACAAGGTCGGGCCGCTTATTCGGCCAGTCCTGCCAGCATGGTGAGCCGATACGTTGCAACAAGCGCGGCGCGGAATCGCCCTGTGGCGACACACCCTCCGCAGTCGGCTCCATCCGCAGGGTAGGGAGAGCGGCGAAGGGCGCGCTGATGCTGGTGCCGTCTGTCCGCCCCGGCCTTCCCTGCTGCGCCGTCGTTGCCCCTCCGCCATGCGCAACGAACGCGCCCATGATGTCGCTGCACTCGGCACGGGGGGCGCGAATCCCAGGTACAGCGGTCGGTCGGTTGAGTAAGGAGCGCACCACCATGACGAAGATCACTTTCCTCGGTGCAGGCAGCACCGTCTTCGCGCGTAACCTCCTGCGCGACATCTTCATCTTCCCGGAACTGCACGACGTCACGATCGCCCTGATGGATATCGACCCCGTGCGGCTACGCGGGACCGAGCGCGTCGCGCACCGGATCGCCGAGCAGGCCGGTGCAAAGCCACGGATCGAGGCGACGACCGATCGGCGGGAGGCATTGGACGGGGCCGACTACGCGATCAATATGATCCAGGTGGGCGGCTATCGCCCGAGTACCATGATCGACTTCGCCATCCCGCAGAAGTATGGCCTGCGCCAGACGATCGGTGATACCCTCGGCATCGGCGGGATCATGCGCGCGCTGCGCACCATCCCGGTGATGCTCGCTATGGCACAGGACATGGCGGAGTGCTGCCCCGACGTCACCTTCCTCAACTATACGAACCCCATGGCGATGCTCTGCGTGGCGATGAACCGCGCGACGCCGATCAAGACCGTCGGCCTCTGCCACAGCGTGCAGCACACCGTGGAGCATCTGGCACGGATCATCGATGTGCCGTCCAGGGAGATCAACCATGTCTGCGCGGGGATTAACCACATGGCCTTCTGTCTCCGCTTGGAGCGGGACGGCGAGGACCTCTACCCGCGCATCCGCCAAGCACTCGACGAGGGACGTGTGCCGGCCGATGATCGGGTCCGCTTCGAGGTCTTCAAGCGGTTCGGCTACTTCGTGACCGAGTCGAGTGAGCACTTCTCCGAGTATGCACCCTGGTTCATCAAGCACGGCCGCCCCGACCTGATCGAGCGTTTCAACATCCCGTTGGACGAGTACCCACGCCGCTGCGAGATCCAGCTCGCCGAATGGGACGAGATGCGCGCCGCGCTGGAGAGCCCCGATCCGGAGGCGGTGGCGCGCCACGAGCGGGAGCGGGTGGAGAGGCGCCTGGTCCGCATCGCCCAGAAGGACCCCGCGCGGGCCGAGGAGCTTCGCCGCGACATGGGCGAGCACCAGCAGGCCCAGACCGTCGCGCACTCCGGCGAGTACGGCACGCTGATCATCCACGCGATGGAGACGAACACGCCTGTGGTGATCAACGGTAATGTCCAGAATCACGGTCTGATCGGAAACCTACCGGCGAACTGCTGTGTCGAGGTGCCTTGCCTGATCGACAAGAACGGCGTGCAGCCGACCGTGATCGGCGCGCTACCGCCGCAACTAGCCGCGCTGATGCAGACCAACATTAATGTGCAGGAGCTGACGGTGGAGGCGGCGCTGACCGGCAAGCGCGAGCACCTCTACCACGCGGCGCTGCTTGACCCGCACACCGCCGCCGAACTCGACACCGACCAAATCGTCACCCTGGTCGACGACCTGATCAATGCGCACGGCGAGTGGCTACCGGTATTCCGCTAAACGTTGGCGAGCAGAGGCTGGGAGACCGGGCTGTCGATGGGCGCTACACTCTCGTCGTTCAGCACCCGCGACCTGGTACAAGGTGCCCGCCGACAGGTTCCGCTGCTGTGTCTGCCGTCACGCCCGCCTCGTCTGCACCAGCACACCCTGCATGGGTTAACGCTGGACGCCGGAGATGCGGGCACCGGCGCGCCGGTGCCCGCATCTCCGGCCCACCACGGCCAACGTTGCGCGACCGGCACTGCTCGTGGCATCGTTCGTCGCGGTCCGCACTGCCCGACGCGGGGCGTCCGTGTTCGCCCTGCGGCTGGCGCGAGTGAACCGACGGCAGCAGGGCGTATCGGTATCGCGCCGTGCCGGGTGCGATGGTCACGGCCAACACCCGACGAATGTCCGCGCCGTTGAGCAGGCGTTGCCAGGGTGGCGCATACGCCACACGGGCGGTCGCCCTACGCCCCGGGCGCGGGGTCGTCGGAGCGCGGGCCACCTGGCGTGACCAACGGCGCGGCCTGACCGTGACCAACGCGCGCCGGCATGGCGGCGTGCCGCTCGGGCCTACCGGTGCCTCGTTGCTTGGGACGCGATGTGGCTTCTTGCCACGTCGGGCCGCTTCGCGGTACGCTGCCCTTGAACGTTGGGGGATAATCCCGTGATCGCTGCACGATAGCGGAGGGGTTGGGTACGATGGCTTCGCCGAATGCCTATGCGGGGGCGAACCACAGCAGCGTCAAGCGGAGCAATCGGGCCACGATTTTCCGCGCGATCCGCGCGCTCGGCCCGATCGCGCGGATCGCGCTGGCGCGCCGGACCTTGCTGAATGCCGGGACGGTCACCAACATCGTCGACGAATTACTGGACGCTGGCTTGGTCGAGGAAACCGGACAGGGTGTCTCCCGCGTGGGGCGACGGCCGGTCTTCTTGGAGGTGAAGCCCACCGCCCGCTACGCCATCGGCATCGACATCGCCCGCGACGCAATCTCCGGTGCCGTCGTCGACCTCGCCGGCCACCAGCGCACTCGGCTCCATGAGGCGGCCGGGCCGTGGCTGACAGGTGAGATGATCCGCACCGCCGCCTGCGATGTGATCGACCGTCTCCTCACGCGTCTTTCGGAGGAGGAACGCGCCGCGCTCATCGGGGTCGGCATCGGCGCGTTCGGCCCCCTCAGCTTGCGGTCGGGGGGCTTCCTCGCGCCACCGGGGTTCGATTCCTGGCAAGACCTCGCCCTCAAACCCCACATCCAGACCCACTTCGGGCTCCCGACATTCGTCGACAACAACGGCAATACCGGTGCCCTCGCCGAGTTATGGTTCGGTGCGGGCCAGGGGATCGAGAACTTTGTTTTCCTCTCGCTCGGCACCGGTATCGGCGGCGGCCTGGTCCTCGATGGCGAGCTGTACCGCGGCAACCATGATGTCGCCGGCGAACTCGGTCACATCAGCATCGACGCCAACGGCCCGCGCTGCGCCTGCGGCAATTATGGCTGCCTGGAGCTGTATGCGTCGGTCCCGCGGGTCCTCGCGGCGACCAGGGCCGCGCTGGCTACCGGCGAACCGTCCATGCTCCGAGCGCGGGTTCATGGGGATGAGGAGTTGACGCTCGATGCAATCATCACCGCCGTCCACGACGGTGACCCGCTTACCAGCCGCGTCTTCATGGCTGCGACACACGCGCTGGCTGTCGGCCTGGTCACCATCATCAACAGTTTCGATCCGGGCGTGGTCCTGCTTGGTCGGGGGCTCGCCAGCGCCGGCGACATCCTCCTCGACCCCGTGCGCGCGGAGGTGCGGCGCCGGGTCTTCCCCGCGCTGCGGGACACCGTGCGCATCGAGGCGACCACCCTCTCGGATGCGCCGACGGTCGGTGCGGCGACACTGGCGCTCCAAGGGTTCTTCGCCGCCCCTCTTGCCCACAACACCGCTCTTACCTACGTACCCAACTTTCGCCCGAGTTAGCGGGATTTCGGGTGTCTGTGCGATCAATCTTGATAAGGCGTAGCCGTCTTGCACCTCTCGTATGCCCGACGTCGTTGTATAAGCGGAGGCGAGCATGATGTCCGCCCCGCCCGCCGCCGAGTCCGCTCCCTCCAGCACCGCCCGTGCCAGCCTGGCCGTCCTGGGGATCAAGCTCCGGTAGTTTGGACCGCTTCGGCACCATCCGGGACGAGGTCCGCATCGCCCTACTCACCGGGGCGCAGGGTGTGGCGGCGCAGGCGGTTGTGCGGGACACGCCCGACGCGTGCACCATCGAGCATGTGGCGCAGCTGGAGCAGGCCGTCGATCGCATCTACGGCGCGCACGGTCGAGGCGAGCGCCACGACGATGCGCAGGCATGGCAGCTGCTCGACGCCGACGTGCGCGGCCACCCCTGCGGCAAGCAGGCCGCCCTCGCCACCACCGGCTCCTTCGCTAAGGGCTTGTCAAAGAATACCCTCCCCGGTGTCTGGGGCGCGCGGGGCGATGGTGTAGTTCCACTCGCCGTGGAAGGGATCGCGGGTGAGCCGGAGGGTGGCCATCTGGGCATCGGAGACCTGC
>JAABUU010007286.1_pt1 | contig 11442 bp, 10 predicted proteins | sample 5559301 | NCBI WGS metagenome assembly JAABUU01 (sample SAMN10711884, study PRJNA513360) | rock metagenome | isolation source: Antarctica rocks | place: Antarctica: Victoria Land, Richard Nunatak white
TGTCTCGGTCGGCGGCAAGGTGGCCATGCCGCACCTGCTCCCCTACGTCGCCAGCAAGTTCGCCCTGACCGGCCTGACCGAAGGCCTCCGGGCCGAGCTGGCCAAGGACAACATCCTGGTCACCGGGATCTATCCCGGGACCATCCGGACCGGGGGCCACACCCACGCCGAGTTCAAGGGCGACCGGAACGCCGAGTACACCTGGTTCGCCCTCTCCGACACCATCCCCGGGATCTCCTCCTCCGCCGCCGGGGCCGCCCGGGCCCTCTGGAAGGCCGTCCAGAATGGCGACCCCGAGGTGATCGTCGGCTGGAACGCCCGGCTCGCCATCCTCGCCCACAACCTGTTTCCCGAGTGGACCGTCGAGGCCCTCAGCCTGGTCAACCGGGCCCTGCCTTCGGCCTCCGAGACCCACGGCCAATCCCTCCGGGGCGAGCAGCTCAGCGGCAAGATCCCCGAGACCCTCAACCGGATGATCCCCCCCGGGACCCGGCCCCGGACCGCCTGAACCGGCCGCCGTCTTCCTCCCCTCGCCCTTGGAGCCGGAGAGGGGAGCCTTGCGTCCGAAACCCGAACCCGATCGCCGCACACCGGCTTCGCCTTGTTTCGCTTGCCCGTCGAATTTTCCTCTTGCAATCCGTTAGTGACTCGTTCAAGCTGCCGATCTCGGCTTTTTCAACTCACGACATCTTCGTGAATCCTGGGAAACGGGCCAAGATTGGCCCGATCGTTCGATGTTCGAACCCGGCCGAAAAGTGCCTCACCGTAGAGGATACTTCCATGTCTCGCACAAGGCGTCTGTCCCCCCCGGCCCGGCCCGGCCCGGCCGTAAGTCTTTCCTGTCCGTCGAGCGTCTGGAGACGAAGCAACTGCTGAGCTTCGATCCGCAATCGGCGATCCCCGCGGATGTCCAGCAGCTCTTCGCGGCGGAGCGGCAGGCCCTGGCCCCTCCGGCCGGATTCCCATCGGCGAATGATGGGCCGAGAATCCGCCCCTACGCGGGCAATCCGACCACCGCCGCGAGCGCCTTCGTCGCGAGCGACTCGGGCTCCGGCTCGGGATTGAACAGCTACGGCTCCGGCTCGGGATCGGACAGCTACGGCTCGGGATCGGGATCGGGCGACTCGGGATCGGGATCGGGCGGCTCGGGATCGAGCTCGAGCAGCTATCAGTCCTGGACCTCCGAGAGCAGCGGCACCTCCGAGAGCAGCGGCTCGGGCGACGACGGCGACGGCGGCACGTACACGATGGACAATGTGACGACTTGGGATAACGTCTGGACTTGGGACAGCGATGGCAGTTCCAGCTGGACGAGCCACTCGACGAGTTCGTACACCTATACCGATTCGGGTGCGATCGGGGATTACCAGTACTCGATCAACGAAACCAACAACAGCCATTCCGACGGCCACGGTTCGACCACGGTCGATGGCCACGGAGGCGGCTCCAGCACTTCGGTCAACGACTCCGGCAGCAACGACGAGGGCGACTTGACCGGGAATCAAGGCTCCGACACCGAGACTCAGAGCTACCACGACACCACGACCGACCACAGCGACGGCGGCAGCGACTGGACCTCGACGTCCTCCACGGGTCATGGCAGCAGCACGCATGACGCCAGCGGCGGCGACAGCTACTCGCTGCACAATGAACTCGGTCCTGACTCCCAGGATTCGGGCTACCATGACACGTACACGGCCCATAGCGACGGGACCACGCATTCCGACGGGCAGACCTCGACCAGCCACGACTCGTATACCGACGACGCGAGCGGCGGCACCAACGAATCGACGCAGGAATCGGACGGCTCGAACACGATCAGCGAGGGGGCCGACAACTACTACACGGAACACAGCGAGGGCGGCGACGACAACGACGGAACCACATACACCAACCACAGCTCGTTCAAGAACAGCGGCGGCAGCGATGATCACGGCAGCGTCTCGCTCACCGAGGGCCAGAACACCAGCAGCGACGGCTACACGGACACCTACAGTTACACGAGCCACGGTGGCTCGAGCTGGGATGGCACGACCTACACCAGCAACGACAGCGGGTCCGAGGACGGCAGCGGCAGCGACTACGACGACGAATGTACCAGCGATGTCAACGGCACTGACTCCCAGGGCTACTCGGATCACTATACCGATCACAGCGAATCCAGCAGCGTCAACGGCTTGTCCACCGGCAGCGGGTACGAAAACGGCGGTGGCCAGGATTATTCCCGGCTCCACGAAGTCATCGGTGTGGACACCGAGGACACGGGCTCGACCGACTCCTACACCTACAGCGACACCAGCGGCTTCGGTTCCGACGGTTCGTCCTACGGGACCGACAACGGCACCACCGGCGACACCAACTCGTTCACGCTCACCCTGGCATCCAGCGACGGCTCCTCGACCGAAACCGAAGGCAAGAGCGACACTGGTTCCTCGACGAGCCAGGGCGGTTGGAGCTCCAACGGCCAGATGGGCTACACGACCTACGGGACCGGCACGGAGGACGGGAGCGGCAGCGATTACTTCAAACTACACGTCGCCAACGGGCCGGACACCTACGACCAGGGTTTCAACGACCATTACAGCTTTCACGTCGGAGACGGAACACTTTCAGGATCACAAGGTGGTTCCAGCGATGTGAGCTACAACGACGCCGTGGGAGACTCCGTCGACGATTCAGACACCTACTCCCGATCTTTCAGCGACAGCAGCGGCGAGGAACATGTTGATTACACCGACCACTCCGTCATCACCACGACCGGCACCCCATCCGGTGACAACTCGATGGGCAACTCCGGCCCGACCATGAATGCTCATGGGACCCCCGCGCCGAGTGGGCAGTCGAACTCCGGGCCAAGCACCGGGTCGGGTTTGGGACAGAGTGCGACCAGCACCTACTCGCCACCGACCGTCATCATCATCTCCGACAAGACTTCGCACGATGACACGAGCGATCCCTGGTATTGGGCGTGGGAGCCGGCCCACTGGTGGGACCGCGCACCGATCCACACCGACATCACCGGCGTCAAGGGGCTGACCGACACCCTGGCGAACTATCCCGACGGGAGCATCAAACGGCTGATCCTGAGCGGCCACGGCTCCGGTCGGTGCGGGATTTCCACAAACGGCGGGCCGATCGACGCCGACATGACGCAAGCCGAAGCCGACCTGATCAAGAAGAAACTGGCCCCAGGCGCCACCGTCGAGATCGCCGCCTGCACGCAAGGGATCAACTACTTCCTCATGCAGGCCCTCTCCAATAAACTGAATGCTAAGGTGGTCGCGACCGACGGAGACGTCAACAACGGCAACGAATCGACCGGCTCGTGGTTCTTCGTCCGGCCTAATTCCGACGACCCGGCCGCCATCCTCGCGAAGGCGGGCATGTATCGCAAACCCAAGGTCAAATGACGCCCTGAGAGGATCCCGGCCCCGGCCGGGGTATTACCGATGCCATCGCGACTCCTATTCCGGGCCTTGTCACCCTTCTCGGCGGCCATGATCCTCACCACATGCTCCTGCATGGAGAACTCCGTGATCGAACTCAAGCCCGGGTCGGCCGCCCAGACCCGGACTACCATCTTCTGCCTGGCGATCTCCCCCGACGGCCAGACCGTGGCCGCGGGGGACTCGGGCGGATCGATCACCTTCTGGGACGTCGCCACGCGCAACGTCGGCCACCGGATCGCCGGCGACGGCCCCGACCAGATCTACGCGGTCGGGTACAGCCCCGACGGCAAGCTTCTGGCCTGGGCCGAGATGGGCGGCGGCGTCGTGCTCTGGAATCTCGCCGAGGACCGCAAAGCCGCGGTCCTCCAGGGTCATCGCGGGCCCGCCGGCAGCCTGGCGTTCTCGCCCGACGGCAAGACCCTGGTGTCGGGGGGGGGAAGCGGCGATGCGACCCTCCGGATCTGGGACGTCGCCACCCGGAAGGAACGTGTCGTGGTCCCGGCGACGGACCCGATCGGCCCCATCAACGCCGTCGCCTCATCCCCTGACGGCAAGACGATCGCGGCCACGGCCGGAGATGCCGGCGTGAAGCTGTACGACATGGCCGACGGGCGGGTCCGCGCCACGATCGGAGGGAAAGGCCGGACGGTGATCTGCCTGGCCTTCTCCCCCGACGGCAAGACCCTCGCCACCGGCGACGGCGGGGCGATCCACCTCTGGGACTTCGCCGAGGACAAGCCCGAAGCCCGCGAGCGACTCACCCTGACCGGCTTCCCCGGCGTCGTCCAAGGCCTGGCCTTCTCACCCGATGGAACCCTCCTCGCCTCGGCCGGCGGGCCTTACGCGAGAGCCCCGGGATTCATCAAGCTCTGGGATCCGTCCACCGGGAGAGAACGATCCACGCTCGAAGTTCCCGAAGGTCCTACCCGGTGCGTTGCGTTCGCGCCGGATGGCCAGACGCTCGTCGCCGATGCGGGCAAGAAAATCCTGTTCCGGACTCGGGGCGAGTGGAAGTTGGCCCCAGATGCGGCGAAATAGGCCGGGCGAACCTCGCGGGAAGGGGAATCGATGCAGATCCAGGGGAAGAGACTCGGTCTCATCGGCCTCCTGCTGGCGGCGATCTCCGCCGCCGCCGATGGACCGTCGAAGAAATCGGGGAGCAGCCCATTGCATTGCCAACTGGTCGCCAATCAGAAGTCGGGCGGGCTCGAAACCTCTTACTCCGGCGAGCTCGAGCTCCGCAACGACTCGAAGGCGCCGATCACGATCGAGTACGTCGATTCCCCAACGGACCACCTCGCCCTCGACATCCGGGACCCCGCCGGCAAGCTCCTGCCGAAGGCGATCCCGTTCTACGGCGGCATCTACGCGCAGATCCGGCCCGAGGGGGCGAAGCAGACCTTCACGATCAAGCCGGGCGAGACGTATCGCCAGCACCTGGCCCTCTTCGCGATGAACGACGACGAGGCGCACCCGCGCGTGCCGGGGAAGTACACCGTCGAGGCCGTCTATCATTGGGGCAAGGTGGAGTTGCGGTCGGACAAGGTGACCATCGAGGTCAAGGCGAAATAGGCCGGGCGAACCTCGCGGGAAGGGGAATCGATGCAGATCCAGGGGAAGAGACTCGGGCTCATCGGTGTCGTGCTGGCGGCGGCGATCTCCGCCGCCGCCGACGGACCGCCGAAGAAATCGGGGAGCAGCCCATTGCATTGCCAACTGGTCGCCGATCAGAAGTCGGGCGGGCTCGAAACCGCTTACTCCGGGAATCTCGAACTCCGCAACGACTCGAAGGAGCCGATCACGATCGAGTACGTCGATTCCCCGACGGACCACCTCGCCCTCGACATCCGGGACCCCGCCGGCAAGCTCCTGCCGAAGACGATCCCGTTCTACGGCGGCCTCTACGCGCAGATCCGGCCCGAGGGGGCGAAGCAGACCTTCACGATCAAGCCGGGCGAGACGTATCGCCAGCACCTGGCCCTTTTCGCGACGACCGACGACGAGGCGCACCCGCGCGTGCCGGGGAAGTACACCGTCGAGGCCGTCTATCATTGGGGCAAGGTGGAGTTGCGGTCGGACAAGGTGACCATCGAGGTCAAGGCGAAATAGGCCGGGCGAACCTCGCGGGAAGGGGAATGCCGCCATTCGACTCCTTTACGCCACGCACCCCTGCTACCTCGACGACGCCGGGCCGGCCGCCGCGGGCCGGCTCCTGATCGAGACCCTGGCCCGCGACGGCTTCGCCATCGAGGTCGTCTCCGGGCCGGGGCTCGACGTCGGGCCGGGGTTCGACCCGGACCGATGGCTCGCCGGCCGGGGCTTCGTGCCCGAGCCCGGCGGGAAGGCATCCGTCGTCCGTTCCGACGGGCTCCGGGCCGAGGTCCCGCCCCATGCGAGGCTGGCCGTCGGCGGCGTGACGGTCGCCGTCCATCGCTGGCCGCCCGGGCCGAGGAGGGAGCCCGAGGCGGACGAGGTCGGCGAGTTCCTCCGCCTGGTGGAGATGACGCTCGACCGGGTCCGCCCCGACGTGCTCCTCACCCCCGGGGGCGGGGGGATTGCCGGGGAGATCCTCGGGCGGGGGCGGGCCCGGGGCGTCGCCACCGCCCAGGTCCTCCACGACCTCAACCACCGCGAGGCGGCGCCGGCGGCGGTCGTCGACGCCACGCTCGCCCCGTCGCGGTTCGCCGCCGATTACTACCACGAGGCGTTCGGCACGCCCTGCACCGTCCTCCCCCCGCCGATCGACCTCGACCGGGTCCGGGCCGATCGGGTCGGGGCGGGGTACGTCACCTTCGTCGACCCGACGCCCGCGCACGGCGTCCATGCCTTCGCCCGGATCGCCGACGAGCTGGGCCGGCTCCGGCCCGAGATCCCCCTGCTCGTCGTCGAGGGGCGGGGGACCGAAGCGGACCTCGCCGGGTGCGGGCTCGACCTCCGGGCACGCGGCAACCTCGGCGTGATGTCGCCCCCGATCGCCCCCCGCGACTACTGGGGGGTCACCCGCGTCGCCCTGGTCCCGACGCTCGGTTGGGACGGCCCGCCCGGCGCGGAGGTCGAGGCGCTGGCCAACGGGATCCCGGCCGTCGTCGCCGATCGCGGCGGGCTCCCCGAGGCCGCGGGAGGGGCCGCGATCGTGCTCCCCTTGCCCGATCGCCTCACGGCGGCGACTCGCCTGCCGCCGGGCGCCGAGGAGGTCGCCCGGTGGGTCGAGGCGATCATCCGCCTCTGGGATGACGCCGACTCGGCCCGCGAGTACCGCTCCCGGGCCCTGGCCGAGGCACGCCGCCGCTGGCCAGACGACCTCGTGGCGCGGTATCGCCGATTCTTCGAGGGGATCCGGTCGGGGGTCGGCCCGCCCCCCCCCAAGCCGCCGAGGCGGTCGAAGGCGGTGGCGCTGGTGCCGCATCTCCACGGCGTCGACTGGGAGTGCGAGCAGGGGCTCCGCCGCCTGGAGGAGGCGGGCGTCAAGGTCGTCCGCCGCGCCGGCAGCTCGGCCGTCGACGCGGCCCGCAACGAGCTGGCCTCCGACGCCCTGCACGACGGCTTCGATTCGATGATCTTCATCGATGCCGACATCGGCTTCGACGTCGACGACGCCCTCCGCCTCCTGGCCCGCCCCGAGCCGGTCCTCTGCGGGATCTACGCCAAGAAGGGCCGCCGCGGGCTGGCGAGCCACTTCGGCGATGGGGTCGAGGAGGTCCTGTTCGGCCCCGAGGCCGGGGGCCCCTACCCCGCGCGCTACGCGGCGACCGGGTTCTTGAGGATCCGATCGTGGGCCCTCCGCCGGATGATCGAGCGGTTGGGACTCCCCCTGTGCAACTCGAAATGGGGTCGCGGCGTCTGGCCGTTCTTCATGCCGATGATCGTCCCGCATGAGGAGGGGCTGCTGCACTACCTGGGCGAGGATTGGGCCTTCAGCCACCGACTCTCCCAGGTCGGCATCACCCCCCTGGCGGATACCTCGATCCGCCTCTGGCATTGGGGCCGCCACGCCTTCGGTTGGGAGGACGCTGGCGAGGGCCGACCCCGCTATCGCTCGTACCACTTCCGATGGCCCGACCGCTGAGGATCGGGGATGCCGTCCCTCGCCCCGGATTCGCCGGCGATGATCGCTCACGATTCTGTTAAGGTGGACCCTCCAGAATCGAGCAAGGTCGAGCCCCGCCGGGCCCAATCCCCTCCGGTACCGCCACCATGCCAACTGTCCTGATCGGGGCGGAGCCCATCCGCCGCCAGCCGGGCGCGTTCCGGACCCTCCTGGAGGGCGCGGGCTTCCTCGTGGTCGACCCGCCCTCCGAGGGGAAACTCTCCGAGCGGGACCTCCTCGAATGGCTCCCGGCCGCCGACGCGATCATCGCGGGCGGCGAGTCGATCACGGCCGGGGTGATCGCCGCCTCCCCGAACCTCCGCGCGATCGCCCGGACCGGGGTCGGTTACGACGCCGTCGATGTCCCGGCCGCATCGGCCCGGGGGATCGCGGTCACAATCACCCCGGGGACCAATCACGAGGCGGTCGCCGAGCAGACCTTCGCCCTCCTCCTGGCGCTGACCCGGGACGTGGTCGCGCACGACCGGGCGATCCGGTCGGGCCTGTGGGACCGGACCCCCCTGCCCCGCCCGCTCCGGGGGCGGACCCTGGGGCTCGTCGGCCTGGGCCGGATCGGTCGGGCCGTCGCCGCCCGGGCCGTCGCCTTCGGGATGCGCGTGGTCGCCTCCGAGCCCGCCGGGGATCCCGACCACGACCGCCGCCTCGGGATCGCCCGGGTCGGGCTCGACGAACTGCTCGCCGCGTCCGACGTCGTCAGCCTGCACCTGCCGCTGGTCGAGGCCACCCGGGGATTGTTCGACCGGTCGGCCTTCGCCCGGATGAAGCCGGGCGCCCTGCTGATCAACACCGCCCGGGGCGGCCTGATCGTCGAAGCAGACCTGGTCGAGGCGCTCCGGTCCGGCCGGATCGGCGGCGCGGGGCTCGACGTCTTCGACCGCGAGCCGCCCCTGGCCGTCCACCCGCTCTGGTCGCTCCCCAACGTCGTCGCGACCCCCCACCTCGCCGGGGTCGACACCCTGGCCATGGCCGACATGGCCGAGATGGCCGCCCGGTGTCTCGTCGACCTCTTCCAGGGCCGATGGCCGGCCGAGGCCGTGGTCAACCCCGAGGTCGCCCCGGCCTGGGGCCATTGACCTTCGAAAACGACGAGGGTGGGCCCAAAACCCACCCCCCCTCGAAGACGTCGATCGATCGGCCGGCTGGATCAGACCTGGAACGAGCTACCGCAGCCGCACGACTTGACGACGTTCGGGTTGTTGAAGACGAAGCCGCGCTTCTCCAGCCCGTCGTAGAAGTCGACCACGGTCCCGTCGAGGTACGGGTCGAACTTCTTGTCGACGGCCAGCTTCACGCCGAAGAAGTCGGAGACGCGGTCGCGGTCGCTGACCTTGTCGCCGCTGTCGAAGTTCAAGCTGTAGGAGAAGCCGCTGCAACCGCCGCCCTGGACGCCGACCCGGAGGACGGTATCCTCGCCGAGGTTGGACTCGGCGATGATCTTCTTCACTTCCTTGGCGGCCGATTCGCTGAGTGATACAGCCATGATCGAGTCTCCTCGCGGGAATTGATGTTCGGGGGACGCTTCGGTCCGCTCTCACCTACGATATCATAGAGCCGAGTCAATTCCCAGCGCGAAGCCGGGCGGGCCGACGATCCGGTTCCGGGCTGCCTCTTCGAAGTGGTAAGAGCCGCCACGCCGACGGGAGGGTCGGCGCGACGGCCCAGGATCCAAACCTGACGGAACCGATTACCGGGGGAGGGTGCCCGGGACCGGGGCCGGGGCCGGGGCGGTGACCGGGCGACCCGGGATGGCGATGTTCGGGACCGGGGCGACCTCTTCCGGCCGCTTGCCACTGTTGATCAGGTTCCGCGCTGAGTTGGGCGCCTCGGGAAGCATGGTCCGGCGGACCTGGCCCTCGATCATCTTGCCGGCCTGCTGGAGTTCCTGCTGCGAGAGCTGGCCGTCGCCGTTGGCGTCGAGAACCTGAAAAGCCGCGTTGGCCGGGTCGGTCAGGGCCTTGTTGAACTCTTCCTTGCTGATCTGGCCATTGTTGTCGCCATCAGCCGCCTGGAAGGACGCCTGCTGGGCAGCCTTGACGGCGCCCGCGATGGCGGCATTGACCTCGACGGGGCTCATGAAGCCGTCGCGGTTGGTGTCGGCCGCGGCGAAGAGGCCCTGGACGGCCGTCTGGACCGCCTGGCGGACCTCGGTGGCCTGGAGCTGCTTGTCATTGTTCGAGTCGATCAGGCCCATGAAGATCGCGGCCGGGTTCGGCGTACCCGCATTGGGCTGCGGCTTGGCCGTCCGGGCCCGCTGCATCAGGAACCGGACCATCGGCTTCTGCGCCAGGAAGGTGTCGCGAGCCTGTCGGGCCTCGTCCTGGGTGACCATGCCGTCGCCGTTGGCATCGGCGCGGAAGAACAGGCCACCGATCCCGAGGTTGCCCGCGTCGACCGCCTCCTTCTGGGAGATCTGGCCGTCATTGTTCTCGTCGACGGCCTTGAAAATCATCCGACCGGTGTCCTGCAAGTCTTGCAGGCTGTCGATCGGTCCGGGCAAGTCCTTGGTCTGGGCCGAGGCGGTCCCCGCCAGCGTGACCAAGCCCAACCCAACGGCCTTGAGGCTTCGCGTCCAGTGGTGCAGCATCATCTCGTTCCTCCCGATAACGACTCGCGTCATCCAAGCGTCGGCGGGACGACGGCCACGGCCCTCGCCGCCTCGCCTCCCGCTGACTTCACCGGAGTACTAATGCAACCGAAATGCCATTTTCAGGCAAGAAGATCGACGTCCGAATCGCGGCGGTCTCCTAATCTCGCCAGTTTACCGAAACTCAACTGAATCGACCGGCAAATGGAAATTTCCTCTCAAGTTGGTCACTGGTTGCGCATCAAAAGGATGTCTGCCCGCGCAGGTATCTGCGCTCCCGGCGACCGATCCGGACCCAGAGTTCGGGCGAAATGACAAGATCCGGCCGTCAACGGAACAATTGCCCTTTGCCGACCGCTTCGAAAGCGTGGCGAAAATGTTCGACGGAGGCCGGTTGCCGACCCTCGGGCCAGACGATGGCGACCACGTCGAACCGGCAGGGGTGATCGAAAAGTTCGTGACGCTTCAGGAAATGGAGCGCGGCGAGTGTCAGCCGTCGCTGTTTCTCGGGGGTGACCGCCTCGGCCGGCACGCCCCGGCTCCGCGACTTGACCTCGACGAACACCACGGTGTCGCCGTCCCGGGCGATCAGGTCGACCTCGCCCTGAGTGGTCCGATAACCCCGGAGGAGGACCCGGAGCCCAGCCCGCTTGAGGAACCGGGCAGCCTCGCGCTCGCCCCGATCGCCCAGCCACCGGCTCCAGAAAACGCGGGCGAGCGGGTTCATCGCGGGGGTAGCTCCCGGGATCTGTTCAGCGACCGACGCCCATCGACTGTTCGATCGACTTCGCCTCGTCGCTCCATCCTCCCTGGAGGCGGGAGGATTTTGGCCGGACCAGAGGTGAGGCCGAGTCGTCCTTGGAAATCTCCGACCCGGTCCAGGCCGTCGGGTCTTCGGGCTTCGACTCCGATTTCGACTTCCGGACGACTTGCGTGGTGTCGTGCTGGCATCCCGACAGACCGGCGCAGACGAGCCCGACCAGTAGGCCGCGGCGGAGGATCGGACGCTTCATGGCTCGCCACCTCATGTGAGGGCCAGGAAAGTTTGCGAAGAAGACCCGCCATCCATTGCGGGCGAATCGGCCGGGCTAGGGATGCCCCCCTCCGACGGATCGAGACCGATTTTGACAGATCCGCCGGCAAGAGTCTAGGCCGCTTCGCCCTCGGCCCGCGCCGGGGGTGTACCCGCAGAATCTTGGGGTTCATGCTGCCCGGTCCCAGAACAGATCCCATTGGTCGGTCTGGCGGCAGCAGATCAGGGCGGCCATCGAACGAGCGTTCTTGTGCCGCCACCGGGCTCC
>JAABUU010007287.1_pt1 | contig 11441 bp, 10 predicted proteins | sample 5559301 | NCBI WGS metagenome assembly JAABUU01 (sample SAMN10711884, study PRJNA513360) | rock metagenome | isolation source: Antarctica rocks | place: Antarctica: Victoria Land, Richard Nunatak white
ACGGTCCATCTCGCTTCCTCACCCGCGCCCCCCCTCGTGGACGCGGCGGGGGGGCGCGTCGTCGTCCCCTACCAGTCCCGGTACGGGTTCGCCGTCCTCGACGCGCGGAGCGGGCGCCTCCTGCGGAGCGGGCGCCTCCTGCGGACGCGCGCCTCCGGTCCCACCCCGGCGATCATCCCCATTGCGCTCGACGACGGCGCGCGGCGCGCGTTCGTGGCCGACGACATGGGCGGGACCGTGGCGGTGGTCGACCTGCGCACGGGGCGGACGCTGCGCACGGTGGGGGTCGGCATCCACCCGAGCGGGCTCGCGTTCGACCGGCGGCACGACCGGGTCCTGGTGACGGTCGCCGGCCCCTGTTGCGCGGGTGGTGGTCAGCCCACGGGCACCGGCGCGCTGGTGGTGCTCGACGGCGCCAGCGGGCGCGTGGTGCGGACGCTCCCCCTGGGCCGCGGCCCCCTGCAACCCCTCATCGATGAGGCGGGCGGGCGCGCGCTGGTGGTCAACACCGTGGGCGGCACGACGACGGACTCGGACCCGTGGGGATGGGTCCCGCGTCCCATCCGACAGCGGTTCTCCGTCTTCCCTCGCCCCCGGACGCGTCCCCTGTCGGCCAGCGTCATGCTGTTTGACCTCGCACAGATGGCAAAAGGATAAGGCAGTGATGTGGGGGACACCGGCCGGCCCGGAAGGGGGCGACGACATCGCCCTGACGACGCCCGCGAGCGCGGCCGTGCCCACGCCGGGGGCCGCGGCGGGTGACACCTGCCCGACGTGGGGGGGTGTGCCGGGGCCGGGCACGATTGGCCGTTGCGCGGCCTGCGTCGAGGAGGAATGGGCTACGCTCCGGGCCGAGATGGGGGATGAGTGGTACCAGAGACACCGCTATGGAGAGGGCGACTGAGGGAGCATACGGTGCGCACCGAGCGCCGACCGCACGATCGTGTATCGTCACCAGGACACAAAAAATGCGCCGCAGTGCATCTGGCGCTCGGCGCATGCGTGTCTATCTCCGCATGGGGCGCGGCCGGTACCAGCACGGCCCCACCGCGGTGCCCCGTTCCTCGCTGACGCCGGACTGGAAGGGCGAGCCCCACGCGGATGACTTCTACAGCATCGCACCTGCGCATGAAGGTTATGTGTTGCGCAGGTCAAGAGTGTGTAAACACAGACTGACGACGCCCGACGCGACCGTGCAGGCTGATGGCGGAGGGCGCTCACCACGAGCGATCCGAGCCATCGAGCGCCCGCACGTCGGCCTCGGTGAAGCAATAGTGCAGGTCGGCGATCTGGTCGGCCTCGCGTAAGATGTCATAGATCGTGGCGTCGAGCTCCGCGTCGGTGCCATAGGTGAGGGAGAGGATGTAGTCGCTCCGGTTCGCGTCGGGCTTGCGCATCGCGTAGCGCCGCAGCACGGAGTCTTCGATCCAGGCGCGCGCCTTCGTTTTCCCGCGCACAAACTTGCTGTTGTTCTCGACTCTGAGCCAGAGTTCGACGTCGATGCGACGCAGGGTGTCCGGCTCTGTGTTCGGTCTTACGCTCGTCGGCGGCGTGTCCACCTGGCTTGGAGCGGCGACCGAGGCGCGCGGCGCGGCCGTCTTGGACAGGGTCGGGCGCAGCTGCGCGGTCAGGCTCCCCAGGACGGTGGCAAGGCGACCTTCGGGGGGCGGCAGGTCATCCAGCCATCCGACCAGGCGGCGGCGGTCGGCGGGCGTGAGGGCGAGCGTGACGACCTCGCCGGCGAGCAGCGCGTCGATGAGCCGGCTGGCGCTTCCCTCCCCTGTGTGCGGCCCCCGCGCGGCAAAGTAGCCGTGGCGCTCGGCGACAGCCCGTAGCATTGCCTCGTCCTCGGCTGTGAGCGGCCGCATGGGCTCCTCCTCCCTTGGCACAGTGGCACAGAGGGTGTATTGAAACTACCTAGTTTGATAGCACGGTGTGGGATGTGGTGTCAAGACGGACTTTCCGCTTATGCGGATCAGGGCTCCCTGAGAGCTATAAAGGCCCATCGTCCAGCCGGGATGAGCGCGACGGGTAGCCCGCCGCGCTCATCCCGGCTCGTCGCCGTCGCCTGGTGCGGTGTCGCCCGCCCGCGCCTGCCCCTGACGCGGGCGCCCACTCGCTATATCGCGGGGCGGGCGCTCCGCGGTCGCCTGCCGCTCGTACTTCTTGCGCGCCCGCTCGTCGGCGATGCGCTGGATCTCGACCTGGTGCTCCAGGATCGCCAGCATGTGGTCCCACTGCTCGCGGTTGAAGTCGCCGGTGGTGATCGCGATCTCACGCACCAGAGGGTTCTCCAACGCCTTGCGCAGGCGGTCGTCGCCCGCCGTCGCCGCGGGTAACTCCACCCGCTCGCTGCCCATGAAATAGGCCATCTCGACGCCGAAGAAGCGCGCCAGCGCCGCGACCTTGTCCGCCCCCGGCCCCGTGACCTTGCCGCGCCGCAGGCCGCTGAGGTACGAGGCGGACATGCCGGTCCGCGCGGCCACCTGGCGCACGGAGTACGGCTTCCCCGTCGGGTCCAGGTGTGTCTCGAACAACTGATCGAGCCGGAGCGCCAAGAGCTGGTCGCTCTCGCGCGGCTCACGCGGCGTCTTCGGCATGTGGGCTGTCACCAGAAATAAGGGCGTACGGCTAATCGGCGGCATGCGCTTGACACCCTCCCACGGTGAGGTATACACTAAGTCACATGTACAATATATAACAGATGATCTATATTGTACATGTGACGCCGCGTGAGCACAGGCATAGCCGCTGTCCGTAACCGTAGCAGGTTAGGGCCAGGGTCCGCAAGCCAGATGCCTGAGCGCGATCTGTCCAGCATGTCCGGGGGAGGACGACATGGCGACCCAACCAACGGCCTTTGGCGTACTGCTCAAACACTTCCGCGTCCGGGCCTATTTGGCCCTAACGTAGCGAAGGTCCAAATTCCGGCAAAGTGACGGCCAGTTCGGCCAGAGAGTAGTAGCGGTCGACCATCGTGCCGCTCTCATTTGTTCGTAGAATGCGCATACGACGAACTTCTTCGACTTCCAGGCATCGATGGAACGGGGTCAACGCCGGCAAGCGCCCCCGTACTTCGCAGTCAATGGGCTAGAGCGAAGTCGCTGCGCATGACTGGCTATGGAGCAGCGCGTGAAGTCGCCCTAGTTTGCCGAAATTTCGACCTTCGCTACGTTAAGGCCTACCAGTCACGCATAGGGCCGTTCTCCGTACTTTATAAAGATATTATCTTGGACGCCGAGCGCTGGGCAGCTGGCTCCGATGCGGATATCGACACGACGATACGCGCGTGGTGGAAAACATTCACCACGCGCACGGCTCCGGCGATCGACGCGCTGGCACGATCGCACAGCGCCGGGGCCGTGCGCGTGGTGAATGGAGACGGATAGGCGACGATCCCCGGGAGGGGGACGGGCGCGGACGGGCGCGGACGGGCGCGGGGCGTCGCAAGCGTTCACTACATCTGTTAGATCAAGGGGTATGGCTTGGGGGTGGCGCATGGCGGGATATACAGACATGGCCGGCCGCCTGCTCCCGGCGCGGGAGGCCGTGAATGCGGCGCTGGCCAGCGCCATGGAGCAGGCGCGCGACTACGCGAAGGAATCGAAAGCGCCGAACACGCGCCGGGCCTACCGCGCCGACTGGGCCGACTTCACCGGTTGGTGCGCCGCGCACGCGCTCCCCGCGCTGCCGGCGGCGCCCGAGACCGTCGCCCTCTACCTCGCGGCGCGGGCCGCCGACCGCAAGCCGAGCACGCTCGCGCGCCGCCTGACCGCCATCGCCCAGGCCCCCAAGACGGCCGGCCACGAGTCGCCGACCGCGCACCCGTCGGTGCGCCAGGTCGTCGCCGGCATCAGGCGCGCCAAGGGCACGGCGCAGGAGGGCAAGGCGGCCGCCGTCACGCGCGAGGTGCGCGCCATGTGCGAGGCCCTGCCCGCGGACCCGGCGCTGCGCCGCCGGCGCGACGCGGCCCTCCTCCTGGTGGGCTTCGCCGGCGCCTTCCGCCGCTCCGAGCTCGTCGCCCTCGACGTCGCGGACGTGCGCTGGACGCTGGAGGGGCTGGAGGTGACGATCCGGCGCGGCAAGACCGACCAGGAGGGCTGGGGCCGCAAGATCGGCCTCCCCTACGGCAGCACCCCGACGAGTTGCCCCGTCCGCGCGCTGCGCGCCTGGCTCGACGCCGCCGGCATCGCCGACGGGCCGATCTTCCGCGGCATCACGCGCCACGGCCAGTTGCTGCCCGGCCGGCTCTCCGACAAGGGCGTGGCGCGCGTCGTCAAGCGCGCGGCCGCCGCGGCCGGCTTCGATCCGACGATATATAGCGGGCACTCCCTGCGCGCGGGGCTAGCCACGGCGGCCGCGCAGGCCGGTATGTCCGAGCGGTCGATTATGGCGCAAACTGGTCACAAGAGCATTCCTATGGTTCGCAAGTACATCCGTGACGGCTCACTCTGGCGCGAGAACGCCGCCGCCGGCGTCGGGCTGTAGAGATACATGGGTGCAGCCTGTCCAAAATGTCCACATCATCGTGAGCGATCTACCCGACGCCGGCGTGGATCTCTCCGCCGCGCAGCAGCTCGCCGGCCACGCCTCCGTCGTCACCACGGCGTGCTACAGCCGCCGTGGCGAGGCCTCCAAGTGCAAGGCCGTCGAGACGCTGCACTTCCCTACCCCGCAGTCGCGGCATCGACCGTGAGCCGCCTTTCCTGTCACATGGTTCGCTTCCTGGATCTTAGGCACTCTCGATGATGCGTTACAAGGGTCGGTCACGTAACCAGAGCCGGAGAATCACGGGTGATGATGCTGATAGGCCCTCGACGACCTTTTGTAGCGCATCGATTGTCACCTCGCCCATCTCGGGGTGGAAAGAGCGAAGCTGCGACCAGGGGCAAACTAGCTTTATAGGGAGAGGCTCAAGGTTGTCGTCAAAGTGCCGAGAATAACTGGTGTCGGTACTTGCGGGGCGTTTGGGACACCTACCTGCGAGCGTCTATTGTTGGATTGTGGTTCAAAAACAGGCGGGCAGGGTCTCGCGCTGCGCGTCCGCTTTGGAAATTTAGACTGAGACAAGTGCCCTCCAACAAGGGGCAGATGTGCATTGATGTCTCATTCTTGATTTCCCGCTTGCCGGCAGGCGCGAGACCCTGGCGGAGTGCCTTACCTCGCGTTAAAATCGGCACTTCATCTGCAGATACGGCCTCTAGAACGTGAGGTTGAGCGTCCTCTTATCAACTTACTTTGCCCCTGGTCTCAGCAGTGCTCCATCCGTGCACGGCCGACCCGCCTAGCCGTCGTACCGTCGATACCATTCCTCGCCGATGGCCTCCCCATGGAAGCCGGGGTTCTCGTGCTCGGTCCACGGTGTGGCATAGCTGTGCGCGACCTCACTGAGAGTGCGTAGGTTGTCCACGCCCTCCGTGGCGAGGAAGCGGCGGCGTCCCTCGGGCGGCAGCTTGACCGCTTGCTGCCAGAGGGTGCGGCCGGCCAGGAAGCCCGAGGCGCCGTTGTGACAGGCGACCTGCACCTGCATACGGAAGATCTCGATGTCGACGCCGGCGCTGAGCACAACCCAGGGAACCTGGCACGCCGCGTCGAGTTGCTTGCAGTAATCAATGATTTTGGTCTCGTCTTGTTCAAATTTGGAGTCGACCGGGAACTCGGCCTTGTAGACGTCGACGCCGAGGCCGCTGAGCAGGCGCGCGGTCTCGATCACGATTTCGGGCTTTTGCGCGGCGTACTCAGGCGAGTTGACCGTCATACTACCGACAGGGTACCCGACGCACTCCAGGATGAACGGGATGTCATGCGTCTGGCACTCGTCACCTATGCGTGCGATGAGGTCGCGCTGGTACGTCGTCGCCTCACCCCGGTCGGGCCGGACGTACGCGAGCAGCTTGACGCCCGAGGCGCCCATGCGCTTGATCTTCTCGACGCTCCAGCCCTCCAGAATCTTGGCGCGACGGTCATCCCCAACCTGCTCATAGTCGCTGTCCTCGAGCGAGACAAGTAAGCCGCAGTTGCCACGCAGCGCCGCACGGGTGATGGACTGCGCGGCGCCGAACTCGGGGTCGATCAGCATGGCGCTGGCGTAGGGGCTGAGCGCGCGGCAGATGTCCGTCTTGACGTCGGTCATCTCCGCCGCGCTCACGCTCTTCGGGTCGTCCGGGTTGAGCATTTTGCGCAGGGAACCACGCTGATCTTCGGCAGCCATGGTGAAGATGCCGCCCTCGTTAGCGAGTTGGCGCAGGCCGCGTCGCTTCCCGACGGTGAGTGTGTGTGTCACGGTGTTGTCCTCCATCATACATAGAGCGCTCCTACGACGCGTGTTCGCGCGGAGACGGCGCCTCCCGCGTCGTCTCCCCTGCGCCACCGTCAGCCCACCTGGGCCAGCATCTCCGCGCGCTTAGCGGCGATCGTCCGGTTGAGGTCGTCGAACGCGGCGGCAAACTGCGCCACGCCGTCGCGCTGCAACCGCTCCGTGATCTCGTCCAGGTGAACGCCCGCGCGCGTCAGGCGGTCGAGCGTTTCCCGTGCCCCCGCGACATCCGCGTCAAGCGTGCGCCGCGCCACGCCATGGTCAAGGAAGGCCGCGATCGTGGCGTCCGGCATCGTGTCCACCGTGTCGGGGCCGACGAGTTCCTCGACGTACCGGACATCGCGCACGCCGGGCGTCTTCATGCTCGTGCTGGCCCACAAGGGCCGTTGTGTCCGCGCGCCCCGCGCGGCCAACGCCGCCCAGCGCGGGCCGGAGAAGGTCTCCGCGTAGGCAGCGTAGGCCAGCTTCGCGTTGGCGATGGCTACCGTGCCCTTCATGTCGGCGAGCTCACGCCGCACGGCCTCATCGGCGGTCGCGTCGATCGCCCGGTCGAGCTGTGTGTCGATGGCTGTATCGATCCGACTGACGAAGAAGGAGGCCACCGAGGCGATACTGGTGAGCGACCAGCCAGCCGCCGTCCGCTCCTCCAGGCCGCCGATGTAGGCCTCGGCCACGTCCCGGTAGGTCGCGACGGCGAAGAGAAGCGTGACGTTGACGTTGATGCCGTCGGCGATGGCCTGCCGGATCGCGGGGATGCCTGCGGGCGTGCCCGGTATCTTGATCATGACGTTGGGTAAGTTCAGGTAGCTGAAGAGGCGGCGCGCCTCCCGCAACGTCGCCGCAGTGTCGTCGGCCAGCGCCGGCGCGACCTCGATGCTGACGTAGCCGTCACCCCCGCCCGTCCGCTCATACGTGGGGCGCAAGAGCGCCGCCGCGGCGCGGATGTCGTCGAGCACGAGGTCGTCGTAGATAGCGGCCGCGTCCTTGCCCGCGCGCACGAGCCGCTGGAGCTCGTCGTCGTAGGCGTCCGAGCCGCCGATGGCCTTCTGGAAGATGCTGGGATTGCTCGTCATGCCCACGATGCCCTGGTCGAGCAGCGCCTGGAACGTGCCGTCCCGCAGCAGGGCGCGACTAATATTGTCAAGCCAGGGGCTCTGCCCCGCGTCGCGTAGCTGCTGTAACGTCGTCTTGTGTGCTGTCATGTCCTCTCCTCTTCCCCTTTACGCGCGGGACTGACCGGCCGGACACGGTCCCGCTCGGGGCGACGATCCCGCGCGCCGTCTCTCCGTCGCCCCTCACCGGGCGTCCGTCGTGGCCTGCCACTCCGCGCGCAGCAACTCGCCCAGCCACACGTCGTGGAACGCCCCCTCCAGGTACACATGGCGCCGCAGCAGCCCCGCCTGACGGTACCCCGCTTCCTCCAACGCCCGGCGACTCCCCTCGTTCGGCGCGAAGACCTCGGTCGTGAGCGTCTCCAGCCCCAACTCCCCGAAGGCATACGTGCTGCGCAGCCCGATCGCCTCCGTCGCGTAGCCCTCGCCCCACACCTCTCGCTCGCCGAGCACGATGCTCGTCGCGCCGGTCCGGCTGCGCCAGTCGATCTCGTGGATCAGCGCGCTGCCGATGTGGCGGTCATCCGCCAGGATGGCCCAGAGCACCGTCGTCGCGTCGGCGGCCTTGTGCCGCAGGTAGTCCTCCTCCTGCGCGCGGGAGAGCGGCGTGCGCCGCTCCATGTAGCGCGTGACGGCCGGGTCGCCGAACCAGCGGACGTAATCCTCGGCGTACTCCAGCCGGGGCGGCGCCAGCGTCACCCGCTCACCGTCCAGACGCGGCCCATACATACCCCTGCTCCTCTCCCATCCCTACGCTGTGTGACCCCCGCACGCGTGGAGCCCGTGCCGTGACCGACAACGCTCGTCGTCCCGCTGCTCACGCGTACGGCCGGCACAACTCCTTATCCTCATCCCACGCGCCCTGCGCCCCTGTCCCGGCGACACGACGCGTCCGCATCCTGGATGGATCAGGCCGCCGGCCCCGCACTGCTCGCTCCTACAGGCGATAGGGATGCGGCCCGAAGTCGGCGCGGTAGTAGTCCTCGGTGTGCGTCCCCGGCGCGATCAACGCGTCGACGCGCTCCGTGTCCGCGGCCGTGATGGTGACGTCGCCCGCCGCGAGGTTCTCCTCCAACTGGGTGACGCTGTTGGCCCCGATGATGGGGCTCGTCACGCCGGGTTGCACGGTCAACCAGGCCAGGGCGAAGGCCGTCATTGAGCACCCCTTCTCCTGGCACAGTTGCTCCAGGCCCTCCAGCACGCGCCAGGTCCCCTCGCTGAAGTCTTCGGGCGTCTCACGCGCGTTGGACGGCGCCGCCTGTCCGCGCCGATACTTGCCGGTCAACTTGCCGCCCGCGAGGGGGCTCCAGGGGAGCATCGCGACCCCATAGGTCTGGCAGAACGGGATCAACTCGCGTTCGACCCGTCGGTCGAGCAGGTGGTACGGCGGCTGCTCGGAGACAAAATGGTTGAGCCCCAGCTCCTTGGCGACCATCCACGCTTCCATGAGTTGCCAGGCGGCATAGGTGCTCGTGCCCACGTAGCGCACTTTGCCCGCGTGGATCAGGTCGTCAAGCGCGCGCAAGGTCTCGTCGATGGGCACGCTCGACTGCGGCCGGTGGATCTGGTAGAGGTCGATATAGTCGGTCCCCAAGCGGCGCAGCGAGGCGTCGCAGGCCTGGATGATGTTGCGGCGATGGTTGCCCTGCATGTTGCGATCGTTGTCGTCCATCGCCCCATGGACCTTGGTCGCCAGCACCACGCGTGCGCGCTTCCCGCTGACCAGGGCGCGTCCGGTCATCTCCTCGGAGACGCCGCGCTGGTAGACGTTGGCGGTGTCAATGAAATTGCCGCCGGCATCCAGGAAGCGGTCGACCATGCGCGTCGCCTCGGCCTGATCGGTCTTGCCGCCGAAGGTCATCGCGCCGAGGCACAGTGCGCTCACCTGCACGCCCGTGCGCCCTAGGGAATGATACTCCATCGTGGGGTTGCCCTCTTTCCTCGCGCCCGTGTAGAGCGCGGCTATACGCACGACAGACGTGCACGAATAGGGCCACGCGTTGGCGGCGGGGGCTGTACAGCAACCGCACGCCGTGCTGCCCCGGATCGCTGGCGTCGATACCACCACCGCCGCTGTCGCGCGACACGGTGAGCGGCAGCCAACGGCACGTTACATCGGGCACTGCGCCGCCGTAGCCGTACGTTGTCAATTGGTGGCGACGTCGCATCCCCCGCCGCTTATGCGCCTTGTGCCCCGCGTGAGGCGATAAGCGACGCCGAAACAAGGGGGGCGACGGGCACGTATTCGCCGCCCTTCAACCCTTCTACGACGTCGCCACCAATATCGCGTTGCAGCCAAAAAGCGCAATTTCATCCGTCACCGATACAACCGGAATAGGCACTCCAACCCTTGGCGCGGGGTGACACTCGACCCGTGCCCCACTGGCGTCACGGCTCCAATAGGGGCAAAAGAGGTATTTGGCTGCCGGCCAGGCGTGCCGATCTACCGGTGTAGTTTGGGTAGCGAGTAGCAGGCGAACAGAAAATGTGTGTACGGCCAAAAAGGCGCATCCGAGTGGTAAACGTGGGCCTATTGCTGTGATAACGATAAGATTGCCGCCCAGTCGGACCGCTAATCACGGCGTAAAAGAGCACCCATTGTGTCACTATTGCTGTAGTAACGGCTTTTATCACTGCATTACCACCTCGCCAAGGGCCTTTCCAGAGCTTAGACTCATTTTCCGTTCGCCTGCTACTTGCTACCCACCCTGATCGTGCGGGTCGACCAGGCCATAGTCGACCAGGCCATAAAGGAACAGGAGCGGACCGCGCGCACCGAGGGCGAGGAACAGCGCCAGCGGCTGAGGCGGCGGCCGTATAAGGCTATTTTTGCCCAACGCCCCGAAAAGGTAAAAAACTCTTAACGGATGTACATCTTCCGCGTGACCGCAGCCGGGCGAGAAGCCGGCGCCTCTGCAAGCTATCCGCACGATGATTTTGGCAACGGTATGTGCATGACGAATGGCAGAACACCTGCCCCGCTTGAGACTGGAGTGCAATGGTGTGCAAAAAGTAGACTTTCCGCACGACGCTTCCGTCGTGGCGCGCGGGACGAGGAGGGCCAGAGAGGAGGGCCGGAGTTGTCGCCTATACGAGCTTTTACCTTTTCGGGGCGTTGGGCACAAATAGCCTGAGTTCGATGACGCGCTCGACGACGAGCCGAACGGCACCGAGGGCGACGAGTCAGGCCGCGCACCCACGGGCGGCCAGGACGACGACGAGGCCACGGCGGGCGAGAGCGCCGCGTCGGAGGAGCCCGACCCTTTTGGCGACGATCTCCTCATAGGGGGCGTCGTACCCGACCATTAAATGACGCTCTCACAGGCCGCTACAAGGGCCATACAGGGGCGTAGGGTAGACAACCTTGCGCCCTCCTCTCTTGTCCTCCTGGGGCATCCTGACACTTGACGCACCCTCTCACGTCACCCAGCGCGCCACGGTCACCACCAGCGCATCGAGCGCGAAGGGTTTGGTCAAGCGGTCGTCGTGCGGCATCTCTGGCGGGACCGTGCCGCGCGCGACGTGACTGGACATGACGACGATGGGGATGTGCGCGGTGGCGGGGTCGGCGCGCAGGCGGCGGCTAACCTCCGGCCCGTCCATGCCGGGCATGTTGATATCGAGTAAGATCAGGTGCGGCTGCTCTCTGAGCGCGACGCCCAGGCTCTCACCATCGACCGCCCGCACCACCCGGTAGCCCTCCATCTCCAGCACTTCTTGGATCATCTCGACCGTGGACACGTCGTCATCCACCACAAGCACGGTGCCTGCCATCATCCCCCTCCCTCTACATGTCGTGGGGCTAGCGGTCGCGGTAGGGGCTTCGTGGCCGATGAGCGCAGGATACATGCCGTCACACCGTCAGCGGCCTCCGCCCTCCCTCCCCTGAGGAGGTATGACCGCCCGGCCGTGCTAAAATACGCTGTATGACCAGAGCGCGGGGTGAGTGTGGTGAGACAGAGCCAACGGGGCTGGGAGGGACGCTGAGGCGCCGAGAGGAGAGCGCGGGCGAC
>JAABUU010007289.1_pt1 | contig 11440 bp, 15 predicted proteins | sample 5559301 | NCBI WGS metagenome assembly JAABUU01 (sample SAMN10711884, study PRJNA513360) | rock metagenome | isolation source: Antarctica rocks | place: Antarctica: Victoria Land, Richard Nunatak white
GGGAGAGGGAGAAGGTGTTGGGGGGGTATGAGGTTTGGGTTCATGGCGGGAGGTGATTGTCTGGGGGAGCATTGGTTGGCTTGGGAATGTTTTATGAAGTTTTTCGGTCTGACCATTCTTGCTGCTACGGTCGAAATACTCCATTTCTCGGCACTCAGAGTGCGGGTGATGGCAAGGTCAATGGTAGCCCTAAGGATGGGACAGGTTCGGTCAAGCGACCTCAATGCTCAACGCCGTATATACAAGATAATCAGTGTAGTGCGCCCACCATGCTCCGCCACTATACTATGGCTTTGACGTTAACCAACCCGGTCCCTGTGCAGTTAATCGACAAAATCAGAAACAAGACTCGCCAGTCCAGCTGAAAATCACGCTTTGTCAACACTCAATTGCATGGCCACCTCCCATTTCTGCCCGCCAGTGCCATAGCCTCCTCCCAGTCGATTTCGTATTAGACTCGTGATCCTGTCCCTGAGTCTTGTAAGATTCTCCTCGGTGCCCCTTACTCTGAGCTTAAGATTCGCCATGCACAGTCCGTAGTGAACCTGCCAAAATCTCGCTTCATCAATTGCAGTGACGGACGGATCTGATTCTATGTCTCGTAGGACATCCGGAACGCCCTTGCCTGAATATGACATGAGGAGCATTGAGCCGAGTGTCGTGACCAGGCGGACTCCAAGGATGCACATCGATACGGCGATCGTGCTTGATAAAGCGCGATCAAGCCAAATGTACATCTGAATGGAGAGTAACGGAAGTAGAAGCAGAAGCGCGGAGCATGACAGGGTGAGAAAGTGCGATGGATTGGCCAGGATTGATGGCAATGACTCCATATACGCGAATCGCATTGCCTTACCGATGCGCGCATGATTCTTTAGTCCGAACGCAGAGATGAGAGTCGAGACGATGGCGAGAAGAGAGGCAACGTCGATGCTGCCGGGCGATACGCGGTCATGTTCATGCTGATGGTGCGGCTCGTGGCCGATGCCTTCAAGGACATGTTGAGTGGTATGCGAGATCAGGTCAAAGCCCATGAATAGTAGGAGCACCGACATGGCAAACCCCGCCAAGACTTCCGCTCGCTCGAGGCCAAACGGATGTCGGATGCTGGATCTCTTCCAGACCTCAAAATTTGATAGCACGTCGACCACAACGCACAGCATAGCCCCGAGCGAGTCGAAAAGTATCAAATGCGATAATGCCGTCAAAGCCAACGAACCCTGAGCACTCCACAAGGTATATGCTGCTACAGCCATATGAGAGATGCTCCACCAGAATCGGGTTTTCTGCTCTCGCGACATGCTTCTTCGACATTCTTGAAAGGTAGGGATCGGCAGGGAGTTTGGCAAAGTCAGTGGTGCTCGTGGAGGAGGTTCGAGAAAGATCTGGTGGGAGACGCTGCTGTGTTTGTACTTATGACCGCGTCGTTGGCCAACGCTCTAGGGTAGCGCTGTTAGCTGCGTGCGCTGTGAAGTCCAGACATGAAGACATACTGATCTTGCGACTGGGGACTTCGCCAGGGTCGTAGTTTGGAAGTTGAAGGGCCCTTTGAGATCCTCTCCTGATCCGCTCTTCGGATTGCCGGCGCTATCAATAGACATGGAACTGTACACGGAATTTGTACTCGCTGGGCTCAGTGGGTTGGCTGGTGATGCCGTCGCTGATCCCAGCGCACCGTATCTCCCAATTGGAAAGTTTTCGACCATAGGCGACAGCGCATTAGGATCGAAGGACGTCTTGATCGGAGAGGTCATGACTCCCTCCAAGCCTAACCCGCCAGGTGGATACTCATCTTCCGGAGGTGGTGTTGGTGTTCGGGGCGGCGCAGGTATAGGCAAAGTTGTAGCCATGGCAAACAATGCTGACGCTATGAGCGGTAGAGATTCATCTAGATCGAATTTGTGTAAGTGATCGAGCAATCCAAGGTTAACTTACCTTAACTATGCAAAGATCATGACTGGTTATTTGATGTCTAATGCCCGATGTGGCTTAGTCCCATTTTTCTTTGACCGCCTTCATCTCGGCTGGACATTGCAGCGGGTACTCCCGAACCCCTTAACTTCCTTCCAGCAACCATAAGGTACCATACTCGGTACTCCTCCCATCGAAAAGGAAGCAAGTCCAAGCTATACACCATGACCCAACATTCACACTTCAGGGGGCAAGAGGATACAGAGAACGCGACTTGCCCAAAGACACGTCGGCTGTCCCGGTAGTTGCGAAAGAAGTCATCCGCGGCTGCGCATAGTGAATTCGGATGGGTAGCAAGGGAAGGTACTATGGAAAATGGATCTGTCGTCTCAAACGACGACGGGGAAGGCCACCATAACGGAAATGGGGAAAAGATGAACACACTGTTCAGAGAACGGAGCAACAGCATCAACGGTCCTGGAAGTCACAAACGGAGCCTTTCTGGTAGCATACTCTCCAAGCTTTCGTTCCTGCGGCTCAACCAGGGTGGCGACGAACCTGTTCCTCCTCAACTACAAAGCGATGGGATGGACGAGACTCCAGTGACGCAGCGCGGTCAGGGCGAAGACTTGGCGCCACCGGTGCAACAGCAGAAGAAACCAAGGAAAAGGAAAGGCTCACTGAGGAAGACCGCGCTGCTGGGTACTGGAAGGTTGCGCACTGAAGGCCGGGAGAGACGTGGCTCAACGCTTGAGCAGATCAAGTCTCTGTACGATATACAGCACGACGACCCACCTGTAGATCCTGGCGCCAGTGCCCAAGGCGTGCAGCCAGAACCTTTGAAGAATTGCCCTGAATCAAGTTCTCTGGGATTGGAAAGTTTGCACCAGGATGGACATATCTACTCTCTGAAACAAGAGAATCGGGCTGTCGAGCATCAAAGCTTTGTCTCCGCAATCAAACAATCAATGCCAGGGTATACTTCGACCACAGACGATGACGACGTCGTCACGTTCCCTCGCGCATCCAGCATTGTCACTACTATTCCTCCGGTCAAGAAGCCCTCCTCGTCTGGGTCAGATTCCTATTTCCCAACCCAGAATGGCCCTATGCAACGTCGACGTTCCAGCCATAAGCCCAAGTCTCCCCTTAGGACACTGACCAGCGAAGCGATTGCGCCACCCGAGGACTGGGACTACGCTGATACCGAATGGTGGGGTTGGGTGGTCCTGGTTGTGACTTGGTTGGTTTTTGTCGTTGGGATGGGAAGCTGTTTCGGCGTATGGAGCTGGGCGTGGGACGTTGGCGAGACACCTTATGCTCCGCCGGAGCTCGAAGACGACCCGACGTTGCCGATTGTGGGGTATTATCCGGCGTTGATGATCCTTACTGCAGTCATGGCCTGGGTTTGGGTCGTGGTGGCCTGGGTAGGAATGAAGTACTTTAAGCATGCGAAGATATCCGGTGAAGATGTATAGAAAATGCCATAATACAGTCAATTTGGGTTCGACACATGGTGTTGTCGATCCAATTTCACATCATGCATGACCAGTATCAAGCATTTGCGTTCGATGGGTCCCCTAACTGACCAGTTCGGTTTTCTGCACTTCTCATTTAGTTTCCGAGACGCCTCAAGGAGGCTGAAAGCAAGACGACCGATCAGAACTCTTGGCGAGGTACAGTACGAGGGAAGATATGTGTACCTACCAAGTACTAGTACTCTATCGCACGTAATTAGGTATTACTCCTTGACAACAATTGAATCGATGCGAAAGCCCTGCTAAGCATCTCTCGCTTGTGAGCAAGTACGAAGTACTGTAGTAGAAGGAGATCTACAGGCTGGCTGGCATGGATGGCGAGGCGATCTGACATTACAGGAATCTCGGAAGATTCAACAGCCAAGGGTCTGACAACGTTCTACATGAGGCACATCTCCGTACCTTACCTTACTCACTCTTACTCTACTGTGCCATTGCAGCGTTTCCTGCCTTTTCAGTCATGTTGTTATGTTCCTAAATGACTGCTTTAGCGAAAGGCAGCCTGGAACCCTTTCTTCCGTTTGTATCGGCCCCTTTCCAGCAAATCCCTCCCTCAACTCTCAGCTTTTTGCCAATGTCACGTCAGCAATGCCGATCAAAAAAGCATTTTGCTTCGAAAGCACCGACACGGATGGTTGATTATCAGACATCTACTGAATGTTCCTTAACGATGCCTGCCATTCTGTTGTCAGGCTGGAGGGTGCTCTGTCTGGTGTCACGATGGTGGTCCTACTGTGATGCCGTCTGTTGTACTCGCAATATCGATAGGAGCATTTCATGACGTGGCCGTGGCTGTCGGGCATTTGGCGACTTCCATCCCAGCGGCTCTGCATCGTTCCGGCTCTTCGATAGGACGATATAAGTTGTTGAATCCACCTTCAAGTTTACTTCTATCTTCAACCAGCTTCGACACAGTACTAGCAGCTTGACCTAGTCATTACGAACCTAACGAGTCTCGTGCTTTTCTCTAATTTATATCATTGAATATGTATTTTTCCAAGACCCTGCCTCTTTCTCTGGCCGCTGGCCTTAGCATTGCTTCACCGATTGCCAAGCGTAATACCACGCTTGCTGTCGATAGCAATACTGCCGTCAACTTTGCATTGAATTTAGTAAGAGTTCCCTTCATCAATATCAACTGGCCCAACGACTAATCGGACAACAGGAGTATCTTCAAAGCGCCTTTTTAGGAGAAGGGCTTCACAACTTCACGAAAGCGGACTTTTTCGGAGCCGGCCTGCCGGACACATTTTATGACGACCTCACTTTTATATACCAAGAAGATCTGACGCAAATAAAGTTTCTGGTCGACTATCTCACCAGTGCGGGTGTGACTCCGGTTCAACCGTCGACATATTCCTTTGGCGTACCGGACGTGACGTTCTTTTTAACCCTATTGAGTACTCTTGAGGGTGTGGGCCTCTCAGCGTAAGTTCTGACACCAGCTCTCTCTCCCCCCCCTCTCTCATCGCCAAACGGCCTCTTGACATCTTTCCAATCACAGCTACCTTGGCGCGACCACCTCCATATCCGACAAAGCCGGCCTCTTAGCCATCGAGTCGATCCTCGCCGTGCAGGCCCGTCATAGCAGCTACATCCGCAACGCTCTCGGGCAGGGTGTATTCCCCAATGCCTTCGAGACCCCTATCGACTTCAACCAAGCCAACACCCTGATCTCCGTCTTCATCGTCGACACGCCTGCCTCCAACCCGAAGTTTCCATTCCCAATAGCCACCTACCTCGAGCTGGAATGCGCACCATACCACTATGAGTGCGTTCCCCTCCCCTCCCTCTCCTCACAACAGCCCTCCAAAGCTACCCTTCCATCAACATCGACCCACACAAAGCTAACTCCATCACCAGAGCCGACCGCTTCTCCGTCACCTTCCAGGGCGCCTTCAGCACCGCCCAGAAAACCCACAACGTGACCGCCTCCACGCCGGTCTACGCCGTCTTCCTTTCCGGCCTGCAGAAGACTTTCGTCCCCGCGTACATCGCCAACGGTAATGCCGACTACAAGATCGATAGGATCCCCGCCGTCGATGCCGGGCAGGTCTATGCCATCTTGAGCACGTCGCCGACCAGTGTCGACGTCGCGAATAGTATTACGGGGCCGGCGATCTTGCAGGTCTATCCGATGGGCAAGGCGCCCGCTATTCCGGTTCCTCCATGTCTGTGAAGGCAGAAAATCTGGCTCGACCAGGTGGTTAGTACCTTTTTCTATAAGGGATGGTTGTGGTGAGCGCTTCGGACTGTGTAGGATGGGAATTGGCGTTGAGATAGAGAAGTCCTTTGATTAGATGGGGATATACACAAACACATAGAATAGCAGCAGTACACTGGAACATACACGCCAGCCTAACCTGCTCTGAACGTGATTCGTCTCGCCGTCGTCTACGCTAGTCATTGTACCTTAAGGTGCCATTGGGGATATCTAGAATACAAATGCGTCGTCGACGGATGTCAAGGGCGAGGTGTTAATGGCAAATTGTGACTGATCGAGCCTCCTCTCTCCTCCCGAAGAAGCCATCTCTGCAGGTGAAACACTCTCCAGCATGCAGAACATGCATGCTGAGTTTCCCGAATCCTGGTCCTGTCGCGTGCCCTCGCTTGCGCAGACAAGATCAAGCGGACCACGCATAAACAAGGCCGATAAATGATAAGATAGGCTGACAGATTGACGAATACTGCCGGGTGAATTAACCGACAGTCCAACATGGTTCACAGCTCTGGCTCAGCCTCCATTTCTTTGCATTACCGCAACCTTCCTCGTCAGCTCCGCTAGGCTCTCCTTCGCGGCCTCACCGTTCTGAGTCTCTAGACCAGACGTAGCAATCGAAGTGATCCCACCGGAAGTGCCGGGTGTCAGGACCTGAGCCGCCCCTGGCGCGTTGCTCACGAGGCCTTTGGAGACGGCGAAGCCGGAAGATCGGGAATAGGACGGGTTCGGTTGGTAGTACTCGTCGACGATCGGATGGATCATGACCGTTTGTTTATGTATGGTCAGTGTGGAGTTCGTGGGCACCGTGACCCAGTTATCTGTTACAAGTTCAGTTGCCCCTTATAGTGTGGGCACGAACGGGGAGAAATCTACCTCTTTCGAACGTCAACGGCTCGCTAGCGACCAAGACGATATCCGCACCTCTGTCCCGCCTCTCCATCTTGTAGTCGCCTTTCGACCCGCCTTCTTTCCAGCTCGTCCCGGAAGAGAAGTATAGACTGGCGGCCTCGTCCGTCCGACTGCTCACGTACCGCGTGCACACAACGCTATGCCCATCCGTAACCGCGAAGTTCAGCAGGCTTCTGGTATCCAAGTCCCCGTCGCAACGGTGCGGAGTAGGTATGTCGGCGATGAACTGATTGATTCGCTGAACGGTCTTCAAGATGGCCTTCCTAAGAGCCGTATGGCCGAAGCCACCCTCCCCTTTGTCGGCATTCGGATCGTAGCCCTCCCTCTCCATACTGTCCAAGAAGAGCGCAAAGGCCCATTCGCTGTCCGTGTTTCCTTGCACGCCGAGAAACCACTGGTCCCCGAGCGACTCGGCCAGTCGCCGCTTGACGTATTTCCAGCCTCCGATGTTGCCGTTGTGCATCCACATCAGACTCTTGTGGCGGAAGGGGTGGCAGTTGCTGTCTGACAAGCTACCTTCGGTCGTGGCGCGGACGTGGGCGAAGATCAGGGACGAGGTGGTCTTTGAAGCTAAGCGTTCGAGGTTGATGCAGTTCCATGCTGGGATGGTCGAGGTGAAGATGCATGGTTCCGGTCCTAGATCGGGGTGCGTGTAGTACCCGACGCCGAAGCCGTCACCGTTGTGGGGCCGTCGAGTGTCCTGTGATAGTCCAGTCAGTAGCTAGATACTCCTCTGAGCACAACACGGGGCTTACGAGTCTGAGACGAGAGTCGTAGGACTGGGTGAGGATTGAATGGGTTGGCTCGAGGATGAGCTTGGAGAGGAGGATCTCATCCTTGCCTTTGTATACCTAGAAACAATGATCAGAAAAATCAGTATTTTAATAACGATAGACCGCTTACGAGAAATCTACACATATCTGATGGAAGGGTACAAGCACAGGAGTGGGTCTGGTAGTTCGGTGGACAAAGGGGGTGGTAGGTAGGACATGTCTATCTCTTTCTAGACGGACTTAAATCAAGTTTCATCCAAAGCCTGAACAATATGCTACTGTATATACATAGTGTAAAAACAGCGCATACAAGACATTGAAGGCATTGACGCCGTGTGAAGGCGTGACTGTCAGAAAACGCAACATGCATCCTCAGCCCTATGAGTAAGTTGTCCTCAATGCTTGTAAACATTTACGGCGGACGGAAAAGACCCATGTGGCAATGGAGCTCCAACCACAGTAGTGCCAAGTTAGCCCGAGGCCGACATCATCGCCATGTGCCAACTTTAATTTTACTTTCGCTGCTACATGACGTGCATCTAAACAAATGGCAGTGACCGTTTGCCCTCGCATGATGAGGAAAACACCCTGCTGTCTCAGCGCCTGAATTGCAATGTTACCCAGAGCGAACATGAGCAGTCGACTTTTGGCACCACGGCTGATCACCCCGGCGCGGCGAGCTTCGTCCAGTATCTCTCGTCGACTTTTGCATCGATCAAGCCCCGCCGCTGGAGGTTTGCTGCGATCAGATGGCGCCATAAGATTTGGAAGACGGAAGCCATGGCCACTCGGGTCGTACTCACTGCATAATGTCCCAGCAGTGCGGACCATATCGTTTGCGCGAGTGCTACCGAAGCTGGTGATGAAGTTTGCGAGAATCCCTGCGATGTTTGGTGGTGCCATGATTGCTGGGCTGGCCTATCTGCAATATCAAGCTACTCGTCAGTAATGCGCTACGTCTTTCTAGCCCCGTACGTTTGCTGACCGAAACTCAACAGAGGCTGGCAACTACGCGATTGACGTCTTCCGAAGAGCGAGCGACACGGCGACTGGAGCTGCCGGGAGCGTTTTTGGGACCGCGAAGGATGTGGCGGAGCAGGCACGGAAGGGTTGGGAGAACACGAAAGAACACGTAGAGCTTCCGACGTGGCTACGGAAGATACTGCGGACGAACGAAGGATCATCTTCAGACGGCAATGGGGGCTCGTCGGAGGGCGGCGGATCACCAAAGCAAAGCGGCTCCGGGCCTGCCGCCGCCGCCGCCGCGTCCGGAGCTGCGTTTGGCTACCAGCAATCTCCCGAAGATGATGAGAGGTCCGAAGATCTCATTGCCCGAGACGACCAGATGATGCTATTGACGAAGAAGATGATCGAAATCAGGAGTATACTGCAGACTGTAGGGCAGTCGGAAGCACTCACTCTACCGTCTATAGTGGTTATTGGATCACAATCTTCGGGAAAGAGTTCGGTCTTGGAAGCGATAGTAGGGCATGAGTTCCTGCCAAAGGGGTCGAATATGGTCACACGACGACCAATCGAGCTGACATTAGTCAATACACCTGGTGCACAAGCGGAGTATGGGGAATTTCCGGCGTTGGGGTTAGGCAAGATCACGGACTTCACTCAAATCCAAAGGACGCTCACAGACCTCAACCTCGCCGTACCTGAAGTCGACTGTATATCGGACGATCCCATCCAACTCAGCATATACTCTCCGAACATTCCCGATCTTTCACTAATAGACTTGCCTGGCTACATTCAGGTATCAGGGCTTGATCAGCCGACCGAACTAAAGCAGAAAATCTCAGACCTCTGCGACAAATACCTTCTGCCGCCGAATGTTATACTTGCCATATCTGCTGCAGATGTTGATCTGGCAAACTCTACCGCATTGCGGGCAAGCCGTAGAGTGGATCCTCGAGGCGAGCGGACGATAGGGGTGATTACCAAGATGGATCTTGTGGATCCTCAACGAGGTGCTAGCATACTGACCGACAGGAAGTACCCGTTACGGCTCGGCTACGTTGGTGTGGTGTGCCGTGTACCCCAGACGTCCGGCCTCTTTTCGCGAGGGAGTGGTAATATCACGCGCGCGATTGCGAAGAATGAGAATGCTTTCTTCTCTGCACACCCTCTCGAATTTGGGCCGGAGTCGCAATTGGCCGTCGGTACCGCTACTCTACGTAAGAAGCTGATGTACGTATTGGAGCAAACCATGGCCTCGAGTTTGCAAAGCACGAGTGAAGCAATACATCAAGAGCTGGAAGAAGCCACCTATGAGTTCAAAGTCCAATACAACGACCGGCCATTAAGCGCAATGTCCTACCTGGCAGAAAGTCTGGATGCGTTCAAGCACTCCTTCAAAGAGTTCACCGAACAATTTGGTCGACCGCAAGTGCGGGAACTACTGAAAGAGGAGCTTGATCAGCGTGTATTGGATCTGTTAGCCCAGCGGTACTGGAACAAACCCATCAACGACCTGACTCCACCACCACTTGAGCCAGATTCTCTCAGCGACCTACCACGAGCTGATTCCGACTCCTTATTCTGGCACCGCAAACTCGACGCATGCACCTCATCACTCACCAAACTTGGCATTGGCCGCTTAGCAACAACCGTCGTGGCTAACGCCCTCCAATCACATATCGATCGCCTCATCGCAACATCCACATTTGCCACACATCCGTTCGCTCGCCAAGCCATCACCGAAGCAGCTTCTGGTATCCTAAACGAGCGATTTTACAGCACCAGTGACCAAGTAGAGAACTGTATCAAACCGTACAAGTTCGAAATCGAGGTTGAAGACTCGGAGTGGTCGAAAGGCCGCGAAAACGTGTCGGTCGTGCTGAAAAGCGAGCTCAAGGCTTGCGAAGCCGCGGTGAAAAGCGTGGAAGACGTTGTGGGAGGAAAGAGGAAACTGAAGGATGTCATGGGATTTGTAGACCGAGTCCGGAAGGGGGAAGTAGTCCTCGAAGGTGACGGCGCGGGAGGGGCAGGAGGCTTCAGTGCCGCATTGCTACAGAAAGGTATCTCCCTCCAAATCCCAAAATTTACAGCTACCACAAGAAACTAACATCACCCACACACAGGCCGGGAAGCCGCCTTCCTCCGCGACCGCGCCGACATCCTCCGCATGCGCCTCCTGGCCACGAAATCCAAACAGTGCGCGCAGCGCAAAAACAAATACCACTGCCCCGAAATCTTCCTCGACGTCGTCGCCGACAAGCTCACCGCCACCGCCGTCCTCTTCCTCAACGTCGAGCTTCTCTCCGAGTTCTACTACAACTTCCCGCGCCAGCTCGACGTCCGGCTCGGGCGTCACCTCTCCGAAGCCGACATCGACCGCTTCGCCAGGGAGGATCCGAAGGTCCGCAGGCATCTGGATCTGATTCGGCGCAAGGAGATGTTGGAGCTCGTGCTCGAGAAGATGGAGAGTTTGAGGGTGCTGGAGGGGAAGGAGAAGAGGGCGGCGGGGCAGGCGCAGCAGGCCAAGCAGGCGGCTAAGGAGAGGGGGAGGGCGAAGGGGTGGAGCTTGTTTTGAGGCGGGGTGGGGATGTGGGTGGTCGGGGGTTGTTGCCTAGCGAACATGGTGCGGATCGGCGTCGTTGGCTGGTGTTGGGTGTAGGACGGGTAAGACTCATGTATACCCAGTCCTTGACAGGCTTCTTCGGTTGCAAATTGTTCTGTCGTGAAGCAGAGCACGTAATGTCTGAGTTGTACCCTACTCAGTTTATCAGCGCCAATGGGTGTATTGTACGTGTTGCAGATCCTCATAACCAGGAGCAATGAAACCGTTGATCGCACAGTACCAATGGTAGTGCCCCAACGAAGACCATCTCATGAGATTGTTGTGACCAAACCCTAATCTTCGCACCAAAAGCTCGCTTTCAATCTTCCTTACGTGAAGAAGCAACCCCGTGACTCAGGGTTGGAAGTGCAGATACCTCCCAGCCGAGGCTGCAAATCCATACGACGTGGCACGACTCGACGAAGCGCCAAGTCCTGTTGAAGACTGATTCCACACCCTGCTCCCCCCCCCCCTCAGCCGTCCAACCCCCTCCACCCCACCCCACGCCATCCCCCCCACT
>JAABUU010007290.1_pt1 | contig 11439 bp, 11 predicted proteins | sample 5559301 | NCBI WGS metagenome assembly JAABUU01 (sample SAMN10711884, study PRJNA513360) | rock metagenome | isolation source: Antarctica rocks | place: Antarctica: Victoria Land, Richard Nunatak white
CCACTCGGCACTTGGCATGATGTCGCCGAGCCGATTCGCTGCCAGCTGGCAGCGAATCGGGGAAGCCAACCGATCAGTCAACCCCGAACTCTCAGAAGGGGTGGACCGATGAACGGGGCCCGGTCACCCGGCGGAGCGGTGCGAGCGTCGCAAGGCCCGTTGAGATGTAGCGGGCGCAGTAGCGCGCCCTCGCCGCGTTGGCGGGTTCCAGCCGGTTCTGTATGCCGAACCCGCTCGCTTCGAGCAGCATGCGCCACTCCGCTAGCCCGTCATCTTGGGGCCAGCGCACCATGTGAGCGATGCCGTGGAAGTGCAGCGTCCCTCGCTTGGTGCGCTGAAGGACCCACCCGTAGGCGCCGAGGCGGTCTCGGTAGCGCAGGCGCGCTACAAGCGAGCGCCAGGCCGTGTGCGCGTCGTCCTCCGTCGGAGCTTGGTCGGCCGGGAAGGTCAGCGTGAAGAACAGCGGCACAAACGGCGAGGGCGTCTTCTCGATGCCCGCTGTGAAGCGTTGCGTTAGCTGCCACTGCTTCCACAGAGCGCACCCTCGACAGGTGCGCCAGCGCCCGCACCGGACCGAGATCGTCTCCCCGTGAGCGACGCAGCCCAGCTTGAACGGAGCGCCGCACGCCCACGACGCTTTTTCTGACTTGTTCGGATTGGTCCGGCCCTGCGGGGCCGGACCAATCAAGGAAAGGGATGACCCTCGTTCAGACACATGACGACCGTGCAAGCGAGCACGCCGTTTCCGCGAGGAGTTCGCTTAACCGCGCCAGACCGGCGGTGGCCGAGTTGAGGCGCGACTCGCCCGCCCGGCGGCTTCGGCTTCGCTTCGCTCGCTCGGGTGCTCCGCTGGCCGCTTCGCTCCTCGCTCACTCACTCGCGCTCGCCGCCGTGCACCGAGGGTCACGGAGCCAAGCGCCTCAGCTCGTCAAGCGCGTCATCGAGGTGGCCCAGCAGAGACGCCACCGCCGAGTCCGGTCCTTCGTCGGCGACCTCCCAGGCCGCCTCCATCTCCTCGCGAAGCTCCGCCCACTCCGAGAAGTCCTCCCCCTCAGCGGCAAGCACCCGCAAGAGCCGACCGATTGCCCGCCAGGGCGACGGCGCGCTCGTCGCGAGTAGGGCCTCCAGGTCGCGTTGGGCTCCGAGCGCGGCTTCCGCGAGCGCCTGGTGCTTCGCGACCAGCGGCGGAATGCCCCTCCTGCCGCGACCCTCGGCACGCAGGGCCATCAGCGCGCGTTTCTGCCGCTCCCCGCGATCGAAGGTCATTCGACAACCCCCACAATCCGCAGGTGATAAGCGTTCCCGCTCCCGCCCAGCTCGCGAAGCTTCAACAGGCGCCAGCTAAGCCTGACGCTGACCTCGTGGCCTTCGCCAAGAGGCGCGAGCTGCTCATAGACCTCCTTACTCGCGACGAGGTTCAGCGGCTCGTGGCCGTCGAGAAGCTTGACGAGAAAGGTCGGCGGGAAGTCCTCCCGCCCGGGCAGTTCAGATACATCGAGAATGCGTCCAGTAAGAGTGAGCATTTGTTCGTCCTTGTTTGAGGTTTAAGGACGACTCTGCTCGCAAGCACGGCGGACGCGCCGGATTTTCGTTATCTCTGCTTGCGCAGGTAGGTGTTGCCCGTGCCCCTTGCGGCCGATAGCCGCGCACTTCAACGGTGTTTCGGCTACTAGGCAAGCCAACTTCAAAGTAAGTCCTGGCGAGTCACAGTTTTGCCCTACCTTGCTATGAACCCACTATTTGGTCGCTCAGACCAGAAACTAAGGAGCAAAAATGACTCACGAAGTAACATACCAAACAAACACCTACAGCCCACTATTTGTGACGCGGACATATCCCAACGAGGTAAGCTTCAACGAAGCGTTGGCGGAGATAATCGGCTACGCGGCTGAGCATACGTTGTGGCTTGAGCCAGGGAGTTTCGCTCCCTACGGCGGGCCCGGACCCACGACGCATTGCATCACGCTGATGGCAGCCAACGCTACCCCCGCAGATCACCGGGTGCTAGCGGACGCGCCGTGGGGCACTAGCCTGGACTGCACGTTAACTCCGGGCATACTCAACCGTATGCTGATGCGCTCTCTCGGAGTGGCAGGCTCCGACGCGGGTGAGAAACACCTGCTAGGGGTCGTAGGCAGCGGAAAAAGCGAGCGGGTCGATCTCGGGACCGTCAGGCAACCTAGGCAGCGTAAGTCCGCCGCCGCCTCAAAGCGCCATTCGACGCGGACGACCGGCAAGAAGCGGCGGCGCAACCGCAAGAGGTAACGCACGGGGCCAGCGCGTGCTTGCTTCAGCGCTGGCCCCCTCCACACCTTCGGCACCCCGGTTAAAGCTTGAGCTAGGCCACTCGATATTCGGCGGCCGAAGTCGCCCGGTCAAAGCATCACGCAGCCGCGCTGTGGGTTCTACGCAGCGTCGAGCGTGTCAGCGGGCCCCGGATGATGCTCCGCTCCAATCTGCCCATATAGGTCAAGTGTGGTGGTTACCTGTGCGTGTCCAAGCGTGGCCTGAATTTTCGCGACAGGCCACCCGAGTTCGACCATCCTCTTCGCAGCGCTATGCCTTAGGTCGTGCGGAACAGGGGCTCGCTCACGGTCCGTTCCTTCCGCCTGAAGTAGGCCCGCTGCCTTGACGGCCGGGTGAAACACAGTCACGCGCCAGTGACTCGGGTCGATATAGCCATTCGTGCTGCTGCGGAAGATCAGGTTGTGCGGATTGGGCCGCTCTTCCGGGCGCCCAGCATGCCGATAGATCAGGCTCGCCGGGTTGCTGTTTCTCTTCTGCTGGCGAGGACGCCGAGCAACGATTGCCTCGAACAGCTTGTCTCCCAGCCGGAGGGTGCGTTTTCCCATATCGGTCTTTGGAGCCGTTAGCTGCCCTTGACGCCACGAGCGTCTAATAGTCAGGGTCCGCTCCCTCTCGTTGAAGTCGCTCCACTCCAATGCCAGCGCTTCGCCGAGTCGTAGGCCCAAGGACGACAGCACGGTCAATAACAGCCGGTGCTCCTGCGGAGCGTGGCTAATCAGACGAGCGACATCGTTCGGCTTGAGCCACACAGGCTCTCGCGCAGTGTGCTTGCGTTTGATCCCCTGCCAAGGCGCAGGCGTCTGGATCGTCGCGCCGTGAAACAGCGCCGCATCCCGGAGCATCTTGCGCAGCACAGCGACCTCATTGAGCGCCGTCTTTGCCGAGACCGGACGACGCGCAGGCGCGTTACCGGCTGCGGCGCCTGCAATGCGTCGATCAACCATCGCCGCAACATCCGTTCGGCTGATGTCCTTGATCAGCTTGTCTCCCAGATCCGGGATTAGCACCCTGCTGACGATCCGTTCGTAGTCATAGACAGTCGAGGGCTTCTTGTCTTCGCGCTCGAAGTCCTCAAGCCAGGCAAGCGCGAAGCCGCGAAAACGGTGCGACTGAGAAGTCCCAGGCAGATCGCCCCGCTCCTTTGCTGCGAGCAGTTCGTTCAGCTTGGCCTGGGCCGCGTGAGGAGTCGAGCCCGCGCGGTGCCAGCGAAGCTTGCCGTGAGCCCGTATGACCGCGTAAAAGACCTCAGTTCCATCGGCCAGTGTCTTGACCTGGATAGACCCCGTTCCGCGGGGTCGCGGCGCGCGCTGCGACCTGCGCTTTTGCGGTTTGCGAGGCATCAGGCTGTCTAACAGGCAGTCTAACGACCGACCCCAATAGATACTCCTAAACGCCCCTCATAGCGGCGCAAAATCGCGCAAACTGAACTACCAGACGTATTTGAAGACCGGATGGGCCACCAGACCCCTGCCGCTCCGCCCGAGGACGATACGCGCGCGTCGGCGCTAGTCGACTCAGCGCGTCAGCGCGAGGATGACCAGCACGATCACGACGAGGCCGATCCCCGCTGCGGTGATCGTCACCGGGCGCTGGCGCCACCAGAACTCCGGCTTGGCGCGGTCGCGCGTGTAGCGGCCCTCGGGCGGCGTGCCGACCCAGTCCTCGTCGTCGTCGAGATTGCTCATGTCCGAGAAGGCCGGCTCAGCAGCTCGGCGCCGTCGCCGAGTCGGCGCCGCGCTTCGGGCTGAGGACGACGTCCTGCTTCTTGGCGGCGGCGGGTGCCTGGCCGCCGGTCACGCACGCCGGGACGACGACGGTCTTCGCCCGGCTCCCGGCGGGAATGATGACCTGCGAGCGGCTGCCCACCTGGGCGGAGGAGTCCTGGAGCTGGGTGGTGCCCACCGGGAGCACGAACGCCGCCGACGGCGGAGGCGCCCCGGGTGGCGGAGCGCCTCCGCTCGGCTTCATGCAGTCGGGCACGAGAATCGCCCGCATGCCCGAGGAGCCACCGAGCCGGAGCGTGACCACACCCTCACCTGACGAACCGCCCGGCGCCGTCTGCGAAGCGACGGATGCGGGAGTGCCGCACGAAGGGACGATGACCGTGCGGTCCACGCCGTCCGCCGGGAGGAGCACGCCGCGGGCGTTGGTCGGCGGTGGCATCGGCATCATGCTCATACTGCTGCTGCTCGAGCCGCCGGCGAGGCTGCCCGCGAGGATGAGGAAGACCACGAGGGCGCCTCCCACGATCCACGGGACCTTGGTCCCGCCCTCGTCCCGCTCACGGCTCCCCTCCATCGTCTGCGCTCGACGAGCGCCTAGCCGCCGCCGCCGGAGCTGCTGCTCGAGGCGGTGACCATGCACGGCGGCGCGGTGATCGCCTTGGCCTTCCCCGGCGAGGGGAGGGCCAGCGTGTTCGGGCTGGTACCACCGCCGCCCGAGCTCGAGCTGCTGCTCTCGCCCGAGGAGGACGAGGAGGACGACATCGATACCACGCACGGGGGCACGATCACGCGTTGCAGGTCGCTGTTCTGCGGGATGACGAGCTGGTTCTGGGTCTGCGCGGAGGTTTGCTGCTGGCTCTGGCTCTGGGCGACGCTGTTCCCCCCGGGACTGAGGAGCACGGTGCCGGCGCCGGTGGAGCCCTGGCTCTGACCCTCGATGCAGGGCTGGATGGCCACCGTCTGGGCGGCAGAGCCCTTCGGGAGGATGACCTCGTTCGAGCCCGGCGGCGTCGCGGTGCTGCTCTGACTCGGCTGCGCCCCCGAGCACGGGGGAACGACGATCGTGATGGCGCTGCGTTGCTTGGGCACGATGACTGTGCGCACGCCGGGCGCCATGAGCGCCATCTGGATGGGGTTGACCGGCATGGCGCTGCCGCCTCCGCCCCCGCCCGAGCCGCTGCTGCCGCATCCGCCCGCGAGGCTCGCGACCGCCACCAGCAGCGTGGCCGCACCGACGCTTCGCGCTCCGCCTCCGACCCTCGCCATGCCTCTCCTCTTCCGTCGTTGCGGCCGGCTCCACGGCCCCGAGGGTCGCGCCCTCTCCGCGGCGCCGGACAATACACCGACCCGTCCGGCGAGGGCGGCCGGGCTCTGGTTGGATGTGGGGCGGGCATGAGCGCGGCGTCGCCAACCACCATCGGTTTCCGCCCGCGCTTTCCGCACGGCGCTCTCCTCGGGGTGCTGCTGGCGGGAGCAGCGCTGCGCGGGCTGTTCATGGCGGCGTGGCAGCCCGCGTTCATGGGCTGGCCCGACGCCAAGAGCTATCTCGACGCCGCCCACGGGATCCTCTTCGCGAGCACGCTGCGTCCCGCCGGCTACCCGATCTTCCTGCGTCTCATGGACGCGGTCGTGCCGAGCATGACGGCGATCGTCGTCGTGAACCACCTGCTCGGCCTGGCCACGGCGGCGCTGCTCTACCTGGCGCTCATCCGGGTCGAGGCGCCGCCGCGCGTGGCGCTCGTGCCGGCGGCGGTCGCCGCCCTGGGCGGCGACGCGATGTTCCTCGAGCACTCTCCCCTCAGCGAGCCCCTCTTCATCTTCCTGATCGCCCTCGGCCTCTACGCGGCGGTGCGAACGCTCCCGCGCGCGAGCTTCGGGTGGCCGGCCCTGGCCGGAGTGGCGCTCGCAGCCTGCTCCACGGTGCGAGTGGTGGGGGTCGTCCTGCTCCCGATCGCCGGAGTGTGGCTCCTCCTCGCCGCGCACGGCGCGCTGCGCCGCCGGCTGGCCACCGCGGGGATCGCCGCGGCGGCGGCGCTCGCCGTCCTCGGCGCCTACGGCGTGGCCGAGTACCGGGCGGTGGGCGACATCGGCCTGAGCCGCCACGGCGCGTGGCACATCTACGGAAGAGTGGCGCCGTTCGCCGACTGCTCGCGGTTCCGCCCGCCGGCCGGGACCGCCCCGCTCTGCGAGTCGACTCCCCGGGCCCGGCGCCCCTACACCGACTCCTACATCTTCAACTGGTGGTTCTCGCCGGCGATCCGCACCTACGGCTACGCCTATGCCTCCTCCCCCGTCGGCACGGCGAAGATCGAGGCCTTCGCGCTGACGGCCATCGTCCACCAGCCGCTCGACTACCTGAGCGAAGTGGGCGCGGGGATGCTCCGCTACGTGGCCCCGGGGAGCCTCCGCGGCGTGGGCGGGGGACCGACCTACTCCGAGCTCGTCGGCCCGCGGATCCTCTTCAACCCCTTCTTCGAGTACGACGGGCTCGGCTCCGTGCGCACCTACTACGGGTGGAGGGGGCGCTCCTTCCACGCGCGAAACGGACTCCTCGGCGCGCTGCGGACCTACGAGTCGGCGACGCGAGTCGACGGCGCGCTCATGGTCGTGCTCGCCCTCCTCTCCTTGCTCGCGCCGCTCCTCACGCGCCGCCCGGCGCGGCGCGCGGCCCTGCTGTTCACGCTCAGCGCGTGGGCGCTGCTCGCCGTGCCGGTCGCCACGCTCGAGTTCAGCGCGCGCACGGCGGTCCCCGGCTTCGGGGCGCTCGGTGCCGCCGCGGCCCTCGGCGGCTGGGGATGCATCGAGGCGCCGCGGCGCCGCTGGAGCTTCGGTCGGAGCGCGTTCAGGAGCCCGGCAGGCCGTGCTCCAGCGCACCCTTGACGCTCGCGTCGAGCGCGTTCAGGCGGTGGAGGGCCAGCGCCTCGGGTGAGCCGAAGCGGCGTCCCGGCGCGGCGTCGGGGCCGTGGTGGCACAGGATGCAGTGCAGGAGCGCCAGGCGCCGCTCGTCCGGCAGGCGGCTCGCTCGCTGCTCCACCATCCGCATGCCGATCTCGACGTGGCCGAGCAGCCGTCCCTCGTCGCTCAGGCCGAACTCGGCGCCGTAGGTGAACTCGCGTGTCTTGCCCAGGTCGTGGACGATCGCGGCGGCGATCAGGAGGTCCGAGTCGAGGCGAACGTGCAGCGCGCACGTCTCGGCGGCGAGCTGGGCCACCGCCACCGTGTGCTCGAGCAGGCCGCCGAGGTAGGCGTGATGGCTGCTGCGGGTGCACGGCGCGCGCCGCCACCGCGCGCGCAGCGGCTCGTCGGCGAGCAGCGCCTCGAGTAGCGCGCGCAGCCCCGGGTCGTGGACCTCGCGGACGAAGTGCTCGAGGAAGCCGTCGAGCTCGTCGAGGTCGCGGTAGGCGGCGGGAAGGAAGGCGGAGACGTCGGCCTCCGCGGGTTCGGCCCGTGCGATCGAGCGCAGCTCCACCTGCAGCGCGTCGCGGAAGCGCTCCACCCGGCCCCCTACGCTCACGAGGTCGCCCCGCTCGAAGCGCCCGGCGAGCAGGTCGGCGTCGCGGAAGGCGCGGGCGTCGATCGCGCCCGTGCGGTCGCGCAGCTCGACCGCCAGGTAGGGGGTGCCGGCACGGCTCATCAGGCGGTCCTTGCGCGTGCACGCGAAGACGCCGGCGACGTCCTGGCCGGCGCGCAGGCCGCTGACCGTCGGCGCCGCTGAGGCGAGGGAGCTCACTGCTCGATTGTGTACGGTGAGTCGGATGCAGCCGCTGATCTGGGACCGCCGTCCGGACGATCTGCGCGCGCCCGCGCTCGTGTGCGCGTTCAAGGGCTGGAACGACGCGGCCGACGCCGCCTCCTCGGCGCTCACCTTCGTCGCCCAGGCGCTCGGCGCCGAGCGCTTCGCGACGATCGATCCGGAGGAGTTCTACGACTTCCAGGCCACGCGGCCGCTCGTCCAGTTCAAGGAGGGTTACACGCGCGAGATCGCGTGGCCCGCCGTCGAGCTCTACGAGGCGCGGGTGCCGCGCGCGCCGCGCGATCTGATCCTCCTCGCGGGCACCGAGCCCTCCATGCGCTGGCGCACGTTCTGCCGGGTGGTGACCGATCTCGCCGAGGCGCTCGGCGCCCAGCTCGTGGTCACCCTCGGCGCGCTGCTCGCCGACGTGCCGCACACGCGGCCGATCCACATCACCGGCCTGGCCTCCGACCGCGAGTTGGTCGACCGCCTCGGCCTCGCGTCCTCGAGCTACGAGGGTCCGACCGGCATCGTGGGCGTGCTCCAGACTGCGTGCCAGGACGCCGGCCTACCCTCGGCCTCGCTCTGGGCCGCCGTGCCGCACTACATCGCCGCGACGCCCAACCCCAAGGCCGCGCTCGCGCTCGTGCGCCGGCTCGAGGGGCTCGTCGGTGTGACCGTCGACTCCTCTCCGCTCGAAGAGGCAGCGGTCGACTACGAGCGGCAGGTCGGCCGCGCGGTGCAGAGCGACCCGGACATCCAGGCCTTCGTCGAACGCCTCGAGGAGGCCGCCTCGAGCGAGGAGGAGGAGGAGCCGGACCCGCGCGACCTGCCCTCCGGCGACGCGCTGGCCCGCGACTTCCAGCGCTTCCTGCGTCAGCGCGGGCCGGACGAGTAGCTCACCAGGTCATCTCTCCGCCGCCGGACAGACGATCCGGTAGTCGCAGCGCGAGCACACGGAGTAGGACGGCGTGGGCTCGAAGCCCTGGGCGAGGATCCCGTCGGCCACGTCGAAGACGGTCTCGGTGATCCATTCCCGGTCGCCGGGATCGCGAGCGACGGGCACCTTGGCGTCATCGAGCACGTAGTAGTAGGACTGCCGCGCGGCGTCGAGCTGCCAGGCCTCCCGGGCGCCGACCGCGTAGAGCGAGAGCTGCACGTCCTCCTCGAGCTGCACCGGGGTCTTCGGCACGCCGGTCTTGTAGTCGATGAGCTCGTAGCCGCCCTCGGGCAGACGGTCCACGCGGTCCACCCGGCCGCGCAGCACGTGAGGACCGAGCTTGAAGGAGAACGAGCGCTCGAACCAGACGGGCTCCGCGGGCTCGGCGGCGAAGCGCTCGCGGTAGCGGGTCAGGGCGGCGGCGGCCTTGAGGCGAAGCTGTCGCTCCTGCTCGGAGTCGCCGAAGCCCCCGCGCCGCCAGCCGGCGTCGAGCAGGCCCAGCAGTTCCCCCTCGCTGCCCCCGGCGCCCGCGGCGTGGAAGCGCTCGAGGACCTGGTGGACCAGGATCCCGAAGCGCTGGTTCAGCGTGGGCTCCTGAGGGATGCGGAAGACCCGCGCGAACTTGTAGCGCAGGGGGCACGCGCGGTAGGTCTCGATGTCGGAGGCGGAGAGCACGAGCCCGTCGCCGCGGCGGGGGAGGAACGGCTCGAGCGAGGGCTCCTCCCGCGCGGCCAGGGCGGCGGCCCGGCGACCGGCGTCGCGCTCGGCGGCGAGCAGGTGCTCGTCGAGCGGTGAGGTGAGGAAGATCTCCCGCTGCTCGGAGGTTGCGGCCTGCGCGAGGCGCGCGTTGACCTCGGGCAGGGCCTCGGCCGGCCCCTGCTCGGGCGCACGGTCGATGAGCGCGGCGAGCTTGAGGAGCTCGAGGTAGCGCACCACCGCATGGGAGACGTCGAGCTCGGTGTCGAAGCGCAGCTCGCCGAGCCGGCTGCCGGTGCGGGCGACCGAGGCGAGCAGGTCCTCGCGCAGCGCGCGATAAGCGGCGTGGAGGCTCTCGGCGGGGCCGAAGAGCTCCTCCTCGCGGTCCTCCCAGTCGCCGCCGACGGCGGCCCGGGCCGCCTCCACGAACGGCGAGGGGGGCTGCTCCTCCTCGCGGGCGCCCGCGCGCGGGTAGGCGAGCACGAGCCGTCGACGGGCGCGGGTCATCGCGACGTGCAGCAGCCGGCGGCTCTCGGCGACGTGCGCCGCCTCGAGGTCCCCGGGCCGCTCCTCGCGGAGCAGCACGTCGGGAATGGGCTGGAGCGTCGCGCGTCGCGCGCCCGGCATGCGCGCCGAGTGGAGCCCGAGGACGTAGACGTGATCGGCCTCGCGGTCCCGGGCGGCGCGCATGCTCATGATCCACACCCCGACCTCACGCTGACGTTCGCGGGCGGTCGGCCCCTCATTGCCGGCGTCGCTTCCGGAGTCCTCCCGCAGTCCGGCCTCGGCGACGGCGGCGACGTGCCGGGCGAACTCGCGCGCGGTCCCGTGCGGCTCGCGCTGGACGAAAGCTGCGGCGAGCTCCGCGAAGCGAGACAGGTTCGAGAGGTGCTCGACCGCTTCGGGCCGGGCGGCGAAGAGGAGCTGGCGCCGCAGCCCGAGGCGCTCGATCAGGCGATGCACGAAGAGGTCGGGCCGGGTGGTCTCCAGCGCCGCGGCCGCGGAGCGGTAGAGCTTGAGGAAGGCGAGGATCCGGTCGCGGGCCTCGGGCGGGATCTGCGGGGACTCCAGGGCGGCGCCGAGCCCCGCCACCATGTCGAGCTTGCGTCGGCGGGCGATCTGCGTGCAGCGGGCGAGGTCGATAGAGCGCAGCTCGATCGGCGGGCGGGCCAGCGCACGCACGACCGCCCCCGCGTCGCCCGGGTCGGCGAGCAGCCGCAGCCAGGCCAGGAGGTCGCGCACCTCGGGGCGCAGGAAGAACGCGGCCGCCCCCACGATGCGGTGGGGCACCGCGCGCTCCTCGAGCGCCACCGCGACGGCCTGCCCCTCCGCGTGCACCGAGCGCACGAGCACGAGGATCTGCTCCGGGGAGACTCCCGTGCGCCGGGTGAGCCGCTCGACGTCGGCGGCGAGCGACTGCGCCTGGGCACGCTCGTTCGCGCAGCGCCAGAACGCGACTTCTCCCTCCTCGCCGCCCTCGGAGGCGTCGAGACGCTTGTGGATCCGATCGCCCAGGGGCGCGACGACGGCCTCCGCCGCCCGCAGGATCGGCGCGGGGCACCGGAAGCTCTCCTCGAGCCGGATCTCCCGCGCGTCGGGTCGCTCGGCCTGGAGGTCGCGCAGGTTCTTCGTCGCCGCGGCCCGGAAGCGCGCGACGGCCTGGTCGTCGTCGGCGCTCACGGCGAGGTTCCCGTGCACCGAGGCCAGCAGCCGGACGAGCAGGGCCTGCGCGTAGGTGAGGTCGGGGAAGTCGTCGATGAGTATGTGGGCGAAGCGCCGCCCGAGGCGCTCGCGCACGTGCGGGCGGTCGTGCAGCAGGCCGAGGGCGCGGAGCAGCACGTCGCCGGAGTCGAGCGTGCCCGCGGCGGCGAGCATCCGGTCGTGCGCGCGGTAGACCTCGGCGAACTCCCGCTCCCGGACGGCGTGGGAGCGGGCGGCCTCGTCGCCGTCGGGCAGCCCCGACGCCCAGGCGCGGTAGGCCTCGGGGGTGACGAGCTCGTCCTTCAGCCGGTCGATCCGGCGGACGAAGGAGCCGACGA
>JAABUU010007294.1_pt1 | contig 11435 bp, 14 predicted proteins | sample 5559301 | NCBI WGS metagenome assembly JAABUU01 (sample SAMN10711884, study PRJNA513360) | rock metagenome | isolation source: Antarctica rocks | place: Antarctica: Victoria Land, Richard Nunatak white
TACACCGCGCGAGGCTTTCGAAATAAAGCCAACTTCACCACCGCGATCTACTTCCATTGCGGCGGGCTCGACCTCATGCCGAAATCCACTTGAAAACCGGAAGAGCCCGCTACCGCTATAGAAAATCGACTCTCATTCCCGCGCGACATCATTGCGGCGGCACGGAGCGCGGCGTCAGCATGACCGAGCATCGCCGTGCGCAGTTGGCCGAATGCTCGGAATGCACGAGATTGTACAAAAGGTCGGCGTCGGCGCGGGGACACTGCGGGACAATCTGCTCGACGATCGCGTTGCGAGCGTCATCGATATCGTGCGCCAGGTTAGCGCTATCGCTACGCCAGACACCGAGTCGCGCGCCGAAACGCCGCAGTTGGCGCACGAACCCGCGCGACAGCGGTCCCGCCGTCGGCACGGCGTCTACCGAAGACGGCATACCACCGTTTCGCCGCAGCAACGTCGGATCGCCTACTGACGACCGCGCAAACTTAGACGATGCCGGCTACTGCTCCGCGACGAGCGAACGAATCACCGTGCAGAAGTCAACCTCGCCTTCGTGCACCCGCGTATCGCGGAGAATTCGTAGCCCGTGCCGCTCGACGTACTCGGCGACCGAAGGCTTTAGCTCGAGCAGGTCCTTATCATACATCACGAGATAGTCGGCGCGGCCAACAATTGCCGTCTCGAGGACTACGTCGTCAGTCGCATCGCGCAAACCCACCGTTTGATGCCGAATTACGATTGATGCCGAATTACGATGACTTCGGCGAGGGCGCCGATCGCAACGAGATACTGCTCGACATCGCCGTCAGGCTCGCCACGTTCGACGAGGGCTTCGCCCACATCTTGGAGCAGCGCGCCACAGATCAAAACCTCGAAGGTACCGCGCCGCCACGCGTCGACGATCGACCGCGGCGGACGTTGGCCTCAGGAATGCACTGACCCATACCGTGGCATCGAGGACGACGCGCAAGCTTAGCCTTGGACGGCCTGACTTTTCTGCCGCGCGCGAACGCGCTTTACGGTAGCCTCGATTTCGTCGGCCGTAGGTTCGGGCTTGCCGGCGGAGCGCGCATCGACGCGAGCGAGAAGGGTCCCGATGCGGACTCCCCAGTCTTGACCGACGAATTCATCGGCAAGCAGTCGATCGATGGCACGGCGCACGACGTCAGACATCGTCTCTCCGCTCGCCGCGGTAAGCTGCCTAAGCGCGTCGCGCTGATCGTCATTGAGGTAGATGTTCGTACGGTGCGTGGTGTCTCCGGGCCGCGCCAACCAGTCTAATACCTTAATATACATCACGATGTATGAAATGACCAGGCCGTAAGAACAACGGGGGGCGTTTTTCTGTCGCCGCTGAGCGAAGAAAGGCGTCGGCGGAGAATCCCACCGGCCACTCCGCACCGAGGGCGATCACTCGTCGACGTGTTTCTCGGCGAACGATTCGCTCGGTGTGTCTCACATCTTAACACGTGCTCCGTGCTTGAGAAGAACCACTTCTCATGCTCGTATGGGAAACGTGATTGCGAGCAGAAGAAGCCCCCCGTGGAAACGCCCCGCAACGACCTCGCGACCCTCGTCGAAGCGCGCAACGAGCGGATCGCGCGAGCCTTTCGCAGCGAGCAACTCAGCGACGCCGAATTCCTCGCCGAACTCGCGCGGGCCGTCGACCGCGATCTTGCGACCCCCGATCACGCGCCAAGTACCGAACGGGCCTACGCCCATGATTGGGACGATTTTTCGCTGTTCTGTCGGCGCCATAGTCTCGAGTCGCTTCCGGCGGCGCCGCAGACCCTGGCGCTGTATTTGAAGGCGCTGGAGACGCGGGCTAGCCGGTCGCCGGCGGGGATCCGGGCCGGGTCGAGGGGGCTCGCGTTACCGACGCTGCGTCGCAGGGTGGCGGCGATCGCGAGCCGGCATGCAACGGCATCTTTGGAGACGCCGACGGAGCATCCGCTGGTGCGCCGGCTCTTGCGCCGCTACAGTCGCAGCAGAGGGACGGCAGTGAAGAAGAAGGCGCCGCTCCTGATCGAGCAGCTGCCCGCGATCCTAGCGGCGATGCCGGACGATCGGGCCGCTCAACGTGATCGAGCGCTGCTGTTACTCGGGTACGCGGGGGCGTTCCGACGGAGCGAGCTGGTCGCGCTCGGCGTGGAGCATCTGAAGTTTTCGAAGCGGGGTCTCCATGTGTGGATCGCGGCCGCGAAGAACGATCCGCGGAAGAAGGGCCGCGAACTCTATGTTCCGCGCCTTCCAACAGTGGAGCTGTGCGCCGTCGTGGCCCTCGAACGCTGGCTTGAGACGGTCGGGACCACGGGGCCAATCTTTCGAACGTTCGATTTGCGCGGCGAACTGACGACGAACCGGCTGGATGCTGGAGACGTCGCCCGGGTTGTGCGACGGCGGGCAGAGGCGGCCGGGGTAGAGGGGGATTTTGCGGGGCATTCGCTGCGTCGCGGGTTCATCACGAACGCGGCGAAGAAGAAGATCCCGATCGAAAACATCAAGCGGGTGACCGGCCAGCGCTCGAACGCGATCGTCCTTGACTATGTCGCGGCAGCGACGCTCGACGACGACCCGCCGCTGCTCGAGATCGTGCGATGATTCAAGACGCGCCGACGCGTTAACATGCGCCCGGCGTGTCGAATGCACGGCGCTCGCCCCGCGCATGCGAAGGCTCAGCCGTATGGGCAACTCGAACACTTGTTCGATGATTCATGCTCACGCTATCGCCTCATGTGCAAACCCGCGAACACGCTGGAGAACACCGGTCCGTCGAGAAACGGTCCAAGTCGTCGGTGTCGATCGTTCGGAGACGTTCCAGCAGATGCTCGAGAGCGAGCGCATTGCCGTCGCCGCGGCTGGCCCCAGTGGGATCGCGCCGGTTGCTAATTTGTCCCAAACGCTGCGCGCGCCACGTCACGCCACTTCAATTGATCCGGCGCAACGCCGACCTAAATCGATGCGTTTTCGGTTGCAGAGCTCGTGTAGCCGAAGACGTACTTTCTTTGATAAGCCACCAGCGGGGTCAGGCGCCGCTCTCGCTTGCGATGCCTGCGAAGAACGCCTCTAATGCGCTCACGGCTTTGCGACGCGTCGGCTTTTGCGGGATCCCACGACCAGCAACGCCGTCGAAGCGGCGGCGGGCCGTGGATAGCCGCGTGGCATGAACTTTTTGATTAACTTTGCGTACTGCGGCGCAGGCGCTAGCGTCGACGTGCGACGCCAGCGTTCTACTGGTTCGTCCTCCACGTGCTGGCCGCCCAGGGTCGTATTCCAGGTAGCGCTTTTACCTTTATGATTGTTAGATGACGTCGTCGGATTGCTGCGCGGTCGCCGGTCCGCCTCTCGCGGAGCTTGCGCTCGGCTCTCCGCCGCGGCTTGCTCTGTCCGTACGCCAGCCTTGGGCATGGGCGATTCTGTACGCAGGCAAGCGCGTGGAAAATCGAACATGGCAGACGGCGTACCGTGGCCCGCTCTTTATCCATGCTGGCATGCGCGTCGATTTCCCGGCTGTTGACGATCTCGCCGACGTCATCACGAAAATTCCGACACCGCGGCCGGTCGCGTACTGCGGCGCCTTGATCGCGACCGCGACCCTCCTCGATTGCGTCCCGATCGAGGAGGTCCCGGCCGGTCAAGTCAGCTGGGCGGGCGGCCCATGGTGCTTCATGCTCGACGACGTTCGGCCCCTGGCACAGGTCATTCCTCAGCGCGGTGCGCTCGGGCTATTCCCGATTGATCTCCAGACTGAACTGCGAGCGCTGGTCGGATTTGACAAAGTATCGTAGTTGTCTGCTCTAACCCAAAATGCGTTGACATTGTAGGGGCTCGTGGACTATCATTAAGGCAATGACGGACGAGGATCGCTACGCCCGCAAGCTCGGGAAGGCATTCGAGGGACTTCGCGCCACCCTGTGCTCGCCTGAAACGCAGAGCGACGCGCCGTCGCGCGTGGCTCGCTATATCGTCAACCAATTGGCGAAGGAAATCGATATCAGGGTGCTCTTTTGCCGGGCGGCCAAAGCGATCGACTCCAAACATAGCTTTTTTGAAGATACCGAGACGCTTGCCGCGATCGAGCGCGGGAGCTCAGACACGCTGGGCGCAGAGCACTTCGCGGAGTCCATGCGCGATGTACTCGATCGTGGAGAACGCTCGGACCGCGTGCTGGAACACTTGGCACGTCGGGGCGTCGACGGAACCTGCGATACGATCCTTCTTGAGCGTAGCTATCGTTCGGATACCGCATGCCAAGCCGCATTCGCCCGTCACGATCGCGGTATCTACGATGAGGTTGTCGCCCAACTGCGTTCGCGGTGCGGTCTTGAGGCGAAGCCGAAGGCGGTCGCCGCGCGCGGCAATCAAGGTGCACTTCTCGAGTTCGTCGTGGCGCGCGACGAGTGAAAACTACGCATGTCGCCGCTCGCTTTGTTGACGGGAAACTCGTCGTCGACGTCGCCGGCGTAGAAGACCCCCAGCCCGTTTGTTACAGAACCAACGCGATGCTGCCGCTCTCGCGGCTTGCACGCTCCCCGCACTTGCTCGAAGTGTTCGAGCTCCTGCTCGTTCTCTACACGGCGGATCGCCTCGTACCCCGGCCTCTCCGGCGCTGGAGCCGGCGCTTCGATGTGTCGTTCCCCGTTTCGCGAATTGCACAGTGGAAGGCGGCGCAAGCAGATATCGAGCAGCTGATCTGGCAGTGCACGGGCGACGAGGTCTCGCTGCGCCCATACGAGCGCCCCGCAAATTGCCATCACTGCGACGCTCGCAGCAACTGGTTTGAGCTAGAGTATCCGCGTGCCACGTCAGTGCTTTTACTGAGCGATGGGCTTGACAGCTTGTGCGGTGCCATCGACGCTGCGCTTCTTCCCGGCGGCCAGCTCGCCTTTGTATCTCTGATATCTAACAGTCGAAAGGCGCCTCGCATCGCCGCTGTAATCCGGCATCTCAAGGCGACGCATGGCGACAGAATTGCTCATCATCCCGTGTGGCTTCACCTAGAAGAAGCTCCGCGTAAACAGGAGCGCACGCAACGAACCAGGACGATGCTCGCAATCACGGCGGGGTTGACGGTCGCGGCGGCATACGGCGCAGCAACGGCCGCTGTTTCCGAAAATGGTATGGGGATCCTCAATCTGCCGATCCCGGCACTCCAGACGCGCCACGAATCCTCGCAGGTGCTGCATCCTGCCAACCTCCCTCTGTGGGCCCGAATTTCGGAACGGCTCATCGGCGGCGCCGCGGTGACGTATCCCAATCGGTACCGAACCAAAGCACAGATGCTTCAATCTCTTCCGGAAGGGGCCCGATATCTCATCAAAGTCACGTCCTCATGCGACGCGCCTCAGCGCTCCGACGAGTATCCCGACTGCGGGGTGTGCGGATCGTGCATTGTGCGCAAGGTGGCTCTTCGTGCTGCGGGCCTATCGTTCTACGACACGACCTACACCCGCCGTCCGCCCAAGCCTGGCCTTTACGATCCGATCGATCTGCTCACGTATCAGGCAGGTCGCATGAAGCAAGCGCTCGAGAGTGGATCCCCGTGGGCGGCCCTCGTGCGCCTTCAGCCGACCTTGCGGTTCGCGATCGAAGCCATCGAACCGGCGGACCGCCAACAGAGCGTCGCGGCGACGATCGATCTGCTCCGTCGGCATTTGACGGAAGCCGAAGACGTCAGGGTGCTCGCGCGTGCCGTCTGAGCTCTCAGTAGATCCAGCGCTGTTAGGCGTGAATATCGCGCACGCGCGCAAGAAGGCTGGGAAGACGCAGGACGCCTTGGCGAAGGGGTTGGGAATCTCGCGCCCCACGATGATCGCAATTGAAGCCGGTCAACGCCTGCCCAACGAACTGCAGTTGCATGCCATCGCGGAGCAGCTGGGCTCCGCCGTGCGCGACTTGCTCAACCTCGGAGTGCCCGACGAGGCGGTCGCCGTGCGCTTTCGCGCGCTACGTGGTGCAGAGCCCTCGTACGCGGCACTGGATGCGCTCGAGGACTACGGTCGACGATACGTGCGGCTAGAAGAGCTCGCACGAGATCGTATCGTGCGGCGAGAGCCGGCGCCGTTCTTGCTCGCACGTGCGTCTAATATTGAACGCGCGGCAGACGAGCTGGCCGCGACCGAACGGCTGCGACTCGGACTGGGCGATGGGCCGCTACCGGATCTACGAGTCGTCTTCGAAGAGGATGCAGGGCTTCGCATCTTCGGGGTGGACGAGCTACGAAAGACGAAGATTTCTGGCCTATTTCTTTACAGCCAAGAGTACGGTCCACTCGTCGGCTTTAACGCTGCTCACGACTCGCGTCGCGTCCGTTGGACGCTTTGCCATGAATATGCGCATTATCTATCGGAGCGATTTGAACCCGAGATAACGCTTGACGTATCTGAAAAGCCCGGGCGACGGGAACGGCGCGAAATCTTCGCTGATGCGTTCGCTGCGCGGTTCCTCATGCCTGCGACTGGGTTGTCGCGCCGGTTCTCGGAGATGCTTAGCGACGCTGGCGGAGGACTAAAAGTCGCGCATCTGTTGATGCTCGCCCAGTTTTTCGAAGTGTCGTTTCAGGCGGTCACGCAGCGCCTCGAGGAGATCGGGCGCGTAACGCGCGGAACCCACGCAATGCTGCGCGACCGTGGGTTCAAGCCCCGCGAAGCAGAGGGCATTCTTGGCCTCGAACGACGTGCACCGCTGGATCGGATGCCGTTCCGATATCTCTTTCTTGTTGCTACGCTGTACGCGCGCGGAACGATCTCGGAAGGGGATGTCGCGGCGTATTTGCGGACTGACCGCTTGAGCGCCCGCGAAATCCTACATCGGGTTCCTCAAGCAGGCGACGCAGACGAAGCATCGGAGCCGGGTCTCGATACCGCAATCGGGGTGGCAAACTGACCGATGTCAGCTGCGACGCATGTTCGCTCATGAACGTGTTGGCGACAGGGCAGGCCGCTGCCATTCTGGGCCAACGTCGCATCCTGCTATCCCCGAAGGTTCGCGCTGAATCGCTTTACATCTACACCGATGCCACCAAAGCACAACGCGAGCCGATCGATGGGGAACTGCTCAAACGTGAGGGCGTGACGTTCGCGGACGCCGAGTTGAACGACGCTGAACGGGTCCTTGCCGTTCGCTTCGCTGCACTCGTCGATGACGGCGAGGCCGAAACCCTTGCGATTGCTGCAGCACGCCAGATTCCGATTCTTTCAGATGACATCGGAGCGGAACGAGTGGCGCGCTCGGAAGGCGTGCCTCTCGAAACGACCCTCGAGCTTGTCTACGGCTGGAGCATTGGCCGTAACAAAACCGACGTTAAAGGGGCGCTCAGCGCCTTGCGCGCACGAGCCAACTATGCCCCGCCGCGTAGCCACGCACAGCGATCCTGGTTTATGTCGCAGACCGAAAGTCGACTTTAGCAACCGAAGTTCTGGAGGGTCATAAGCTGATCTCCGCCTGACTCTCCTTCGATAACATGAAGCGGAGGGGTTCGGAGCGTCAATTCTCAACCGGCGCGCTGGGTGAAGTTTACTCAGGCGCTTACGGAGATACAATTCGTCATCGACCATTGGCACGCCCTCGGGCGGCTTGTAGTATGCTGGGCTCTGCGGCACGTCTAAAAGTGGGATGCGGGACTTTTTGCCGTCCGCGCGGCGGCGACAAGCTGCGCGACCACAGGATCCAGACTTATAGCGTAGAGATCGCTGACGATCACGTCGTAGGCGGCGTGCAGCGTTGAACGAGTCGGCTCGACATGAGCGTAGTCGATGAGACCCGTTCAAGGTGTGGCCTCACGTTTCTACTTGAAGAGCTTGGACGGTTGGCTTCAACCGCCATACGTGACGGTATGCCGCCCATCAAACGCGAGGTTGCGCAACGAATGCCCATGGGACGCGCGCATGTAGCTCATGCATACCCTCACCGTAGACCGGCTCGACTTGTGTCGCGAAGGCTACGAGGCCACGGAGATGGCGCTCGAGCATTGGAACGGACGGAAACGACCTCGCCGCCTTGTGTCGAGCGGGCCCGAAGCGCTCGAGGAAGTGATAGTGCATGCGTAACCGCTTTTTGAACTCCGGAGCAAGCCGAGGTTCAGGACCGTCAACGAGTAGCCCCAGCACGATTTTGCGAGCACCGGGCGGGACGATCTTTCGCTTGGCTCCGTTCTCACTGAGAAATAGGACGGATAGCTGATCACCGACGAATCGGCTAAGATCAGCGGCACAGCTACGACGAAATCCGTGATCTTGCGACGAAACAAAGAAGTCATCGGCATAGCGGGAGTACACGAGGCCCCGTGCTGCGCAGTACCGCGACATGGCCGAATCAAATGGCGCCATGTAGCAATTCGAAAGCATCGGACTCGTCGGCGCGCCTATAGGTAATGAACCTAACGCGGCGTGCGCGTAGTTGGCCCCTCTTTCACGGCGTCGTTGTGATGCCCCGGATCCCCAATCATGTATCGCGATCGGCCACGTACAGATTCGAGCTAATTCGAACGCAACCAGTGGCCGATAACCGACGGCAATGAAGAGCCCATACACACGGCGTTCATCAATGGACGAGAAGAAGTCACGTACGTCGTATTTAAGCAGCCAGCGGCTGGCGCAGTGTATCTTCGCACACTGCACAATTGATGAGCCCTTTGCGTAGGCAAAGCTGTTAGGTCCTACTTGTAGATGTGCAAGGACGTTCTGCACGATCCAACGCTGGGCGGTCAGAAGGTCCCGAGTTGGTGTTGAGATGTGCCGGCGTTTCCCACTTCGACCAACGATGACGAATTGACTATATGCCGACACCAATTGCCGAGTGACGATTCTGCGAAGGAAGCCGTATGAGACGTTTGCGCACGCTGCAAGGTGCCGAAGAGATAGCAATGGCGTTGCGGCTGCGTAATCGCGAGAAAATACTGGATATCTGCAATCGCGGATTCCACTACATCTGCCTTGATGCCCCCAGCTATACCATCGGTACGATATCGCTGAGGAGACCACGGTTGCATCTACCTCTCGTTCGACACTGGATAGTGTGTGGCATCGCGCTTGAGCCTAAGCCCGACGCAAGGACGAAAGCGTGATGCGACGCGCAGCGTTTGAGTGGATGTTTCCGTCAGGTTGCCCGCAGTCGGGACCCGATCCGGCCCAGCCGGAATACCGCTAGATGCCCCGTGGTCGAAGCGCAGTTGGGAAATAAGGGACGCTTTCCCTTTCAATGAGGCGCTGTTCACATTTGCGCAATCGCGCGAGTTCGATGAGCCCGTCTTCCGTCACGCTTCCGGTTTCATCGATGAGACCCGCTTCGCGGCACCTGCGTTGCAACGAATGCAGATCTCGCGTTCCAAGGCCGGTTACAGCAGACAGGCGAAGCGTAACTTGCGTAGGATTACGTCGGCGGCGCGATTCTTGCAGAAAGCGAGCCGTGATCTCGCCGTCCCGCTGTAAGAGCTTTTCGGCTTCGGCAGCGTCCGGTTCACGCGAAGTGGCGGTGCCAAGCTGCATTCCGCGTCCAGTAAGCAAAGCCGTCGGCACAGCCCGCATTGGGAACGGGACGGCCCATTCGCCGCTTTGCGCCCACAGGATAGCCGGGACGTTATTGGGACAACCATGTGCAAATACCATCGTACAACCGGATGCACGGAAACCAAGAGGTGCATTCGGTCTAGACGTTCGTCGAGCATAGCGATAACACAAATCACGAAACTGACGGCTCTTAGTTAACGGGCGCACGTCCAAGATCGTCGGCGCAGCTCGGTACAGAGTAACGTCAACGTTTGGCACCGTGCGCGTAACAGTGCTCACGCCTGACGCGATGCCGGCATAGGCCATTACTCGAATTCGTCGGATGTATTTTCTGGCGCACCAGCTCTTGAGTGTAGCATGTGCGTACAAATGTTCGACGAACCGTCTCGTACGAGCACCCGTGCCAATAAGGTCATCGATGAGCAAAATGGTGCGGCAACGCGCGGTCGCCATTTCGTTTATCGTTGGATGGTTGAGGAACGTCCCCCCGTACGAATCGGCAACTGGCTTAATTGCATGCGCGAGACGACCTTCGCTTCCGGAATCGCCTGGTACAACTGTCAGTGGTCGGTGATCCCGGTTGCCGAAGGCGCCAAGGTAATGCGAGTTCGTGCGCTTCTCGTAGTTCACATCGCGAACCGCGAAGATTGCCACCGGTTCGCGAGCTTCGGCGGCAACGTCATCCAGTTGACGGCGTAGGCCGATCTCGAACCCACTGTTCGACACGAATGCTAGTAGATGGAAGAAATCCGCTGCGAGAGTCTGGTCGTCGCCCGCAAACTGCGCAAGCCAGGCTTGCACAACGGGCGCTTCGCGATCGCGCTCATTCATTTCAGACTTGAAAAGCAAGAGCAGAACGCAGATGCCTGAAGACTGCACTGCGTGCAGAGTCACGGAAGAGCCCGTTTAAGCCACCTCTGGCGGCATAGTTAAGACGCTTAGACATTGCAGAGAAGGTTGAGCGATTGTATTTGGCGAGCAGCGGTGATCGTCCCGGATTCAGGGGGTTATGGGATGTAGCGATAATCTGCATTTTGCCGTTCATAGCGCTGGCCGATGAGTTCGAAAAGCACGGAAGTCTCGGCTTGATCGCGGCGCACGTAGCTGAGATCGTCCAGGATGAGAAGCTCGAAACGGTCGAGCTTGGCGAGTTCTTGTGCAAGCCGCAGATCGCGGCGCGCAACTTGCAGCCGTTGCACAAGATCGCCGCATCGCGTCAAGAGCACGCGCCGACCGGCGTCGATAAGCGCATGGCCAATGCCACTGACGAGATGGCTCTTTCCGACGCCGGGTGCTCCGAAGGCGAGAATGTTCGCGCCGAGGTCGAGCCACTCATGCCCTTCCGTCAAAGCCGTAATCTGCGCGCGTGAAATCGTCGGCACTGCAGCAAAATCGAAGGTTGAGAGCCGCTTGTCGGGACTGAGACACGAATTGGCGCGGTACCGATCGAAGCGTCGCACTTCACGTTCCACCAAAATTCATGTTCCAAGAGCGATTGGAGGAGTCGGCGCGCGGACCAGCCTTCTCGATCGGACTGGTCGCAGAGGTCGGCGGCCTGACGCTTCATCGTTAGAAGGCGAAGTTCGGTCGTCGGACCTAAGTCATGAAATGATGAATCGATGATATAGACGCCGGCTATGCGGACGCGTTGCTACGCCGGGTTGGCACGCGTCGCGTCAGTCGCGGTCTGCGTCAGACAAGCAGTGTCTGAGGATCCAACGCGACTTCTTGGGTTCTCCGCCGTTCCCGAAAAGAGGCGACGTTGCCCGGTGACATCCGCAATTACTCGAAGCCATTACACGCTTCAGTGTGTCACGAAGGGAGCTTCCGGTATGGAGTGACCATGCTGCACAAGAGATGAGGGTAGGTCCCTCGGAATCGGCTGGTAGGAGTCGGCTCCAAACCACCTCGAGCTGCTGGGGTTAAGAG